>ENA-ORXR01000007-ORXR01000007.1-marine-metagenome-genome-assembly--contig:-NODE-7-length-388270-cov-18.122972_pt1 | contig 388270 bp, 341 predicted proteins | sample MGYA00237866_ERZ511479 | MGnify/ENA metagenome assembly ERZ511479 | reverse complement strand
GGTATGGGTTCTGTGGAAGCTATGAAACAAGGCAGTAAAGATCGTTATTTCCAAGATGTAGAAGACGATATTAAAAAATTAGTGCCTGAAGGTATTGTTGGTCGTGTACCATATAAAGGTGAATTGTTTGAAAGTATTCATCAGTTTGTTGGCGGACTTAGAGCTGGTATGGGTTATTGTGGTGCAAAGGATATTGCAACGTTAAAAGAAAACGGACGCTTTGTTAAGATTACAGCTAGTGGTATTAATGAAAGTCATCCGCATGATGTTACCATTACTAAAGAAGCTCCTAATTATTCTAGGTAATATATTTCTGCTAATCTAGAATTTATAATTAAAAAACAGTATTGTATTTATGCTGTTGTGCATGGCGATTTTTTTGGTTTCGTTTAACGGTTTTGTGTATGATTTGTGCGGCTGAGAATCCGAGGATTTTCAGATGTTGCAAATCAGTTGTTTAAATATAAGAATTTAAATTGAAGTTCGAATGCAAGCATAAAATATACACATTGTTACACAACGTTTTTATTTAAATTATTTCTTGAAGATTTCTTTTTTATCCGACACGAAGCAAATTTTGTCTTTATTTTTATTAAGTTGAACTTCTACAACATTATTTTCCTTTATGTCGTTCAAAAGATTTTTTATAATTTTTGTTTCCTCTTTTGATTTTAGTGCACTTTTTCCGTGAACTCCTTGTTTTGGGTAGATATAGCCAAAATAATAATTATCTTTAATAGCAACCGCAATTAGATATACTCTGTATGAAGAACTTTTTCCTTGTTCAGATCCAGCTCTCAATTTTGCAATTGGATTTTTCGCATTTGGATTTAGTCGATAAGCCATACATTGGGCTAATAAATCATCCGACTCTAATTTAAAGATATCTTTAATTATTGCTGTTTCACAATCTTTATAAGAATTTTTTTTGAGAAGTTTTTTAACCTCCGATATAAAGCTTTTTTGGAAGAAAAATTTCATTAAAGCTCATCAACTAATGAACTTAACTTTTTGAAGTCATCATTCTTTCTTAAATCAAATATTATATGCTCAACTTCAAGGACTGCTTCTATATGAAAGTCCATAGCCTTTTTCATTTCCTTAAAATCATCCTTGAAAAGTCCCTTTGGAACATAAATTCTTCTTTGTGCAGAATAGAATTTTTTAAAATGTTTATCAGAAGTTTTACCCATCGCTATAATTCCACTAATTATTACTTCATCTGATGTTGAGATATCATCTATCCAAGTTATTTTAGTAAGTAATGAGCCTAGTTTATTTAGACATTTAGTTAAAATAGAATATTCTTGTTTCTTATCATTTATATGGTCAAGAATTTTATTAATTCTTTCTTCCTCACTAAATGAATGAGAGTAAGATTTTATTATTTCTCTATTTATATTTTCTAAAGTAGTTGTCATAAGTTTTATAAATATACATAAAAATGTATGATACAAATATAGTTTTTTTTAAATATCAATGACTTAATATGTTGTTAAACTCATTCTTTGTGTCAATTTTCAATTTATTAAGATTGAACACATTAGTCGAGTTTATATTTAATTAGTTACAAAATCTATTCCATTATAACGTTTTATCGGTTATAAAATTATGAGATTAAGGTCGTTTTTCTAAATGTTGTGTAACGTCTGTATATGGCTCGTAGCGTGCAAATTATGAAACTATTTTTGAATGAAGCACAAGCCGAATTTTTTTAATTTTTCTTATTATCTTTTCTCAATAAGCAAAATTAAAAAATTTGGCGGACTCGCAAATATACCTTAACTTTGATTAATCAACTCACTAGCTATGAGCTATATACGTTGTTGTAACACTTTTATACGCCCTTAATTCGGCTATATTTATCTACCGCTTTTTCCGTTCTTTCGTTTTGATTTTTGGAAGTAGCCATTACCATTCTAAATTTTGTCATATAATCTTTGTGTAATTCACAGACTGTCTCAGTTAATTCCGTTAGTTCTTTCATTTCATCTTCAGAAAGTTTATGAAGAATTTTCTCGGATAAGTCCAGAATAGTATCAGTCACATTTTCGAACTGTTTGTGATCTTCGTCAAAAGCTCCCATTATTTCGCCAATCTCTTTATTTGCATCATTTGCGTTATGAGCCATTTCTTGTGCTAATTCAACTCTAATTTTATAATCTTTATTACCAAATAATCCCATATCTGCTTAATTTAATTATACGCGGTGTTGTCCAACGTTTTTTATTTCACAATCGCTTAGTAATCAGCTTGCCCAAAATTCCGATTCCAATTAAAATTAAGACTTTTGGCACACTAAAAATTTGTTTCCATAAACTTTGTTCAACTACTGATTTTATTTCTGGGTAAGTCATTACAATAGATTTAAATATAGTAACCTTTATTTCATAAACTCTTCCGTTTTTTGCGACAAATTTTCCGTCTTTATACTTATATAAATCTGTTGCACTTAAATTAGATACAGGTTTCAATATTTCATTGCCTGAATTATCAAAAATTTTGATATTTGATAAGCGTGTTCCGTCGACAATAATCTGATCATAATCATCAATAGCAAAGCTAAATAAACCACCTTCATTATTTATATACCAATTCTTTAAAAAGTTTCCAAATTTGTCATATACCTGAATAGAACTAAAATAATTTAAACCAACATATACATTGTCATTTGAATCAACTGTAATTCCATTAATTTCACTTAGTGGTAATTCAAAATTTGGTTTGATCCATTGATCAGACACTAAAAACCCTAGTGCAAAAGCAAAGACTGTAAGAGTTATTATAATATTAAATAATATGGATAGTAGTTTTTCAAAATGGTGCACAACTTTAACAGATATAAGTCCGTTTTAATGACTTATATCTGACGTTAAACGAAGTTAGTTGAAATTTTTTAGAAAATCAAGCACTCAAATTTGCAATACATTGTTCTCTAAGTGTCCAAATGTCATCAAAACTAAAGCGTATGTGTTCTTCTGTAATCCAATTTTTTATAAACCTTTTGTGGTATTCTACTTTGAAGTCAGCGACTTGTTGTGGTTCAATTTCGTGCTCTATTAATACGTCGTTTTTAATTCTTCTAAAATCCGAATTGCTAGACGTAAAGTCTAAACGTTTGTCACCAATTTTTAAATAGCAATGCGCTTCAGGAATAAATTCAAGATTATTTTCTGTTAATACATCACCTATTTTTGGCGTATTACTAGCATTCATTCTATAAATCCCAAGCACCAACTTTACATTTGGTATCGCATTTAAATGAGCTATTTCTTTTAATAATGCATGTTTAGAACTGCAGGTGCCTTTTTGCTCTTTTAAGATTAACGATAAATCTGTTCTGTTACTATTTCTCCCGTAAGGTAAATGCTTAACATAAGAGGTTAAATCCCTCCATGTGCTGATACCTTTGGCTTTTGTAAGAACTGTAAGAGCATCATTAGATGTGAGAGTAAAATCAGTTTTCATTTATAATGATTTGATAATCATAAACTAAGTTCGCTATTTTTTATAATTATAGGTAAAAAAAACAACATATCAACAAACACTGAACAAATAGAGAAAAACACATTAAATTTTGTAATTTTGCGAGCGTTTAACAACGCAACATGACCACAAACCCTAAGTATATTTTTGTAACAGGCGGAGTGTCTTCTTCTCTCGGAAAAGGCATTATAGCAGCATCTTTGGCTAAACTCCTTCAGGCTCAAGGTTACAGAACTACGATTCAAAAATTAGATCCGTACATTAACATAGATCCAGGAACATTAAATCCTTACGAACATGGTGAATGTTACGTAACCGATGATGGTGCAGAAACGGATTTGGATTTAGGGCATTACGAGCGCTTTTTAAATGTACCAACATCTCAAGCCAATAATGTTACCACAGGTAGAATTTACCAAAGTGTTATAGATAAGGAACGACGTGGAGAGTTTTTGGGAAAAACGGTACAAGTCATTCCGCATATTACAGATGAGATAAAGGAGCGTATTCAGATTTTAGGTAATTCTGGTGATTACGATATTGTTTTAACTGAAATTGGTGGAACCGTTGGTGATATTGAATCCTTACCATACATTGAAGCCGTACGTCAATTGCAATGGGATTTAGGAGATGATAATGCTTTGGTTATTCACTTAACCTTAGTGCCGTATTTGTCAGCCGCAGGCGAATTAAAAACCAAACCAACACAGCACAGCGTAAAAACTTTAATGGAAAGTGGAGTGCACGCAGATATTTTGGTTTGTAGAACTGAGCACGAGCTTAACGACGGTTTAAAAGCGAAACTAGCACGATTTTGTAATGTAAAGCAAGAAGCCGTTATTCAATCTATTGATGCATCCACAATTTACGATGTACCAAACTTAATGTTAGATGAAGGTTTGGATAAGGTTGTATTAGAAAAATTGAATTTAAAAAATGATGTACCAGATTTAAAACGATGGAATGAGTTTTTAAAACGTCACAAAAACCCTAAAAGTGAAGTCACCATTGGTTTAATTGGTAAATACGTAGAGCTTCAAGATTCTTATAAATCTATTTTAGAAGCCTTTATTCATGCAGGAGCAGAAAACGAAGTAAGGGTTAATGTAGAGCCTATTCATTCAGAATATTTGAATGAAGATAATATAGAATTTAAATTGCAACACTTAGATGGTGTTTTGGTCGCTCCTGGTTTTGGTGAGCGTGGCATAGAAGGCAAAATTGATGCCGTTAAATATGTTCGCGAAAATAATATTCCATTTTTAGGTATTTGTTTGGGTATGCAAATGGCAGTTATTGAGTTTGCCAGAAATGTATTAAATCTAGAGAATGCTAATTCTATTGAAATGGATGACACTACCAAGCATCCTGTAATTAATTTAATGGAATCGCAAAAAGATGTTGTAAATAAAGGAGGAACGATGCGTTTAGGAGCTTGGGATTGTAAGATTAGTAAAGATAGTATTGCTTATAACGTTTATGGTAAAACGGATATTAAAGAACGTCACAGGCACCGTTTTGAATTTAATGACGACTATAAAGCTCAAATAGAAACTGCAGGAATGAAAGCTACAGGATTAAACCCAGAAACCGGACTTGTAGAAATCATAGAAATACCAACGCATAGTTGGTTTGTTGGTGTGCAGTACCATCCAGAATATAAGAGTACAGTCTCCAATCCACATCCATTATTTGTGGCATTTGTAGCAGCAGCATTAAAATATAAAAAGAATCATTAAATGCCACTTTGGCGCAAAATAAAATTTGGATAGCTTTTTGGGTTAACCAATGTATACCACTTAAGACCTGTTAGGTTTCCAAAACTTGGCAGGTCTAAAACTGAAAATCAATGGAAGAAAAGAAATTCGACATTAAATCAATAATAGGATTTGTACTCATTTTTGGTATCCTAATATTTATGATGTATCAAAACAGCCCCTCACCAGAAGAGTTGGAAGCTCAAAAGAAAGCGGAACAAGAACAGGTCGAAGCTGAGAAAAAAGAAAGTAAACAAAATGAAGCGGTCGTTACAACATCTGAGGATTACACCAATACCCAAGCTTTAGATTCTACCCAACAGGTTGCCGCTCAAAGTAAAGTTGGTGCGTTTGGTTATGCTTTGTCCTTACCTGGAAAAGATTTTACTACGGTAGAAACTGATGTTTTTGAACTTAAGTTTAGTCGAAGAGGTGGTCATCTAGCAGAAGTAAAGCTAAGAAACTTTGTAGATTACGATTCTGTACCTATTTATTTAGTAAAAGATCAGAATAGTGCATTTAATATAACATTTGGCACGTCTGATAACCGTACATTAAATACACAAGATTTTCCGTTTCAGTCTAATGTATCTAAAAGTGGAGAGAATACTGTTGTTTCTATGAAACTTAAGATTTCAGAATCAGCATTTCTAGAATACCGCTACGAGTTAAAGCCTAATGATTATATGATTGACTTTTCAATTAAATCACAAGGTTTAAGCGGAGTTTTTAATACCTCACAACCTATTGCTTTAGATTGGAAACAGAAACAAATTAGACATGCTAAAAGTATTAGTTACGAAAATCGTTATACGCGTCTAACCTACATGCATGATGAGGATAAGGTTGATAAATTAGCTCAAATGAGCGATGATGAAGAAACTGTTGAAGATGTAGAATGGTTATCTTATAGACAGTTTTTCTTTAGTTCTATATTGGTAGCAAAAGACAGTCCTTTTAAGAATGTTGCTATGACCTCTAAAGATTTAGTAGAGGATGAAGAAATAGATACGCTTTTCACTAAAATGTACACAGCTAAAATGCCATTGGCATACAATGGTGGTGAAATTAATAAGAGTTTAGGACTTTATTACGGACCAACTGAAGCAAAGACTTTAAAAAATTATGAGTATAATTTAGAAGAAAGTATTCCGTTTGGTTGGGGAATTTTTGGATGGATTAACAAAGCTATCTTTATTCCATTATTCGGATTTTTAAGTGGCTTTTTACCATATGGTATTGCAATTATAGTTATGACCATTTTGGTTAAAATTGTACTCTCTTTTGTACAGTACAAGCAATTCTTGTCTCAAGCTAAGATGAAAATCTTAAAGCCAGAATTAGATGCCATTAGAGCAAAGCACAAAGACAACAAATTAAAAGCACAACAAGAAACTATGGCATTGCAGAGCAAAGCTGGTGCAAGCCCTTTGAGTGGTTGTTTGCCAGGTTTAATGCAAATTCCGGTATTTTATGCTTTGTTTATGTTTTTCCCAACAGCTTTTGAGCTTAGACAAAAAAGTTTCCTTTGGGCAGATGATTTGAGTTCTTTTGATTCTGTATTAGATTTACCATTTAATATACCATTCTATGGAGACCACGTCAGTTTATTTCCGATTTTAGCTGCTATAGCTATTTTCTTTTACATGAAAATGACAACAGGGCAACAAATGGCAACACAACCAACACAAGAAGGTATGCCAGATATGGGCAAAATGATGAAGTATATGATTTACTTCTCACCACTTTTAATGTTAGTGTTCTTTAATAACTATGCTTCTGGTTTAAGTCTATACTATTTTGTATCTAATTTAATTAGTATTGGTATTATGTTAGTGATTAAGAACTACATTATCGATGAAGACAAAGTATTGGCCAAAATAGAAGTCAGTAAAACCAAGCCAAAGAAACAAAACAAGTTCCAGAAGAAAATGGCTGATATGATGGAGCAAGCTGAAAAGCAAAAGCAAGCGCAACAAAAGCGTAAAAAATAAGATTAATTTATAATAATACTATTAATACTATAAATGCCTTAGCTCTATAGCTAAGGCGTTTAGCGTTATCTAATTTAATAATCATAAATAGAAGAAGCCCTTTATTAAAAGGGCTTTTTATTCGCTAAATCAATCAATATAAAGAGAGGTAATAAGCCTCAATTTTTCTTTTTCATTTTTCTTTTTACTGCAATGGTAATAATACTTTATCTATAACATGCACAACCCCATTTATAGATTGAATATCAACTAAAGATGTTACAATGTTACTTACACGATTATTAGGATCTGTAAGTGTGAAATTACTGATGTCAGCAGAAATATCACCACCTAAAGTAGTTACTGTACCAGTAGCTAATTGATCTGACTGTACATTAGCTGCAACAATATGATATGTAAGTACTGCATTAACAGTTGCAGGATCTAGGTCTGCTAATTCTGTATTTCCAGTAGAATCTAATTCTAATAATAATGCAGCAAAGGCATCATTAGAAGGCGCAAAAACTGTAAAAGGTCCAGCTGTAGCATCAGATACGGTTGTAATGTATGGTACAGTTGGCATACCTGTATCTGCTAATTGTAAAGCGCTAACTAAATTTCCTAAAGCAGGATTTGTAGTAGCGAATGTAGCTATTGTTGGTAAATCTATCACTGTATCAACGACATGTACTATTCCATTAGAGGCTGCAACATCTGCAGTTACTACTGTTGACATACCATTTAACATCACACCATTAGATGTTGTAAAATAAATACTTAAATTCTCACCATTAGGTCCGGTTGCTACTGTATTATTATAACCAGAGCCTGCATTTACTAAATCTGTTGAACTTATAGCAGGGCCAGCTATAACATGATTTAATAAAATGTTTCTCACCAAAGCTTCTTCAGCGGTTGATAAATTGTTTAAATCTAGACCTGTTGCATTTAATAAATTTGTAAAGGCCTCATTGGTAGGTGCGAATACTGTAAAAGGTCCATCACCTTGTAGTGTTGTAACTAAATTAGTAGCTTCTAGTGCAGCAGCCAAAGATGTTAAATTGTTTGCTAATGCAATATCTACAATTGTTGTAGATTGAATACTGCTTCCATTGTCGTCGTCGTCACTACATCCAGTTAATCCTATAACCAATAAAAATACTGAAAGTAATTTGAATGTTTTTGAAATAATTTTCATTTTTTTGAGTTTTTAAAATTGTTCAACATTTTCAAACCTGATTGGTTTGTTTGACAAATATACGTTATGATTAAACAAAAAGTTTACGCACTTTTCACTTTAACACTATTTTTAACATCTATTTATGGTCAAAAATCGGTTAATCAGTTCGACAAAGAAGGTAAACGCCACGGGTTGTGGGCTAAAGACTACCATAAGACCAACCAAAAGCGTTATGAAGGTATTTTTCTTCATGGAAAGGAAATAGACTCATTTAAATATTATTCACTTTCAAGTGGTAAAAGTGTTTTAAGTGCTGTAAAAGTATTTAATGATAAAGATAGTTTAGCTGATGTTACATTTTTTGCTTCAAACAAAACGATAATTAGCAAAGGAAAAATGAATGGCAAACGTTTTATAGGTGAATGGATTTACTATCATAAAAATTCCACAGCAAAAATGATCGTTGAGAATTTTAATTCTGATGGAAAACTTGAAGGTGAGCGACATGTTTATTATAAAAATGGTTTAGTCGCAGAACAAGCCTCATATAAGGAGGGTAAATTACATGGTGAATCTAAATGGTTTTCAGAAAACAATAAATGTCTAAGAACATCAATGTACAAAGACAATCAATTACACGGAAAAACCGTAAATTATAATGCTGAAGAGCAAATAACGTCAGAGGGTGATTACATAAATGATCGAAAAAAGGGAATTTGGAAGTATTACATTAAGGGCAAACTATCCAAAGAGATAGACCACACTACTAATACGATAATTAAGAAATACAAATAGCTTTAAGCTATCGCAATAATTCAATTTACTAATGGCAATCCTAACAAGATTGCCTTTTTTATTTTGTAATTTTGTCGATATTTTTCAGAAAAAAACAATTAGTTCAATTCCCATTTTTGAAAGGTTTAGAGATGGATAAATTAATTAAAGAGATTCTTGCCTAAGCAGGAAATGTTATGAAACGAGTCATAGTAGGACTTTCAGGTGGTGTAGATTCTAGCGTTGCAGCCTATCTTTTAAAAGAACAAGGCTACGAGGTTATAGGCTTGTTTATGAAAAATTGGCACGACGATTCTGTGACCATTTCAGACGAATGTCCTTGGTTAGAAGACAGTAATGATGCTATGCTTGTAGCAGATAAATTAGGTATTCCTTTTCAAACTGTAGATTTAAGTGTGCAATACAAAGAGCGCATTGTAGATTATATGTTTAATGAATATGAAAAAGGTCGTACACCAAACCCAGATGTACTTTGTAATCGTGAAATAAAGTTCGATGTTTTTATGGATATCGCTTTAGAACTTGGTGCAGATTTTGTTGCAACAGGTCATTATTGCAGAAAAGCGACGATTGAAAAAGATGGTAAAACCATTCATCAGTTATTAGCCGGAGTTGATGTTAATAAAGATCAATCTTATTTCTTATGTCAATTATCGCAACAACAACTGGCAAAAGCCTTATTTCCAATAGGTGAATTGACGAAGCCAGAAGTTAGAGAAATTGCCAAAGCTCAAGATTTAGTTACAGCAGAAAAAAAAGATTCTCAAGGCTTATGCTTTATCGGTAAGGTGAGACTTCCAGATTTTTTACAGCAACAACTCAAGCCTAAACAAGGCATAATTGTTGAGGTAGCCGATTCGTTTGAAGCTTACAATGCAACCCTTCCAGAATTTAGTTCAAAAGAAAATAAATTACAATTTTTATCTAAAAAACCAGAGTACACGGTTACTGATGGCAAGGTGGTAGGTCAACATCAAGGAGCGCATTATTTTACTAAAGGACAGCGTAAAGGTTTGGCTGTTGGTGGAACTGTTGAACCACTTTTTGTAATTGATACAGATGTAGTTGAGAACGTAATATACACAGGTCAAGGAAAAAACCATCCTGGTTTGTACAGAAATACGTTATTCGTTACCAACGAAGAATTGCATTGGGTACGTGAAGATTTGACTTTAAATGAAGGTGAAACTCTATTGGTCTTTGCAAGAATTAGATATAGGCAAACATTAGAAAAAGCAACGTTACATAAAGTTGAATCTGGTCTCTATGTAGAATTTGAAAATAAACAATCGGCAATCACTGAAGGTCAGTTTGTGGCTTGGTATCTTAAAGATGAATTGGTAGGATCAGGAGTTATTTCTTAGAATAAAGAAATCATAAAGACGCTTTAAAAGGACAGCCCTAAAGTCCCCTCAAGGGGACATTCTTCTCAGTTTATTCCAAACTATTTTTCCCTTGAGGGGACTTTAGGGGTGTTAAGGTTCAATTGCGAAAAATGGGAGCAAGTTAGGTTTAATAGTTATTTCTTAAATTGCAATAAAAAGAAAAGCCATGATTAAAAATATAACCATGCTTTTATTGCTCTTCCTCACAATAACAAGCTACGCACAAGAAGACGCTTGGATTTATCTCACCGATAAGCCAAATGTTTCAGCCGCTTTCGCAAATCCTATTAGCATACTCACTCAAAAAGCACTAGATAGAAAACAAAAGCACAATATTAGTATAGATGAGCGCGATGTACCTGTTAATGAATCCTATATTTTGGATTTAAAAGCACAAACTGGTATTACAGTTTTAGCAAAATCTAAATGGTTTAATGCGATACACGTTAGAGGAACTGAAACTGATATCAATGCGTTAAGTGTACTGACTTATGTAGATACTATTGATTTTGCAGATAATAATTTGGATGTAGCATCGCGCTCTGAAGATATTCAAGATAAAACAGATATAGAAGATGAAACTGTTGCTTTTACTTATGGTAATACTCAAAACCAAGTAGAAATGATCAATGCAGATAATTTACATATAGCAGATTTTACGGGAGAAGGCATTACGATTGCTGTTATGGACTCAGGTTTTCCGAATGTGAATACAATGGGAGCATTTCAAAGATTAAGAGATAATGGTGATTTGTTAAACGGTTATGACTTTGTAAATAGAAATGCAGACGTTTATGCCAATACAGCAAGTTCTCATGGTACACGCGTGTTGAGTGATATGGCAGGTTTTGTTCAAGATCAATTTGTGGGTACTGCACCAGATGCATCCTACTATTTATTTTTAACCGAAGATGTGGCGAGTGAAAATCCGGTAGAAGAAAGTTATTGGGTAGAAGCGGCAGAACGTGCAGACAGTTTGGGTGTAGATATGATTAATACCTCTTTAGGCTATCGCGTATTCGATAATTCTAATTACGATTACACTCCAGCAGATATGAATGGACAAGTAGCTTACATTTCTAAAGGAGCATCTATTGCAGTAGAAAAAGGTATTTTAGTTGTTGTTAGTGCAGGTAATGCTGGTGCTACAGCATGGCAAACGGTTGGTGCACCTGCAGATTCACAAGATGTATTATCCATAGGTGCTGTAGATGTCAATGGAGATTATGTGGCGTTTAGTTCACAAGGTGGTGCAGCTCAAGTTGGCTACCAGAAACCAGATGTTGTAGCCAGAGGTGGAGCAGCTTTTGTTATTGATCAAAATAATACCATCACTCAAAATAACGGAACGTCGTTTAGCGCTCCAATTTTATGTGGTGGCATAGCGTCGTTGTATCAAGCTATTCCTGATGCTTTGCCAACAGAAATAATGGATTTTGTAAGGCAATCTGCATCGCAATTTAATTCACCAGATGATTTTTTGGGTTACGGAATTCCGGATTTAGATTTAGCAAGAAACATTGCTTTATCGATGAATGAAGAACATGTAGAAGATTTTAGTATTTATCCAAATCCTGTAAAAGACAACTTAAACTTAAGATTACCAGCGGATTTGAGTCAGGCGGAACTTGTAATTTATAATCAATTAGGGCAATCGGTTTTTAATTATTCAGTTCAAAATGAAACGCGGTCTATCGATGTTTCAGGCTTATCTACAGGAATTTATTTTATCCAATTTTTAACTGAAGACATCACAAAGACCTTCAAATTTATAAAACAATAAGTTATTTTTTTAGCTGTTAGAGAGTAATCTTAAGCTATCGGAAAAAAAACGTCAGTTCGAGTGATTTTAAGGCACGAGAAATTATATCGAGAACCATATGTCCTTAAAATTCTTATTCTCGATACAAAATTCACTCATTTTCAATCGTTAAATTCACTCGAATTGACGAATTTTATAAAATATACAATTCATTTAAAATCAATAAATGGCAAATAGAATTACAACACTTTTGAATATTAAATATCCAATCATCCAAGCAGGTATGATTTGGAATAGTGGCTGGAGGCTTGCTTCCGCTGCAAGTAATTCTGGTATTTTAGGATTAATTGGAGCAGGTTCCATGTATCCATATGTGTTGCGAGAACATATCCAGAAATGTAAGGCAGCAACCGATAAACCTTTTGGTGTTAATGTGCCAATGTTATATCCGAATATTGAAGAGATTATGGATATTATAGTAGAAGAAGGAGTAAAGATTGTATTCACATCTGCAGGCAACCCAAAAACCTGGACCAAATGGTTACAAAATAAAGGCATTACAGTAGTGCATGTAGTAAGTAGTGTGAAATTTGCATTAAAAGCACAAGATGCTGGAGTCGATGCTATTGTAGCCGAAGGTTTTGAAGCCGGAGGACATAATGGACGCGATGAAACGACAACGTTGACGTTGATACCAATGGTAAAAGAGCAACTTCAGATTCCATTAATAGCTGCAGGTGGCATTGCAACAGGAAAAGCCATGCTAGCTTGCATGGTTTTAGGAGCCGATGGAGTACAAGTTGGTAGTCGATTTGTTGCTAGTGAAGAATCCTCAGCACACCAAGCCTTTAAACAAGTTGTTGTCGATGCAAAAGAAGGAGATACACAATTAACCTTAAAAGAATTGGCACCAGTAAGACTAATTAAAAATAAGTTTTACAATGACTTACAAGAACTTTATAAAACGTCTCCAACACCAGAGCAACTGAAAAAACTATTAGGACGAGCCAGAGCCAAACGTGGTATGTTTGAAGGTGATCTTGAAGATGGAGAACTAGAGATTGGGCAAATCGCTGGCTTAATTCACAATGTGAAATCTGTTGAAGAAATTGTGAAGGATATGGTTACTGAGTTTGAAGAAGCGAAGCAAAATGTATTTACAATTTAAAAATAGTAATAACATTTCTATTAGCTACTTGTGGTAATGTTGTTTTAAATAAGTATTTATGCGATGTTTCCGCTCTATTTGAGTGTTTTTTTCTAATTAAGGTTTTTATAGGTAATTCACTTTATTAGCTAGATAAGAATTGCATGGACTAAGTAAAACGACTTAAATTCTATTTGTTATATCCGGATGTTGGGTGTAGTTGTTTTTTATTCAAAGATTTTAAAAATTCGTTGGCTGTCATAATTGGTAACAACGATTTTTTAAAGTCCTTTCCATTTCTTGTTATTATAATTTCACATTCCGATTCTGTCGCACTAAAATATTGCAATGCGTCTTCAAAGTCCTTTATTGAAGAATTGAGTCCCTTTTCAATCGTTTGTTCGTCGAGAGAGCATATTTCACATATTATCTTAAATTTCCGAAGTTTTTCCCTCGCAATTTTTCCGTTCTCATATTTTGAAAGAAAATAGTTAACTGTTGCAAATGAAATTGGCGAAACAACCATTGTCAGTTTTTCTTTTTCAGCTAATGTTGCGATTTTCGCAATCGGTTCATAAAATGGTTTACGCTCTCCTAAAAAGTCCAGCATTACATTTGTGTCTATAAAAATCCTTTTGCTCATTTATATTTCTCAATTAAATAATCAGAATATTCTTTTTTATAGTCTAAATCATCTGTGATTTCAGTTCCTGTTGAAATGCTTTTTACGAAAGGTGAAATCTCAAATTCAGAGGTATCATTTTCGGAAGTCAAGGATTGTAAATAAGCCTCTACAATTCGGGACAAGCTCATTTTTTTATTAGCAGCATATTCTTTGGCTTTTTCAATAATCCTTTGATTAAGCTTTAAAGTTAATTTTGTGTCCATAACAAATTATTTTATACGTACAAATATATAAAAATAATCCGTATGATTTAATTTAGCGATGATTTTTGATGTAAGTGTATTATACTGAAATAGGTTGACCTTTTTTTGGTTACTATTTAGACTGTATTATGGGCAACAATGTATAAGAAACGTAGGGCAGTTAATAAGCACTATCGTTTCAATTTATTACTTAGTTAAATATAAATATTTTGCTTTTATCTTTTCACTCATAAACGCCTAATTTTATATTTAGCGGATTTTGTTAATATGTACAGAACTTTCGTTTTAGCACAAACGCCCTATGTTTTTTATACATTGTTAGCACCAGTTAATATTGTCAATCATTTACCAATACCACAGTTTTCCTTGAAGAAATAAACATTATGCTAATAATAAACAATGCTATTGAAATTGAATAGCTAGTCCATACAAATTCGGTATCGAAAAATGAAGGAAACGAATATGGGAAATAATTAGAAAGGTGTATATCTTGAATATTAACGATAAAACCGATAATAAAAAGAACAAATCCAATACCTATCGAAATAATTTGATTTTTAAAAAATAAGCTCAATATAAACTGGATTGAGATAATACCCAACGATAAAAAAAACAGTTTTATGAATGCTAAAATTATTTCTAAAAAGTTAACTGAACTTAAAAAAAATTCATATTCAGGATGAATAAGATTAATAATTACAGGGAATAGAAATAAAGAAACTAAATACACTAATAAAACGCCTATCGTAAATGCGATAAGTATTATTAATTTAGACCTTAAAATAGTTTTTGATAAAACTGGTAGCGTAAATAATGATTTCCAATTATTTGCCTTGTGTTCAATATTTATAAAAGCACTTGTAAGTATAATAAGAAAGGGAACCCAAAAAAAGAGTGTGAAGCTTTTTAAGTTACGTCCAATAAAACTCTCCCAAGGATTAGTATATAACGTAATAATACTTTCTTGGGCAAATAAGTAAATAAACAATACCACTAAATTAATAGCTAAACTTCCAAAAATTAATAGCCAAATAATGATAGATTTTTTGCTTTTAAGCCATTCAGCTTGAATGCTTTTAAGTAATTTCATTGTTTTTTAAATATTGGGTTTCTAAATCTATTTCGGTTTTTGTAAAGTTTTCTATTGCGTCATTAAATAGGCATTTCCCCTTATTAATGATGCCTAAATAAGAAGCAATTTTTTCAATTTCTGATAAAAGATGACTAGAAATAATTATTGTAATTCCTTCGCTATTAAGTTGTTTTAACAGCATTCTTAAATCTGCAATTCCATTTGGGTCTAATCCATTTGTAGGTTCATCCAAAATTAATAACTCAGGGTTTCTTAAAAGGGCTAGCGCAATTCCCAAGCGTTGTTTCATTCCGGTAGAATAGGTTTTGCATTTTTTTTGAATAAAATGACTCATATCAAGTTGTAGAATAACTTTATTGATAGTTTCATTATTAGCATTTACATAGACAGCAGCGATTTTTAAATTTTCGAATCCACTTAAATGACCATATAATGAAGGTGATTCTATTAAAGCACCTGTTTTAGATAAAATGTTACTTCGGTTTTCGTCCAATGAAGATGTAAATAGCGTTATTCTTCCTTTTTCTATTTTTTGTAGACCCAAAATGCATTTAAGCAAAGTTGTTTTTCCAGCTCCATTACTTCCTAACAACCCAAAAATGCAATTAGCAGGAACAACCATAGACAAGTTGTCTAGAATGAGTTCTTTCTTTGAATATCCAAAGTGTAGATTTTCTACTTTTATAATAGGCTGTTGATTCATTTTTTGGCTTGATTTGTAAGTGAATAGATGATATTCTTTAATAGATAATCAGATTTCTTTTCAGTAAAGTTTATAGCAATCGCAGTATCTAGATTTGGTAAATAAATAACTTGAGTATTCCATATACCACTATGATAATAGGCGTCTTGACCATATATATTTAAAACTTCAAAACCATTCCTGTAGTCTTTTGACGATTTTGAAGTATTTACTTCTGAAATGAATAGCGTAAGTGTTTCTTTATTATTAAAAATATCTCCTTTAAATAGAAAATGATAAAATGTAGCTAAGTCTTTTGTTGTAGATATGATTCCACCACCACCGTAAAGATCAATTGATGCGTCAAAATGCGTAAAATCTATGTTGTAAAAATAACGACTTATTACATCTTTTGTTTGGTAGTCTTCGTATTTTTCATACCAAGTATGCTTCAAATTCATTTTTTTAAAATCTAACACATCTCTAATTGCTATGCCAATATTTTTATTAGTTAAATTTTCAATAATTTCACCTAAAATCAAATATCCTGTATCACTATAACTATAAACCTCCCCTGGATTTCCGTAAGGTTTTCCCCAAGTCATAGCTCCTTCAATTTGTTCCGTTCTAGTCCAAACTTTATTTGGGTTATTTGTTGCTATGTTTATATATGGACTGCTACCATTTCCTGTTTGTCCAACAGCATAATCAAATAGACCACTTGTGTGATTTAAACATTGTTTTATGAGAATTTGGTCTGGATTATAGCCTCCTAGTTTTAAGATATCTATATGTTTTTGAGAAATGAATTTAGAAACGGGGTCGTTTATAGATAGTAATCCTTCTTCTTGTAGCCTGAAGATTGTTGCAGCAACAAATGTTTTTGTAATACTGGCAACTCTAAACGGTTGGTCTTTATAAATTTTTGAGGTTCGATTTTTATCTGAATATCCTGAAAAAGTTGATTTTTCTGAATTATTTTCAACAACAGATAGCGAAATTCCTGCTATATCTACTATTTCTGAATTCGTTAACGCATCTAATTTTTTGGTAATATTATTTTCAGAAAGTTCAACATCCTCGCAGGAATAAAAACATAAAATAACAATAATTAAATTAAAATATTTCATCTATCATTTTGGTTGGTATATTTAGATGACGACTCAATAGAAGTTTTGTTACTTTGGTTTTAAAAATGTCAAGGAACTCACGAGCTGAGTAATGTCTTGTCCTGAAATATAGCTACAGGTTAAAATTGTCCCGATAGCTATCGGGATTACGCTGATAATTTATATACCATATTTGGTGTTTTATAGTCTAAAGATAAATGTAATCTTATTTCGTTGTATAAATTAATTGCATTTTTTGCGGCTCTTTTGCGTGAGCTACGTTATCAAAGGTTTGGTCGAAATAAAATTCATTTTTTAAGCTTCTAACATATTCCACTCGGTTTTGGTCATATTTTCCAAGTCCGTAATCTTTTAATTTCCGTTTTATCTTTTTTTCGGCTTCTTTCAGGTCAGAAAAGTCGAATTCATAAACTAAATCACCGAAGCAGACATAATCATAAGTGTGTTCACTTTTTTCGGCCATTAATATTTAGAATTTAATTCTATTTAAGAAATAATCACAAGCCTCGGCTTCTGTCATAAATATCCTTGAAGTGGTTTTGTTGCCACGTTCTTTATAATAGACTTCATATTCTGCGGTGTATTTTCCCATTTTAATAGACAAAGCTAGTTTATCGTTGTCGTGAGTCGAGCCAAAAAGTCCGTGCAGATAAAATCTATCGTCAGAAACACTTAGTTCTTTGAGTCTATTATAAAGTTCTTCGATGGTCATCGTTAAATGGTGTACTACGTGTTATATGAAAACCTTTATTGCCGTTATCACGTAAATATAATTTATTTATAGCATTTTAACCTCAAGACTTAAGTTTGTCAATACTACTAAACTCAAAACTCGTATTTTTGATTAATAATCTTTCTGGCATATGAAAAAAATTATACTTCTGTTACTAGTACTTTTAGGTATCTATTCTTGTAATGAGAAAATAGATCAAGATGAATTTGAGAAAATTAATTGGAGCGCAAGAACAGTTACTATAAATGCCTTAGATTCGCTAGAAACAGGGAAATCGTACTTATCCATTTACTCTCAGATTTATAATTTATCTCAGCACAAAAAATACAACCTTACAGCAATGGTTAGTCTGCGCAACACTAGCGAAAAAGACACCATTTATTTATTAAAGGCAGATTATCATGGCACACATGGCAAAATGATAAAACAATACATTAAAAAACCTGTGTACTTATTACCAATGGAAACTTTAGATATTGTTATTGAAGAATCTGATGTTTCTGGTGGTACAGGCTCTAACTTTATCTTTGATTGGAAAACGCCAAAAGGTGCTACAGAACCTATTTTTGAATCTGTAATGTCATCTACTGTTGGCTCGCAAGGTTTGTCATTTACAACACAGGCAAAACGGATTAATTAATTCGTACAACTAAAACCTAAGCCCTACTTTTGCGCTATGGTTTTAAGCAACTACACTAAAGAGTTTAAGTACAATCTAAAGTTGGCATCACCAGTGATGTTAGGTATGCTTGGCCACACTTTTGTGAGTTTTGTAGATAATGTAATGGTTGGGCAATTGGGTGCAGCAGAATTAGCTGCTGTCTCGTTAGGGAATAGCTTTATTTTTATAGCCATGTCATTGGGAATTGGCTTTTCTACAGCCATAACTCCTTTAGTTGCAGAAGCAGATACAGCACAAAATTTCGAAAAAGGAAAATCGGTTTTTAAGCATGGTTTTTTTCTATGCACAGTTTTGGGTCTCGTGTTATTTCTAATTACACTTTTAGCTAAACCGTTAATGTACGTAATGGACCAACCTAAGGAAGTGGTTGAGCTTGCGATTCCGTATCTCGATTTAGTGGCATTTTCGTTGGTGCCATTAATTATATTTCAGGCGTTTAAACAATTTAGTGATGGCTTATCCTTAACTAAATATCCGATGTATGCTACGATTGTGGCTAATATTTTAAATGTAGCGATAAATTATGTGTTGATTTTTGGTAAGTTCGGTTTTCCAGAAATGGGAATCGTTGGAGCAGCTGTTGGTACTTTAGTTGCACGATTTGTAATGCTATTTTATCTTTGGTGGTTATTAGCAAAGCGTACAAAATCCAAAGCTTATGTGACTCATATTAAATTCTTTAAGTTAAGCAAACAACCACTTAAAACCTTAACGAACTTAGGCCTGCCAAGTGCTATGCAGATGTTTTTTGAAGTCGCCATATTTACAGCAGCGATCTGGCTGAGTGGTACTTTAGGTAAAAATGCACAAGCAGCAAATCAGATTGCATTAAACTTATCTTCTATGACTTTTATGGTGGCTATGGGATTGAGTGTAGCTGCAATGGTTAGAGTTGGGAATCAAAAAGGATTAAAAGATTTTAAAGCGCTAAAACGTATTGGGGAATCTATCTTTTTAGTCGGTTTTATATTTGCTATTATTTTCGCACTTCTATTTGTTATTTTTCATAAAATGCTTCCAAATCTTTATGTCAATTTAGAGGATCCGGCAAATGCTATTGATACTGCTGAGGTGGTTAAAATTGCCGCAACGTTGTTATTGGCTTCAGCTGTATTTCAGATTAGCGATAGTTTACAAGTCATTGCACTTGGTGCGTTGCGAGGACTTCAAGATGTTAAGATTCCTACCATAATAACCTTTATTTCGTATTGGACCATTGGGTTTCCGATAAGTTATTTCTTAGGTAAAGAAGAAGCTTATGGAAGTTTGGGAATTTGGCTAGGGCTTTTGGCTGGTTTAACAGTAGCAGCTATTTTATTATTTATAAGATTTAATTATTTAACTAAAAAGTTGATTACGGAGCGTAGTTAACGTGCTCATAACTTTCTAACTCAATCGTATTTAGTATTTTTGCGAGACTAGTGAGCAAAACTTTAGACACTTTAAATACGTTTAACGCTTTAACTTTAAGAATGGAACTACCTAAATTTATACTTGGCGATAATACCGATCATCCTGATGCTATTTACATCATACATACCGAATTTCCAAGATTTATTATAAATCTTGAAAATGATGAGGTAGAATGGTTTGAAGAATTTGATCAGCACGATGAAAAGGAATTAGAGACTGAAACGGAAAGTTATATTCAGCAGGCCACAGATTTTTACGATAGGGAAGTAGAACGTTACGATGATTAATGCTAGATAGACTATTAGAATTAGATACAGAACTATTTTTATATCTTAATGGGTTGGGTTCAACCACTTGGGACTGGATGTGGTTACTCATAACGGATGAAATTACGTTTGCTCCATTGTATGCTATTTTGTTATTTCTTATTTATAAAAAATTTGGCTTAAAACCTTTGGTAATTATGATTTTGGTTATAGTGGCAATGATAACGTTTACAGATCAAACTACAAATGTTGTGAAGCGCTCTGTACTTCGTTTTAGACCTTGTGCTTGCGATGATATTATGGATATGATACGCTATATTGCAGAGCGTTGCAGTACCAACAGAAGTTTCTTTTCTGGTCACGCTTCTAATTCTATGGCAGCAGCTGTTTTTGGAGGTTTAGTGTTACGACCTTACCATAGAAAGTTAATCTTTATCCTTTTATTTTGGAGCTTTATAGTAGCATATAGTCGCATTTATGTTGGAGTACATTATCCAGTAGATATATTATGCGGAATGACATTTGGCGCTTTAGCCGGTTTCGGATTCTATAAGCTAAACACATACCTTCTTAAACGTTTTATCTCCGAGTAAGCTTATAAAGTTGATTCACTAATCTAGACTTATAACCTCTTGAATCTTTTTTGGAAAAATTTAAATCGTAAGTTTCTACAAATTCGATAGTGTAAAACTTTGATAGTTGTTCAATAGTTTCAGGATTAGATTTTACTGTCAATACACCAAATTGACTTTCGTTTGGTATTATATAGCCTTCTTTAGTTTTTAGACTTGGTATTTTATCACCGTAATTATAAATGGCTTCTGGTGCTACAGTGTCTAAACTGTATAAGGGAATACCGCTCTTGCTTAATTCAGAAATTGGCTTGTAATCTGCTTGACCTTGGATTTTTAACAATGGCAATCCTAGTAAACCAATAGAGAGCATAAAAGCCATAACCAAGTAAAACACCATTTTTATGCTTTTAGTTTTAAGGTATTTAAAAATATAGAATCCAATGAATGCCAAAATAATACTAGCTATAATTATCCTTACTAATACTATTCCGTTTAAAAAAGGACCTAAAAAGAATCCAGAAACCCAAAATAAAATGGCAATAACTCCAATTAACCCAAACGAAAAATAAACAGGAAAAGTTTCTTTTTTATCCTTCAAATTTTTAAACTCACGAATCAAGTATTCAATATAAAATCCAATATTTATAGCCAATGGAATTAGAACAGGCATAAGATAACGTGATTTTTTTTCAGGAATAACAGATAATAGAATCACTGCAAAAATCACCCAAAAGAAACTAAATCTATAGGCTTTTAAGTTTGAAACTCGAGATTTCATATACGGATAAAGTAAACTTATAAATGCAGGTATCGTCCACAAGCCACTCTGTACAAAAAAGCTCCAATAGTAATAAAATGGTCTAACGTTATAACTGCTCCAATTAGAGGTTTCGCGTTCAGCAATTCTGATAAATATTTCAGGATCTGCAACTCTAACATACAAGTACCACCACGATCCGAGAACACTCCCGAAAATTATAAGGCTAATTACTTTCAAAAAGTGAATAGCTCCACCTTTCAATTTAAAAGCTATTCCATAAGCAATTATAAAAGGTAAAAATAAAACGTAGAGTGAAACAGGACCTTTTGATAATACAGAACCAGCCAAAAACAAAATAAACAGTAAACTCCTTAAAATAGTTGTTTTCTCAGTCTTAAACATTAGAAATAACTGATACAAGGCCATAAGCATAAAACCGTGTGTATAAATATCCCAAGGTGCTTCAACAATAATACCGATGCAATAAAATGAGGTTAACGTAATAAAGCCATTAATTAAGCTGTGCGATGTATTAAGCTGTAATTTTTTAGATAGCAAATAGCTCAAAATACCTATACTTGCTAAAAAGAGTAGTGCTGGCCAGCGCAAAGCTAAAACAGATTTCATCCCAAAAACAAATCCAAAAAAAGCAGTAATCCAAGTCGGTAAAGGTGGTTTTTCGTATCGCGCTTCACCATTCATGGTGGTTAATATCCAATTATTATCTGTGAGCATTTCTCTGGCCGAAATAAAATTTCTAGCCTCCATTATAGTTACAGGAATACTATCTATTGTGAAACCAAGCATCAATATCACAAAAAGTAACAAGCTGAGAATAGGGTATTTTTCTATAAGCTTAATCATTAGTTTGTCTTATTAGGTAAGCGTTACGAGCATAAATTATGAGTCCGAATAGATGTCCAACAAAAAGTACTGGATCTTTTCTAATAATAGCGTAAGTCAGGATTAGTGCAGCTCCAATTAGACTCAATACCCAAAATCCCATTGGTAAAGTAGATTCTTTATTACGTTCAGAATGAATCCATTGATACACAAAACGCAAGGTGAAAATGAGTTGTGCTACTATGCCTAAAATGAGCAGCCATGCTGGGATGTCTGCATTTTTAAATAGAAGTTCAATATCAATTTTATTATTGTTATAATAAAAAATGACAATGAAAATTGGCACTACAAATAAAAAGTACCGTATAAATTTTGGAAACTTTTGCCATTGTCCTTGTAGCTGTAAGTTTCTGATATAGATAAAATACGTTAAACTCTGACCAAGCATTATTGCAAAGTCTAATCGCAGATAACCATATATAAATAGTAAGAATGAAGCCAATAGGCTTAGTATCCAAAACGTTTTTGGTGTCACAACTTTACGTTGTTTTTCTGAAGTAAGCCATTGTATAATCAGTCGAGAAGAGAATAAAATCTGCGCTAAAAATCCGATGCTGTAAATGATCCAGTCTTTCATTTACTAGATTTTTCAACCTCATAATTAATATACTTTTTTTTCATCCATAGATACGCAAAACAATCCATCAAAGGCCCTAATAGTCTGTTCCAAAGTCCAAACTTTGCTGTACCAGCTATTCTTGGAAAATGTTGAACAGGTATTTGAATCACACTACCATTTTGCAACATAATCATAGCAGGTAAAAAGCGATGCAATCCTCTAAACATTGGTATGCGTTTGGCATAATCCGTTTTAATTACTTTTAGCGGACAACCTGTGTCATCCATGCCATCATTTGTAAAAGCACGTCTAATGCCATTGGCAATTTTAGAGGACATATTTTTTACAAACGAATCTTTTCTGTTGGAACGCACACCAGTAACTAATGCATGTGTGTCTATATGCTTTAATAGGAGATTAAAGTCTTCTGGTGCCGTTTGTAAGTCAGAATCTATATAGCCAACAAGTTCGCTATCCACATAATCAAAACCAGCTTTTATAGCAGCACTTAGTCCTTTATTTTCTTTAAATAGAATATATTCGAAAGCGTCACTACGATTACAGATAGCTTCAATTAAAGCTTGACTGTTATCATCTGAACCGTCGTTTACAAATAAAACCGAAGTGGAGACAGAAGCAATTTCAATATAATTAGAAAGCTCAGTCTCTACACGCTCTAAATTATCTTCTTCGTTGTAAACAGGAACTATAATAGTGAACTTATATGTCATTGGTTTGATGGCTTAAGCTGTACAAAAGTATTGTTTTTTATTGAACTCATCTTTACTTTATGTCTTTAACCGCAAATGAAATAAAACCTGTTTAGATGACAGTAAATATAAAATGCATAGCATCGCTACGGATAAGAAAATAGATAACACATGAGCAGATTTTAATCATTTTTTAGGAAATGGAAAAAGTGAAAAAGAATTCACTTTAAAGAAAGTAGATATTCTGCAGCCGCAAAAGGTGTAGTTTTACCAGCTTCAACTAATTTAATTTGAGATTTTAATGCAGCCTTAATTTTCATTGAATTGTAGAAATCAGATTTTAAACGACTCTCAATAGTTTGTAATAACCAAAACGTATTTTGATTGTTTCTATTGGTTTCAAAATAGCTATTAGAGGTGGTAGATGCTTTATAATCCTCTATCATGTCCCAAACCTCAGAAATGCCTTCTTGTTTTAAAGCACTACAAAGTGATACTTTTGGTGACCATTCTGATTCCTTTTGAGGATATAAATGCAAAGCTCTATTAAATTCAAGTTTAGCAAATTTTGCTGCTTTTATGTTATCACCATCCGCTTTATTAATTACAATAGCATCTGCCATTTCTATGATTCCACGTTTTATGCCTTGTAATTCATCACCAGCACCAGAAAGTTTTAAGAGTAAAAAGAAATCGACCATACTGTGCACAGCAGTTTCGCTTTGGCCAACACCAACGGTTTCAATAATAATAGTATCAAAACCCGCAGCTTCACACAAAATTATAGTTTCTCGCGTTTTTCTCGCCACACCTCCTAAAGACGCACCAGATGGCGAAGGTCTTATAAACGCATTTTTGTCTTTTACGAGATCTTCCATTCGTGTTTTATCACCAAGAATGCTGCCTTTTGTTAAAGTACTACTTGGATCCACAGCCAACACAGCAACTTTTTTACCTTGACTTGTAAGATAAGTTCCAAAAGCTTCAATAAACGTACTTTTACCAACACCAGGAACTCCTGTTATACCTATTCTTATGGATGAGTTGGCGTGAGGTAAACATTTTGTAATAACAGCATTTGCCTTTTTAGTATGTGCAGCATTAGTACTTTCTACTAAGGTAATAGCTCTGCTTAAAGCAGTTATGTTGCCAGAAATTATTCCAGAAACTAAATCTGAAACGGAAGGTTGTTTTTGGCGTTTCGCTTTTATGTTTTTTGCAGCGTTAAAACTTAAAGGGTTTGGTGGCTCAATACCATCTTGTTGATGCAAAGCAGACTTATATGTATGTTCATTTTTAGCCACTTTGTTTTGAGTTTTTAAGAGTTATTCGGATTATAAATTTCAATTGGGACTTCAATTATAGTGCTATCCCAAGCCATAGTCAATTTTAAGTTTCCGGTTGTATTATCAAAAGCGATGGTAAACCTTTCAATGGTAGTATCAATTATTTTTATTTGTGCGTCGGTTTCTATAACATCGTAATTTGGATCCCACATAGGTTCCATTTTTTCATCAACTCCCCATTCGTATTGTTTAGAATTAAACATCACTTTCCAAGTGTTTTCCATAGGGACAGTCCAAATAGTATATTTTCCTTTTTTCAGAAGCATACCATCAATCTTTAAGTCTTTATTGGTTTCAAACGTGGTCGCCTCATTGGCTCCAGTTCTCCATACCTTGTTATACGGTACAAGCGCTCCAAAGACAACACGGTCTCGTTTAGACGGTCTATTATATTCTACTTTTAAGTTTAAATCATTGAGAGAAATCTTGGCAGAATCCTTCGGACTTAAACGAGGTGAGAAAATATTTTCAACAAAAACGGAGTATAATAATAAAGCTAGAGCTAAAATAGATAGAATAATAAGGAGGCGTTTTAGCATAGTTGTTAATCTTAAAAATTTTTAGTTTCATTAAAGTAATACTAAACTTTAGTATTGAAGATTGAAAGATAATTCAATTCCTTAAATTATACCAAATAAAGCTTAAAATAGTCGATTAAATTCGTTTCTATTTCCTTTATATTTCAATATAAAATAGAACCTTAACTTTGGCTATGTTTATATTTTCTGTTTTATCTAAAGAAAATATAATTCAAATTTTTTAGCAACCATTTTAAAGTTCATTTGGTATTACAGAATACTAACGCTGAATTTTAAGTAAATCTTATAAATCAAAAGATTTTTACAATTTTTTGCAACACTTAGAATTTTGTATCGTCTTTAGTGTAGAACCAATCAAAAACCAAAACAAAAATCAGCACGTTTCAAATTCATATTGTTGAAAAATGCAAACAAAACGATAGGCAAGCGCAAATGCAATTGTACAATCAGTATTGTAATGGCATGTTAATCGTAGCGCTTAGATTTGTGAAAGACACAATGGAAGCTGAAGACATAGTGCAAGAGGCGTTTATAAAAGCATTTTCAAAATTAGATCAATATAAAGCTGAAGTCAGTTTTGGAGCTTGGTTAAAAAAGATAGTGGTTAATCGTTGCATTGATGTTTTAAAGTCTAAACGACAAAGGCTAATCGCGTTAGAAGAGCATCATCTAAATGTCGTTGATGCAGATTACGAAAATGATTGGCATGTAGATGACGGCATAACTATGGATGAGGTTAAGGTTGCGATTGAGCAGCTTCCCGATAAATATAAATATGTAGTGTTATTATATTTAATGGAAGGTTACGACCACAAAGAAATATCAGAGATTTTAAATATTTCTGAAGTGGCATCGCGAACACAACTATCTAGAGGAAAACAAAAATTGCAAAACGAATTAAAATTAAAGAAAAATGGCACAAGATCTTAGAAATCTATTTAATGAAGATCCTAAAAATACAGATGCTAAAATGTCTAATGGACATGAAGCACGTTTTTTAAAAAAGCTTGAAGCGGAAAGACCTATTAAAAAATCGTCGCGTCATCTGAGCGTGTTTAATATTGCGGCTAGTGTAGTTGTGTTGTTGGGCTTAAGTTTTGGAGCGTATCAGTTTTTTCAATCACCTACATATACAGATCAACCCATTAAAGTAGCAGATAACGACATAAAAACATTAGGTGATATTTCGCCAGACTTTAAAAAGGTCGAAGATTATTATTTAGCAAGTATCAACTTAGAATTATCTAAAGTAGAGCTCACACCACAAAACAAGGAATTGTTTGATGGTTACGTGCAGCGTCTTAAAGAATTAAACGAAGAATACGATAAGTTAACCATAGAATTAAATGAAAATGGTCCAAACGAAGAGACTTTAGATGCACTCATAAACAATCTAAAATATAGATTAAACCTTGTTATGCGTCTTAAAGAAAAACTTGCAGAATATAATGACGAATCATTTATACAAGAGAGTGCTTAGAGAATTGTCATGCTGAGCTTGTCGAAGCATCTCTTTTAATTAATCAAAATATTATAATAATCACAATCAATAAATCAAAAAACGAACAGATATTACTCAGCTAGACTGGGTATCTCTAAAAATCAGAAAAACCATGAACTTTTCAAAGAAAAATCACGAACACATCGCAGACAATAGAAAATCTGTGAGTAAATTAACACTCAAAATTTTAATGCTATGTCTAATGACCACCTTTGGTTATGCACAGAAAAAATTAAGTAAAACATCACAGTCCATTAAGGTTAACAAAGATGTAACGGTTGAGTTAAATACAAGTTATGTAGAAATACAACTTGAAACTTGGAACAAAGATATCGTTGAAGTTGACGCTTATATTGAGAGCGAAAAGTTGTCTAAAGACGAATTAGAACGTGCGTTAAAAGCATGGAATCTCAAGGTAGAAGGTTCTGGTGATAGTGTTATAATTTCATCAGCAGGAGGTAGAAGCATTGGTTTATTTGGAGATGAAAATTATGCAGATTTAGTAAGGGATTTAGAGATAGAATTGGCGGATTTACCAGAGATGCCTGAGATGCCACAAATGCCAGCAATGCCAATTTTGCCTGAGGCATTGGCTAATATAAAAATACCAGAAATGCCTGAGATGCCAGAAATGCCCGAATTACCGGAATTACCAGAAGGTGTAAAATCTATTTCTTTTGATTATGATAGATATCAAAATGAAGGTGAAAATTACTTAACTGAGTGGAGTAAAAAATATGAAAAAGAAGGTGGTAAAGAACTTCAAAAAAGTATGAAAGCTTGGGCTAGAAAGTTTGCCGAATCTGGTTACCAAGAAAAAATGAAAAGATGGGGAGAAGATTACGGTAAACGTTTTGAAGGCAAATGGGCAAAAGACATGGAAAAATGGGGAGAGAAGTTTGGAGAAAAATATGGTAAGGATATGGAAAAATGGGGAGAAGAATTTGGTGAAAAGTTTGGCAAGGAGTGGGAACAAAAGATGGAAGCTTGGGGAGAACGTTTTGGCAAAGAAATGGCGGAACGTTCTAAAATGATGGAAAAAAGAAGTGAAGCCATGGCCAAAAGAGGAGAAGAGATGTCAAATCGAGCAGAGCAAATGCAAGAAAGACGCGAAGAAATGAACGAGCGAAGAGCGTCTCTGTTGACTAGGCGCTTAGAGTCTGGAAGCCATAGCAAAGTACGCAAAGTGATTAAAATTAAGATCCCTAAAAAAGCAAAGCTTAGAACAAATATTAGACACGGTGAGTTAAAATTATCTTCGGTTATTTATAACATGAAAGGAGATATATCACACGCATTTTTAGTAGCAGATAACATTGATGGAAGCGACACTTCCATCAATGTGTCTTATTCGCCAGTTGTAATTAACACTTGGAATTTAGGAACGCTGAACTTAAATTTTGTAGATAAAGCACAGATTAAAAGTGCTAAGAATCTAGTGTTGAATTCTAAATCATCTAACATAAATATTGAAAGTTTAACTGATACTGGTATTATTGACGGAAGCTTTGGAGACCTTACTATTTCTAATCTTACAGCTTCTTTTAAAAACCTTAATTTGGTTTTAGAAAATAGTGATGCATTAATCAACTTGCCAAACAATATTGATTATAGTCTTTATTTTAACGGCAATCGTTCTAAGTATAATAATAAGGCAACGACTCAAAAAACAATCCGCAATTATCCTGATGGCGAAAGCTCTAATAGAACTATTATTGTAAATGCTAAGTTTAGTAATGTAATTATGAATTAAGCATTATTAAAAGACAAATGTTTGTCATTCTGAATTTATTTCAGAATCTATTTTTCTCACTAGCTTTCCATAAAATAGAATTCCTATTTTTATGGAAAATTTGTTTTTATGCCCTTTACTTCTTTTGAAATCTTTTTAAAATCGCTCAAAACACATCCAGTTATTGATGCTACAATTTCAAAAAGTGAATACGTAGCTTTAGATTTATCTGTAAATAATCCTGATTTAAAATCCGTTAATGTCTCTTCTTCCGATGATTTAGAGAAGTACATCTGGCATTACATTAATAGCCATAAAGCTAAAGCAGCTTATGGAGGTTACATGGAAAAACGGGGCATTTATGAGCGTAGTACTTATTTTAATCAGAATAATTCCGATGAAGTGCGCAACATACATTTAGGTTTAGACCTTTGGATTGAAGCCAATACACCAATCTATGCTCCTTTAGATGGAAAAATTCACAGCTTTAAAAACAATACCAATCACGGTGATTATGGTCCGACTTTAATTTTGAAACATATTTTTAGTGATACTCAGTTTTATACACTTTATGGCCATTTAAGTATAGCATCTTTAGAAGGTCTAAGAGTTGGAGTAGAAGTAAAGCAAGGCCAACAAATCGCAAGTTTAGGAACAGCCAAAGTTAATGGTGATTATCCTCCACATTTACACTTTCAAATTATTAAAGATATTCAGAATTATAAAGGGGATTATCCTGGAGTTTGTAATCAACTCGATTTAGAATTTTATAAAGGCAATTGTCCTGATCCTAATTTGCTTTTACAGCTATAAAAGTAAAACCCAAAACACTAAATTATCGTAGGTATTTACATGAGCATTAAACCAATCTATTGCCTATTCCTTCTTCCCATAAGTCTATTGGCACAAAAAATAGATAACACTGTTTCCTACCGGAATATAGATGGTGATAGCTATTTTAGGTTTCATTATGATAATGATTATTTTGCTGCCACAGACGAAAACTATACACAAGGCTATAATTTTGAAGTGGTTCTACCGAGTCTAGAAAATAATCCTATAAATTATCTATTCTATAAACCTAAAGACGTCTCAACCAAATATGGACTTTCTGTTGAGCATATTGGGTTTACGCCAAACGATTATGTTAATGAAGCGATTCAATTTGGCGACCGACCTTTTGCTGCAGCTATAATACTTAAGAGTTTTATGATTTCTAAACATCTTGAAAAGAAAACAAGGCTGTCGCAATCTTTAAGTTTGGGATTAATTGGTCCTGGTGCGTTTGGTAAGGAAATGCAAGTAGGTATTCATAAAGCCACAGGAAATAAAATTCCCGGAGGTTGGGATAATCAAATTAAAAACGATGTTGTGCTTAATTATAGAATCGATTTTGAAAAGCAACTTTATATATACAATAATCTGTTCGCTATACAAACCAATTCAACTTTACAATTAGGTACCTTATTTACAAACGTCTCAGCAGGTTTTAATATGCAATTAGGAATCTTAAATTCAACCTTTGAAACTTCTAAAAGCAAAAAGAACTTTCAGATTTATCTTTACGGACAACCAAATGTGAGTGTTATTGGTTATGATGCCAGCTTACAAGGAGGTCTTTTTAATGATGATAGTCCCTACACCATTTCATCAAAAGGGGTTGAACGCTTTACGGCACAATACAATTATGGTGTAATACTAAAAACCAAGACCCTTTATTTTGAATATACACGAAGCGCAATTACTAAAGAATTTAAAACTGGTAATCCTGCAAAATGGGGAGGAATTCGTATTGGCTTTACGTTTTAGGAGTCACATATTTTGAAGCCATAGATGTGCCTATTACAAATCCTAATTTTGCTCTTGTCTTAGTTTTCTCAATTTCCGATTGCTCAATCTAAATTTAACCTTCAGGTCTTTCTTTTTTTTGTTTTTTGAGTTTTTATCTTTTAGCAATTGCACATAAAATTTTGAGCCTGCATCATCGTAAGTCGTTTTTTCTGGTAAGGTTAAACCATCGTTACTTTTTAAATTTTTCCATGGTAAGGCTAACCAAATATTTACATAGTCATTAAATTTTAATCGACCTTCTGCAAATAGGTGAAGGGCAGACGTTTGAATTTCTGTTCTAGGAATAATAAGCTCGCCATCTACAATTTTAAACGTTTGAATGATTGGCCTAAATTGTAATTCTTTAAAACGATCGTCCTTCATCATTACAGAATTCTCCATTATGGGTTTAAAATTGTAGAGTGCCAAATCCGACACGTTAATACTTAGTGTACCATTTAAAGAGTTCATGTTTAGGCTACTATCATTATTAAGTGTTCCGGAAGTTTTCATATTGATATTTATAGTGCCTTCAACTTTATCTGCATGACGTAGGTTATCATCACCGAAATAATTGAATCTTGTCACCAACTCATGCAAATCAATGGCATTAGCTTGCAATGAGATATCCACAGGAATATCAGTAACATTATTGGTGTTAATAGCAATATCAACTTCTAATGTGCCACCATAAAAATTGAGGTGAGTGTCTTCAATTTTAAAATTATTATTAGTGTTGAACAAGAGGTTTGTTCCAAAATCGGTTATAGTTAAGTTATCACTTTTTAGTGTGTCTATTTTTATAGTTGCTGTAGGATAAAAAGAAGTATTAATGCCAACTAAGGCTTCCTTAAATTTGTTGAGATTCAACTTTGTTTTAGTCTCATCTACTCTACCAGATGAAGCGCTCGCCAAAAATTGTAAAATATCTACAGCATCTAAATATGGTGCATAGATTGCAAAATCTGAATTACGGACTTCATCATTTTGTAAGTCATTTATAAAATCTGAAAAACGATTAATAGAACCTGAAAAAAATACCTCACTTTTCCCAGGTAAATCAATATCTAGTGTTTTTATCTCCGCCACATCATTAGCAATTTTAACATGCATGCTATCAACAGGAATTTTAAGACCTGCTGCTTCATAATCTACAAGGGTATTACTGATTTTTAAATCACCCAAACCATTGGCATTTATAATGCTGAGGTTGTCAGCTTGCGCTTTATATTCACCCATAAATTCAAAATCACCAGATGTAAAAATGAAATTCTTTGTCTTTAGATAGGCATTTAAATCCTCTGATTTACCTTTTATAGCAATATCAAAATCTAAATCGAAAGGGTTGTTACTCAACGCGTCTAACTGACTCCCATGCGCATTAATTTCTCCATAAATTTTAGCCTTAGTTTGTTTATACTTAAAATCTAGAGCATTCAGTTTTAGTATAGAATCGTTTTTAAAAGACAGTGATGCGTTTACATTTTCGGTAATTAGGTCTTTGTATTTAAGTGAATCAATAGTTAATTCAATTTCTGGATTAAAGGTATTAATGTCTTTAAAAAGTTGGTAGAGTGCTTTTTTATCTTTTAGGGTTTTTGATGTGTCGTCATTTTTCAGCAGGTCTATTTCAGAAACTATTGTATTGCCATCAATAAAAGGCGCAAAAATTTTGAGAAATACTGAACCTGAATCTTTCCTGTCGTCTAATAAAAAACTTGGAAACTGTTTTATGTTACCGTTAATCTTAATTGGGTAGAGTTCGCCAATTTCAATATCTAATTTATTTAGTAGCATATTAGAATTTTCTACGAGCAATGCCAAAGAATCTATGGTAATATCCATTTTTGCTGGTTCGTAAAATAATTTTGTTTTGCTAAGAGTTAAGTTTCCATTGGCAGTATTCAATAATTCACTAAATCGTTTTACATTGCCTTTTACCTTACCATTAAACTCATATTTACCAGAGTCTAACCTAAACAGACTTATATTAAATAACTTTTTAAAAATAGTAATGGCACCATGAGAAGTCGTTTCAGCATCAATATATATAGCGTCGCGCAAACTACTTTCTGGTTCTGGGATAATGACACTTCCTTTAACGTTTGTGAGGGCATCAAAATAGTTGAAATCAAAGTAGCGTAGTACAATGGTTTTAGCATTTACCAAATCTATGCTAGATTTTAAATCCTTTATGGTAACATCATTATAGGTAAGCGCATTGACATTAATATTAAAACGCGGTTGAAATTGGCTGTAAACCGCATCGAGTGTTTCGTGTAGGTTTTTACGATCATCGCTAATTCTTGTAGATTTTGGTATAAATTGTTTAGCCAAAGAAATGATGTTATTGATATTTAATTGTTTAGAATTAAGCGCTATAGAACTGGTAGTCGCTGTTTTTGGGTCTTTCGCTAAAAGTGAAGCGCTATTTTTTAGATGACCTGTAAGCACTAAATTATCACCATCTGGTAAGTTAACAACCAAACGGTTTAATGTAGAATTTTCTCTTTCTAGGATTAAGTCTATAGTTTTAATAGGTAATTGTAATCCATTTTTTTTGAGAATGACCCTTGTGTTTTTCAGGTTAAATTTTCCAGTAGATTGATTCACAAATTCATACGCGTTAGGAATATCACCAGAAATAGCTGCATCAAACTGAAATGTACCACCTTTAAAATCAAAATTCTCGGTTTCAATCAGTTGTGCCAAAGCCTCGTTTGTGCCTTCTAAGTTGAGTTGTGCTTCAATAAAGTTTAATGCTTCTGGAGTACTCTGGTAATAGGCATCATTAATATTTAGAGTGATGTCATCTAAATTAGCTTTCAACTCATTGAAGACTATTTTTAAATCTTTAGACGATTTTTTAATCCGTTTTAAGCTGTCGGTTTTATAAACGTCATTGGTTAAATGGCCTTGAAAAGTGGCGTTTTTTAGCTGTATGTTTTTCCCAACTATAATCGTATTGTCAGTAGTAGAAAAATCGACTTCAATTTCAGGACTGTTTCCATACGCAAATTTACCAGAAAGATTAAGGTCAGTTTCAATAGGATTTTGAATATTGAACTTTTCTATTTTAGAAGCTATATTATCTGGTAACAACTCTTTTAATGTATTAAAATCGGTTTCTGAGTTTTGAAGTTTAAACTGGTATTGACTGGAGTCTTGTAAAATAAAATCAGCACTTAGATTAAATGGTTGTTTATCTATTTTAAATACAAACTCTGGTAATGAAATATTATCATGCTCTAAGTCAATCGTAAAATCTGGATTTGCACTAACACGCGCACCATTAAAATAACTGCCTTTTTTGGTATTAAAGCCAAGATTATTAATCGTTATATCCATGTTAAGATTACCATCTAATTGTAGGTTATCACCTTTATAGTAACCTTTAATTTCATGAATATCTAAGTTGAAGTATTTATTTAAAATTGAATCTTTAGTGATATACTTTACATTGTTTAATTGAAATGTCACTCCATCGTCGTGCAACCATTCTGGCATTTGTATACCTGCACGCTCCTTTAGTGCTTTATCTCTTTGCAATTGCTCGTGGAATGCTAATGCTTTTTCTGAAATCACTTCTGAAGTCATAATAGCATCTGAGATGATGACCTTTTTAAATTTTATGTTACCACGTAATAAATTACCTGCGCCAATAACAAGTGTAGCTTCTTTAATTTTAATGCGCGAATATTTGTCTGCTACAGTGTCCCTATTGGTTTGGGTAATCTCTTTTAATGTAAAACCAACATTTGGGAATGCGCTAATAAAACTCGCATCTATTTTACCAATGGTCAGTTCACCAGAATTATGATCGTCATACCAATCTTGTATCACCTCAATAACAGTATCTCTGTTAAGCCAACCTATTGAAAACAGAACGGTTGGCACTAAAACAATGACCAACAGCGAAACAAGAATCCGCTTCCGCCATTTACGGTAAGTCGAAATTTTGCCTTCAGGTTTGGGTGTTTGCAATGCTGATTTTTATGGTAAATTAAGAAGAATATATTTATTGAGAATGAAACGCCTAAAAAACTTGAATAGTGCGTTGGTTTTAGACTTATTTTGGAACTGTTCTGCGCTTTGCTATAAAGATTTTATGCTACTGTTGCATGATTTATATTTCTTAGCTTTCTATTACTATTTTAAATTTTAGGGATTGAGTGCATCTAAATCATGTTTTTCTATAATGGTCATAATCTCTACCATATTGTTAATATTCTTATATAAAGCTAATAAATTTATGTAATGACTTGTAATTACCGCACTGACCTTTTTTTAACGCTTATTTTATTCTGCCAAAGGCGATATCATAATATGTGCGCGATGTGTTCCTGGATTCATAATCCAAGGATGATTAGAAGCTGCTGGCGATTCTGGCAAACCTGTAGATGCTGCTGTGGCATAAGGCATATAAACTACATAACGGAGTCTTGCTCCGTCAACCATTGCTGTTTTAGTGTTATAGAGTGTGTTTTTTCCAAAGTAGATGTGTAATGTTGCTCCTGTAGGCATTTTGAGTTTACCAGATTTTACTTCGGTTTCTCGGATATCAAAAATTTCTTGGTGTTTCTTGCCTTCGGCTTTTAAAGCGCGTCCTCTTGCCATAAAGGGATCGAGATCTTTATGATAGCATGCTGCACTGAATCCGTCTTTTTTAGGATCGTCTGCTAATACAATAAATTCATTATTCCCTTTTTTTAAAGTTACAAATTCGCCTGCCAGGTTATAGCCAATAACTTTACAGCCAGCTCTGCTTGCTTCTGGCGCGGCCATTAATGCTGTTGCTATTAAGGCCGCATCAGAATCAATAGGTTTCAAGTTTTTATTGGTTTCGGTCGGACTGTATTTATCAGTAATTTCAGTTAAAACTGTTTCTTCTGTGGTTGTCGTTTTGTCTGATGAATTACAGGATATTAATAGTGCTGTAAAGACTAGTGGTGTGATAAAATATTTCATGTGGTTAGTGCAATGATGTCTTTTTAAAATTACGAAAATTCTACTATATATGTAATTAAACAGTAATGTAAAAGCTGGTGTGTGTCGTTTATATTGTAAATTATTACATCGATTTAGATTAATTTCCACATTTTTTTCTTTCTAGATTTCTTGTTTATCATTTTTGTGCCGAGTAATGTCTCCCATAACAGTAGGCCAGAGATTTTTTCTACTTTAGAAGTTTCAACTATAAAGTCTTCAAGTCTGTCATTCGATGCTTTATTAGGAATTATAAATGCCCACATATTAATTGTACCTGTATTTCTTTCTGTTAGGACGCATTTAAAAAATGCATGCGGTATAGGTAATGATACTGAGATTTTAGGATTTTCATCTCCCATCATAACAACCTCTTCATCAAAATAAAATAGAGGTCCGGAAATTACATAGGTTTCAAAGACCTTTTTATCACTATCTAGAACTCTTATGGCATCCTCAAGCCTTTTCCAAATTCCACTATTAAATAAGGGCGCTTGTGGACACATATTAGAGAGTAAAAACGTTTCGCTGTTTTGAATTTCAATTTCTATTTGATTAGCACTAGCAACAAGATGACCTCTGTCTAAACCTGAGTTTTTATAAACTTCTTTATCTGCTCTAAACCCTTCAGGAATTCTGTAATCTGAGCGGAAATTATTTAGTCGTTCAACATCAGTTCTATCAGGATCTATTATTTCTAAAGCCCATTTTGCCTGCCTAAAATAATACGAGTAGCCTAAAACATAATGTCGATTGTAAAGAATTTGGTCTGCAGTTGGCAAACCGTATCTAGTTTCTCTTTTTAAATTAGGATGATTCATAAGTCTTGATTTTAGAATAAAAAATGATGTTGACCAATTTAGATGTTCTAAAATTACCAAAATCAAAACAATTGTATATACGTATTCCTACGTATTTTTTTGATAATTAAAAATGAGTTACACGTTATTTGAAAAGTGTATGATAATGCTAAGTATAAGATGTATTTGCAGCTCTAGCTATGACGTAATATAAAGACAAAGAAAAAGATAAATAGATGCTCTCGTTTGCATTTCCCTCGCCATATCATATAAATAAATCCTGATGGGTTACATCAGGATTTTTAGATTTACTTTGTCATCAGTGCAAGCGTTTCGAGCGAGCGATAAATGAATTGAACATCTTGGTGACTTCAACTGCTTCTCAAGACATGCCGACGTAAAATGTCGATACACTCAAAGTGACATTACTTTTATTATTAAGATTTCTGCTTTCGCAGAAAGTTTACTAATCGTTAACCAAAACCCATTCTCCTTTGTTAATTAAAGGAATGGCCTGCTTATATTTTACTTCTTTGGCTTCACCGCTCATTACATGCTTTATAGTAACTCTATCATTACGACCAATTTTTGGTTGTTCTCTAACAATAGTTTCAACCACTTGCTGTTGTTGGCGAGATGCACCTTCACCAGCTTGTCTGTTTTGAGCAGCACGCTCATCCATATTAGGGATTTCGTCTTTTTGCGTTTCTAGTTTTTCTTGCTTACGTGCTCTTGCTTCTTGGATGGTATTTGCAGTTTCTTGAGGAATTTCACCTTTAAACAAGAATGAAATCACATCTTTATTCACCTGATCAATCATCACTTTAAAAAGTTCAAAAGATTCAAACTTATAAATTAATAATGGATCTTTTTGCTCGTGCACTGCCAATTGAACCGACTGCTTTAATTCGTCCATTTTACGTAAATGCACTTTCCAAGCATCATCAACGATGGCTAATGTAATGTTCTTTTCAAAATCGTTAATCAGTTGTGTACCTTTTGTTTCGTACGCTTTTTCTAGATCGGTAACAACTTGTAAATTCTTTACTCCATCTGTAAATGGCACAACGATACGCTTAAACTTGTCGCGTTGTGTTTTATAAACGTTTTCAATAACTGGAAATGCCAAATCTGCTGCACGTTGCATTTTTGCACGATAATGCTTAAAGGCTTCTTTATAAATGACTCCTGCAATTTTCTGGGCATCCATTTTACCAAACTCAGCTTCAGAAATTGGTGATGCCATAGAGAAGTAACGGATTAATTCAAACTCAAAGTTTTTATAATCGTTGGCGTCTTTGTTGTTTAGCGCAATACCTTCAGAAGTATCATAAATCATGTTGGCTAAATCTACTCTAAGACGTTCTCCATGTAAGGCGTTACGACGACGTTTGTAAACCACTTCACGCTGTGCATTCATTACATCATCATATTCTAACAAACGCTTACGCACACCAAATTGGTTTTCTTCTACTTTTTTCTGCGCACGTTCGATAGACTTAGAAATCATACTATGTTGAATAACCTCTCCTTCTTTCAAGCCCATTTTATCCATCATCTTAGCGATACGCTCAGAACCAAATAGACGCATCAAATTGTCTTCTAGCGATACATAAAACTGTGAACTTCCTGGATCTCCTTGACGACCAGCTCTACCACGTAATTGTCTATCTACACGACGCGAATCGTGTCGCTCAGTACCCACAATTGCCAAACCACCAGCGGATTTCACCTCCTCACTCAACTTAATATCTGTACCACGACCAGCCATGTTTGTTGCAATAGTTACCTGACCAGGATTACCAGCTTGCGCTACAATATCGGCTTCTTTTTTATGTTGCTTCGCATTTAAGACGTTATGCGGAATCTTACGAATACTCAACATTTTACCTAAAAGTTCAGAAATTTCTACATTGGTTGTACCAATAAGAACTGGTCGTCCGGCTTGAGAAAGTTGAGTTACTTCATCGATAACTGCATTATATTTTTCGCGTTTTGTCTTATATACTAAATCGTCTCTATCATCTCTGGCAATGGGTCTGTTAGTAGGAATTTCAACAACATCTAACTTATAGATTTCCCAGAATTCACCTGCTTCGGTTACCGCAGTACCTGTCATACCAGACAGTTTACGATACATTCTAAAGTAATTTTGAAGTGTTACTGTTGCAAAAGTTTGTGTAGCAGCTTCAATCTTTACATTTTCCTTGGCTTCAATTGCTTGGTGTAACCCGTCCGAGTAACGACGACCATCCATAATACGACCAGTTTGCTCATCTACAATCATTACTTTGTTGTCCATAACAACATACTGATTGTCTTTTTCGAATAGTGCGTAGGCCTTTAATAATTGGTTTAATGTGTGAATACGTTCTGACTTCACATTAAAATCTCTAAATAAAACTTCTTTGAGTTTGGCTTCTTCTTCAGATGATAAACCTTGAGATTCAATTTTTGAAATCTCCATACCCATTTCTGGCATCACAAAGAAATTTGGATTGTCTTCACCAGAAAGAAATTCAATTCCTTTATCAGATAATTCTACTTGATTATTTTTTTCATCGATAACGTAATAAAGTTCTGCATCTACTTTAGGCATTTCTCTATTGTTATCTTGCATGTAGAAGTTTTCCGTTTTTTGAAGTAGTTGTTTAATACCTTCTTCAGATAAAAACTTAATCAAGGCTTTATTTTTAGGAATACCTCTGTAAGCTCTCAACAGTTGAAAACCACCTTCTTTAGTATCACCAGCAGCAATGAGCTTTTTAGCTTCAGCTAAAACTCCCACTAAATATTTGCGCTGTACGTCTTCAATTTGCTGCACCTTTGGTTTTAAAGCATCAAACTCATGCTCATCTCCTTTTGGTACAGGACCCGAAATAATTAAAGGTGTACGAGCATCATCTACTAATACCGAATCTACTTCATCTACAATCGCGTAGTGATGTGGACGTTGCACTAAATCGCCTGGTTGATGTGCCATGTTATCACGTAGATAATCAAAACCAAATTCGTTATTTGTTCCGTAAGTAATATCTGCATTATAGGCTTTGCGACGTGCGTCTGAGTTTGGTCTGTGGTAATCAATACAATCAATACTCATACCATGAAACTGAAAAATTGGTGCCATCCAAGCACTATCTCGTTTTGCCAAATAATCGTTAACCGTTACAAGGTGAACTCCTTTACCTGCCAAAGCATTTAAATACACAGGAAGCGTTGCCACTAAGGTTTTACCTTCACCAGTTTGCATTTCTGCAATTTTACCTTGGTGCATAGCTACACCACCAATTAGCTGCACATCGTAATGAATCATATCCCAAGTAATTGGCTTACCTGCTGCATCCCATGAGTTTGCCCAAACAGCTTGGTCTCCTTCTAATACAACATAATCATTATCACCAGAAATCTCTCTATCAAAAGCATTCGCTGTAACTGAAATTTGAGTGTTATGTACAAAACGCTTTGCGGTTTCTTTAACTACTGCAAAAGCTTCGGGAAGAATAGCATTAAGGACATCTTCGGTAATATTGTAAATATCATCGTCAATTTTATCGACTTCGAGGTACATATCTTCACGTTCGTCAATATCTTCGGTGACTTCAGCTTTTGCTAAAAGGTCGTCTTTTTGGTCTTGAAGCGGTTTTCTGGCTTCAGCAATTTTAGATTTGAATTCAACTGTTTTTGCTCTAAGTTCGTCGTGCGATAGTGCTTCGAGCGCAGCTTCAAATGTTTTTATTTTATCTACGATTGGTGTTAATGCACTTACGTCTTGTTTGGATTTGTCTCCGACAAAAACTTTAAGTACTTTATCTAATATGCCCATGATTTATATTTTGATCAGGTTGATTGGTGTTAACCTGTGTTTTGTATTTAATATTTATTAAAATACCCCTAAAGTCCCATCAAGGGGACAATTGAAGTTCGTTGTTTTTCGAGTTATCGAAAATAAAAAAAGTCTCTTAGTTAAAATAACGCAAGAGACTTTTTTATAAAAATTTTATATGTTAATATTCATCCTCGTTCCAGAGGTAATCTTCATCAGTTGGATAATCTGGCCAAATTTCTTCTATAGAGTCGTAAGAATCTCCTTCATCTTCTATTGCTTGTAAATTTTCAACAACTTCTAACGGAGCTCCTGTTCTAATTGCGTAGTCAATAAGTTCGTCTTTTGTTGCCGGCCAAGGTGCATCACTTAAATAAGATGCTAATTCTAATGTCCAATACATTTGCGTGTGTAATTTAATTTTTGCAAAAATAATTTTTTAGTTGAACAATTCAAGAAAAAATTAAATTAATTATTAATATTAAAGAACGTGTAATCGTCAACTTTTGTTTTCGGACTAAATATTGCAATTCTTAATCCTAGCTTTTGAAATAAAGTGTTCGTCAATTCGAGTGAATTTTATGACCTTTTGGGAATAAAATTTGTATCGAGAATCGAACATGTAATTGAAACTCTGTTCTCGATGCAATTTTCTTTGACTTCGACTGCGCTCAGTCTGACAGAAAATCACTTGAATTGACGTTTCAATTACGATTCTTTCTTAGGAATCCATTTAATCTCTTCCGCCTGCAAATCATGTGACAACTTCCGTGCCAATACAAAAAGATAGTCAGATAGTCTATTGATATACATTAATGTTTCGGGTTGAAACGGCTCTAAATCATTAAGATGTGAGGCCAAGCGCTCTGCTCTGCGGCAAACGGTACGTGCAATGTGACAGAATGACACCGTTTGATGACCTCCAGGTAAAACGAAATGCGTCATCTGTGGTAAACTATCTTCCATCAGGTCCATTTCTTTTTCTAGTTGCTCAATATCTTCGTTAGATATTTTTGGAATTTTTAGACGAGCTTCACCATTTTTTAGAGTTGCTTTTTCAGGATCGGTTGCTAAAATAGCGCCGACTGTGAATAGCTTATCTTGAATATCCATCAAGGTATTCTTATATAATTGGTCTATATCTTGATCTCTAATGAGTCCTATGTGAGAATTGAGCTCATCTATGGTACCGTAACTTTCTATTCTTATATGATGTTTAGGAACTCTAGTTCCTCCAAATAGAGCAGTGGTGCCTTTATCTCCTGTTTTTGTGTATACTTTCATATTTCAAAGTTAATGATTTAAGTCTGAAGCTAGAAGCTGAAAATTTGAAGTTTCTCGCAAAGGCACTGAGACGCAAAGTTAAAATAATACAAAAAAGTGAAATAGTAACTGTCATTGTGAGGACCTAAGGCGTGGCAATCTCATGATGTATGTAATTACCAATTAACAGATTGCCACAGCTAACAGAAAAAGTTAGCTTCGCAATGACGAAATATTATTTGTAAATCTATATACAACTGTTAACTTAGACTGAAAACTAATCATTAAAAGTATCACTCTCAATAACACCATCACGTAACCGAATAACACGTTTGGCATGTGCAGCGATATCTTCCTCGTGTGTTACCATAATTACGGTATTACCAGCAGCATGAATCTGATCGAATAATGCCATAATTTCTGTACCGGTTTTAGAATCTAAATTACCAGTTGGCTCATCTGCCAAGATAATAGAAGGTTTATTTACCAAGGCTCTACCTACAGCAACACGCTGACGTTGCCCACCAGAAAGTTGGTTGGGTTTATGATCCATACGATCCGCTAAACCAACATCAGTTAATACTTCTGAAGCACGCTCTTGACGCTGTTTTTTCGATGCACCTGCGTAAATCATCGGCAATGCTACATTTTCTAAAGCTGTGGTTCGCGGTAATAAATTAAAGGTTTGAAATACAAAACCTATTTCTGTGTTTCTAATATCCGCGAGCTCATCATCGGTCATTTGGCTCACGTCTTTTCCGTTTAGGTTATAGGATCCACCAGTGGGTGTGTCTAAGCATCCTAATAAATTCATAAGTGTAGATTTACCAGAACCAGATGGTCCCATAATGGCAACATATTCGCCAATTTTTATATCTAAATCTATACCTTTTAAAACATGAACAATTTCTTGTCCTAATTTAAAATCTCTTATGATATTTCTAATTTCAATGACGTTACCGCTCATAGTTAATTGGTCTTGATTGCTTGTCTGTACTGCAAGATAAAAGATTTTACAGTAATTTCTTTTATAAGACGTTAAAGTTAGGAGGTTGTTACATTCTGATTTTAAAATGTTCTTTTGCTTGCTCTTTTCTAAAAAAAACAAATCCTAAATTGAAGCAATCTACAGTTACAGTTACAGCGTTGTGGGCTTTAATATATTCCCATGCTTCGGTCATGCCTTTAGACCAATAGATATCATCAAAAATATAGATAGTTTCATTGTTAATTTTAGGTAATAAGGATTCAAAATATTTAATGGTAGCTGCTTTATTGTGGTGACCGTCAAAGAAGATTAAGTCGTAATGGTCTTTAAGTAAGGTAGGAATAACAGCAGAAAATTCACCTTTTACAAATTCTGAATTTTTTATTTCTAAATCTTGAAACTTTGCTTTTGCAAAATCTGAAGTATTTGTGCAACCTTCAATAGTTGTTAGAGTAGCCTTTGGGTTAGCTAATGAAAGGGCATAAGTTCCCATACCTAGTGAAGTGCCTAATTCTAATATGCTCTGAGGCTTAAAATATTTTGCAACTCGAAACAGAATTTTAGTATCTTTTTCTAAACTGCTAGAGACTTTAATCATTTTACTAACTTTACGTTGGTTAGTACCTAAAACTTTTGAGCCTTCACCTAAATCTGTAATGTCTAATATGGTTTTTGAGTTTTTTAAAAGAATACGATAGTTGTTAAGTTTATTGTAAGCATTATATTTTGTTCTATCATATAAGCACTTGGTAACAAAGTTATATATGAAGGGTGAATGTACTCCGTGTTGATTAGTAGAGCTAAAAAGGAATTTTACATATGCTAAAACTTGATACATTTAATCCTCTATTTTTTCTGACAACTCAAACCAACGGATTTCTTTTTCTTCAATTGTATCCATGATAACTTTCAGCTCATCAGATAGTTTTGAAATTTCCTCTTGTGACAACTCTGAATTACTAAACTTTGCTTCTAGAGCCGTTTTATCTAATTCTAAAGATCGAATTTTTGATTCTAAATTTTTGTATTCTTTTTGTTCGTTATAGGAAAGTTTATTAGCGTCATTTTTCTGAACTGCTTTACTATTGTCAGTTTTGGCAATTTGTTCAATCTGTTTGGGTTGGCTACTATCATAAGCTCTAAAATCTGAGTAATTTCCTGGAAAATCATTAACAACACCTTCTCCTCTAAAGACAAACATGTGATCTACAATCTTATCCATAAAGTAACGGTCGTGAGACACTACGAGAAGTACGCCTGGAAAATCCATCAAAAATTCTTCGAGCACATTTAGGGTTACAATATCTAAATCATTGGTCGGTTCATCGAGAATCAAAACATTTGGGTTTTGAATTAAAACGGTACAGAGATATAAACGTTTTTGTTCTCCACCACTTAATTTTTCGACAAAATCCCATTGTTTTTTTCTGTTGAATAAAAACTTTTCAAGTAATTGTTGTGCACTTATTTGTCGTCCTTTAGCGAGCGGAATATAGTCACCAAATTCTTTAATAACATCAATTACTTTTTGGTTGGGTTTGGCTTTAATACCACCTTGCGTGTAATAGCCAATCTTAACAGTTTCGCCAATAACAACTTTACCACTGTCTGGTTGCAAACTTTGAGTTAAAAGATTTAGAAAGGTAGATTTACCTGTTCCGTTTTTACCTATAATACCAATACGTTCTCCTTTTTTGAAAGTATATTCAAAATTTTTAAGAATCGTTTTATCTTTAAAGGATTTAGATACATTATGAAACTCAATGATTTTACTCCCAAGACGTTCCATATTAATATCTAATTCAATTTTATGGTCGTTACGACGTTTGTGCGCTTTAGATTTAATTTCAGAGAAATCGTCAATTCTACTTTTAGATTTTGTTGTTCGCGCTTTAGGCTGGCGACGCATCCAATCGAGTTCTTTTTTAAAGAGTTGTTTTGCTTTGCCAACTTCGGTAGCTTCATTCTCTATTCTGGCTTCTTTTTTTTCTAAATAATAGGAATAATTGCCTTTATAAGTATATAATTCACCTTGGTCTAATTCTATAATTTCGTTACACACGCGTTCTAAAAAATAACGATCGTGCGTTACCATAAATAAGGTTTGTTGGGTTTTTGCGAAGTAGTCTTCTAGCCATTCAATCATTTCTAAATCGAGATGATTGGTAGGTTCATCTAAGATTAAAATATCTGGTTTGCTCAATAAAACTTGAGCTAAGGCGAGTCGCTTTTTCTGTCCACCAGAAAGTGTGCTAACTTTTAAGCTAAGGTCATCTAATTTTAGTTGGGAAAGTGTTTGTTGGTATTGCGTTTCAAATTCCCACGCATTATGTCTATCCATCGCTTCAAAAGCCAATTGGTACGCTTCAGCATCATCAGGATTTTTTAATGCACTTTCGTAAGCTTCAATAACTTTTAAAACAGGAATATCTGAGGCAAAAATAACCTCCTCAATCGATAATTTAGGGTCTAAATCTGGTTCTTGGTCTAAGAATGCTAATCGCAACCCATTTCTAACAACGATTTGGCCTTCATCTGGTGCATCTTTTCCAGATAGAATATTAAGGATGGAGGTCTTTCCGCTTCCGTTCTTTGCTACAAATGCAATTTTTTGGTCTTTGTGTATGCTAAAAGATAAATCCTTAAAGAGTATAAGCTCTCCATAAGACTTAGATATATTTTCTACGTTGAGGTAATTCAAATTAAATTTTTTACAAAGAACGGAAATAAACCAAAAAGAATACCAATAGTTTTGATATTCCTATTGATACATTATATTTGTTGGTAAACATCCATTTTACTTATGAGAAGCATAAAGCTTTTGATTATAGTTTTAGCCTGTATAATAGTTTCATCATGTATTCCGCATAAAGACACCATTTATTTACAAAATAAAAATACGGCAACAGATTCTACCATGGTTTTAGTTGAGAAACCAAAGCCTTACCGTGTTCAGATTAATGATATATTGAATATTCGGATTAAAGTTTTAGATCAAGAAAATGTGACACTTTTTAATCCGGTAGGAGAAGGGTCGTTAAATGCTTCGAGCCAAGAACGTGCTTATTTTGATGGGTTTACGGTTAATCTTCATGGTAATATTAGGATACCAGAATTAGGTGAGTTTAATGTTCTTGGATACACGTATGAAGAGATAGAAAGTCTCATAAAAAAAATGCTTCTTGACAATCAATTTAAAGAAACTGCAAACATTTTTATTACAGTAAAATTGGCAGGATTACGATATACGGCTAATGGAGAGGTTGGGAGTCCTGGTACTAATGTTCTTTTCCAGGATAGAGTTAATATATTTGAAGCGATTGCTAATGTTGGTGAAATACCTGTAACAGGAAATAAGAAGGACGTTAAGATTATTAGGCAATTTACGCATGGTCAAGAGATTCATTCTGTTGATTTAACAGATATAAATGTTATGAAATCTCCTTATTATTATATACAACCCAATGATATTATTTATGTAGAGCCGTTAAGACAAAAATCAATTGGTACTGGCAAAACAGCAGTTGAAACGCTAGGAACAATAGCTACAGTCTTATCTTTGCTAACAACATCCATATTACTTTTTACGAGGTTATGAGCAATAGCGAAAATGATTACAACGATTATGAGCAAGGAGACACAGGTAATTTAGCGTTTGATTTTAGAGGCTATTTATTTAAGGTATTAAACTTGTGGAAATTTATGTTGATTTGCATAGGTACAGCAATGGTTATTGCCTACTTTATCAATGTAAGGAAGCAAAATGTTTACAAATTAGGTACTTTAATTTCTATAGAGAACGATCAAAATCCTTTTTTTACAGCGAATACTAGTATTTCATTTAATTGGGGCGGAGTTTCTGGTAAGACGAGTACAATTATTACAGCTCTAAAAACGAGAAGTCATAACGAAAAAGTTGTTGATTCCCTACAATTTTATATGGAGTATCTAAAAGAAGGAAAATATCGAAAAGAAGATATTTATCTAAGGGCTCCATTTCGATTTCTAATAAATAAAAAATCTCCCCAAGTATTAGGCTACCCAATAGGTATAAGATTTATTAATGCTAATGAATTCGAAGTGTTTACAGAATTTGAAAGTAATTCTAAAAGAGGTCAATTATTTGGTGATAAGTCTTTTCAGAGTGTCGAGCTACCAGTAGGCACATATTCTAAAAAATTTAAAATAGGTCAGCCCATAGAACTACCTTTTTTAAATGGACGTATACTTGTTGATAACCCATCATCAATAGTAGCTGGGAAAGAATATTTTTTAAAATTTTTAAATTTTGATGCCGTTGTAAATAGATATAAAAATGGTATGATAGTTACACCTTATACTACTGGTTCACCAGTATTAACATTGCAGTTAGCAGGAAATAATAAGGCCAAAATCGTTGACTACCTCAATACAACTACTGTAATACTCAGTAAGTCTGAATTAGAACGAAAAAACCTATATGCCACAAATACTATAAAGTTTATAGATAGTAGTCTTGCTAGTGTTAATAATAACCTAAAGGAGTTTACTGACGAGATGAATGCCTTTAGGAGAGAAAACCAAGTATTTGATGTTACAGAAGACATAGCGCAAATATCTAATCAATTAAGAGAATATGACACGGCTAAGGAGCAAGAGCAATTAAAATTAGATTATTTAAATAATCTTGAGACCTATCTCAATGATAAAACCAAAACTAATTTGGCCGATATTACTGCTCCTACTGCATTCGGTATTACAGAAACCAATATTCTGACTAGTGTTACTAAGATTATAGGATTAGCTACAGAACGCCAGAATTTAGAATATACAACAAGAGAAGGATCTAGTTTGTTTAAGGATATTGATAGAAAAATAAGTTCTGAGAAAAATGTGCTTTTAGAGACCATAGATGCCACCAAAAGAACAATACGTATTCAATTATCTACAATTGGCACTAAAGTGGCTCAATTAGAAAAGAAGTTGTCTAAGTTACCAGAAGATCAGCAACAATATTTCAAAATTCAAAGAAAATTAGATATTAGCCAAGAAGCCTATGATGTATATATGCTTAAACGAAGTGAAGCAGCCATTGTAAAAGCGGCAAATATATCTGATATCACAGCCATTGACGAAGCCAAAGATATAGGTGGTCACCTCATTGGACCAAATAAGTCCTTAAATTATATGATGGCTTTAATGTTAGGGTTTTTTATACCGCTCTTTTTAATCTTTGTATTATATCTTTTAGATAATACACTGCATGGATCCGATGAGATAGAGCAACGATCTCGTATTCCTATTTTGGGTTTGATAGGTAAATATGTATATAAAAATAATCTTATTGTTTTTGAAAAGCCAAAATCTGCAGTAGCCGAATCTTTTAGAGCCATAAGATCGAGCTTACAATTTTTTTATAAAAAACTAGATAAAGAAGAAGGAAAAACACTTATGGTAACATCATCCGTAAGTGGTGAAGGAAAAACATTTTGTTCCATAAATATGGCAACTGTTTATGCTTTATCTGGAAAAAAAACGATATTACTGGGACTTGATTTAAGAAAACCGAAAATTTTCGATGATTTTAAAATCGATAATGATAAGGGTATTGTTAACTATTTAATTGGTGAAAATACTTTTGAGGAATCCGTCTATAAAACACATATTGAAAACCTTGATTTAATACCGTCTGGACCAGTACCACCCAATCCTTCAGAATTATTGATGAGTGATCAAATGAAGATCTTAATTGAGCAGTTGAGAGTAGATTATGATATGATAGTGCTCGATACGCCTCCTTTAGGTTTGGTAACAGATGCATTGGAACTCACTCAATATGCGGATGCTACTATTTTTATGGTGCGATTAGATTATACTAAAAAAGGCATGTTAGCACTTATCAACGCTAAGTATCGCAAAGGAGAAGTTAAAAATATAAGTTTTGTCTTAAACTTTTACAAGCATAAAACTAATCACAACTATGGTTATGGTTACGGATATGGTTATGGATATGGCTATGGTGTTTATGGAAATGCCTACCACGAAAGAGATAAACAATCCTATTTTAAGAAGTTTAAAAATTTCTTAAGACGTATATAAAGACCAAACAAAACTTAAACTTTGATTACTAAAAGACAACTTAAAATTAAACGCAGCTTTGATGTTGTTTTGGTTTTGTTGTTGTTGCCGTTGTTTTTATTTCCAATTCTAATTTTGGTTATTGCAGCTAGTATTGATACAAAAACGTATGGAATATTTTCTCAGTTAAGAGTTGGGCAATATGGAAAGCTTTTTAAAATATATAAAATAAGAACTTTAAGAGAAGGTTTACATCAACTAGGGCATTTAGAAAAAAGTGCAACACCATTAGGTAAATTTTTGAGACGCACCAAACTCGATGAATTACCACAACTTTATAATGTGCTAATAGGCGATATGAGTTTTGTTGGGCCAAGACCTGATTTACAGGGATTTGCTGATGAACTTATAGGTGATGATAGAATCATCTTAAAAGTTAAACCAGGAATAACGGGTCCGGCTACTTTAAAATATAAAAATGAAGAGCGTGTTCTAGAACGTCAAAAAGACCCAGAAGACTACAATAGAACGATTATTTGGGTAGATAAAGTGAAAATCAACAAAAACTATGTTGAGAATTACAGTTTTTACTTAGATTTGACGTTCATTTTAAAATCTACTTTAAACAAATGACACATTCAGAAGACAAAATTGCAATCATAGGATTAGGTTATGTCGGTTTGCCCCTTGCCGTAGAATTTGCAAAAAAATTCTTCGTTGTTGGTTTTGATATCAACAAACAGCGAATCAACGAGTTAAATTCTGGTTTAGATAAAACCTTAGAAGTCGAAAATGAGAATCTAAAATCTGTTTTAACAACAGACTTAAAGGCCAGCAAAGGATTATACATAACAGATAATGCTGAAGCTTTAAAAACAACAAACATCTATATTGTTACGGTACCAACTCCAACAGACGCTCTAAATAAACCTGTTTTTACTCCATTAATAAAAGCAAGTGAGGCTGTAGGTAAAGCTATGAATAAAGGAGATATTGTTGTATATGAATCTACAGTATATCCTGGTGCTACAGAAGATATTTGTATTCCAGTAGTAGAAAAAGCATCTGGTTTCGTGTATAATAAAGATTTTTACGCAGGTTATTCGCCAGAACGTATCAATCCAGGAGATAAACACCATACAGTAACTAAAATATTAAAGGTGACCTCTGGTTCAACACCAGAAGTTGCAAAGCGCGTTGATGATTTGTACAAGACAGTAATTACTGCAGGTACGCACTTAGCTCCATCTATTAAAGTGGCCGAAGCAGCCAAAGTTATAGAAAATTCTCAGCGAGATATTAATATTGCATTTGTAAATGAATTGTCTAAAATATTTAGACTTTTAGATATTGATACCAAAGCAGTTTTAGAAGCTGCTGGTACAAAATGGAATTTCTTGAAATTCTCCCCAGGTTTAGTCGGTGGACACTGTATTGGTGTAGATCCTTATTATTTAGCTCAAAAAGCTATAGAATCTGGTTACAATCCAGAAATTATTTTAGCTGGTCGTAAGATGAATGATAGTATGGGAAGCTATGTGGCTACTGAAACTGTTAAGATGATGATTAAGAAGGGAGCTACAATAAAAGGTTCTAATGTGCTAGTGTTAGGTATGACTTTTAAGGAAAACTGCCCAGATATTAGAAACTCTAGAGTGATTGATATTATTGAAGAATTTCAATCTTATAACGTTAATGTAGATGTTTATGATCCTTGGGCTTCTAAAGAAGAAGTTAAACATGAGTATGATATAGATTTAAAATCATCAATGTCTGAGTTAAAGTCAGATTATGATGCGATTGTTTTAGCTGTATCTCATAATGAATTTTTAGAAATATCTTTAGATAACTTAAAATCTGATAAATGTGTAGTATTTGATGTGAAATCTTTATTACCAACAAATACTGTAGACGCACGTTTATAAACCAAATCACCTTATTTACTACTTATTATTATGTACTCAAATCCACATCATACAGAAGATCTTTCTAAATTAAGTTTTTTAATTACTGGAGGAGGAGGCTTTATAGGCTCTAACCTTGTAGAATACTTGTTAAAGTATAATGCAAAAAAAGTTAGAGTTTTAGATAACTTTTCTAACGGTCATCGTAAGAATTTAACTGAGTTTCATGATAATCCAGCTTTCGAATTGTTAGAAGGTGATATTAGAGATGTAGATACTTGCCATAAAGCAATGGAAGGTATTGATTATGTCTCTCACCAAGCAGCCTTGGGTTCTGTGCCGCGTTCTATTAACGATCCGGCAACAACCAATGAAGTCAATATTTCAGGATTTTTAAACATGATGATTGCAATTAAGGATAGCAAAACTGTAAAGCGTATGGTCTATGCAGCATCGAGTTCTACGTATGGAGATAGTAAAGCATTGCCAAAAGTTGAAGATACTATTGGTAAACCATTATCACCTTATGCTGTGACAAAGTATGTGAATGAATTATATGCAGATGTATTTGGTACAACTTACGATACTGATGTGATAGGATTACGCTATTTTAATGTTTTTGGGCCAAAACAAAGTCCAGATGGTGCATATGCAGCAGTTATACCGTTATTTATGCAGGCCCTTAATGATAATGAGCCTTCTAAAATAAATGGTGATGGAGAACAAACACGAGATTTTACATTTATAGATAATGTAGTACAAGCTAATGTTAAAGGGTTCTTCGCTTCAAAAGACGCTAAGAATGAAGTATTTAATGTAGCATGTGGTGAACGTATTACAATCAACTATTTATGGGAATCACTAAGAATTGCAGCTAACTCGGACTTAAAAGCTATATATGGGCCTAACAGACAAGGAGATGTAAGAGACTCTTTAGCTGATATTTCAAAAGCAGAAAAACTATTAGGATATAAACCAAAATTTACAGTGAGAGAAGGTTTAAAAATCACTTGGGATAGTTTTAATTAATTCAATTTTCATCTTTTTTGGTTGGTTTGCCAATAACTTGGTATATTAGCACGTATTTAAAACCTGACCAAATTGAGTGTAAAAAAAGAAGATGAATGGCTCTATACAATCTCTAGTAAGAGAAAGCTCATCGACTTTAATTTTAAAGAGATTTGGCGTTATAGAGACTTATTGGTATTGTTTGTAAAACGAGATATCATCACAGTATATAAACAAACCATTTTAGGACCATTGTGGTATCTTATACAACCACTTTTCACAGCACTTACATTTACGATTATATTTAATAAAGTCGCCAATATAGAAACTGGTACAGTGCCTCCATTTTTATTCAATTTGGCAGGTGTATCTATTTGGAATTATTTTAATACGTGCTTAACTTCTACTAGCGATACGTTTAAAAGTAATGCCGCCATATTTGGTAAGGTTTATTTTCCCCGAATAATAGTACCACTTTCTATCATAATTTCTAATTTGATGAAGTTTGTAATACAGTTACTCATATTTACTGCATTTTATATTTATTATTATTCTAATGGATCTGCTATACACTTAGATAATATTATTGTGTTTTTTCCGATTTTAGTTGTGCTTATGGGTTTGTTAGGACTAGGAATTGGGATGATTATCTCAAGTATGGTCACCAAGTATCGTGATTTAAAGTTTTTAGTAAGCTTTGGTGTTCAACTGCTCATGTACGTTTCTGCAGTAATGTACCCTTTGGCTCTAATGCGCGATAAACTTCCTAAGATAGCATGGGTAGTAGAGTACAATCCATTGGCTTATATAATTGAAACGGCAAGATTTATGCTTTTGGGCACAGGAACATTTAGTTGGTTTGGTATTTTATATACTGTCGCTGTAACCCTTATAATTTTATTTTTTGGAATTGTTATCTTTAACAGAACAGAGAAAACCTTTATAGATACGGTATAATTATGTCTAATATCATTTTAAAAGCATCCAATATTAGCAAACAATACAGGTTAGGACTTGTTGGTACGGGTACTATAAGTCATGACCTTAACCGTTGGTGGCATAGAGTTAGAGGTAAAGAAGATCCGTTTTTAAAGATAGGAGACGTTAATGATCGCAGTAGCAAGGCAGAGAGTAACTATGTTTGGGCACTAAAAAATATTAATTTTGAAGTCCATCAAGGAGAAGTTTTAGGAATCATTGGTAAAAATGGGGCAGGTAAGAGCACCTTATTAAAAATATTGAGCCGTGTTACTAGTCCAACAACAGGCGATATTAAGACCAAAGGTCGTATTGCATCACTGTTAGAGGTTGGTACAGGTTTTCATCCAGAGCTCACAGGACGCGAAAATATTTATCTCAACGGAGCTATTTTGGGTATGACCAAAACCGAAATACAAACCAAGGAAGAAGAGATTATAGATTTTTCTGGTTGTACACGTTATGTCGATACACCAGTAAAAAGATATAGTTCTGGTATGCGAGTGCGGTTAGCATTTGCAGTAGCAGCTTTTTTAGAACCCGATATTTTAGTTATTGATGAGGTTTTGGCTGTTGGTGATGCTGAGTTTCAGAAAAAGGCAATTGGTAAGATGCAAGATATCTCTAAAGGAGAAGGGAAAACTGTGCTTTTTGTGAGTCACAATATGGATTCTATATTACGATTGTGCTCTAGAGTAATTCTCTTAAAGAATGGTTTAATTGTGGAAGATGGACCTGTAGCTAAAATAATAGAAACTTATCTACAATCGGAATTTGGAACAAATTCAAAAAAAACATGGGCGAGCTCTGAGAATAAAAACCAACTTGTGAACATATTGGAAGTAAAAGCCCATGATGAGCATTATAGTGTTAAGGATAATTTTAAGTTAACTGAATCTGTTGGTTTAACGTTGACCTATCGTGTTTTAAAGCCTGGTAAGAAGATACATTCAGCATTCAATTTTTATAATCTAAGCGGAGTGAATATTTTTGATTCACACGAAAATAATACAAAGCACTATCATTTAAAAAAGAGAAAAGGAGTTTACGAAACAACAGTTTGGGTTAATAAAAATTTATTTTCAGAGGGTGTTATTATGGTTGGTGTAGCTTTAGTAACACATGATCCGTTTGTAGTACATTTTCATGAAAAAGAGAGTATAGCTTTTAATTTAATTGACGATATGGTAGATAGTCCAACGCGAGGTGATTATGTAGGTAGTCTCCCTGGAATTATAAGGCCATTGTTAAAATGGGAATCTAAAATAAAATCATAACATGTTTATTTCTAAAAAAATATCTAAGGACGAGAAGGTGGATTTTACCATACAGACTATAGCAGATGGGCACCATAAAGTGACTTATAAGGGCATTAGGGCTGTAAGATGTCCTTTCGATTATGTGATGTACCAAATGATAATTTGGAAAGTAAAACCAGACTTGGTTATTGAGGTTGGAGCAAATGCAGGTGGTGGTGCCCTTTATATTGCAGATTTATTGGACACTATTGGTAAAGGCGAAGTTCATTCTATTGATATCAAAGATATAGTGGATCCGAAAGCTAGAGCCCATGAGAGAATTACCTTTTTTATGGATGGCTGGGATGCGTACGATCTCAACTTAACTAAAGGTTTTGAAACTATTTTAATTATTGAAGATGCATCACATCAATATAAAGATACAATTGGTGTTTTAAATAAATTTCACCATTTAGTAACCAAAGGATCTTATTTTATAATAGAAGATGGAATTGTAAACGCGTTGGGCGTCGAAAGAAAATTTGATGGAGGACCACTTAAAGCTTTAAGAGAATTTTTACCTGAGCACCCGCAATTTATTGTAGATAGAAAATGGTGTGATATGTTTGGTATAAATGCTACATTTAATGTTAATGGTTACTTAAAGAAAGTGAGTGATTAATCATTAATTGATTTTAAAAATTTAAAACAGTAAATAATAGTTTTAATGAAGAGAAAATTTTCTGGAGAACGCATGGAGACCTCTATTTATAATAGGGACGCAATTGAGCATTTACATAGGTATGCTATAGTAGAAAATTATATTAAAAATAAAATTGTTATGGACATTGCTTGTGGTGAAGGATATGGAAGTAATATAATAAAGAACAATGCAAAATTTGTATATGGTATAGATTTAGACAAAAACACCATTGAACACGCAAAAGTAAAATATAAAGCGAGTAACCTTAAATTTTTAAGCGGTAGCACAAGTAAAATTCCTTTAGAGAATAATAGTATAGAAATCGCTATAAGTTTTGAAACTATTGAGCATCATAATGAGCATCAGGAAATGATGCAAGAGATTAAACGTGTTTTAAAATCTAATGGAATTATTATAATTTCTACACCAGATAAATTGTACTATTCTGATAAGAGAAACTTCAACAATAAATTTCATATAAGAGAATTATATAAAACTGATTTTAAAAATTTAATATCCAATCACTTTAAAAATATTCAGATTGTAAAACAATTTTTCATTAACAAAACATCATATATATCTAATGAATCTGTTAAGCCTAAATTCTATAAAGGAAATTATAATAAAACCAATACCACAGAAATAGATCCGCTTTATTTAATAGCTGTTGCGTCGGACGACATATTTAAACAATTACCAGAATCACTATTTGACGGAAGTGAAATTTTAATTGATACCGCAGCAAAAGTATATCAAAGTACATCATACAAATTAGGGAGACTAATTTTAACACCGTTCAGAGTCATAAAAAGAATAGTAAAAAACTTTAAATAAGTTAAATTAACCTCTATGGGTACGCAAGCCTTAGTAACTATAGTTATTCCTAACTATAATCATGCAGCTTATTTAGAGCAGCGTATAGATAGTGTTTTGAATCAAAGTTTTCAGGATTTTGAATTGTATATTCTTGATGATTACTCTACAGATCAAAGCATTGACGTCATTAACAACTACAAAGATCACATCAAAGTAAAATCAATAATTAGAAATTCTTCAAACTCTGGAACCTTATTTAAGCAGTGGGTAAAGGCAATAAACTTATCAAAAGGAAAGTATTTGTGGATTGCTGAAAGTGATGATTTTTCGCATCCAGACTTCTTACAAGAAACTGTGGCTATTGCAGAGCAACACCAAGACATAGGTTTGGTTTTTACAGACACAAATATTGTGAATGCATCTGGTGTATTTATTGAGAAAGTATCAAAAGTTAATAATATTCTTTCTAATTCTAAAGAGGCTAAATTCATTAAAATAGAAGATAGAAATAAGGTGCTCAATAATTTTATTTCGGATTTAATTATTTGGAATGCTAGCTCAGTACTTTTTAAAACCAATGCATTAAAAAAAATAGATCTCAATTTAATACAATCCTTAAAAAATGCTGGAGATCTATTTACTTACATTTCAATAGCACTAAAAAATAACATCATTTATTTAAATATGCCTTTGAATTATTATAGAAGTCATGACAATAATACCACTAAAAAAAACATTGCGTCTGGTTCACTTTTTGGTGATAGACAAACCATTATAATATATTTTATAAAAGAACTTCATGAATTAGAGAACTCTAAATCGCATTTAAAGTCTTTCTTTAGTCGTAATTTTTTAACGGCTATAGATTTTAAATTATATAAAAAAGTCAATAAATTATTAAAAGCATATTACAACTATAAAATAATTTCTTTATTCTCATATCTACATTTATCTCTTTATATTTTTTGTTCTAGAGTATTTAGAAAAACACCATACAAATATAGAAGTTACATTAAATCAATACTTGCAAAATGAAAGTGTTAATAATGCCTTCATGGTATCCAAATCCAAACAAAAGATCAGGCTATTTCTTTAAGGAACAAGCTCATTTTTTGAATCAAAATGGATTTAATATTAAAGTTTTAATGGCTGAAGAATTGCACACAAAAAGTTATTATTTTCAGCGCTTAAAACGTTTTTTAAATGGAGCAACTAACAAATTAACAACATCTTTTTTAGAACAAGATCCAGAGGCTTTTTCATTTCCTGTAATAATCCAAAAATCTTGGAGTGATGAAAAGAAATTAAAAGAAATGGACAAGGCATATGTAACTGCTTTCAAAAAAATGACTAATAAGCTTAATTGGTTTCCAGACATTATACACTTACAAGGAATGTATAAATACGGTTTCTCATCTTATGTGATTGCAGAAAAATACAAATTACCTTTGGTTGTTATAGAACACTCTCCTTTTAGTATGCGAAATTACAGTGAGGCACAACAAGAGCGAATTAGAAAAATATTTAAGATTTCGATTAAAATTGCTGGTGTGAGTCATTTTCATAAAGCATGTTTAGCAGTAGTTGATACTAAAAGAGAATTGGAGGTGGTTTGGAATTTTATGGACGAACAAAAGTTTTCTTGTGATACGAATTTAAAACTTGATGATGTATTTGTTATCACTATAATTTTAAGAGCTGAATCAATAAAAGGTCCTATTATTTTTTTTGATGCTATTGCGAGATTTATTGAAATTTACAAAAAGGGTAAGCCTGTGAAGGTTAACGTGGTTGGTCTGTCTTGTTTAGAAGATTTAACGAATATGAAAGGTATTGATAATAACTTTATCTCAAAATACGATAATTTACATCCAATTTTAAAATTTTATTCCTGGTTAGACAGGAATAAAATTGAAAAATTGTATCAAAAGTCCTCTGTTTTCTTATCCACAAGTAAAGAGGAGACTTATGGTGTTGCTTTGAGAGAAGCAATGTTGTGTGGCGTACCAGTAATTTCTACCTGCAGTGGAGGGCCTGAAGACACTATAAATGAAGATACTGGATTACTTGTTGCGATTGGTGATATAGAAAATATAGCGCAGAGTATTCTAGCAATTTATGATGGGGATATTAGTTTTAGACCACAGCAATTAAGGGATTATGTAATAAGTCAAAGTGGCCGGAAAGCCTTTTTAAAGAGAATGAAGGATTTCTACAATGTTTAATATAACTATTTCAATACATTGAAAATGTAGATTTAAATACTTTGTACTGCTCTTAGAATTTTTTTTTGATTTTTATAGTTGTAATTTTTTAAAAAAGTTTAAAAGCTTTGGAATTTAGGCTATCAAGTGGGATATTAAATAAAAATTTCTTCTTAATAAAATTTTCAATCGTTATTAATTTTAATACATGAGTTAAAATAAACAAATTAAAATAAAACCACATAATGAATAAACCTCTACTTAGCATTTGCCTAAGAACATATAATAATCAAGAATTTATAATAGAAGCATTGGAAGGTATATTTATGCAAAAAGTAAATTTTAATCTTGAATTCATTTATTCTGACGATTGCTCTGAAGACAACTCGTTTGAATTAGTAAGAGACGCAATTAAAGATAAAAACCAATTTATTAATGTTCATCTTAAAAAGCAGCCTAAAAACTTAGGTATGATTGATAATCTTTTGTATTTGTTGAATAACTGCAAAGGGGATTATATTGCCATGTGTGATGGAGACGATTATTGGCGTGATCCTCATAAAACTCAAAAACAAGTTGACTTTTTAGAAGCAAACCCAGATTATGAAGTTTGTTTTACTAATGTGAGCACTATTAGAGAAAATGGTGAAATTATTAAAGAAAAGCTTATAAATGACGGTCGCAGAACAGATTATGAAATGAAGCATTTACCAACATGGGTTCCTGTTTCAACAAAAATATTTAGAAACAGAGACTTTAATAGTTTAAGTAGAACGGTACCAGGAGATGATATGTATATGTTGTTATATCAATCTAAATTGGGTAAAATAAAATTTTTAGATATTGTAACAGGAGCATATCGCTATCAAAGTAGAGGTACTTATTCCTCGCTAGAAGTTTCTAAAAGAAAAGACTACGAACTTAAGACACATATGGAGTGTATGGATCTTGTAACTAAAGATTTATACCCTAAATATCAAAATCTTATATTAAAAAAAATTGTAGAGCTTCGTTATTTAGATAAAAAACTTTACTTAGAGAGGCTTTTAGATTTTAAATCATTTATGAAGAAATATTCTAATCGGTTTTCAAAATGGGAATCTATAAAAATTAACTGTATCATTGATGTTCTACGTATACTTGATTTTATAGGTCTTTATGGCGAAAAAAGTTTAATGCTACGAATTATAAATAAAACAATCTAACAATTCAAGAATTTGTTTTAATTAGTGACTAAAATAAAAGCAAAGTTTCTTTTTTTAAAGAATCAAAACTAGATTTTTATTATTGTCAATCACAGTTTTTAATAATTTTAAATGATTTTTTTTTTTAAATACTTGTTAAGCTATTTATATATAACTTATGAGCCCTAATAAAGACCAAAATGATTAACACACTTAAAAAGATTGTTCCGGTAAGTTTTAAAAAACAGTATTGGAGGTATCTAAAAAAAAGAAGAAAAGCTGCTAAGAAAAAAATAAAATTCGATGGCCAGACTCCTAAAGAAGCCTTTACGTTTATATATGAAACAAACCATTGGAGTGGCAGAGACAGTATCTCAGGCGGAGGATCAGATTTACAACACACACAAACTGTAATTAAAACTATTAACAACCTTATTATAGAATTAAATTTAAAATCCGTATTAGACATACCATGTGGTGATTTTGCTTGGATGCAGCATGTGGATTTATCAACAGTTAATTATATAGGTGGAGATATTGTTAATGCTCTGGTAGAAAAAAATAATGAAAATTTTTCTAAACAAGGTAATCTAAACTTTAAAGTTTTGGACTTAGCTAATGATAAGTTACCAAAAAAGGATATTATAATAAATAGAGATTGCTTGGTTCATTTGTCCTTTAAAGATATTTTTAAAGCGATAGACAATATTAAAAAGTCGGGTTGCAAATATTTGTTAACCACAACATTTCCGGATCATAAAATAAATACAGATATTACGACTGGTGATTGGCGTCCTCTAAATCTTGAAGAAGCCCCATTTAATTTTTATCCACCTATAAAATTAATTAATGAACAGTACAAAAACCCAAAGTATAGTGGTAAGTCTCTTGCGCTGTGGGATATAGAAAGTATAGCGGTACTAAATTCTACTTATCTTTTGTAGTTTGCTTGAGGTGCAAGCATTACTAATGTTAGACAAATTATTAATTAACTAGATTTATACAATGTTTGGAATTTTAAGAACTTTGCTAGCTATTAATGTTGTTTTATTACATATTTTTAACGTTCCTACTTTAGGTAATTATTCCGTGTCTTTCTTTTTTATCCTTTCGGGTTTTTTAATGACCTTTATTGTTCATAATACCTACGGTTATTCTGTTAATGGGTTTAAGATTTTTTGGATAAATCGATTTTTAAGATTATTTCCAATTTATTATTTTATAATGCTCATTACTATTGTTTTTGTTATTGTTTTACCCTCAGTAACATCTAGACATAATTCTATTTTTTTGCCTTCAAATTTTATAGAGTGGATAGCTAATATTACAATGCTTTATCCAGAAATAGTTCCACATAGATTCAACCCTAAATTAGTCCCTACATCATGGGCATTAACAAATGAATTGATATTCTATTTTCTAATTTCATTTGGAATTTCAAAGACATTTAAAAGGACTCTTTTATGGTTTTTGCTCAGTGTTGCTTATTTTATAGGAACTTATTTTTTTTATAATATTGCAACATATAGATACAGTGCCGTATTTGCATCTTCCTTGCCATTTGCAATTGGTGCACTTTTGTTTTGGGTTGTAAAATGGTATCCACTTAAAAAAGTGAAACTTAAATATATCATTTTGTTGTATATATTATTTTTATTAAATGCTTATTATAAACTTAATTATTCTCTATTATTTAAAGAGATATCTATTTATCTTAATATTATTTTAGCGACAATAATAATTTATTTTTCATTCTTCGCTCAAAGTTCAAGTAAATTAAAAAGTATAGACAATTATATAGGTATGTATAGCTATCCAATTTATTTAGGTCATTATTTAGTAGCTATAATTTATGTAACTTGTGCAAGTATTGGTATTAATGAAACTAATTTTAAAATGGATTTAGTAGCATTATCTTTTTATAGTTTATTTTTAATTAGTTTTTGTTTTATTTGTGTGCATTTTATAGATTTTAAAATGAACAGATTAAAATCTAAAATCAAAAAGTCTATTTAGTTTTAACAACCGATAGTGTAAATTGAAAAAGCTCTTCTATTATTACTCTCAAATTATAGCCGAAATATTTTATATTCCTAAATACATAGGGTATTTCTTTTCTAGAAAGAAGAGAGCAGTTTATATTGGCTGCATAGGGAAAGGTAATTTAGGAGATGAAGCTGTTTTTTCTGCAATTCAAAGTTTATTGAGCAAAAAAATTTATTTATACTCAATAGCATTCAATAAGCCAAGTTCAGGAAAATATTTGAGAAAGCTTTTTTTTCATCAGCCAGATTTAATTTTACTAGGAGGCGGTACGATAATTAAGAAACGCAAAGACGAAAGCTATTTAAGACTTTTTAATAAATATCATAGTAAATACCCTAAAGCCAAATTGGTGGTTTTTGGTTCTGGTGTTGGAGATCCTATTTTAGCAGAACAAGTTGGATTTCCAACTGATGTTGGGGCTTGGAAGAATATTTTGAACAAGTGCTGTTTTATTGGTGTTAGAGGGCCAATATCACAGCAAATATTGTCAAATGATTGGCAAATTAAAACGAAGATTCAAACTTTGTATGATCCAGCAATATTTTTTAAAAGACAAAAATTAAAACCTAAGCAGAAACAAAAAAAAATAGGAATTAATTTCTGTAATATACTTGGTCGAATTTACGGTTTAAATCAAGCAGATGTTGAGGTGTTTGCAAAAGAAATTGTTCAAATTCTTATTAAAAAAGATTGGCAAGTTTTCTTATATCCTACCGCTAATAGTGACTTGGATTATATGAAAAGTATTCTAGGTGAAGATTTGATTAGTCAGGTAAGACTTTATACTAATTATAAAAATATTGAGGACTCACTAACTTTTATGGAAGGAATGGATGTTTTTATAGGGCAGAGGCTACATTCTATAATTTTTGCAGTAATTACATATACTCCTTTTCATGCCATTGAATACGAATCAAAGACTAGTGATTTTTTGTTAAGTTTAGGTTTAGAAAATTATGCTACAAGAACAGATCAACTGAACGCAAAACCAGTTATTGCTATAATAGAAGAGCAATATCAAAATATAGAAAAAACTCAGACTATATTATTTAAATGTAGTAATGATGCTTTTGTGGAGCAAGCTTTGACGAGTAAACAATTATTTTTAAATTTATAATTACTTGAAAACAATAACCCTTCTACATCCATTTTCTGCAAAAGCAATTGGTCTTAAAGAATCAGATTTGTATTACTACCATAGTAAACCACATGAAAATGCCTTGCGCAAAATACAAACTGAGGGTTATAAAATAAAAGTTGAATATTTCACTGCTATTTTTTTTCCCTACAAAAAAAATATAGAATACATCTCTAAAATATTTTGGCCAATTACGAAACCCATTTTTAAGCATAGGCATGGTTGGAGAAAACAACATTCTTTTTTTCATTATTTCTATAACATAATAACTCCACCCGATGTTACTATTATAAACATGTCTGGGCACGGAAGTCCTTATGTTTTTAAATTAGCAAAATTATTGCGGCGAAAGCAAAAGCCTTATATTGCTATGATTGGTGGTATAAACATGAGTTATTCATCAGAAGCTTTAAATTATTATAAATCTGCAAATCATGTAATAGTTCATACTAATTATCAAAAAAATAATTTGAAAAAGCACTATGGTTTTAAAGATACTGTATTAGAGGTTATTCCTTTAGGAGTTGATATATCTGTTTTTAAACCATTAAAGATAGCTAAAGAAGAAACAGAATTACTTTACGTTGGTCGTATTTCGCGATTAAAACAAATTGAAAAAATTATAGAGAGCCTCAACTTTTTGGTGCATACTAAAAAGGAATATGTAACGCTCAACATTATAGGACCCGAAAGTGATATCAGGTATTTAAAGGAGCTAAAATCATTAGTATCACAGTATAGACTATCACCACAAGTCAAATTTAAAGGGTCGTTGTCTCAAGAACAATTAATACCTTTTTACCAAAAAGCAACACTTTTATTATTACCTAGTAAGCATGAATCCTTTGGTATGGTAATGGTTGAAGCTATGGCATGTGGCACACCAGTTATTGCGCTAAAAGGTTCTGGTGGACCAGATGAAATTGTAGAAAATGCTATAAACGGCTTTTTATGTACTGATGAATCTTTCAAACATAGAATTTATGACGTCATAACATCAAAAGAATTGCTTTTAGAATTAAGCATAAATAGTCGTAAATTGGTAGAAAAAAAATGGAGTTTGGCTGTTACTACTGAATGTTTTAGAAAAATGTTGCATAGAGTATTTAAAGATTCCCACGATAAAAATTAGAATTTGATTTGAAGACTCTATTTGTTCATCACAGTTCACCTCACCACGCTATAAACTCGGGATACAATACAATCTTAGATTACTATCCTTCTTCAGAATTGGTAACTGGTAAGTCTAGCGTTCCATATAAGATAATTAAGCTAATCTCAAAATTACATAGTCAAAAATCAGGTCTTTATAATTCTGATAGTGTTCAAAAAGATCTCGAATTATATTTCAAATTAAAACAAAATATTAATAAAGACAAAATTGTTCATTATCTCAATGGAGAGAGAGATATTAGGCATATAGTTAATAATAAAAAACGTTTTAAGCGTACATGTTTTACAGCTACTTTCCATAAACCACCTGCAATATTAGATTGGAGAGTTGTTAATCCAAGATACGTTTGTCAATTGAATGGGGCTGTAGCGGTTGGTGAAAATCAGGTGAATTATATTAAAGAAAAATTTAAAATAGAAAATACGGTGTATATACCTCACGGTATTAACACCAATTTTTTTACACCAGATAGAAGCCAAGTAAAATCTAACAGATTATTATTTGTTGGTCAGCATTTAAGAGATTTTGATGCATTAAATTATTGTGTACCTCGCATTGCTGAAAAAATAAAGGATTTAACTGTACATGTAGTTTTGCATAAAGCGTATCAAAAAAAAATAAATCCTCACAAGGCGATAAAAGTATTCAGTAATTTAAGTGACAGAGAATTAAAACAGCAGTACCAAGAAGCAAGTTTATTACTTTTACCAATGTTAAATAGTACAGCTTGTAATTCTATTTTAGAAGCATTAGCATCTGGTCTGCCTATAATTACCACATCAGTTGGGGGGAATTCTAAATATCTTGAAGCTACAGAAAGTACATTAGTACCTGCAAGCGATTTTTCTGCGCTTATTGATGAAACCATTGCTTTGCTAAAAGACACATCAAAACAACAAAAATTATCGCAATTGGCACGCGCAAAAGCAACAACTTATGATTGGTCAATAATAGCTCAACAATTGCAAGATTTCCACTCTACATTATTAAAAAAAATAAGTTAAGATTACAGATTAATAATATCAATCTGTAATTATTTAAGCAGTATCAATTTGCTATATTTGTTTTATAGATATGGATGCTCTAAAAACTAATATTTTACCAACATCTTTGCGCTATGTTAAAAAGCAAAAAGCCCACGATTTAAATTACGAGGCCATTTGCATATTTGCTGCAACAGGTTTTTTTTTAGATGATGATACGTATTACAAGGATGAAGTTTGTTTACTGCCAGGCCATACTCACACTTTTAACAAGGAGAATATCTTAATAGAAAGTAAGCCATGGTTTCATTGGCATTATTCACCACGCAATATATCTTTTGAGCAAACATTGCAGGAATACATAGCACTGTTTAAAACCATAACCAAAGAGCAAATAGGTGACAATCAAGTTATTTTGCCTCTATCTGGAGGGATTGATAGTAGAAGCCAAGCTCTTATTCTAAAAGATTTCAATAACCCAGTTCAAGCTTATAGCTACTCATTTCCTGGTGGTTATCCAGAACATAAAATAAGTGAGAAAATTGCAGAAGTTTGTGACTTCAACTTTAATGCTTATAAAATTCCTAAAAGCTATTTATGGGACTCGATAGATGATTTAGCACAACTAAACAGATGTTATTCTGAGTTTACACATCCAAGACAAATGGGTATTTTAGAAGAATTAAAACAAATGGAGGGTGTATTTTCTTTAGGTCATTGGGGAGATGTACTTTTCGATAAAGGTGCTCCAGAAAACGTTGAAAATAAAGATGTTGTTTCTTTATTATTAAAAAAAATGCTAAAACCAGGTGGATTAGAATTTGCTCAAGCCCTATGGGAAGCATGGAATTTAAGCGGCGATTTTAAATCATACTTAACTTCGAGAGTAGAAACATCTTTAAAAATAATAAAAATAGACAACGTAAGTGCCAAGGTAAGGGCTTTTAAAACTTCACAGTGGGCACACAGGTGGACTACAACTAATCTGAGCATTTTTGAAGCTGCCCATCCCATTACTTTACCTTATTATGACAACAGAATGTTAGAATTTATATGTACAATTCCTGAAGAATATTTAGCAGATAGACGGTTGCAAATTGCACATTTAAAACAAAATCAAGCCTTATCTAATATTATGTGGCAAGAACAGAAACCATTCAATATTAATAATTTTCAGTTTAATAAATTACCGTATAATTTGCCATATAGAATTATCAACAAGTTAAAGCGCGAATTTAATGCGATGATTGGAAACCCTTATATTCAACGTAACTTTGAGTTACAATTATTGGGAGATAAAAATGATAAACAATTTAAAAAGTATATTTTTGATACTTCATTCCTTGAATTTGTTCCAAAAGAGGTTGTAGATAATTTTTATTACAAATTTAAAGAAGTGAATAGAGTATATTACTCACCACCAGCCTGTATGTTATTAACCATGTCTCTTTGGAATAAACATTTTCACAATAATTAAAGTATGAAATTATCTGTAATTATTCCTGTTTATAATGGAGCAGATTTTATTGAGAAATCTTACAACTCGATTATTAATCAGAGTCTTAAGGATTTTGAAATACTTTATGTAGATAATAACTCAATAGATAATTCATTGAACAATATTCAAAAGATTATAAAGAAAGATATTAGAGTAAAACTGCTAAAACAACCAAAACAAGGAGCTGCTGCAGCTAGAAATATGGGTATAAAAGTAGCTCAAGGAGAATATATTTATGTTTTCGATGTAGATGATGAAATTTATCCTAATGCAATAAATCGAATGATTTCAGTATTAAATAATCATAAAGAAATTACTGCTGTTTTTGGAAAGATGGTAAAATCGTATAAAGGAATACAACAAACCAATAAACCAAGTGACGAAACTAATTCAGTACTTATAAATGAGCCACCGTATTGGGGACTGAAATGGTTTTCAAGTTTAAAAACAGTAGTTGGTCCACCAGCTTTTTTATATCGCAAATCGGTTTTTGATGTTATTGGCTTGTATAATGAATCTATTAGAAATAATGAAGATACCGCATTAGATATAAAATTAGGAATGACACAACAAATTGCATTTTTAGATACCTATGTATATTTATATTACAAACATAGTGGTTCAACCATACAAGGAGCAAAACGAACTACACCTCGAGCCTTTATGGTTTGGCCAAGACTAGTAAAAGAACATCTGCCATATTATTTGCAAAATGAGACTCCATTAAAATTTAAAACCCTATTGTTTAATCAACTTTTTCATTCAATGGGAAGACAAATAGCATATACAAAGGGTATTTTAAAACGTAATCGTATAAAATATGAACTATATAATGATTTAAATGAGCTTAAGATTCCTTTCCTTATTCGTTTCTATTTATCAATATTAGTTATATTGCCATTTGAGACTTTACGTAAAGTATATGGATATTATATAGTACCTTATACAACGAAACGTCTTATAAAATAAAAATAGTCATTGAAATCTAGTAAGTTCATAAAACATGCTTTTAGAAGATTAATTTTGCTTCACTTATATAAGCGCTATGTCGCAAATGATTTGGTTATACAATCAGACATAAAGCAAACGCTTGTTGTTAGAGGAAGTAAAGCTAGTAACCAATCCATTAAAGAACAGTTTATTCATTTAATGATATACTATCCAGATTATGCATTTATCTTTTTTTGGAGAATACATAAATTAAGATATCGATGGAAATCATTATTTGTTAATGATATTCCATGTAAGATATTTAAAAGCACCAAAATTGCTGGAGGTATGATGTGCTACCATCCGTTTGCTAGTGTAATTAATGCAAAAAGTATAGGTGCTAATTTTCAGTTTAGAAATGGATTAACTATTGGTAATAAAAGTAATGACAATAGTTTGCTTCCTATCATAGGCAATGATGTTACTGTTGGTGCTAACGCAATTATTATTGGTGATATAACTATTGGAAATAATGTTGTAATTGGTGCTGGTTCAGTTGTTGTAAAAGATGTTCCATCTAACTCGGTTATAGCTGGTAACCCAGCTAAAATTCTTAGAAGATTAGAGGATGTCTAAAAGAATTAAAATACTTTTCACCATTTCAAATTTCAATACAGCTGGCAGTGGTAAAGTAGTCTATGATTTAGTTAATGGGCTAGACAAAACTGTTTTTGATATTGAAATTGCATGCTCAAGTAATGATGGTGCTTTCTTTAAAACTATTGAAGAATTAGGAATTCCAATTCACATCTTTAACACAAAAACACCTTATAAACCCTATTATAATATATTAAAACGCATTAATAAGATTTCAAAATTTTACAGAAAACACAATTATGATATTGTTCATTCCTGGCAATGGAGTAGTGATTGGACAGAAGCTATGGCTGCACGCGTAGTTGGTGTAAAATGGATATACACTAAAAAAGCAATGGGTTTTTCTAACAAACATTGGAAGATAAAAAGCTATCTCGCAAATTACATCATTACTATTAATGATGAGATGCGAACGTATTTTCCTAATAAAAAAGCGCAAGCATTAATACCTTTAGGAATTGACACAGAGTATTACAATTCTAATTCTATTGACAATAATAGAAATTACAATGATGGTGTATATAAGATTATAACAGTTGCTAATTTGGTGCCAGTAAAAGGTATTGAAGTTTTAATAGAGGCAGTTTATAAGTTAAAGGATAAAAGTATAGAACTAACTATTTTAGGAAATTATAGTAACAATTACGGTCAAGAAATGGTAGCGCTGAGTGAGAAATTAGGTATGCAAAACCAGATTAATTTTTTAGGCAAGAAACGAGATGTTAGACCTTATATAGCTAATTCTGATTTATATGTTATACCTACGCTTAATAAAGGACGCAAGGAAGGTATGCCAATGGCTTTGGTAGAAGCCATGAGTATGGCTATACCTGTATTAGGCTCTGATATAACAGGCGTGAATTTTGTTTTAAAAGAATTTAAACACTTATTATTTAGCGCAGGAGATGCTACTGCTTTAGTACAAAAAATTAAGTATTTACAATTAATGGATAAACAAGCATCTTTAGAACTGAAGAATAGTTTACGTAAATATTGTGAAGAAAATTTTGCCATGGATGCTTTTATACAAAGGCATGAAGCATTGTATAAAAATATTGTGAATGGCGAATTTTAATAAACATCTAATCGTAGTAGGTAGTGCACGTAGCGGAACAAGCTGGTTAAGCGAAACTTTAGCACAGCCTTTTAGATATAGAATGTTATTTGAGCCAGAGGAAGAAACACGCACCAAAAATGGTCATTTGCTTTGTGATAAATGGTTAACAACAAAATTAGGTGTTACAGAGGTAAATAGGTACTTAACTAAAGTATTTAAAAATCGTGTGGATTGCGATTGGATAGCACAGAATAGTAATAGAAAGTTTAAGCGTCACTTATGGCCTTTTATTCCAAAAAAAATTATTATCAAGTTTGTACGTGCTAATCTTTCAGCAAAGTATATGAATGAGAATTTTAAAATACCTTTAATTCACATCATTAGAAACCCTTATGAAGTTATTAAGTCTCAAAAGCGTGCTAATTTTCCTTGGCTAATAGATTTATCACATTTTTTAAAACAGGAAAGATTGGTTGAATTAATTAAAAACGAATTTAATTTTGATATATCAGAATACAAAGAGAAAACCACCACAGAAATTCTAACCATAAGATGGTGTATCGAAAACGTTATCCCTTTAGAAATCTTAGAGCCTTATCAATACCAATCAAAAGTTATAAAGTATGAAGATCTAATAAAGGATGTAGGCGTTTTTATGGACTTATGTAATACTTTTAATTTAGAATTTATTGATAACATCGAAAATTTTTATAGACAACCTTCAACTAAGACACATTCAAAAAGTGTGATTAAGACAAAAGAAGAGAAGAATATAAGCTGGGATGCGCAAGAAATAAATGAAGTAAATCAAATCCTTTCCATTTTTCAAACAAAATTATACCCAATAAGAAATATTTAATCTGTCATAATCTTTTTATACCTTTAGACAACCAAAAGTATATGCAGGAACATCATAATAAATACTGGAAATCAACTGAACCAGATAACCTGCCAGACTTTATTATTGGTGGTGCAATGAAGTCGGGAACCACTAGTTTACACGCAATCTTACACAGTCATCCAGATATAGCAATAGCAAAAAACGAATTAGGCTTTTTTGATATTGATCGTATTTTGCAGCATTCCGATTTTAATTTTTTTAATACTAAAAATCAGACTTGGACGATACAATCAATGCCACAACAACACAAATTATTATGGAGTTGGTATTATTCGCAATTTACAAGTATAAAAAATAAAGAATTTTTAATTGGTGAAGATTCAACCACCTATTTAACTTCTGAAACTGCAGCTAGGCGCATAGCATTACAAGATAAGCCTATTAAGTTAATCTTTATTTTAAGGCACCCGACAAAACGAGCTGTATCTAACTATTTACATTATTTAAAATCTGGCAGAGCAATGTATTCTCTTGAAGATACTTTGAGATATAATCCTAATAGTATAATTAGAAGAAGTTTGTATAAAGAACAATTAGAAAGCTACTACAAACATATTCCCTTTGATAGAATTAAAATTGTTTTGTTCGAAGATTTAATCGCTCATACAGAAAGCTGTATTAAAGATGTTTGTGACTTCTTAGATATTGATTTTAACAAATTAGATAAAGAAGCATTTAGTATACATTCAAATAAAACAAAGACACCAAAATATATTCATTTACAACTTCTTAGAAACAGATTATTGAGGAAAACAGCAAACTATAGATATTCTGGATTTTTACCTATAAAGCCAAGTTTTCAAAAAAAAATACCTTTAAGATATCGTTTAATAGATAAATTACATAAAACAATAAATCCATTAAAAAATGACATTGAATTTACCCCTTCGAAAGGTACAATAGAGCTATTAGATGAATTTTTTAAGACAGAATTTCATGGTTTTGATACTCTTGTTAAAAAAGAAGTATATTCTAAATGGTTTAAAGATTAGGTAATTCGATTATGCTATTTAACTCAATAGATTTCGCAATTTTTCTACCATTGGTATTTGTGCTTTATTGGTTTGTAACCAAACGCACTCTTATTTCACAAAATATACTAATAGTTTTAGCAAGCTATCTTTTCTATGCTTGGTGGGATTATAGATTTTTAGCCTTAATAATACTAAGTACTTTAGTCGATTTTATAGTTGCTAAACAATTAGAAAATGAAACCGATAATAGACTTAGAAAGGGACTTTTTTTAGTGAGTTTACTATTTAATTTAGGAATGCTTGCCTTTTTTAAATATTTTAATTTTTTTATAGAAAGTTGGGTAGAGGCTTGGCAGTTATTTGGTGTAACCATGGAAACTTCTACATTAAAAATTATACTTCCAGTAGGTATTTCATTTTATACATTTCAAACCCTTAGTTATACCATAGATGTATATAAAAATAAAATTGAACCTACTTCTAGTTTTCTAGAATTTGCTGCATTTGTGTCCTTTTTTCCGCAATTAGTAGCTGGGCCAATTGAAAGGGCTTCTCATTTATTACCGCAATTTAAAAAGAAACACATCTTTAATAGCGAATTTGCAATAAGTGGACTTTACCTAATAATTTGGGGATTATTTAAAAAAGTAGTTATTGCAGATAACTGTGCTTTTTTCGTAAACCAAATATTTGATGGTGCCACTGGCTATTCTTCAATGGAGTTGTTCTTTGGAGCCATACTTTTTGGCTTTCAAATTTATGGTGATTTTTCTGGTTACTCAGATATTGCCATTGGTGTTGCACGTTTGTTTGGGTTTTCACTAATGACCAATTTTTCTTTTCCATACTTCTCTAGGGACATAGCAGAATTTTGGAGACGTTGGCATATTTCATTATCAACTTGGTTTAGAGACTATTTGTACATTCCCTTAGGTGGTTCTAAAGGCACCACTTGGCAAGGAGTAAGAAATGTATTTATTGTATTTTTAGTGAGTGGTTTTTGGCATGGTGCAAACTGGACCTTCATAGTTTGGGGAATGATCCACGCCATGTTATTTCTGCCGTTGTTACTTTTAGGTAGAAACAGAACTTACGTTTTATCAACAAAAATTTATGGCTCTCAAGTGCCTAAAATCATACTCACATTTTTAGTAATAACATTAGCCTGGATATTTTTCAGGGCAGATAGCGTTAATATTGCATATCAGTACATTATTAATTTGTTTAGTTTTAATAGCAGTTCAGTTTATATGTTTTATAAGACGTCCAAAATGATTTTGTTTAGCACAATAATTATATTTAGTATCATTATATTGCTTCTATTTGAGTTTTTAGCAATTCAGAATAATAAAAAAGAGGTTCAATTAACGACGTATTCGGCTATTTTTATTGTAATTCTTATATGTTTTATGGGAGTATTTAAGAATCCATCCGAGTTTATTTATTTTCAGTTTTAACCATGTCATTATTTTTAAAAAAGACCGGCTTTATTTTACTAACTTTTATTGGTATCTCTAGTGCATTTTCTTTCTTAAGTTTATGGTCTTTGCGTCAATCTTCTTTTTATAAACCCTCTTTTTTAGTTAATTCAATTGAAGAAAAATCGTTTCACTATGTGATTATTGGTGCCAGTACAGGATTAACAACATTAAATACAAAAATTATTGATTCTGTTTTAAAAACAACTGGTCTTAATTTAGCCATGGATGATACTGCTTTATCTAGTCAGTATCTAATGTTACAACATTTTTTGGCGCAAGGTAAGACCACAAAATTTTGCATTTTGGCACCAAGTATTAAAGATTATGATGTTAAAGAGAATACACTAAGCGGTAACGACTATCGATTTTTACCGTACGTTAATACTATTTACGTATCAGACTATTATAAGCAATTTTCTTGTCAACCTGGTAGGTTATTAAATAATTCTAAATGGTTGCCAACGTTAGGTGTTTCTTATTATAATACTGAAATATTTTACCCTTCCTTGTTAGCTATATTAAAACCTGCAAGCAGAAATAGATTTGATGATAAAGGAAACTATGGTTATCCGATAAAGATTAATGATGACAAGCCTATTACTGAATTTAAAACTTTATCAATTGCACTAAAAAATGATTATATTAAAAAAATAAGAGATTTATGCGAGCTAAACAATATTAAATTGATTTGCTATTTTTCACCAATAAATAGGAAAAAAATCAAAATTGATTCAAAAGATTATAAAATTATAAATCATAGTAATATCTTTAAAAATGAATCCTATTTTTACGACGATATACATGTAAATTACAAAGGAAGGAAAATTTCAAGTGAATATTTTGCAAATGATTTTAAAGCTTTATTGAAATGATTTCGATACTTATTGAATGAGTAAAAAATTGAAAATAGCAATTTATTCTGGTGATATACCTAGTACGGTTTTTATAGAAAGGCTTATTGCCGGTTTGTCTAAAAAACATTGCGAAATCTACCTTTTTGGATTTATAAAAAACAAGGTAGATTACAACACATCTATTTCAGTTTTTGCTTATAAAAATACCAAATTCCAAAAGGCGATTTACTTTATAAAATACAGCTTTCTATTGTTGTTATTTAAAAATAAAGAAAAGAATAGCTTAGATAAGATTTTAAAAAAACAGTCAAAAAATATATTGCTCGACAAGGTGAAGTTTTATCCTGTTTTATGGCATCAACCAGACATATTTCATATACAATGGGCAAAAGGCTTAAAAGATTGGGTTTGGGTCAAAGAATTTGGGATTAAATTGGTACTTAGTTTGCGAGGAGCTCATATTAATTATTCTCCAATTGCAGACTTAGAACTAGCCGATGACTATCGTGAGAATTTCCCTAAGGTAGACGCTTTTCATGCCGTATCTAAAGCTATTGCTAAAGAAGCCGAAAAATATAATGCATCAAAAAACAAAATCCAAGTGATTTATAGCGGTTTGTCACTAAATGAAAAATTAAATATATCAATAAAAGAGCAAAAGGTATTTAATATTATTTCAATAGGTAGAGCACACTGGATTAAAGGATATACCTACGCAATTGACGCAAGTAAAATATTAAAAGACCAAGGTTTAAAATTTGAATATACTATTGTTGGTGCCACAAATAATATTGAATTTGCATACCAAATTCACGACCTTAAATTAACAGATGAGGTAAATTTGTTGGATAAATTAACGTACGACAGCGTACAACAATTAATCCTAAATGCAGACTTACTTTTGTTACCAAGCGTAGAAGAAGGTATCGCCAATGTTGTTTTAGAGGCTATGCATAATAAAACACTAGTTTTAACTACTAATTGTGGTGGGTTAAGTGAGGTGATAAAAGATGGTGATAATGGGTTTATTGTACCTATTAGAGATTCTAGTGCAATGGCTAAAAAAATATTAGAGATTGCAGAACTAACCGATAGTAAAAAAGAGAGTATTATAGAAAACGCCTTTCAAACGATAAAAGCAAACCACAGAGAACAACAAATGGTAGATAATATGTTAGCATTGTATAAAAGTATATAGGCAATGCCAAATAAAATAACAGAGCAAAAAACTATTGGTATCGTATTGTCAACAATGCCAAAATATTCCGAAACCTTTTTTAGTAATAAAATAAGAGGGTTACAAAATAAGGGTTTTAATGTTATTTTGTTTGTGGATTATATGAGCACGAGTGATGCAGATTTTGGTTGCAAAGTTGAAGTCGCTAAAAACTTTAATAAAGGCATATTAAATAGAATTTGGTATGGTTTTTCATCAATTTTAAGCTCAGTTTTTTTACATCCAAGGAGAAGTTTAAGGTTATTCAATTTAAATAAACGCGACGGAGTTGTATTCAAAGAAAACTTTAAGCGAATTATTCTTAGTCAATTTTTCCTTAAATATAATTTAGATTGGTTACACTTTGGTTTTGGTATGTTAGCTGTGAATAGAGAGAATGTTGCAGCAGCTATGAAGGCAAAAATGGCTATGAGCTTTAGAGGTTTTGATTTGTATTTATCACCTTTAAAGCATCCAGATTGTTATAAGACCTTATTTAAAAAAGATATTAGATATCATGTGCTATCACAAGAAATGAAAACGGATTTGATGAATTACAAAATTTCTGATAATAAGATTCAAGTTATCACTCCGGCAATTGATATAGAGTTTTTTACAGCTAAAAATCACACAAGTACAAACGGAGGCTTACAATTAGTTACTGTCGCTAGATTGCATTGGAAAAAAGGTTTGGAATACACGCTCGAAGCCTTAGCAAAATTAAAAACTAAAGGAATTGCTTTTCATTACACCATTATTGGAGATGGTACAGAGCAAGAACGTCTTATATTTGCAGCACACCAATTAGGTATTTTAAATAATATCACATTTACAGGAAAATTACCTCAAGCAGAAGTAAAGGCTCAATTAGAGAAAGCCTCTATTTATATACAATATAGTATTCAAGAAGGCTTTTGTAATGCCGTTTTAGAAGCACAAGCATTAGGTTTAATATGTGTCGTTTCAAATGCAGAAGGCTTAGCGGAAAATGTGCTAGATGGTAAAACGGGTTGGGTAGTTCAAAAAAGAAAACCAGAATTATTGGCAGAAAAAATAATAGAGATTGTTAATTTGCCCGAAGATTCAAAACAAAATATAAGACAAAATGCAATTGCTAGAATTCAAAAAGAATTTAACTTAGAAAAGCAACAAAAAGAATTTGTGCATTTTTATAAGAATTAAAACAACATAAAAATATCAATACGCTCTAATGACAACATACGAATTCATGCGTTGGTTAACATTTCCTATAATGACAACGCATTTAATAACTGTTCGCAATGATATAAAGAGATTATTAAATTCTAATATGGCATCTAAAAGAATGTCTATATTAGATGTTGGAGGTCGTAAATCTCCTTATACCATAAACCTACCTGCAGATATTACTTTATTAGATGTTCCGCAAGAAGAAGGTACTCGAGAAAAGCTCAACTTAGGTTTTACGTCAGAAATACTCGGAAATATTAAAGAAAAGCGCAGTAATATAAAAGATGTTGTTATTCAAGATATGACAAAATCAACATTATTAGATGCAGCTTATAATGCTGTTGTTTGTATTGAAGTTATTGAGCATGTCGAAAAAGATGATCTTTTTGTAAAAAATATTTCTAGAGTAATAGAGAAAGATGGTTGGGCCTATTTTACGACACCAAATGGCGATTATATTAAAAACGAAGGGCCAAACAAAAACCTAGATCATATAAGACATTATACCAAATTAGAATTGCAAACTTTGTTAGAAAAGTATTTTAATACTGTAGATGTGCATTATGCAGTAAAAACAGGGAAGTATAGAGTTCAAGGCTTAAAAAGTTATAGTATAAAGCGACCATTGCAAACAGTTCACTCTATTTATTCTAATATAGTTAATAAACAACAGTCTAAGGGATTGGAAAATACCTCTCAAGAAACGGCACATTTAGTTGCTATTGGCTATAAATAAAGAATGATTTAAAAATTAAAGACGCTATGTTTAAAACTATAATTTCAAAAGCTAGAAGTTTTGTTGGTAATCTCACAAAGACAACAGAAGAAAGAAGACATAAACTTGTAGGAAATCCAAGTGTTTGGAAATACGCTCGTGATTTTCAATATAATTTTCTTGTTGATCAAGGATTGCAAAAATCAGACAAGCTAATGGATATTGGTTGCGGAACACTTAGAGGAGGTATTCCTTTAATTCAATATCTTGAAAGTGGAAATTATTATGGAATAGATGTTAGAGAAAATGTTTTAGTCGAAGGAAGAAAAGGGATAAAAACTGCCAATTTAGAGGCTAAAAATCCTAATTTAATAGGCTTCAATGAGTTTTCAGAACTAAAAATAGACCATCAATTTAATATCATGTTTGCCTTTTCTGTATTAATTCATTTTGAAGACAAAATAACAGAAAACTGTTTTGAGTTTGTATCGAAATCGTTGGTAAAGGGCGGAATTTTCTATGCTAATGTTAATATTGCAGAACATGAGAACGGGAAATGGGATAGATTTCCTATCGTATTTAGAAGTCGAGAATTTTATGAAAATTTAGCCAATAAAAATGGTCTACAAGTGGAGGTTATGGGAAATTTATTGAGCTTAGGACATGATACAGGTAGAAAATCGGATAGACAACAAATCATGTTCAAATTTTTAAAAGTTTAATTAGATTTTACGCTTTTTATTGACTATTTATAGATGACACAAAAAGTATTTATTTTAGGATTCCAAAAAACAGGAACAACATCAGTGGAGCATGCCTTACAAAATTTAGGCTATCGTGTTTACGGAGGAGATAAAAACTTAATGAAGTTTTCAAATACAGATGATCTCAAAACGTATATAAAAAAAACCTTAGAAAGTTGGGATGCTGTGCAAGACATGCCTTGGCCATTATTTTATAAAGAACTCTATGCAATTTACCCAGACGCTAAATATATACTGACCATTAGGGATACCGATAAGTGGATTAGAAGCGTGGTTACTTATTTTGCGAGTATTAGAATACCATTGCACAAAAAGATTTATGGAGTGCCTTGTGCAGAAGGTTACGAGGATAGATATAAAGAACTTTACGAAACAAGTAATACGGAAATATTAGCGTTTTTTAAAAACAAACCTAATTTTTTAATTATGGAAATGGGAAAGAATTTCAATTATGAAACTTTATGTAATTTTTTAGCTTTAAAGAATATACCTCAAGAAGATTTTCCACATGCAAGAAATAATAAAAAAAGAAAATTGCCAAACTATAAGTTGTATAGAAATATACGGTCCTTGTATTGGAATTATAAAAAGAATTATTAATAATGCACTTTAAGTTTTTATGAAAAAATTGATAAAATCAATTTTAAAACAGTTAGGACTTTATAAATCATTATACAGTTACTACATTACAAAAAAGAGAGCGAAATTTTCAGAATTCACTTTTTGTAGTATGGATTTTGAAGGATTACAACTAAAGTTTAATACGCAAGATAGTTATTCAAAATCATGGTTTTTTCCAAGATTTGGAAATGGCTATATACATGAGCCTGGTGCTACAAAAATTTTTATTGATAATGTAAATGAAGGGTCTAATGTCTTTGATATTGGTGGACACTTGGGTTATTTTTCATGTGTTGCAGGTAAATTATCTAAATTCGGAAACGTATGCGTTTTTGAAATGGATTTTAAATGTATAGATGCAATTAATAAAAATATAGAATTGAATGCGTTAACAAATGTTAATGTGTATAACGTAGCTATATCTGATTCAATTGGCAATGTATCTATACCAGATTTAAAACTACCAAACCCAGGCATCAGAATAGATACATTAAATACTAAAGGGCATATTGAAGTACCAAGTTTAACTATTGACGAATTTATCAATCAAAAAAAAGTTATACCTAGCTTTGTGAAAATTGATGTTGAAGGTGCTGAATTTATGGTTCTAAAAGGCATGGCGAATACCTTAAAAAATTATGCATTAATCTTGCTTGTAGAAATCCATGTGTCACAACTTTTGAAGTATTTTGATACAGATTATAAAGATGTTCTAAAGTTCTTAGCAGACAATGGATATAGGCTTGAGAAGGTTGAATCTCATAGAAGTAAACTAAGAGGTTTAAGTGAAATTAAACCTACTGATAAATTAGAAGGAAATATTATGATTTTGTGTAGAAAGTATAAATCATAAATCTAAAGTCATTGAAAATCTTATTTTTCCACACATATAATCGAGGTTATCTTTCTCGCTTTTTTCACGAATTAGCTGCAAAGCTTAAACAAGAAGGACATGAGGTTATTAGTTTTACTTGGAAAAATTCTAAAAGCGAACGTATTATTGATGGTGTTAAAGTAATCGTTAAAAAAAAGAAAGGTTATTTAGTTAATTATCGTAATGTGTACACTATTATTAAAAGGGAAAGACCAGAAGTTATTCTATCTAATTTTAGTTATGTGAATCCGGCTTTATTATTTGGTAAATTATTTCAGGTTAAAAAGAATATGGTATGGTTTCATTCTTTAAATGCCCAAATGGAATCGAGTAAATTACAAGTTTTTATAAAGAAACAATTTTTAAAATTAGCAGATACAGTTATTGCTAATTCTTTTATAACAAAAGGGGAGTTGCACAAAGACTATGCTGTACCAGATTATAAATTAACTGCACTTCCATTTTGGAGTACAATTTCTGAGCAAGAAATACAACCTACAGATTTAAAATTTACGGCGCGTAAAGATGTAATTAAAATTGGTTGCCCTGGCAGAATGGCTAGTCATAAAAATCAAAACGTAGTTATTGAAGCTTTATCGGCAATTAATAACACGTATAATTATGATTTTTATCTCTATTTCGCTGGTTCTGGTGAGGAGCTTAATAACTTAGAAACTAAAGTTGCAAAAGAAAACCTTATAGACAAAGTCACTTTTTTAGACCATCTATCTTCTAATGATATGATAGCATTTTATAATGCTATGGATGTCATTATTTTGCCGAGTTTACACGAAGCATTTGGTTTGGTTTTTATAGAAGCCATATCATTAGGGAAACCTCTTATAGTATCATCTCAATTTGGTGCATTGTCATTTATTGACCATGAAAAATACCAGATAGAAAAGATAACATTCAATCCCGAAAGTATAAGTGATCTTGAAGAAAAGTTAATTCTCCACTTCAAAAATGAGAGCTTAACTCCTAAAGAAATTAAAAAAATGTATTCAGATAATTTTAATAAAAATGTGGTTTTTGAATCTTTTTATAACCTTATTTCAGATTAAAATAAAAAGTTGAATCGAAGTTTAGAGCGACTAAGATGTAATATTTATATCTTGTAGAAAAGAATAATAGATGGGTTTAAAAATAAAGCTAAAAAAATTATTACATATAATAAGAGGGAAAAACAATCAGTTTTCTAAGGTTTCTATTTGTGGAGTGCCATTGCTATTACTTTCAGGATCAACTAGAAAACAAGCAGACCAAGATGATGCGTGGTGGTTTTATTTAGCTAAACACCATAATATCATTTTTGATGTTGGTTGTAACGTAGGCTATACAGCTTTGTTGGCTTTAATTCAAAATCCAAATAAACAGATGCTTTTAATAGACCCTAACCCTGAAGCTTTACAAAAAGCAGCATCTAATTTGATTCAAAATGGATTAGCAAACAAAATTAATTTTATGAGTGCTTTTGTAAGCGATGCTTTAGATGAAACCATTAAATTTTATACAGTAGGTTCGGGAGCAGCTGGCAGCATGTATGCCTCGCACGCGCAAACAGCAGCATCGCTAAATTCTTTTTTCGATGTAAAAACGGTAACTTTAGATTATATATATACATATTATAATATAAAACCAGATTTAGTTAAAATAGATGTTGAAGGTGCAGAAACATTAGTAATGAAAACTGCTAAAAATTTAGCCAAGTCTTCAAAATGTGATTTCTTTATAGAAATGCACAACGTAGAGAATCTTGGTATGGAAGCAGCTGGACAAAAAATGCTAGATTGGTGCGGCGAAATGAATTATAGAGCATGGTATCTAAAAACGGGTGAGTTATTGCAAAATGCTGCGGAAATTAAAAATAGAGGTAAATGTCATTTATTATTAATGCCTAGAGAAAAACCATATCCACAGTATCTTAAAGGAATTAAGCAAAATGCACCACTTCCAAATTCTATTTGATGTTATTTAGATTTTTAAAATACTTACAGCCCACACATTATTTTCAGTTGTTCAATAAAAAAGGGACTTCTATTTTTCCGATTGTAAAAAACTTACCAGAATTTATTTTATCACAATTAAAACGCGATTCATCCTATCAATCTCAATTAGCACAAGACTATGATATATCATGGCAAGCAGTACAAAAAGGCTACATTGGTAATGAGCCAACTTATACAACTATTACTGAATTAGAATTACAAGATAATTACCATTTTGCGCGCAAGTATTTTAATAGCGCTTGGGTTTTTTATGTTTTATTACTGCGCTTACTGTCATTTCATAACCCATTTAAAGAAATTGGAGCTTGGTTTAAAACAAGAAATGTCGGTAGAGTATCCATAGGTAATAATCCCATATCTTATAAAGATTACAATGATTATAAGGCGTCCTTAATTAAGGATAACCCAAAAGTAAGTGTGGTGATTCCGACATTAAATCGTTATAAGTATCTAAAAAATGTTCTAAAAGATTTAGAACAACAAGATTACACTAATTTCGAAGTTATAATAGTCGATCAATCCGAACCTTTTAATAAAGCATTTTATTCAAATTTTAAATTAGAGGTTAATGTATTGAGACAAGAAGAAAAAGCACTTTGGTTGGCAAGAAATACAGCAATTAAAAATGCTAAAGGCAAACTAATAGCACTTTCTGAAGATGATGTGCGCATAGAATCTAATTGGATTTCAAGCCATTTAAAATGTTTAGATTACTTTAAGGCTCAAGTATCTGCTGGAGTTTTTTACCCACAAGGAAAAAAAATACCAAAAGAAAGATCTTTTTTTGCTATAGCGTCACAATTTGCAACAGGTAATGCCATGCTTTACAAATCGGTTTTTGAACGCGTTGGGCTATTTGATCGGCAATTTGAAAAGCAGCGCATGGGAGACGGAGAATTTGGAATGCGCGTTTATTTAGATAGCATTAAGAGTGTTTCCAACCCATTAGCTTCATGCATTGATGTAAAAGCTGATACAGGTGGTTTACGCGAAATGGGAAGTTGGGATGCTTTTAGGCCTTCTAATTTTTTTGCTCCAAGACCAATTCCTAGTGTATTATATTATTTTAGAACTTATTTTGGTCAAAAAGCTTCTAAATTAGCATTGCTAAGAATGGTACCATTATCTATACTTTCATATCAATTTAAGAAAAACAAACCTATGTTGTTGATGGGATTGCTGCTGAGTATATTATTGTTACCATTAGTTCTATTTCAAGTATTAAAAAGTTGGTGGCTTTCTAGTAAAAAATTGAAGGAAGGTGCTTTGATATATGAGTTGTAAGTAAAGTAATTTGAAAATTGTTTTAATTGAGTAATAAACGCATACTTATTGTGACTTCAGAATTCCCACCTCAACCAGGTGGTATAGGGAATCACGCCTATAATTTGGCTAAATATTTAAAAGTGAATGGATGTGAAGTTACTGTTATAGCAGATCAACGCTCTAAAGATGGAAAAGAAGAGATGCAGTTTGATGCGACTTTAAATTTTTCAGTTGAACGTATTCGTATTAATAAATGGCGGATATTTATGTATTTTAATCGCATTATTCGCACCTTTAATGGTTTTAAAAGTACTTCACATATTATTGCTACTGGGAAATTTTCACTTTGGAATGTGGGTTTTTGCTCCTTCTTTTTTAAACGACAAACTGTAGCTGTCATTCATGGATCCGAAGTTAACTTTAAGTCATCAGTGATACGTAAATCAATTAATTTTTCGCTGCAACGTTTCAAAACTATTGTTGCAGTTTCAAATTACACTAAAACGCTTGTAAAGCATTTAAATAAGAACGTTACGGTAATTCCGAATGGTATAAATGTTTCAGAATGGCAAAATTCTGATTCAAAATTAAAACTTAAAGGTTTTCCTGTAATGACTACAGTTGGTCGTGTCAGCACGCGTAAAGGTCAGTTAAATGTTATTAATCATCTACCAGAGCTCATTAAATATTTCCCAGAATTGCATTACCATTGTGTTGGTATTCCCACTGAATCTCACGCGTTTTTGAGTCGTGCTAAATCCTTAGGTGTAGAATCCTTTATAACATTTCACGGCAGTTTAGAGGATAATCGATTAAAACAAATACTTGGAGCAACTGATATTTTTGTAATGTTGAGTTCAGAAAGTATAACTGGTGATGTAGAAGGTTTTGGTATTGCGATTTTAGAAGCTAATGCTTTGGGAGTTCCTGCGATTGGATCAAAAGGCTGCGGTATTGAAGATGCTATAGATTCACATCATTCTGGTATTTTGATTCAGGCAGATAATTCAAATGAATTTATAGAAGCGATTACCGAAATAACTAATGAAAAATTCAGATATAAAACTAATGCTAAATTATGGGCTGAGACGCACGATTGGGATGTGATTGTTAAACAATATCTAGCCTTATTATAATGAAACTTACAATTATTTCGCATACAGAACATTATAAAACAAGCGATGGGCAAATTGTAGGCTTAAGCTCAACTGTTACAGAAATCAATAATTTAATTTCTGTTTTTGATAACATTAGTCATGTCGGTATGTTGCATAAAGAAGTCGCACCAAGTAGCGCATTACCATATAGTTCTCATAAAATTACATTTATTCCAATTAGCGCTGTTGGAGGACCATCTGTTACGGATAAATTGTCAATGATTTGGGAAGCGCCAAAAGTTATATCTATCATAAAGAAATCTTTAAAAGGAAGTGATTATTTTCAGTTTAGAGCACCAACTGGTATAGGAGTTTTTGTTATACCATATTTAATCTTTTTAACTTCTAAGAATGGATGGTTTAAATATGCAGGTAATTGGAAACAAACTTCAGCTCCTTGGGCATATCATTTTCAAAAATGGCTTTTAAAAAATCAATCGCGAACTGTGACTATTAATGGATTTTGGGATAAACAGCCAAAACAGTGTCTAAGTTTTGAAAACCCATGTTTAACCAAGCAAGAAATTGAAACTGGGCAACAATGTATAAAAACAAAAACACTTAAATATCCAGTAGAGATTTGTTTTATAGGTCGTATGGAAACAGCGAAAGGTGTAGGCTTAATTTTGGATGCGCTGGCTCATTTGGATATTGAAGTTCTTAAAAAAATTAAAACAATACATTTAGTTGGTGACGGCACGCAATTAGAAGTTTATAAAAAACAAGTAAAAGCGTTATCATTACCTGTGGTATTTCATGGTTATTTATCTAGGAATGAAGTGCATAAAATTTATATAAAATGTCATGCCATTATATTACCATCAGCCTCAGAAGGTTTTCCTAAGGTCGTTGCAGAAGCAATGAATTATGGTTGTATACCTATTGTATCTAATGTCTCATCTATTGGGCATTATATTAGGAATAATGAAAATGGATTTTTATTAGCTGACTTAAATGTAAATACATTGACGGCTAATATTATTAAATTAGTAAACTTAAATCCCACAGATTATAAAGACATTTCAGCAACTTCTATTTCATTTATAAATCAATTTAGTTACCAATATTATAATCAGCGCATAAAGAGAGATATTTTGTGAGTTGAAAAAAAACGAAGATTTGAAATATAATAACCATAATTTATTTTTAATGCAACAATCTCTAAAACGAGAAACCGCAAGTGGTTATGAATTAAATGATTGGCAAGATTAATGGAAGTTAGGTTTTTATGAAATAAATCGTCTTGATTAAAATAAAATTGATATTTTTGAGCACTACTTAATTCAATAAAATTGATAATGCTTAAAAAGCTGCACTGGGCATTAAAACGTCATCCTTTTTTATATATAGCAAGATTTCGATTGCTTTCTAAAAATTCTAATGTTAGCGACATCGCAACTATTTCTTATAATGATAGCAATAAAAAAGAAGATATTCCAAAAGTTTTTTTTGAGATTAACTCAAAAATCTTCCCTCAAGGCAAGCCAGATTCTGAGTTAGCTGTCGTAAAACAGATAGTAATTTGGCTAAATCAAAACACTAAAGTAGGTCCAGGGTTAAGTGAACCATCAGACAAGGCATTAGAAATGATGGTTTATGGAAAAGGTGGAGTCTGCAGTGATATGGTTCAAATATTTAATAATTTTTGTGTAATTAACGATATAAAAGTTCGGGAATGGGGAACAACTAGCGCTCCGTTTAATCGCGAGAATGGTGGACATTCTTTTAATGAAGTCTTTATAAAGACTTTACAAAAATGGATATTTATAGATCCATCTTGGGGATTGTTTTTTTACGATGAAGAGAATTCACCTTTGTCAGTTATCGAAATGTTCCATTCAGTTAGAAATAAGAGAGCAATTTTCAATAAAACTATTATCGCTGGTAAAAATATAGAGGAAAAATTAGTAACCAAAAATTATTTGCACAGCGATATTACTCCATTTCTAATTTGTAACTATCACAACAAAACATACGATTCAATTTTAAGATTGACTAAACAATTTTTGCCAGTATTCTTAATACATTTTTTAGTATATATAAGAGGTAAAAGCTATCATTATAAATTCCCTATTGATGATTATAAAAAAATATTTTCTTAATATATTTGAAAACTGTTTGCTTATAAGATTCAGAGAAATTCTCTATTGACATACTTTTATGCTATTTTGCTATCTTATCCATTCAAAGTAATTTTAATTTGAAAACCAATATCACATATGCATCTGCTGTTGGCTTTCATGCCGTATTAGGAATACTGATATATTTTAACGAAAGTATAGCAAAAATTTACTTTCTTACTGCCATATTTTACTTTATATATCGCATTGTTACGGTAGCTAATAATAATAGAACATACGAAGTTTTAAAGGCTTGTGCGTACTTTGTTGGTGCTGAGGTGTTTTTTAGAACTACGAAAGGTTCAATTTCTTATGAGGCTGGTAAATATGTAGTTATATTTTTTGTTTCAATAGGTATGTTTTATAGAGGTATATCTGGCAAAGGGTATCCCTATTTTGTTTATCTTATATTTTTGGTTCCCTCCATTTTTGTGGCTTCAACAACCTTGAGTTTTGATGCTAATTTTAGAACTAATATTGCATTTGTGTTAAGTGGTCCTGTATGTTTAGGTTTAGCAGCTTTATTTTGCTATGATAAACGGGTTACTCAACGCCAACTTTCACAGATACTAATGTTTATGTTGTTGCCCATTATCGCACATACCGCCTATGTTTATTTCTATACACCAAATTTGAGAGATGTTTTAAATAGTACAGCCTCAAACCGTGCCGCATCTGGTGGCTGGGGCGCAAATCAAGTTTCAGCTGCTTTAGGTTTAGGTATGTTCCTAACAGCGATTCGGCTATTCACTAAATCCCCAAATTTGGGATTGAAAATTTTGAATACTACGCTATTTGGATTGATTACTTTTAGAGCTATTACAACTTTGAGTCGTGGTGGTGTGATTGCTGCCCTTATGGCTATTTTAATATTTTTATTTTATTTTTATAGACAATCTAAAACTAAAAAACGAAATGAGGTGATCGCAATTTTTGGATTGTTTTTCATAAGTTTAGTTATGACCTGGATGGTAAGTATTAATCAAACCGATGGCATAGTAACATTACGATATGAAAATAAGGATCACTTAGGTCGTGAAAAACAAAGTTTAACGACTGGTCGTGGGGAGTTATTTGCAGGTGAACTCGAGGGATTTATCGAAAATCCTTTCTTTGGAATTGGTTCAAGTCGTGCCAAAGATCAGCGGATTGAAGATGAGGGTCAAGGTGTAACATCTCATAGTGAATTCAGTAGAACACTTGCTGAACATGGAATATTTGGTGTAATGATACTTTTAATACTTATTTTTAAGCCTCTAGATATGCGAACCAAAAATAAAAGTAATTATTATTTCTATGCTTTCTTAGTGTTTTGGTTTTTAACTATAAATCATATGTCTATGAGAATCGCTATGCCAGCTTTAATCTATGCCTTAGCCTTACTAAATGTCACTAATGAAAAACGTATTGTACATAGGAAACGCCTTGTCTAGTAAAGGAAAGAATAAAAGTGTTATTGAGACATTGAGTGCGTGTTTAAAAGAAATATATACAGTAAAGATTGCGTCAAAAAAATCTATTAAAATTTTAAGATTATTAGATATGATGAGGTTAGTGTTAGTAAATCGATCTACAACCGATTTTGTACTCATAGATACCTACAGCACTATTAATTTTTATTACGCGCTTGTGATAAGTCAGTTATGTAGATTTTTTAAAATAAGATATATTCCAATTCTTCATGGTGGAAATCTAGAAAATAGATTGAAACATAATCCTAAATTAAGCAGTGTTATTTTCAACAATGCATACAAATTAGTAGCTCCATCTCATTTTTTAAAAAATGTTTTCGAAAGCTATGGTTATAGTAACGTCTTCTATATTCCCAATTGTATTGAAATTAAAAATTATGAATTTAGAAATAGATATATTGATACTATAAGATTACTTTGGGTGAGATCATTCTCAGCTATTTATAATCCAGAATTAGCCATCTTTATTCTAGAGAGTTTGCTAACACAAGGCTATAAGACAGAACTTACAATGGTTGGTCCAGAGGTAGATGGCTCTATGGCTAAAGTTAAGAGCTTGGCAATTAATAAAAACTTAAAGATAGATTTTACAGGTAAACTCCCAAAGCCAGAATGGATTGAAATATCTAAATCGCATAACATTTTTATAAATACCACTAACTATGATAATATGCCAGTAAGTGTAATTGAAGCGATGGCTCTTGGTATTTCTGTTGTGTCTACAAATGTTGGTGGACTACCGTTTTTAATTTCTGATAACGAAGACGGACTATTAGTGTCACCAAATAATGTAGATGCTATGGTTAATGCTATAATTAAATTAAAAAACAGCCCAACTCTAAAAGATGAAATTGTAAGTAAAGCACGTAAGAAAGTTGAACAATTCGATTGGGAAGTGATAAAACCCAAATGGGAAGCCTGTTTGACTTAATAGGAAGCCTTTTAGTCTTGATTTAATATTATAATCGAAAAGACTTATTATATTTACGAATAGCTAATCTTTACCATGACTAAAAAAAAAGGAATTCATTTTGAAGTTTCCGAACGTAAGATTTTATTAAGAATCTTAGACTTGATATTTGTTTTTTTTGGAGTTTACGTGTTAGGCCTTTTCTTCGATTTTGAATATCTCCAAGTTAATGAGGATAATAGTGTAGCTCTCATTCTATTAGCCATTTACATTACTATATTCGGGACTATTTTTGAACTATACGACCTTCAAATGGCGAGTAGAATCGATACGACTTTTAGAAATATAGTTATTACGACTTCTACAGTTGTACTGTTTTATCTTTTAACACCAGTGCTGTCACCGTATTTACCAGAAGAACGAATGCAGATAGCATATTTTTATTTAGTAATTATAGTATCAATCTTACTATGGAGACTTATTTATATAAATTTAATTGAATCTCCAAGATTTTACAAACGCGTACTTTTGGTTGGTGAAATTTCTAATATTGATGGTTTAATTAAAGCATTAGATGCTTCAGACCCTAATTATAAAATAGTGGGCTTTATAAATAGTGAGGTTTCAACTTCAGAATCTGTCAAATTTAAAGGATTAAAAGAGTTTAAGGCTAAAGACTTTCTTAGTACTATTGATAAAGAAAGAATATCTGAAGTTTTAGTAGCAAGTTTTAATACTGAAGCTATTATTGCAGAAGTATATCATGATTTAATGATGCTGCTAGAGCGTGGCTTTAAAATAAGAGAGTACACACAGGTTTATGAAGAGTTATTATATAGAGTACCAATACAATTTGTAGGTAAAGATTTTTATAAATATTTTCCGTTCAGTAGAAGTAATGAGAACAAACTATATATGTTCTTTCAGCGCGCTTTCGATGTTATTTTTGCCACATTAGGGTTAATAATTGGTTTACTGCTTCTACCATTTTTAATGGTAGGAAATTTAATTGGGAATAAAGGACCTCTCTTTTATTCTCAAGAACGTGTTGGTAAGAATAGTAAACCATTTAGAATTCTTAAACTAAGAACAATGATTGTTAATGCCGAGAAAGACGGTGTTAAATGGGCGAAAAAGAATGATGTTAGAATTACAGCTTTTGGTAAGTTTCTAAGGCGCTCGCGTATCGACGAAATACCTCAATTCTATAATGTGCTTAAAGGCGAAATGAGTATTATTGGTCCAAGACCAGAACGCCCTTTCTTTGTAAATGAGCTATCGCGTATCATACCGTTTTACGAAACCAGACATATTATTAAACCAGGTTTAACAGGTTGGGCACAAGTTAACACAAGGTATGGATCTTCAATAGACGATAGCTTAATTAAACTTCAATACGATTTGTATTATATAAAGCACAGAAGTATTTTTTTAGATTTTAGTATTTCCATTAAAACACTAAGCACAATCTTGTATTATAGAGGACAATAATTAGTTCTTATTATAAAATTTTAGCAGAAAAATATATCTAATTAAAATTGCAATAAGCAAAGGTATAAGACCTAATGCGAATACCTGTACACCAATTAGCCAATGCAAAGTCATAAGGCAAAGCATTATAATTAAAAACTTTAAATAACTTTTAAACCAATTTTTAACTTGTGGTTTAAATAATTGTTTTAGAACAAATAGATTTAAAGGAACAGCCCATAAGACATTATAATTCTGCGCTGTCGCAGAATGGTCGGTTGCAAACCATAGTAATAAAATTAGAATACCAATACTACCTGTAATACCAAATAACATAACATCTAACCACTTACTTCGTTTATTCTTTTTGAAATCTTTATAAGTGATAAATAAAATTAATAGTGCCAATAATCCCATTACAAATAACGGGCTAAACAAAAAACTTAAAGTGCTGTGCGTTTCTTTCTTCTCAAAAAGAACAGACGATTTTTTAACTAAACCATCTGAGCCATTAATTTTGGCATTATCAAAAAACAGATGAATATATTTCGGTAAAAATAGATATTCATTTGCGGTGGCGTTTTTGTCTATAACAGAACCTAAAGCAATATCAATACCAAAACTTCCCCAAGTATTTAGGCCTACGTGCTCATGGATCAGTTCTCTAAATGTTTTTTGCTCAACGTTCTCAGGTAAATAAAAATCTATACTATTTGTTGTTGCCTTATCTGTGACATCTCTAATACGAGTAGCACAGTTATCATAGAAAAAATCATAAAGATATTTCCTGTTTTCTGGCTTGTAATTAGTTTCTAAATAATTGAATAGTGTTTGTTTTTCTTGAGACGTAAGATTAAGTACTTGTTCTTTAATGGTACGATTATATCTTACGTAATAATTAAAAAAATCAGAATAATTAGCTCTACTAATAAGGTAATTCAATTTACCTTGTGCAAATTTTAAGTAGAAATTAGGAGCCTCAAAATCGTATTCTCCATAACCGTAGGTGACATCAATTCCTAAACTTTTATCAAGTATTCTAAAAGCATTATGGCCAAAAGCATCATTTAAGGATTCTCCAGGTCCGATGGTTAAAACTGATATTTCAGCATCTGGAGATAATTCAAAATTTTGTGATGTTGCAAAGAAAAGATTAAAAAATAAAGCAATAAGGAGTAGTAGTAATTTCATTGATAGAATAGATATGATACTTCAAATTTAATTGATATAAAATTATCTAAAGACACTAAAGTCTATTTTTAAGGAAAATACATTAGAATACAAGGCAGCACTTTGGTCTCCAATATCAGTAAACGCATAATCTATCTGTATGCCTTTATATTTAAAACCAACACCAAAATTTGGTTGAAACGTTAAATCTTCAGAATTATCTATTTGCAATTCATTCTGAAAATTACCAACACCTGCTCTTAGAAAAACCAAATCTGTATAACCAAACTCAAAACCTAAAGCCGGATTTATACTCGCAAAGGAGGTAGAAAATACATCATTATTTTCTGCGAATCTTACATTTAAGTTGGCTGCAGCTAAGAACGAATAGTCATAGTGGAAAAGCCATTTTTTAGACATACCTAATTGTAACTTAGGAATAGTTATTTCCGTTGTCTCTGGTAATTCTTGATTTTGCCCTTCAACAGCACCACTAATTTGTTCGAACTTTTTATCGTCAATAGACCAAGCATTATAAGTAGTAGTAATATCTCTTGCCATTAAACCAAACTTCCAACCTGTTTCATTTTCAAATTGAATACCAACATCTAAACCAAATCCCCAAGCTGAAGCAAAATCACCAATTATGCGTCGTATAATTTTGGCATTTACTCCAAAATTTAAACCATCTAAAGGTAGTTTTCTGGCGTAAGAAAATGTGAGTCCGTAGTCTGCTGTAGAGAATGTGCTTATTCTATCGTAATTAATATTTCCTTGGTCATCTATTAATTGTGTGGTATCTAAAATATCATCAACACCAAAACGTATCAGTGAAACTCCTAAAGCACTTCTGTCGTCTAATGGCATACCGTAAGCGATGTAATTGTAGTTGGCAATATTAGCGAAGTAGCTAGAATGCATTAACGCAAGTTGGTTGTCTTTTAGATGTACCAATCCTGCCGGATTCCAGTAGCCCGAGTTTACATCACCAGTTTGTGACACAACAGCATTGCTCATACCCAAAGCGGCAGCATCCACTCCAATATTCATAAATTCGTTAGAATATTTTCTAGTTGTCTGAGCCGAACCGAAAAGCGTAGCAAGTGTTAAGAGAATTACATAGTAACTTTTCAACAGCAAAATTTTTTACAAAGATGCACAATCTTTTTCTATCTATTAAACTTCAAAATAACGTTCTTATTGTTTTCTTTTAGAGCATTTTCAAAAAATTGTAAGTTGAACCCAAATACTTTTTTATTTTTACATAAATTATAGCCATGAGTTTAAAACATCATATTCCTAATAGTGTAACATTACTCAATCTGTTTTCGGGATGTATTGCTGTGATATTTGCAGTAAATGGGAATTTTGTAACTGCTGCTTTTTTTGTGTTCTTAGGGATATTCTTCGATTTCTTTGATGGTTTATTAGCAAGAAAACTTAATGTACAGAGTCCATTAGGCATTCAATTAGATTCTTTGGCAGATTTGGTAACTAGTGGAGTAGTGCCAGGAATTATTATGTTTAAGCTAATTTCATTAACGGTAGATGCACCAGATTATTCTTCCTATAATGATCATTGGAATTCTATTTTCCATTGGCAAGGGTTTAAATTATCTGCTTTACCACTGATAGGCTTATTTATCCCTTTAGCATCTGCCTACCGTTTGGCAAAGTTTAATTTAGACGAAGACCAACAAACCTATTTTAAAGGTTTACCTGTGCCTGCTAATACACTTGTTATTTTGTCATTACCTCTAATTTTAGAATATCAGAATAGTGATGTAATGAATACAATAATTATTAACAAGTGGTTTTTAATAGGCATAACACTTTTAAGTTGTTATTTATTAAACTCTAAAGTAAAATTATTTGCCTTAAAATTTAAAGATTGGAGTTTTAAGAACAATGCTACGCGCTACATTTTTTTGATTATAAGTTTGGTTATACTCATTGTATTGCGTTTTGCCGCTATTCCTTTAATTATTGCTTTATATATTATCTTGTCACTTTTAGATAGAGAAAACATACACTAACTAATTTAATCACTTACAAACCATGGCAGAAGTCATTTTTACATTATTAATGCTTGTAATGCTGCAAGCTGTTTTAGGATTCGATAATCTACTTTACATATCTCTAGAATCTAAAAAAGCACCAATGGCAGACCAAAAGCGTGTTAGAAAAGTAGGTATTCTAATAGCCATAATTCTAAGGATTGTGCTACTTTTTGTATTAGTGCAAGTGATTGGTTTTTTTCAAGAACCTTTTGTATTTTTAACGGGTGAAATTGAAAACGTAGTAAATTTCGCTTTTAATGGTCATAGTATTATTGTTTTAATTGGTGGTGGATTTATAATCTATACAGCAATAAAAGAAATTTGGCACATGATTGCAAAATCAGATTTAAGCCATGATGAAGGAGGTGAAGTAACTTCTAAAAGAATTAAGTCTGCAAATGCTGCAATAACCAGCATTGTAATAATGAATTTGGTATTTTCATTTGATTCCATTTTGGCTGCTATTGGTCTTACTAGCGAAATAGAAAACTCTTCAACAGCATTTATAGTTATGGCAATAGCCATTATAGTAAGTGGATTATTAATGCTTTTATTAGCGGATAAAATTTCGGTATTCTTGGCTAAAAATAGAATGTATGAAGTCTTAGGTTTATTTATCTTATTTATCGTTGGCATAATGCTAGTGACTGAAGGTGGTCATTTAGCGCATCTAAAAATATTTGGAAATGAAATTGTACCGATGAGTAAGACAACCTTCTATTTCGTAATCGTAGTATTAGTAATTGTAGATATTGTGCAAGGTCGTTACCAGAAGAAATTGATTAAAGAAGAAATAGCTAAAAATACTAATAAGGAGATGTAATATGAAGGATATAAAATTCCCAATAAAATTTAGTTTTAATATTACAACCTTGTCCAACGATTTTACAGCTACTGATGCTACAGGTAAAGCGGTTGCTTACGTAAAACAGAAAATGTTCAAATTAAAGGAAGATATTAGCATTTTTGATAATCAGACAAAAACAAATCTCAACTATAAAATTAATGCAGATACATGGATAGATTTTTCTGCGGCTTACAGTTTTAAAGATTCTAAAGGTCAGGAAATTGGTAAAATTGCCAGAAAAGGATGGGCTTCGATATGGAAAGCACATTACGAACTTATAGACCAACACAAAAGGCTTCAGTACCATATTAGAGAAGAGAATGCGTGGGTGAAAGTATTAGATTCAGTTCTTGGACAAATTCCAATTCTTGGAGGGTTTACAGGTTATTTATTTAACCCCTCGTACGTCGTGTCAGATTTAAATAGTAAACCCATTGTGAGGATGAAAAAAGAACCCTCATTCTTTGGTCGTAAATTTGAGCTCACCGAACTAAAATCTATCGATGCAGATGATAAAGAAAGAATTATTCTTGGATTTATGATGTTGGTTTTATTAGAAAGGCGCAGAGGTTAAAACTCTAACTTGCGTTTACGAAGTTCAAAATTCTGACCTAAATACACTTTACGTACCATTTCGTCACTAGCCAATTCCTCAGGTTTTCCGGCTTTTAAAATACCACCTTCAAACATTAAGTATGTTCTATCAGTAATGGCAAGTGTTTCTTGTACGTTGTGGTCCGTAATTAAGATACCAATATTTTTCTTGGTTAATTTGGCAATAATACGCTGAATATCTTCTACGGCAACCGGATCTACACCAGCAAAGGGTTCATCTAATAAAATAAAATTAGGATCTGTTGCTAAGGCTCTCGCAATTTCTGTACGACGTCGCTCACCACCAGAGAGTAGATCACCGCGATTGGTTCTTATATGACCTAAACCAAACTCTTCGATAAGCGATTCCATTTTTAGATGTTGTTCTTTCTTACTGAGTTTAGTGAGTTGTAATACGCTAAGAATATTATCCTCAATACTTAGTTTTCTAAAAACAGAAGCTTCTTGAGCTAGATAACCAATACCGTTTTGTGCGCGTTTGTACATTGGGTATTTAGTGATGTTTGTATCTTCTAAATAAATGTTTCCTCCGTTGGGTTTAATAATACCAACAATCATATAAAAGGAAGTGGTTTTACCTGCACCATTGGGACCTAATAGTCCTACAATCTCTCCTTGGTTAACTTCCAAAGAAACATCTTTTACTACCTTTCGTCCACTGTAGGACTTCATCAAATGCTCTGCTCTTAGCTTCATAATATGTGTAAGAACGTTAAAAATAGTAAAATCATATAGATTCTGCAGTTTTCAACATTCATTTATAAAAAGTTTAACCTTAAGAATTTTGTGTTTCTAAGGCTTCCCAATACTCATGAGCACGCCTTAAGTGTGGAATCACAATAGTACCACCTATTAATGTAGCGATGCTAAGCGCTTCACTAACCTCTTCTTTACTTAAACCTTCATTATAAGAAGACTCTAAATGATACTTGACGCAATCATCGCATCTTAAAACGGTAGATGCTACTAAACCTAATAATTCTTTCGTTTTTTTATCTAAAGCACCTTCTTGAAATGCATTAGTATCTAAATTAAAAATTCGGTTAATAACTTTATTATTATCTGCTAAAATCTTAGCATTCATTTTAGCACGATACGCATTAAATTCTTGAACTTTATTTGGCATAACTTTAAACTTTTTTGTTTACTCCCGAAACCTTTTGGGATTGATTTCTAATAACAACTTTAGAAATATAAATACTTACTTGATATAATATTAAAATAGGAATGGCCACAATAACCTGACTCGCAATATCTGGAGGAGTAATCACAGCCGATAGAATTAAAACAATTACCAAAGCGTATTTTCTATATTTTTTTAAAAACTCGGGTGTCACTAGTCCGATTTTTGTTAAAAAGTATATAATAATAGGCAACTCAAACACAAAACCAGACGCTATTGATGACGAACGCACTAGAGCGATAACTGAAGTCGCATCAAATTCGTTTGAAATTTGCTGACTAATTTGATAATTCGCCAAAAAATTAAGAGATAAAGGTGTGACAATGAAATAGCCAAACAACACACCTAGAAAAAATAAGAACGATGCAATAATTATAAAACCTCTTGAATTTTTACGCTCATTATTTTGTAGACCAGGACTAACAAAACTCCATAATTGGTATAATACATAGGGAAACGCGATAATAAAGCCTGCATAGATAGAAGTCCAAACATGTGCAGAAAACTGACCAGCAACATTTCTATTAATAATATTAAATGGAAATTCTTCGGCACAGAATGTAGTGTCTGTCATACCTAAAAATTGTGATACTCTGCAGAGTCCTTCATAAGTTGGGAAACTCATGCGTGTTGGGCCAAATATAATAACATCAAAAACAAATTTGTAAAAAATAGCAGCTATAGATCCAGCAATGACTATACCTAAAGTTGCTCTAATGAGAACCCATCTTAAATCTTCAAGATGGTCTAAAAAAGACATTTCGTCAATATTCTTTTTTGCCATTAGATAATGCCTTCTTTTATTAAATCGTGCAGATGAACAACACCAGCATAGTTGCCGTTATGTTCAACTAATAACTGAGTTATCCCAAACGCTTCCATAATTTCTTTAGCATCTACAGCCATCGCATCTTCTTGTATGCGTCTTGGGTTAGTACTCATAATGTCTTTAGCTTTTAAACTTGTAATAGCATCACTCTTACTTAACATACGTCTTAAATCGCCATCTGTAATTATACCAACAATTTTATTATTGTCAACTACAGCAGTTACTCCAAGCATTTTCTCAGTAATTTCTACAATAACTTCTTTTAAACTTGTTTCTAACCCAACTTTAGGTTTCATATTTTGAGATGATAAATCATTAACTCTCATGTATAACCGTTTTCCGAGCGCTCCACCAGGATGGTATTTTGCAAAATCTTTACTTGAAAAACCTCTCAATTCCAATAAACAGATAGCCAAAGCATCTCCCATTACTAATTGCGCTGTTGTACTCGTAGTTGGTGCCAAATTGTTAGGGCAAGCTTCTTGTTCTACATAAGCATTTAAAATAAAATCGGCTTGCTGTCCTAAAAAAGAATCTTTATGACCTGTAATGGCAATCATTTTATTTTTTGCGTTCTTAATAAGAGGCACCAAAACTTTTATTTCGGGTGTATTTCCACTTTTAGAAATACAGATAACCACGTCATCTTCAAGTATTAACCCTAGATCACCATGTATAGCATCAGCAGCATGCATAAATACAGCAGGTGTGCCAGTAGAATTTAAAGTGGCTACAATTTTGTTAGCTATAATCGCACTTTTACCGATTCCGGTAATAATAACACGACCTTTAGAGTTGTAAATTAACTCTACAGCTTCGGCAAAGTCTTCCGTAAGTAATTCTGCTAAATGGTTTATGGCTTTGCTCTCTAATTTTATAGTGCTTTTGGCAGTATTTAAAATGGATTGCGTAGTGTTCAAAACTTATTATTTATAGTGTTCTCATAGTTTAAAGAAATTGTTATCTTTAAAGTTATTGCAAATGTATATAAAATACTAACAGGGATTAATGGATATTGCAGAAATTGACTTACAGGCTTCTCTAAAAAAATATTTTGGTTTTTCAGCTTTTAAAGGCTTACAAGAAGAAGTTATAAAAAATGTAGTAGCAGGTAATAACACGTTTGTTATTATGCCTACTGGTGGCGGAAAATCGTTATGCTATCAACTACCAGCTTTAATAAAAAGCGGCACAGCGATTGTTGTGTCTCCGCTTATCGCCTTAATGAAAAATCAGGTAGATGCAATCCGAGCTGTGTCTGAGCACGAAGGCGTAGCACACGTTCTAAATTCGTCTTTAAACAAAACCGAAGTGCAACGTGTAAAGGATGATATCGTTAGTGGTGTCACAAAGCTACTCTATGTGGCTCCAGAATCCTTGACCAAGGAAGAATATGTAGAATTTCTAAGAACCGTAGAAATTTCGTTTATGGCTGTAGATGAAGCCCATTGTATTAGTGAATGGGGACACGATTTTAGACCAGAATATAGAAATTTAAAAACAATTATTAAAAGGATTGGTGATAACATACCGATTGTAGGTTTAACAGCAACGGCAACTCCAAAAGTGCAAGAAGATATTTTGAAGAGTTTAGGAATGCCAAATGCGATTACCTTTAAAGATTCATTTAATAGACCCAATTTATATTACGAAGTACGCCCTAAAACTAAAAATGTAGATGCAGATATCATTCGTTTTGTAAAACAGAATGAAGGTAAATCTGGAATTATATACTGTTTAAGCAGAAAGCGAGTAGAATCGTTAGCGCAAGTGCTTCAAGTTAATGGTATAAAAGCTGTGCCTTATCACGCAGGTTTAGATGCTAAAACCAGAGTGAAGCATCAAGATATGTTCTTAATGGAAGATACAGATGTTGTGGTCGCGACAATTGCCTTCGGAATGGGAATTGACAAGCCAGACGTGCGTTTTGTAATTCACCACGATATACCTAAAAGTATAGAAAGTTATTATCAAGAAACTGGCAGAGCTGGTCGCGATGGAGGTGAAGGCCACTGTGTTGCCTATTACGCTTATAAAGATATTGAAAAGCTCGAAAAATTTATGTCTGGTAAGCCTGTGGCAGAACAGGAAATTGGTCATGCATTATTACAAGAAGTTGTGGCTTTTGCAGAAACATCAGTATCTAGACGAAAATTTATACTTCATTATTTTGGTGAAGAATTTGATAATGAGACAGGAGATGGTGGAGACATGGATGATAATGTGCGTCATCCTAAAACGCAAGTTGAAGCTAAAAATGAAGTTAAGGTACTTCTAGAAACTGTAGAAAAAACTAACGAAAAGTATAAGTCTAAAGATCTGGTACAAGTGCTTGTGGGTAATGCTAACGCTTTAATTTCTTCACATAAAACTGATCTGCAACCATTTTTCGGTGTAGGTAAGACCAAAGATGTGAGATATTGGACAGCATTAATCCGCCAAGTTCTAGTGGCTGGTTATTTAAAGAAAGATATTGAAACTTACGGTGTGTTGAGTTTAAGAGAAAGTGGTAGAGCGTTTATTTCTAAACCAGAATCCTTCTTAATGGCAGAAGACCATGTGTACGACATAGATTCTAATGATGGCATAATTACAAACTCTAAAGGCAGTGGTGCCGTTGCAGACGAAAATTTAATGACTCTGCTTAAGGATTTACGTAAGCGTAATGCCAAGAAACTGGGAGTGCCTCCATTTGTAATCTTTCAAGATCCATCCTTAGAAGATATGGCTTTTAAGTATCCTATAACCATAGAAGAACTATCTAATGTGCATGGAGTAGGTGAAGGCAAAGCGAAAAAATATGGTAAAGACTTTATAGGTCTTATTGCAGATTACGTAGAGGAGAATGAGATTCTGCGACCAGATGATATGATTGTAAAGTCAACAGGTTCTAACTCTGCTATCAAATTATATATCATTCAGAATGTAGATCGAAAATTACCACTTACTGATATTGCATCTTCAAAAGGCATGGAAATGCCTGCATTTATTAAGGAAATGGAATCGATTGTTTTCTCTGGCACTAAACTGAATATCAGTTATTGGATAGACGATTTGTTAGACGAAGACCAGCAAGAAGAAATCCACGACTATTTCATGGAATCTGAAAGCGACGGAATAGACGATGCTATCGATGAATTTGATGGAGATTACGATGATGAAGAACTACGTTTATATCGTATTAAGTTTATGAGTGAGGTGGCAAATTAAAAGATTTTTGAAGACTTTATTCCTCTTCATCAGTAGCAATATTGTATTTGGTAAATAAGATATTTTGCTTTTTAAGATGTATTGTAATACTATGCAGCTTCGCATTTTCTAAATCTTCAATATCACTTTCCTCAATCTGAAAATCTATTTTTGTAATATGTCTTCCTTTTAGCGGTGAGTGGTCCGATTCAAATTCTGGCATATCTGCCTTAAGCTTTAATTCAAAATTCTTGCCTTTAAACAAGAGTTCTGCACCAGTTTTAGACTTTACATAAAGCTGCCCAACTATCACTGTCTGAAAAAAGAAATAACCACCCAATTCATTCAAGCCAGCAAAAAGCACATTAGTATCAGAAACACCAAAAGGTTTGTTTTCTACATCACTTATAATGGCCTCAATAGTATCATTGGTTTCTAATTTTGATTCAGAAGTTTTATTACCTAAGAGTTTAGAGAAAGAAAATGCCATTTAGTTTTTTTTCAAAGCTAATAAAAATAAATTCTACTTCACACTTCACACTTCACACTTCACACTTCACACTTCACACGTCACACTTCACCGAAACTCTGACAATACATATCCTTTCAATTTCAATTTCAAGTTCAAATTCGATTTCATCTTCAACCTAACTTTCATATCTTTGCAGCCTTAAACAAAATAAAATAACATGCAAGACGGTTTATACGCAAAATTTAATACATCGAAAGGTGAGATATTAGTAAATTTAGAATTCGAGAAAGCTCCTGGTACAGTTGGTAACTTCGTTGCTTTGGCTGAAGGAAATTTAGAAAATTCAGTAAAGCCTCAAGGCACACCTTATTATGACGGCTTAAAATTTCATAGAGTTATTCCAGATTTTATGATTCAAGGAGGTTGTCCTCAAGGCACCGGAACAGGAAATCCTGGTTATAAATTTGATGATGAATTTCATCCAGATTTAAAGCATAGTGGTCCTGGTGTATTGGCAATGGCTAACTCTGGTCCTGGTACAAACGGAAGTCAATTCTATATCACGCACATTGCAACAGATTGGTTAGATAATAAGCATACTGTTTTTGGTAATGTTATTGAAGGACAAGATATCGTAGATGCTATCGCTCAAGGAGATTCAATTGATAGTTTAGAAATTTTAAGACAAGGTAATGCTGCTGAAAACTTTAATGCTATCGAAGCCTTTAGAACGTTTGAAGGTTCTCGCGAAAAGCGTATTGCTGCAGAGCGCGAAGCCGCAAAAGCAGAGTTAGATAAATTAGCATCTGGTTTTAAGGAAACGGAATCTGGATTGCGTTACCAAATTCTTCAAAAAGGAGAAGGTAAAAAAGCCGAGAAAGGAAATAAAGTCTCTGTTCATTATAAAGGTCAGTTAGCAGACGGAACTGTATTTGATTCGTCTTACAAAAGAAATTCACCATTAGATTTTCAAGTCGGAGTGGGGCAAGTAATACCAGGTTGGGATGAAGGTATTTGTCTGTTAAATGTTGGAGACAAAGCACGTTTGGTAATACCTAGCGATTTAGGTTATGGTGCTGCAGGCGCAGGAGGAGTAATTCCACCAAATGCAACTTTAGTGTTTGATGTAGAATTAATGGGAGTGGGATAAATAATTAATTACGCACTGTAACAATCTTTACGCAAATTCGTCTCACTTTTAGTGAGACTTTTTTTTTAGTTAACTAATTAACCAACCAAAATGAAATTAAAAACCTTTTTTAGAGCTTTTCTTTTTGCTACGACGCTATTTACTTGTTCTAATTCAGTTGAATATTCTGAGGCATTCAAAAATGAAACCACAGGCAGCTATCTCTATAACCAAGATGATCTTATTAAGATTTATTACATAGACAACACGTTACATTTAAATTGGCGTGGTGGTGAAATGAAACCAATAGCAATAAGCGAAAACGAATTTTTTGTGGCAGATATGTATAAGAAATTTCACTTTGTAAAACACCCAGAAACAAAGGAACGTTATTTATCTGTAATCGATGAGGATGATGCCAATAAAACCACCTACGATTACTTGAAGGCTCCCAAAGGATATAAGACTCCGAGCACACATTTGGAGGAAGGTAATTATGAAGAAGCACTAAAAGGTTATTTAGAAATTAAGCAACAAGATTCTACAAGTGCTTTTATAAATGAAAGAGATTTTAATAGACTAGGCTATAAATATTTTGAAGAACAAGACGTAGAAAAAGCTATAGAAGTTTTTAAAATAAATGCGATCTTACACCCAACGAGCGCAGATGTTTACGATAGTTTAGGTCAGGTGTATTTGGTAAGTGGAGATAGTTTGCAAGCCTATAAGAATTACAAAAAATCGTTGGAATTTAATAATGGTAATAAACGTGCAAAGCGTTTTGTTGAAACTTATAAAACGAGTCTAGACTAGTATATTTTTAATGTTTACTGATATAGGTATTGCAATGTTATTATATATAAAAAAGCACCCAATTGGGTGCTTTAAACATATTATTTAAAACTCTTAAGGAGCAGTATCTACAACACCAAGCGTGTATAGTTGTTCCATTGTTGGTGATTCACTTCCACCTGCTGGCTCTAAAGTAATACCAAAGGCTTGACTTTCGTTGGCGTTAGCAATCGCGAATATTTTATTGTCATCAGTATTAAACTCATCAATAGTACCCAAACTTGTTGGAGTCAACGGATTTAACGTTAATGACCAAACTTGCCACACTTTACCTTTTGGTGCATCTGGTAAACCTTCTGCATCAAGGTAGATAGTATTGTCTGACTTGTTCCAATATACCTTAGCATATGTAGACGCATAATCACCTTGTCCTCCAAGCGGAACGGCTAAAATATCTTTATCTCGGATAGCATCTAAAAGATTTTTAGTAGCTGCTAGGTCTGTCTTAGCATCTTCTATTTGTATTTCTAAATATTGCTTTTCAGTCTCTACGGTTTGTATTTGTTCTTTTAACTCTGTTTTAGTATTGAGTGTCCATAATAGACCACCAGCTAATAAAATTGAAGCTGCCCAGCCAGTGTAAGAAATCCAACTTGGTTTCTTAGGTTGCAGTTCTACAACTTTGGTTTCAGTGTGAGTTAATTTCCCTTTAAAAGAATCAAAATTTATGGAATGAGGAGATACTGCTGCTGTTAATTTAACTACAGCAGCTTCTATTTCTAAGACCTCTTGTAATAACGCAGGATATTGCGACAAAAGCTCATAGATTTCATGATTTTCTTTCTCAGAAAGTTGGCCAGCTACGTATAGCTCTAAAATACCTGATTCTATGTATGCTTTAATATCCATATCTTATAATACCATATCCCTTAATTGTTGAATACAGCTTCTATTCCTTGTTTTTACTGTACCTATTGGCATTTGTAATTCTTCTGAAGCTTCTTTTTGAGTATAGCCTTTAAAATAGAGTAACTCAATAACCGCTTTACATTTTTCTCCTAATTGGGTTACAAACTTTTTAATTCCAATGGCATCTGTACTGGCATCTAAATTATCATTGCTTGTTATTATATCTACGAAAAAATCTGAGTTCAGGTTTTGTTTTGATTGCTTAAAGGCTTTAGAACGTGTTTTGTCTATAGCCGTATTCCGAGCTATATTAAGCATCCATGTAAAGAATCTCCCCTTTTTTGATGAGTAGGTATCCGCTTTTTTCCATGCCTTTATAAAGACATCTTGCATAAGCTCATCAGCCATATCAGAATTTTTAACAATGTTGTAAACAACTCCATGTATACTTTTGCTATACATATTATAGAGTTTTTCGAATGCAACTTGATCTTTATTCTGAAACTGCTTTACCAGTGTTTCTAAATCTGTCATAATAAAATTTTAGAATTTTACGGGATGGGGAAGAAAAGTACCGTAATAACTCTGACTATAATTAATTAGTTTTTTATTCAATAATACCACCACAGCTTATTCTACTGCCAGCTGCACCAGAAGGTTGTGATGTAAAGTCGTCTGTGCCTTGATGAACAATTACAGCTTTTCCTAAAATATCTTTTGTATCGTCTCCACAGCCAATACACCACTTGTCAGTTGCTAAAGTAACGATACCTTCGCCATCTGCAGCCACTTTAAAATTTCCTATATCGCCTTTGTGGTACCCAGTTTCTGCTCCCCATTTTCCATGAGGTTGTGCAGTTGGATTCCAGTGTCCTCCTGAAGATTTACCATCAGCTGATGTACAATCAGCACTTTCATGAATATGTATAGCGTGTTCTCCTTCACTCAAGCCAGTCATATTGGCTGTCATACTAACGATACCGTCTTTTTCTTTAAACATTACAGTACCTTCAACTTTGCTGTCGCTTTTTGGAGATAGATTAATACTTAGCATTTTTTCTACAACCTCTCCTTTTACAACCTCTTCAATTTCGGTTTCTTTAACGTCTTCTTCTTTATTCTTTTTACAAGATGTTGCGAATACAAGAGCAAAAACAATAGCTGCTAATTTCATATTTTTCATGGTCAGTATTTTAATTTTAGTAAAGTTAGTGATATAATACGTTTCGTACAAATGTTAGTTTATTTACGCTAAAATTTTATTGAATGTAGCGCACGTTTAGCTTTTAATTAGACGTAATGGTTATTTTACGTACTATTAAATAGGTTAAATCAATCAATATCAAAAGTCTTTATTTCTTTAAAAGGGTTCGTTTGAATTTTTTTCATCTGAATTTGATAGTCTTGCCACTCCTTATTAAAGAAACTATTTGTTTCGCCCAACAACTTATTTACGGCATCTTTAGCCTGTTTTAATAAGGTTGTTTCTGTGGATGTTAAGCCAGTCTGACTTCCATAAATGTAACCAGTCGCAGTTCTTAATCTTTGCAACGCTGTTACTTCTGGATTTCGCGTTATACCTTGGCGTTTATCAATTTTTCCAAAGTATTTATCCATTAAACTATCAATAGATTTAATAATAGTCTTGGACGCTTTTATCTCTTCTTTGTATTTATCTTTATCAAGTTTAGACAAATCCGTCTTATAGTTTTCTGCTATGGTTTTACTTTCTATAAGTTGCTCAGAAGCATTGGCTAAAGTTTCTTGTATTTTTTCTAAAGCTTTTGCAGCGTCATAGACTTCATTTATATTCTTTGAAGAGACTTCTATCCTTGGATCTGATGCAACTTTAATTATAGTTTCAGACGTAAGGTCTCCATAATTTAAAACAGCTCTATAGCTTCCTGGTTTAACAGAAACACCACTTGGTTCTCGGGTCTGTTTTCTAATACGTCGCGATGGTCTGCTTACGCCAGCTTCATCCATATACCATGTCCATTTATGGATACCATTCACTTTTGGGGCTTTTGTTTTTAATGTTCTAATTAAGCGCGAGCCATCATATAGTTTTAAAGTTAATGAGTCCCATTTTACGACGTTTTGTTTATTTTGAGATTCTTCGCTATCGCTCTGAATGACATCATCATCATCATCATCATCATCATCATCATCATCATTATCATTATCCTTTTCTTTTTCTTTTTTTGCTGCTTTAGGCATATTCTTCTTATTAAATAAATAAGAAAAACGGGCTCCACCGCCACGATTTTCACCATGATACATAGCATCCGCACCAAAGCGACTTCCTGTTGGTTGTTGGTAAGCTGCTTGATAAGCCGTTGGTGGATCAAATAATTTAATATTCGAAGTCATTACAGATTTCTTGTTTGCCATAGCTCGTAAAGGTCTAATATCATCCAAAACCCACGCTGCACGCCCAAAAGTACCAATCACTAAATCATGCTCTCTTGGATGAATCACTAAATCCTTAACAGAAGTTGTAGGGAAACCTTCAGTCCATTTTGTCCACTTCTCTCCAGCATTTACTGAAACATATAAACCATCATCAGTTCCTAAGAATAGTAAGTTAGGTTCTACTAAATCTTCAACAATGGCTAAAGTGTAACTCTGTACATCATTTTTGTCTACAATACGTTCCCATGATTTACCATAGTTTTTAGTTCGGTACGCATAAGGCGTGTAATTAAAACGTCTGTAATCATTAGCAATTAAAAGGGCTTCTCCTTTATTTTTATTCGAAGCTTTTATTTGTGCGATCCAACTGCCTTCTGGTAAACCTTTTAAATTTTTTGAAACATCTTTCCAATTAGTTCCTCCATCAGTAGTATAATGCACACGACCATCATCAGTACCAGCCCAAAGCATATCTTTTTCCACAGGTGAAGGTTCAATAACCAAAATAGTGGTGTGATTTTCTGCACCAGTAGCATCCATACTGAGTCCACCACTTTCAGATTGTTTTTGTTTTTCTGGATCGTTGGTAGATAAATCTGGAGAAATCACCGTCCAAGTTTCACCTTTATCAGTCGATTTGTGTACAAATTGACTTCCAAAGTATAGCGTACTATTATCAAATGGGTCTATGTTTATGGCTGAGTTCCAATTAAAACGCAACTGCACATTTAGATCTGGATGTGTTGGTCGTACACCATAATTATTTCCGGTTTGCCAATCATATCTGCTCACATAACCTTGTTGACTCATAGACCAACCGTAGCGAGAATCGTCTTTGTCTGGGACAACATCAAAACCATCACCAAAGCTAATTTCTTGCCAATAGCTGTTTCTAATACCTTGGGCACGCCAAACATAGGCTGGTCCTCTCCAAGACCCATTATCTTGCATACCACCATAAACATTATAAGGGTATTCATTATCTACATTAATATGATAGAACTGCGCTACAGGTAAGTTTCCAATAAAACGCCAAGTTTTTCCACCATCTTTTGTGATGTTCATTCCACCATCATTACCATCTATCATAAAGTTCCCATTCTCTGGGTGTATCCACCAAGCATGATGATCTGGATGCACTCCATTATCAACACCATAAGCTGGCATTAATTGTGAAAAGTTTTTTCCACCATCTTCTGAAGAATTGACATAGGTGAATACTGAATAGACACGATTTTCATTTTGAGGATCGACATAGATTTCAGAATAGTAAAATGGACGATTGCCTATATCACTTTTATTGTTTATCATCTTCCATTTAAAGCCACCATCTTCACTCTTGTATAACGCATTCTTTTTAGCTTCAACCAAGGCATATATTATATTTGGTTTGTTTGGTGCAATGGCAACTCCAATCCGTCCTAAATTCCCTTTTGGAAAACCATCATCCTCGGTTACTTTTTTCCAAGTCTTCCCACCATCGTGTGTGATGTGCAGACCAGAACCTTTTCCACCAGAATTAAAGAACCAAGGATCGCGTTTATGTTCCCACATGGCTGCAATTAATTTATTCGGATTTGTAGGATCCATTACTAAATCTGCAACTCCCGTTTTATTATTTACGAATAAGATTTTGTTCCAAGTTTTTCCACCATCTGTAGTTTTAAAAACACCACGTTCTGGATGTTCTCCCCAAGGAGAACCGATAGCTCCAACATAAACCACATCTGGGTTTGTAGGGTCTACGATGATACGATGTATATGTCTTGTCTTTTCAAGACCCATAGCCATCCATGTTTTTCCACCATCAAGAGATTTGTATACTCCAAAACCACCATTAAGTGAGTTACGTGGATTTCCTTCACCTGTACCAAGCCAAATTACGCTAGGGTTAGATTGCTGAATTTCAACCGCACCAATAGAAGCTGTTAATTCTTTTTCAAAAATTGGTTCCCAGGTAATACCACCAGAATTAGATTTCCACAAACCTCCAGAAGCGGTGCCTACAAACATTACATCAGGATTTGTTGTAACTACATCAATAGCAGTTACACGACCAGACATACCACCAGGACCAATATTCCTTGGTACCATATTTTTAACCATGTCCATTGAAAATTCTTGTGCAGAAAGCATAGTTACACATAAGAGCATAACAAGAGAGAGAAATTTATTCATTTTGTAAAGGTTAGTTAAGTAAAGCCTTAAAATTAACGAAAAGAATTGATAGAAATCTTAATGTGTTGTTAAGTTGTTTTAAACCCTATTTTTTGATTTAAAAAAGCATTATTTTTACAATGCTATGAATATGAAAGAAAAACCAAACAAATCGGGTTTCGTCTTCAAAACCTACGAAGCTCCCAACCAATCTCCATTCGAAAAACTCTTTGAGATTTTTAAGGAACTAATTACGCACACTTCTGGTGATTTTGATGAAGCTATCGATTGGTTACGTCAGTTAGATATTGAATATAAGTTAACGACTCCAGACTATACGATTGATGATTTTATTGAAGATCTAAAGAATAAAGGTTACATCAGAGAGGAAATTGATCCAACAGGTGATGGTAGCGGAAATGGAAAAGGAAAAACTACTATAACAGCCAAAACAGAACGTGCAATTCGCCAACAAGCCTTAGAACATCTGTTCGGAAAAATTAAACGAAGCGGTTCTGGTAATCATAAAAGTAAAGGTGTTGGTCTTGGAGATGAGCATACTGGTGATTTTAGAGCATACCAATTTGGTGATAGCTTAGATAAGGTTTCCATGACCGAAAGTATTAGAAATGCTCAAATTAATAATGGAATTGGAGATTTTAGTCTTACTGAAAATGATTTGGTTGTAGAAGAAACGCTTCATAAAAGCCAAATGAGTACTGTACTTATGATTGATATTAGTCACAGTATGATTCTTTATGGTGAAGATCGTATTACTCCTGCTAAAAAAGTCGCTATGGCTTTAGCCGAATTAATTACCACACGTTATCCAAAGGATACTTTAGAGATTTTAGTATTTGGTAATGATGCTTGGCCTATTAAAATTAAAGAATTGCCATACTTGAAGGTTGGACCCTATCATACTAATACAGTAGCAGGTTTACAATTAGCTATGGATATGCTTCGAAGAAAACGAAACACCAATAAGCAGATTTTTATGATTACAGACGGTAAGCCTAGTTGTTTGCGCATGCCAGACGGACAGTATTATAAAAATAGTAATGGTTTAGACCCTTTTATCACTAACAAATGTTATGCGATGGCACAACAAGCGAGACGTTTACACATTCCTATAACTACATTTATGATTGCTGAAGATCCCTATTTAATGCAGTTTATAAGAGAGTTTACGCAAGCCAATAGAGGTAAAGCGTTTTACACAGGTTTGAAAGGATTAGGAGAAATGATTTTTGAAGATTACGAGAATAATAGGAAGAAGAGAATTAAAGGATAATAAAAAAAAGATAAAAGAACAAAGAGTATAGAAAAAGAGGTAGCGAGGTCTATTTTCTCTTATCTAACATCTCTTTTCTAACAGATAAAAATGAAAATAGAAACTATAAGCACACTAGGTGAATTAAAAAAAGCAGGTTACGAATCAAAATCTATAAAAGATGAATTGCGAGATAACCTCATTAAGAATATTAAAAATAAAGTCACGACGTTTGAAGGGATTCACGGTTATGAAAATACCGTAATACCAGAATTAGAACGTGCAATTCTTTCAAGGCATAATATTAATTTGCTAGGTCTTAGAGGACAAGCCAAAACACGTTTAGCACGTATGATGGTGACGTTGTTAGATGAGCATATTCCTGTAGTAGAAGGTTCTGAAATAAATGATGATCCTTTACAACCTATTTCTAGATTTGCAGTTGAATTAATCGCTGAAAAAGGTGATGCTACTCCAATTACATGGTTGCATCGTGACGATCGTTTTGCGGAAAAATTAGCAACACCAGATGTAACTGTCGCTGATATTATTGGAGATGTGGATCCTATAAAAGCGGCTAATTTAAAATTGAGTTATGCAGATGACAGAGTGATTCATTATGGTATGATTCCAAGAGCGAATCGTTGCATTTTTGTGATTAACGAGTTACCAGATTTACAAGCTCGTATTCAAGTAGCTTTGTTTAATATATTGCAAGAAGGCGATATTCAAATTAGAGGTTTTAAATTGAGGTTGCCTTTAGATATGCAATTCTTGTTTACAGCGAATCCAGAAGACTATACCAACAGAGGAAGTATTGTAACTCCTTTAAAGGATAGAATCGGATCACAGATTTTAACGCATTATCCTGAATCCGTAGAAATTGCAAGAACGATTACAAGTCAAGAAGCAAAGTTGGTTGAAGGTCAAGCTGAATCTGTTTACGTACCAGACTTAGCAAAAGATTTGTTAGAGCAGATTAGTTTTGAAGCACGAAAAAGTGAGTATGTCGATGTAAAAAGTGGTATAAGTGCCAGAATGAGTATAACAGCTTATGAAAACTTATTAAGTACTGCGGAACGACGTGCTTTATTGATTGGAGATGAGAATACATCAGTACGATTATCAGATTTTATTGGGATTATACCAGCAATTACAGGGAAAGTAGAATTGGTTTACGAAGGTGAGCAAGAAGGAGCAGATTTTGTGGCTAACGAGTTATTAAATAGTGCAATTAAAACGTTGTTTCCAGATTATTTTCCTAAGGTAGAAAAATTAGAAAAGCAAGGAGAAGAAACCCCTTATGACGACTTAATTTCTTGGTTTTTTAATGGAGATGGCTTTGAGCTCTTAGATGATTTTGATGATGCGACTTATAAAGCCAAATTAGATGAGGTAAAACCTTTAGATACGCTAATTGCAGATTACCAACCTGAAATAGACCCAAGAGATGTGTATTTTGAAAAAGAATTTATTCTTTGGGGTTTAACGCAGTTTAAGAAATTAAGTAAATATCGATATGCAGAAGGTTTACAGTTTAAGGATCCTTATGGGAGTTATATTAGTGGGTTGTAAATAAAAACGATTATTGCGAGGACGAAGGACGCGGCAATCTGCTAATGATATGAGGTTGCTTCACATAGATGGTAATAACGGTTTACTACCAAGTATCACGACTTTTAATATTAGCACCGCAGAATTTAATTATCTCTGCGATCCTTTTTTGTTTGGTAGCTTTTCGTTTTGCGCTATTTAGCCATGACAAATAACTTTTTCTATAACCTCTAGAGAAGTTTTGGTAATTCTCGAAAGCGCGCTCATTTTTATCAAAAGCGTCCTGTAACTTTTATGGAATAACGCCATTTTCAACATCATCCGTTTAGGTTCATTTGCCAGTTTCTTTGGCAAGATTAACGAGTTTCCAACCAGAATCTTTGATTAGACCAGCCTTTTCAAGTTCAACAATATATTTTTTATTAACAGCACTCCATGTTCTTTTAGGTTTTCTTGGTGTGAAATATTGAATGCGTTTTCCGCCTCCTAGACTCTTTACTGTTGAGTCTATCCAACCAAAACATAAGTCGACTTTTACGGCCTCCTCCCAATGAATTGTTGGTATACCTGTTTCAAGTTTATAGAATACTAGATAAATTGCTTTGTGCTTATTGTGATTGGTTAGTAAACAATCGTACCAATCCGTATAGCGTTCAAAATGAATTTCTGGTAATTCCATTAGTATTGAATTATAAACCTCTAAAGTCCCCTCAAGGGGACAGTTTTACGATTTAACTTTTGAGGATTGTTCCCTTGAGGGAACTTTAGGGGTGTTTCGAGTGCCAATTATAGTTTTTTAGAATAGATATAATAATCTCTATCCACTTTAAAGTCTGAAATTTCAATAGTTTTAGTCTTCCATTCTGAATTAGGAAAAAGCCATTCCGTTTTTCCATTAATATCAACTTCAATTGGCATATCGAAGTTTTCAACGATATTAACATATCTATACGATAGCTTTTTGTTTTCAATTTTATATTCCAAAGTCGGAATTCTAGTATCTCTCAAATACTGATTAAAAAAAGGATTTAAGTTAATACCAGAGTGTTCACTGATATAATCTTCAATTTGTTTTGTTGTTACTGTTTGATGGTAAAATTCAGAGTTTAATCCTCTTAATATTTCTCGCCATTTATCATCATCAGCAACACGCTGTCTTATGGTATGAATCATATTCGCACCTTTGTAATACATATCACTAGAGCCTTCCTTGTTCACATTATAAGTACCAATTAACGGTTTATCATTCTGAATATTTTTTCGCGTTCCAATCACATAATCGGCTGAAGCTTCTTTTCCGTAGTAATAATCTAAAAACAAGTTCTCAGAATAGGCTGTAAACCCTTCATGAATCCACATATCTGCAATATCTTTATTTGTAATGTTATTGGCAAACCATTCGTGGCCAGCCTCGTGAACGATAATGAAATCAAATTTTAAACCCCAACCTGTACCAGACAAATCACCTCCTAAATAACCTTGCATATATTGATTACCATAAGTAACAGAACTTTGATGTTCCATGCCTAAATAAGGTACTTCAACGAGTTTAAAACTATCTTCGTAAAACGGATAAGGGCCAAACCAATGCTCAAAAGCTTTCATCATTTTAGGAGCATCTATAAAATGTTCTTTAGCTTTTTCTAGATTGTCTTTTAATACCCAATAGTCCATATCTAAGTTGCCATTCTCACCTTTGTATTCTTCAGAAAAATTCACGTAATCACCAATGTTTACATTAACTCCGTAATTATTAATTGGGTTAGATACAAACCAATGAGAAGTCATAGTATTATTATCGTTTTCAACTAATTGTCTTAATCGACCATTCGATACATTAGTTAGGTCTTTTGGGTTGGTAACACTGATAAGCATACTATCGACTTCATCATACATGTGGTCTTTGTTTGGCCACCATACGCTTGCACCTAAGCCTTGGCAGGATGTTGCTATAAAATGTTTTCCGTTTTTATCTTTTTTCCAAGAAAATCCACCATCCCAAGGTGCGCGCTTGGCTTCTCTAGGATAACCTTTGTAATGCACTTCGATTTCATTTATGTCTTTAACATTTTGATCTGATTTAAGCATTATAAAATGCGCATTACCTTCATGTTGTACTTCTAATTCCTTTCCATTTTGAAGGACTTTAGTAATCTGCATAGGTTCTTGCAAGTCTATTTGCATCACCTGTTTCGATTCTAAGACTTTATATTGAATGGTGTTTTTACCCGAAATGAATTTTTCGTCTGGTTTTACTTCGATATCTAAATGATAATAGGTTAGATCCCACCATGCGCGTTCTGGTGTGATACTTCCTCTTAGCGTGTCTTGTTTAGTAAAGTTTCCTTTTTCTTGAAGTAATTGCGCTTCTGAACATGAAAAGCACATTGCTAAAATTAAGAGTAATGTATATTTCAAGTTCATTGTTTTAGTCTTATGTTTCAATTTTTAGTTGATTTTAAGTTTTAGATATTTAAAGAACATAAATCCTGCCATTATTAAGGCGAATCCTAAATATAATGAGCCAAAAATAATGAGGTTCTTATAGTTTTGGTCGACGACTTCAAACTCTGATAATTCTGAAATCATTGCCAATACCATAAATAAGGTCAGAAGTATAACAATAGCAGATATAAATAATCCTAGAGTCGCTTTTTTATTGATGACTTGATAAATAAGAATAGCCAATAAACTAATAGCGAATGGATTTAAAAGATTAGATGTTAAAATCCAATAGTAGATTACTGAAGCAATTAAAAATAATTCAGGAATATGAGATTTAATTGATTTGATATTCATAATTATTTATCTCATAATCTTATTAGGGAAAACAACCATACTTTCATGACCATCTTCACCTACTGATGCGACACCAAAAAAGAAGTTGTCGATAACGATGCCTTCTAAGGTAAATTCGGTAACGTCTTCAACATAACGACTATTATCCCAAGTTGGTGAGGTTGTGTCTCGCCAATAAATTTTATAGCCTTTTGCACCGTCTACTTTACTCCATTGAAACTTAGCTGAGGCTTCTACAATACCACCAATACCAACTTCTTTAGGAGCTGGTGGAGCAGAAGCAAGGTTTGCCATTGCAATAGCATTTACTGCAGTTAATTTTTTGCAATATGGAAAGTTAACATGCTCAAATGTATCGCCATAATTTATACCGTTTTCGGTTCTTATATCTTGGTGTTGTTGCGTGTAATTTTCGTGAGCTTCCATAATACGAATACCAGCAAAACCAGCATCATTAAATGGTCTGTGATGGCCACCTCGTCCAAAACGATCGAGTCTGTAAACCATCATCGGATTCATTTCTGGCATGTAGTTTTTTGTTGTTTTATGAATATAGCGCGCTAATTGACGAGATATTCCATCAACTTCTCCACCATAAAATCGTCTTCCTCTTGCTTGTCTTGCTAATTTTTGAGGATCAGTTTCATCTGTAGTTATAGCTTCAGAGAAAATTCTAAATGTTCTATTATCTATAACACCATCTACACCAGATATATTTCCTATCATGTCATTATTTAAGACTCCAATAATATCCCAGTTATTTTCTTTAGCATATTTTGCCATTCCTTGGCCACCAAATAAACCTTGTTCTTCACCTGAAAGTCCTAAATAGATAATACTACTTTCAAATTTATAATTAGATAGTACTCGCGCAGCTTCAATTGCTCCAGCCATTCCAGTAGCATTGTCATTAGCGCCAGGTGAATCCGAGGTGAAATCGCTAGGGTCAGAAACTCTAGAGTCTATATCTCCACTCATTATAATATAGCGATTCGGGTATTTAGTACCACGCTGAATAGCCACTACATTAACGACCATAACGTCTTTTATAATACGTTGGTTTGTTCCTTTTTCTACTAAATCTTTTTGAAAGAAAACCTCTAGACAATTATTGCAGTCTTTAGAAACGTTATCAAATTGACCTTTTATCCAACGACGTGCTGCTCCAATACCTCTTGTTTGTGAAAGCGTATCACTTAAGGTATGACGTGTGCCAAAATTTGCTAAGGTTTTTACGTCGTTTCTAAGTCGTTCTTCTGAGATTGCATTTACAATATCATAGATTTTTTGGTCTGTTTGAGCAAAAGATTTAAAAGAAAAAAGGACAATAAAAAGCGTAATTAAATATTTCATATTTGTTTAATTTTCAAGTTTTAAAGTTCCAAAAATATTGGCATCTATCCAACCTCTATTTTTATCTTCACCTTCCACATAAACAGAACCAATAAAATTTTCGCGTGTTTTACTTGTGTCATTATCACAATAGGCTAGGGCAAAACCCATTACTTTACCTGGTTGTAGTTTTAAAGTAGAATTTTCTGCGTCGTCCTTGTATAAATCATCGTAAAGTAAGATTTTGACTTCCCAAATGGTTGTATTTCCTGTAGTGATACGTTTAGACTCTATATGAGAATTGTAAAGTTTCCCTTCCTTTTTTGTAGACATATCTACTACATTACCATCTAACGCAATGTGATAAGCAAACGCATTATGGTTAAATTGATGTTCACCACCACTGTTATCCTCATCTATAAAAATTTCGAGACAATCATCGTCCCACCAAGCCACTAAAGGGTCATCGTTATTGTCAACTAATATATTATCTCGAATTTCTGCTAATAGATAAAGCGCATCGTTTGTCCAAGTTAATTTATAGCGACCATAAAAATCATCACTAGTATAAGAATCACCAAGCCATAGTTGGTCTAGAGGAAGCCAGAATTTGTCTGACCAGATGTCCTCATTGGCTATACCATCAATAACAGGATCAATTTTCGCCTTTCTTACAGAGATTAGTTGGTTAATTTTTTTGACTGCATTAGTTTTCTTTTTATAACTGAAAGTTACGGTTTCAACTTTGCCATTTTCTTCAATATCTACGTAGACATTCATTTCAGTATTACTAATCTTTTCAAAAGTCATACCTTCAAAAACAGCCTTATTTTCAGTAATTTCTATTAAAGGGAAATCTACGGTTGCATTTTTGTTTTCCCATCCTTTTAAGTCTGGTCTAAAATGTTTGAGTTGAAGCATTAAGGTGTTTTCAACTTCTCTAATAATTTCTATTTCGTAGAATGAAACGCGACCTTCATTTATGAATTTGAAAGTTGCCATCATTGTACCTGCGGATGGCTCGCTCCAAATCTCTTCAACTTGTCCGCCAAAGGCCTCACCATACCATGTGCCAGCTATCCAAGATATGTTTTCGAGTTTAGGTTCAAGTATTTTTTTTTCTTGCGCATTACAGTTTAACGTGAATACTATAAGTAGAATTAATAATTTTTTCATTTTATAATTTTATTGAACAAATGTTACTTTTGAAATTAAACCATCTTTAACTTCATATATAGCTATAGCATAAATAATTTGCCCATTAACGGTTACTTTTTCTTTATCGATGACTTTATTGCCTAAAACAATTCTATTTACAATTTCTACATTTAGATCGGGTACGCTTTTAAAGAATGAGTCGTATTGATTACGTATCGCTGCATGACCTTCCGTAGTAACGTCATTTGGGAATGTATGCAGTTTAACATCACTTGCATAGGTTTTTACAAATTCGTCAATATTTCTTTCGTTGTAAGCCTTTAATTGTTTGTTTACAATAGATTCTGGATTTGAAGTTGCATCATTATTTCTAACAAACGTCATAGAATTAATTCCTTCAGCATCAACTTCGTAAATTGTAGCTTGCCTAATGGTTAAATTATCTATAGTAACTAATTCTTCATCAATGACTCTATTTTTTAGAACCATGCGATTTAGAACCTTAATATTGGTTTTTTTATTGTTTTTAAAAAATTCCTTATAGTTTTCTTTGAGCGTGTTTCTGCCAGAATACATATGATTGATTGGAAACTTATTTACAATAACATCAGCATTAAAGGCATTGGTAAAAGCTTCTAGTTGTCTATTATTAAATGGTTCTATATGTTTTTGCACAATTTTGGCTGCTTGTGTTTCACTAATTTTTTTAGTATTCACCTCATTTTTGGTATTGGTGTTTTTGTCAGTTACTTCTTTCGTTTGTGTATTAACATCTGCCGCAATTAGCAATTTGGTTCCTGAAGAATTAACAGCTAGTCGTGTAATTTTTGTTATACCGTCTGTGGATAATTCAGATACTTTTTTCCAGTTATTATCTCGTTTTAGAGTTAGCTTGTAAAGTATATTATCCTTTCCTGAAATAATAGTTTTACCATCTAACCAGCAAATGTCCTCTACATCCTTAATTGTATTGGCAATCGTTCTTATTCTGCCGGTTTTTGGATTTAAAGATTTAATTTGCCATTGATTTTCATTTTCTTTAGAAATGAAGCTCACTAAATTAGAGTTTGGAATTCTATGAAATGAACGACCGATTTTGGTGGTGTATTTTCTACTTGTACCAACTTCTATATCCATAGAGAATAAGTTTAACTGCTCTTCTTCAATTACCGCTGCAACCACTGTTTTTTCATCGTACCATGTGTAATATGCCACAACTAGATCCTTAATTAGCTCTGTTGATTCACCATTGCTAAGATTGTAGGAGTATAAGCGTTGTTTACCATCTGTATCTAATCTAACTGCTGAAACGGCATTTTTATTTGGAACTTTTAATGGTGTGTATTCACCGCCTTCAGTTGAGTTGATGAATATTTTCGATTTGTAATTAATATGATATTGCGCAATATCCGTTTGTCCGCCCCTTGTAGAGGCATATAACACTCTATCTTCATTTAAAAACGATGGCTGATTATCATACCCTTCGTTGTTTGAAATATTCTTACCATTATGGACTTCGACTTTCGAGTTGATGTTCTTAATTTCAAAAAGAAAGACTTCAGTATTGGCTTGACCAAAACCTGCAAAGACGGAAAAGAAGCTGATTAAAGATAATATTTTCATTTGTTGATTATTAATAGCATTTAAAATTATGAAATTATAAACTTAAACCGCATGTTTAAGACTAATTGTTATATGTTTTTTATCGGTAATATCTGCATAGTATATGTTTTTAACGAATTATCATACACTTTACAGAGCTAATATTAGTACGTAGATAAATATCTGTTGATTTGTAGTGCCCAATAATTAATATGCCTACTTATGAAATCTATGATGTTAAAAATAGTATTTACTTCAGTATTATTTTCTGTTGTTTTTAATGGAACATTATTAGCGAATAATAATTCAACTCAAGAAAATTCATCATATGATTCATCTGATGATGATAGACGTAAAATCAGAATAGGTTTTACTGCTCCGAGTACAATGCACAGACAATTACTTTTAACCGAAGATTTTAATGCGACTTCTGGAATAGATTGGGGATACGATGGGGAGTATTATGCTACTGAATACGATGACATGTATTGGTTGATAGAAGATCAATTATTTACAATACAAGGAACCAATCTTGTAGATGAGTATTCAAATTTCCCAATAGGGTTTCATACTAATGATGATGGTATGAACACTATTAAAATTGATGATTTAGAAAATATCTCTGAAGAATTTAACCTTTTTCTTTTTGATAAAGAACTTGAAGTCTATCATAACTTAAGGACTAGTGATTATGAGTTTTATGCAGATGCTGGTGCGTATTTAGATCGCTTTGAATTGGTGTTTAAGGATCCACAAGAAGCTTCTCAGTCATTATCAGTTGAAGAAAATGAATTGATGAATTTTAGATTTCACTATAAGAGTACAACAAGTACGTTAGTTCTAAATAATACTTCTAACCTTATATTAAAAGGATTATCCATCTACAACATAGCGGGTCAATTGATTTACAGTTATGATTTAAGTGAAACACTAACTAGACAAGAAATTCAATTTAACAATCAACCTGCTCAAGGTACATACATTGTCTTAATTGAAACAGAAAAGGGAACACTTTCTAAAAAAGTGCTTTTTAGTTAAGTTATAATATTTTCTAAATTAGGTATAACTTCTATTTTTACCTTAACACCACACTAAATGTTTTAAGCAAAATTAAATTATAGCTTAACAACGACTTTTAATCTTGAAGAAGAATATAAGACTGCTTTATTTATGCAGAACCATACAGTTTAATGCTTTGAGCTAATACATAATTATTGCAATGTTGTATACAATAATTCATGAAAGAATGCGCTAAGTTTAAATCACAATTCAACAAAAATAGTTCACTAAATATTATATATAGAGGGCTATTTTTTATATTGTTCTAGTAGTTTGTTTCTTTAACAATTGCATTTCATCGAAAAAAAAAGCTTTTAATCGATTTATTTATTTATGTTTGTTTTCTTATTAAAGAAAATTTTACAAGAAAAAACATAAAGTATGAATAGAACTTTACTATACCTAGCCATAGCTATTACATTTAATTTTAGTATCCAAGCCCAAACTCCTGGGATTTCCATTTTTGATGGAAGCGGAAATAACTTCATAGAATACATACCTGGTAACCTACCAATTATCATCTCTGCACCTCATGGCGGAACTATAAGTTCAGGTATTTTAGCAACCAGAAGTTGTGGTACTAATGAGCCAGATGATAATACTGCAATTTTAGTTAGGGAAATACAAGACGAGATTTTTGAGCAGACAGGTGGTTATGCCCACGTTATTATTAATAATCTGCATAGAAGAAAATTAGATCCCAATAGATCATACCAACAAGCCACGTGCAGCAACAACACAGATGTCAATGATACAAGTAGAGCCTTATATTACTGGAAAGCCTTCCACGATTTTATCGATGACGCAAGTACCGTTGTAAATGCCAATTGGGGAAAAGGACTTTATTTAGATTTACACGGTCAAAGCCATACTACGCCAAGGATTGAAATTGGCTATAGAATTACACGTAACAATATAAATGGAAGTGACACTTCTTTAAATACTATTACTGGTTCTTCAATAACAAATTTAGTAGATGATAATATTACAAATATTTCACAAAGTCAATTAATTAGAGGTAATAACAGCTTAGGAGCATTATTTCATAGAGCAAATTATTATCCTTACAGTGGCAGTGGTTCTACAAGTAATACTAGTGCACATTATTCTTATTTAGATTATCCTGGTTGTAACCGAAATGATACATTTGGTTACAGAGCCACTCCAAGCGATTACAACTTTGGAGGTGGTAGTTGTGACGATATGAGACCAAACAATAGTAATTATTTTAGTGGTTTTTTCTACAATAACGAAAGACATGGATCTGCGAACATAAGTGTACAAACTGTGGATAATAACGGCACAGTAACCCTAGTTACAGCAGGTGGAACAATAGATGGGATGATGACAGAGGTAAACAGGCGTGTTAGAGATGTAGGTAGCACTCTAGAGCCTTTTGCTAAGGATTATGCTAATGTGGTTATAGATTTTATAGATATACATTATAACGATTTCTCAATATTTAATTATGCAAATTCTATTTACGATGTCAGTGATTCAGATCCACTACCAGTTCTTACAACTGGAGTAACAGGAGGGCAATATTTAAGTTCTCCAAGTGGATTGATTATTAATCAATCTACAGGTAATATTGATTTATCTGCATCTATGGTTGGTAATTATACAGTTACTTACTCAGTTGGTCCTCTTAAAGCAGGTGATCAACACAGATTTTATGATACGGATTTCTCTGTGAGTATTACAGATAATACACTTTCTAATAATGAACAAGATGCGTTAACATTTAGATTATTCCCAAATCCAACACATTCTAAATTAAAATTTAAATCGTCAATAGCAATACATAAGATAGAACTATTTAATACTTTAGGACAAAAATTAATGGCTACTAAATTCGATAAATTTCAAGGAGTTATTGATATATCTCAATTTTCTAATGGATTGTACGTAGCCGTTTTTTACAATGGTGATGATGAAAAATTAATAACAAGAAGAATTATTAAAGAATAGCATTTAACTATACCAACTCATTTGTATAAGATCAGGTAGAAATTTTTAATAAATTGAAAACATAAGCGTAGGGTGATTATTTTTTGAAGTATTCATCTAAGTAAACATAAAGCCAATTCTAATTTTAGAATTGGCTTTATGTTTTTCTCAATCATATTAAAATTTATAAACTATATTTAGTGCATGCTTCAAAAAACTACCTAGTTAATTTTATTGCTATTTATTTACGGAAATTCCCTTCATTCTCAAAGACAAAAAGAGATAGATAGTTTAAAGGTAGCCCTAATTAAAGCTGATATTTCTGAGAAAGCAGCAATTAGCCATAAACTAGTAAAATTATATAGATTAAAGGATGCCGTGCAACAACTATTTTATGCTCGTAAAACAGTTAATTATTCTAAAAAAGCTAGAAATCAAAAATACCAAGGAATAGGAACTAGCGAAATTGGAAGATATTATTTAGAGCGTGGTAATCTAGATTCTGCTTATTACCAGTTTTCTAATGCCTTACCGTATTTTTTACAAACAACATAGTTTAACTAGTATTGATATAACGAGTAAAACAAGAGTTTTATTCAGAATAACGGATTTATTACACTTTTTATAGAGTTATTGACAGAGTTTAGTTAAAATTTTTTAATATTTGTTCTCCCTCATCTACAGACAGTTGCCCTCAAATCTGTTTGAAATTTTAAACTTAACTAAAATTATGGAAACTTTTACATCTCATGTAAAGACGGTAACTTATATTGCGTTTTTTACTCTCGTTAATCTTAGCTTTGCTCAAAATTCTGGTGTTTGGACAGCCACAGGGAGTGGTGCAAGTACATCATGGTCTACAACAGCTGGTGCCATAGATATTATGGCTACCGCAACTAATTATGGAATTGGTACAGGGTATACTCTAAACGACTTCGTTACTAACGATACTATGGGTTGTAATAACTTTGCATATAGTGATGCAACAATTGTTGGTAACCCATCATTAAGTATTAGACATACATTTCCTAAGAATGCACAAATTACTTTTCAATTTAGCTCTCATGTTGAGAACCCAATAATTCATTTTGACAGATTGGGTGGTGGACAAGTAAATAATTTAACATCATCGTCCTTAATTAAAGTTATAACTCCAGGTATAACATTTTCAGAATTATCTGAAAATGATTCACATTTTATAACTACATCTACAACTGTTGGAAGATTAGCAGGACAAACATATACTTCTTTACCTTCAGAATGTGGACCACCATTGGCAGGAACCGCTTCTGGTAGTATACGTTTAAATGGGGTTTTTGATACAATAACTTTTGAAATATCTATGGATGCCGATGGTGGTGATTCTACCATCAATGACAGATGGGAAATTGCTTTTAGTGATGTTCAGGCTTTAACTTTAGATTTTGATGGAGTAAACGATTACATAAATAGAGCTGCTTTTTTAGGAAATAAAACAGAAGCTACTATGATGTCTTGGATTAAACTAGATGATAGTTTTAATGGAGGAGACATTATGGGGCAACGTAATTTTAGAGTTTTTGTAGATAACAACATGCGATTAAAAACTTTTGTAAAAACAAATGGCTTAACATTTAATACCATAACAACGCCTGATGGCAGTGCTCCAGGATTAACTAACGAATTATGGTATCATGTAGCTTCAATATATGATAGTAATACAGGAAGTCTTAAGCTGTTTTTAAATGGTGATTTAGTTTGGTCTTACAGTTCACTTTTAGGTAGTGCGATTGACAATCAAGCTGCATGGAACGCTAATCACGATTTTGAAATTGGAAGAAATACAGAAAATGATAATAATTACTTTGAAGGAGATATTTATGAAACAAGAGTATATAATAAAGCTTTAACAGATAATCAATTGCAAAGACAGATTTATCAAGAAATTGAAAATAATTCTGGAAATGTTAGAGGTACAGTAATACCAAAAGATATCGAAGACCTATCTTGGAACGATTTAGAATTATATTACAAAATGGATATTCTAAATACAGGTCAGACTACAGATAATTCTCCACTTGGAGTAAATGGTCATCTTCATAATATGAGAACTTATCAAGAGCGCACAGCACCATTACCTTACGTTACTAAAGCTGGAGGAAATGGAAAATGGAATGATAAAAATAGTTGGTTACATGGATATGTTTGGGATATAGCAGATAACCATACAGCATTTGCTATTGTTAAAATCACAGAAAATTTAAGTGCAAATGAAAACCATTCAACCGTTGGTTTAATTATCGAAAATGGAAGAGAATTAACTATTAATGACGATTCAGGAATTCAAAATTCATGGTATTTAGAGTTAAATGGAAAGCTTGACCTTCAAGGTGAGTCTCAATTGGTACAGACATTAGATAGTGATTTGTCTGTTGGTGTTAATGGTGAATTAGAAAGAGATCAACAAGGAACAAAAGATCTATATACCTATAATTATTGGTCTTCACCAGTAGGAGTAGTAGATGTATCAATCGACAATACAAGTTTTAAATACAAATTACCAAACGTAATGTATAACGGAACTAACTCAGCACTGCCAACTTCAATAAGCTTTGTAAATGGTTATGATGGTGCAATTTCTGGATCTCATATTTCTATTGCAAGTTATTGGATATGGAAATTCGCAAATCTGCCAGATGATGATTATTCAGCATGGCAACATATAAGACATACAGGTGATATATTGCCAGGTGAAGGTTATACAATGAAAGGTGTTTCTAATACCAACGGAAGTGTTTCACAAGAACAAAATTACGTTTTTAAAGGAAAACCAAACAATGGTAATATTAGTTTAGAATTAGACTCAAATAATGATTATTTAGTTGGTAATCCTTATGCATCAGCAATAGATGCTAGACAGTTTATTTTAGATAATGCACCTACAATAGATGGTATTGGCAATACAACAGGTACACTTTACTTCTGGGAACATTGGGGAGGAGGTTCTCATATATTAGCAGAATATCAAGGAGGTTATGCAACATATAATTTATCAGGCGGAGTACCAGCAGCTTCTTTAGCTTCAGCGGACCCTGATGTTGATCAGACATCACTAGTTGGTACAAAATTACCAGGACGTTATATACCAGTCGGTCAAGGATTCTTTGTTGTTGGTGAAAATAGTGGAGAGATAAGGTTTAACAACGGTCAACGTGTATTTGTTAAAGAAGGTAATAGCTCTTCCGTATTTATGCGTGAAACTAATGATTCAGCGAATAGAACTGGTGATAATTCAGACCAAAATGACACAGATATTGATGATAGAATGAAAATTCGCTTAGGATTTAATTCAACTAACAGCTTACATAGACAAATATTAGTAGCTGTAGACGGAAGCGCAACTATGGATTATGATTGGGGATTTGATGGTAAATTAAACGAAACCCAGATGGATGATATATATTGGATGATAAATAATAATAAATACGTTATTCAAGGTATAAATGAAATTGATGAAAACAATACAGTATTACCATTAGGTATTAGTACTAATGTCGAAGGAAATAATTCTATTACCATAGATGCCTTAGAAAATATACCAAATGAATTACAAATTTTGCTACACGATATTGAATTAGATATATATCATAATTTAAGAGAAAGTGACTATAGTGTAGTATTACCAGCTGGTGAACATTTAAATCGTTTTGAAGTTGTATTCACTACACCAAATACTTTAAGTACTATTGATAATGAATTAAATCAACTTAACCTTTATTATGCTAGTAGTAGAGAGAAAATTGTGATTTTAAATCCTAATAGTATTAAACTGAAAAGTATTGAAGCATTTAATATTGATGGTCAGTCCGTTTATACAAACCATAAGTTATGGGATACATCTTATAGTGAATATGAAATGAAAAATTTAAGCACAGGAGTTTACATTGCTAAACTCAATACTGAAGATAATGTAGCAATTATAAAAAAGATAATTGTGAAATAAATTTAAATTTTAGTTAGTTAATAAAAAGACTCAATTAAGATGTATTGAGACTTCTTAATTAATAATAAAGCCAATTCAATTCCGATTTTTAGTTGGTTGAATTGGCTTCTTACTTTTTTACTTAAACATAATTAAAAGCAATACTTATTCTCAGCCTTTACTTTCTCTGCAATTTCAATACGTAAATCTACAATATCAGGATAGTTTGCATATTTTGTAAAACGTTTAAGACCCATGAGTAGCATTCGTTGCTCGTCTCCTTCAGCAAAAGAAATTATACTTTCTTTTCCTTTTTCTTCAACAATATCAATAGCATGATACAAATATAACTTTGCCATAGCAATTTGAGCTGATTGCTCTTTTTCGCTAGTACGCTTTACATTTTTTTCTGTTCTTAAGATTGCGGATTCTGCCATATATATTTCAATTAAAATATCTGCTGCAGCAATCAGTAATTGTTGGTGGTCTTCAAGATTCTGTCCATATTTTTGAACTGCTCCACCAGCAACCATTAAAAAGGTTTTTTTCAACTTTTTTATCATTTCTTTTTCTTCTGAAAATAATTCAGAATAATCTGGAGTGTCAAAAGATGGAATACCCATTAATTCATCTTGTACAGCTTTTGCAGGTCCTAACAAATCAACATGACCTTTCATAGCTTTCTTTACCAACATACCAACAGTTAACATTCTATTGATCTCATTAGTTCCTTCATAAATACGAGCAATACGAGCATCTCTCCATGCAGCTTCCATAGGAGTTTCCTCAGAGAATCCCATGCCTCCAAAAATTTGAATCCCTTCATCTGCACAATTTTGTACATCTTCCGACACAGCTACTTTTAGTATAGAACATTCTATAGCATATTCTTCAACACCCTTAAGTTCTGCTTCCTGATGTGTGTTACCAGCAGCAACACGTAAAGCGATTCTATCTTCAATATTTTTTGCTGCTCTGTATGTTGCAGATTCACCAGCATAAGCACTAGATGCCATTTCAGCTAATTTAGTTTTAATAGCACCAAAATCTGAAATACGTGTTTTAAATTGTTTACGCTCATTAGCATATTTAACAGCAGTGGTTAAAATACGTCTTTGAGAATCTAAACAAGCTGCAGCCAATTTAATACGACCAACATTAAGTGCATTCATGGCGATTTTAAAACCTTCGCCACGAGCAGCTAGCATGTTTTCAACTGGTACAACGGTATCGTTAAAAAATACTTGACGTGTAGAACTTGCACGAATACCTAATTTATGCTCTTCTTCGCCTAAAACAATTCCGTTAGGATTTGCCTTATCATATTCAACAATAAAACCAGTAATGTTTTTATCGTCTTCAATTCGTGCAAAAACAATCATTAAGCTACAGAAACCTGCATTTGAAATCCACATTTTCTGACCGTTAATTTTATAAGACTTTCCATCTGCAGAAAGTTTTGCTGTAGTCTTACCAGAGTTAGCGTCAGATCCTGCTCCTGGTTCTGTTAGACAGTAGGCGCCAAACCATTCTCCCGTAGCTAATTTAGGTACGTATTTTTTCTTTTGCTCTTCTGTTCCGTATAGTGTAATTGGCATGGTTCCAATTCCTGTATGCGCACCAAATGCTGTGCTAAAGGATCCTGTTCCAGAAGAAATATAATCGCAAGTCAAACACGTTGAAACAAAGCCCATTCCCAATCCATCATAAGCCTCAGGCACAGATACACCTAAAAAGCCCATTTCACCAGCTTTGCGCATCACCTCTTCAGTTAAAGCATAATCTTTAGCTTCAAATCGTGGTTTGTGTGCAATGATTTCTCGTTCGTTGAATTCCATTACGGATTCTTTCATCATTGTTTGCTCTTCTGAAAAATCTTCAGGAGTAAAAACGTCTTCGCATTTTGTTTCTTTCACTAGGAATTGACCTCCTCGAAGGATATTTTTTTCTGTTGTTTCCATTTTTTAATTAAGATTAAAGAAGATAGAAAATAGAAAATAGACCTTAATTGAGACTATTTTGAAATCCCATTGTCATTCTCTGGAATTCTTCTATTTTTTCTTCTAGTATTTTTAAATTGTTTTTGTTTATATAATTTCTATGTTTAGCAACTAATAATTGAGTTCCTAATTCAAAAGAAGAGCCCAAAGAAATATCCAAAAAATGTCTAAATGATTTATCTGTTCTTGTAGATCCTTCAGCAATATTGCTTGGCATTGAAACAGAACATCTACTAATTTGAGAACTTAAGTCAAATCTTTCGTGCTTTGGGAAATCTAATAACAAATCAGAAATATCATTTGTAATCTCTAATCCAAGCTTCCAAATTTTTAAATTTTTGAAATTATGTCTTTGTTTAGCACACATCGTCTTTTCTCTATTTTCTATCTTCTTTATTCTCTTTTTACGAAAGAAACTCAAACACTCCGCAAGCCCCTTGCCCAGTTCCAACACACATCGTTACTGCACCATATTTGCCTTGCATATTTTGCTTACGCATTTCATCAAATAACTGTACTGATAATTTTGCACCAGTACAACCTAATGGATGTCCTAATGCTATTGCACCACCATTAACGTTAATGATATCTGGATTTAAATCTAATTCTCTTATAACTGCTAAAGATTGTGATGCAAAGGCTTCATTTAATTCTATAAGCGATAAGTCATCTTGTTTTAAACCTGCTTGTTTGAGTGCTTTCGGAATGGCTTTTACTGGACCAATTCCCATAATCCGTGGCTCAACACCAGCTGCTGCATAATTTACCATACGTGCTATTGGCTCAAGATTTAATTCTTTAACCATATCTTCACTCATTACCATAACAAATGCTGCTCCATCACTCATTTGCGACGAGTTTCCAGCAGTAACACTTCCTCCTTGAGCAAATACAGCTCTTAGTTTAGCTAAAGCGGCTTTATTTGTTCCTTTTCTTGGGCCTTCATCTTTAGTTACAGTATAGGTCTTTGTTGCTTTTTTTCCGTTAGTATCAATATATGTTTGTTCAACTTCTATTGGTACAATTTGATCTTGAAAACGATCTTCAGCTAATGCCTTTAGAGCTTTCATATGTGAATTGTAAGCAAATTCATCTTGATCTTCACGAGACACATTAAATTGATTGGCAACTGCTTCTGCAGTATTTCCCATTCCCCAATAATAGTCTTCATGACCAGCTTTTACAATAGCGTCATAATTCAATTCTGGTTTAAAACCTGTCATTGGTACGCTACTCATGCTTTCTGCGCCACCTGCAATAATACAATCTGCCATTCCGGCTTGTATTTTTGCTGTTGCCATACCAATCGTTTCTACTCCAGATGAACAAAAACGATTAACAGTTACTCCAGGAACATCAATGACCTCTAATCCCATTAAAGAAATTAAACGTGCCATATTAAGTCCTTGAGAACCTTCAGGCATTGCGTTTCCAACGATAACATCGTCAATACGTTTCGGGTCTAGACCTGGCAATTCTTTCATCATATACTTGATGGTTTCTGCTGCCAATTCATCTGTTCTTTTAAAACGGAACACGCCTTTTGGTGCTTTGCCCACTGCGGTTCTGTATGCTTTTACGATGTAAGCTTGTTTGCTCATAATTTTATTTATTAATTTGAAAAGAGAGTCTAGAATCTAGACGACTAGAAAATAGACTAATCACCAAGGTTATCAACAAACTTTCCTAACATTTTTTGAATTTGTAATATTTTATTTTCTAATTCTTCCAATTTATTTTTATCCAAGTAACCTTCATTAAACGAGACAATCAATTGTGTTTCCCATTCGAAAGCTGAACCTAGGCTATTCTCTAAATATTTTTTGAAGTGTCTATTTGTACTTTTATTCGAACCTTCAGAAATATTTGAAGGAATAGAAACAGCACATCTATTCATTTGACTAATGAGATTAAATCTTTCAAAGTCAGGAAAAGTTCGAGTTAATTTATAGTTATCTCTAACAAGAGAAATCCCATCTTGCCAAACTTTTAATTTTTTAAAATTATGTCGTGCCATTATCTATTTTCTAGATTCTAGTTGTCTATTATCTAATTTCTTAGAGGTTTCCCTTTGGTTAACATATGCTGAATTCTTTCTAGCGTTTTACGCTCTGTACATAGACTTAAGAAAGCTTCACGCTCTAGGTCCAATAAATATTGCTCACTTACTAAAGTGGGTTCAGATAAATCTCCGCCAGCCATTACATAAGCTAATTTATTAGCAATTTTCATATCGTGTTCACTAATGTATTTAGAGTCTTTCATAGAATCTGTTCCAACCAAAAACATACCTAAAGCTTGTTTTCCAAGAACTTTTACATCGGTTCGTTTTACAGGTTGTGTATAACCCATATCTGCCATTAATTTAGCATGTTGTTTAGCAACTGCTATCTGGCGATCTTTATTAACAACAACAATATCTTTTCCTTTTTGAAGAATTCCTAAGTCGAAAGCTTCATAAGCAGAAGTAGCCACTTTAGCCATTCCTATAGTTAAGAAATAATCTTGAAGTGTATTTAGTTGTACGTCACCTTTTCTGAAAGTATCTGATGCTCTTAAAGCCATTTCTTTAGAACCTCCACCACCAGGAATAACTCCAACACCAAACTCAACGAGTCCTATGTAAGTTTCTGCTGCTGCAACAACCTTATCTGCGTGCATTGATAATTCACAACCACCACCAAGAGCCATTCCGTGAGGCGCAGCAACCGTCGGAATTGCAGAGTAGCGCATCCGCATCATACTATCTTGGAAATATTTGATAGCCGAATTTAATTCATCGTATTCTTGCTCAGCAGCCATCATAAAAATCATACCTATATTGGCTCCAACAGAGAAGTTTGCAGCTTGGTTTCCAACAACTAATCCTGCAAACTCTTTTTCGGCAATATCAATGGCTTTATTTAATCCTGCAAGAACGTCGCCTCCAATGGTATTCATCTTAGATTGGAATTCTACATTAAGTATTCCATCGCCTAAATCTTCAACGACAACGCCTGAGTTTTTGAATACTTCAGATGTTTTTCTAATATTATCTAATATGATAAAGCTATCCTGACCAGGGATTTTTTCTTGCGTTTTCTTCGGAATGTCGTAGGCATAAGTCGCTCCATCTTTAACTGTATAAAATGATTTGCTTCCTGAAGATAGCATGTCATTTACCCAAGCATTAGGTTCTAAACCTTCAGCTTTCATCATTTCAATTCCCTTTTCAACTCCAATAGCATCCCAAATTTGAAAAGGACCATGTTCCCATCCAAACCCTGCTTTCATAGCATCATCAATCTTATAAAGATCATCTGTAATTTCTGGAATACGGTTTGAAACATAAGCGAATAATGCCGCAAAACTCTTACGATAGAATTCACCAGCTTTATCCTTTCCTTTAACCAATATTTTAAAACGATCTACAACCTTATCGACGGTTTTAGTTAATTCTAAGGTTGCAAATTTTGCACGTTTTGCAGAGCGATATTCTAATGTATTTAAGTCTAGTGATAAAATTTCTTTTTTACCATCTGCAGAAACGGTTTTCTTGTAGAACCCTTGACCTGTCTTACTTCCTAACCATTTGTTTTCCATCATGGTGTTGATGAAATCTGGTAATTGGAATAATTCTAAGCGCTCATCTTTAGGACAGTTTTCTCTAATTCCGTTTGCAACGTGAACTAAAGTATCTAAACCTACCACATCTACAGTTCTGAAGGTTGCTGATTTTGGACGACCAATTACTGGACCTGATAATTTATCAACCTCTTCAATAGTTAAATCTAAATCCTTAACCGTATGAAATAAACTCATGATTGAAAAAATTCCGATGCGGTTTCCAATAAATGCAGGTGTGTCTTTAGCAATCACTGATGTTTTTCCTAAGAATTTCTCACCATAGTCATTTAAGAATTCTAAAACTGAAACATCTGTTTTTGGTCCTGGAATAATTTCAAATAATTTTAAGTAACGCGCAGGATTAAAGAAATGCGTTCCGCAGAAATGTTTCTGAAAATCCTCACTGCGACCTTCGCTCATAAATTTAATAGGAATACCAGAGGTGTTCGAAGTGATTAAAGTCCCTAGAGTTCTGTGCTTTTCAAGTTTTTCAAAAACTTGTTGTTTAATATCTAAACGCTCTACAACGACTTCCATTATCCAATCCACATCTTTTACTTTAGCGATATCATCGTCTAAGTTACCAGTTGTAATTCTATTTGCAAAAGAATTGTGATAGAGTGGTGCAGGCTTCGATTTAATTGAGGCGGTTAAAGCATCATTAACTAAACGATTTCTAACAACCTTGTCTTCTAATGTTAAGCCTTTGGCATTTTCTTTGTCGTTAAGTTCTCTTGGTACGATATCTAATAATAAAACATCGACTCCAATATTGGCGAAGTGGCAAGCAATGCCGCTTCCCATAATTCCGGAACCAATAATGGCTATTTTTTTTATTCTACGTCTACTCATTTTATTTTGTAATGTGTTCTTTTTGGATGTATATCTGTTTATTTGAAATCATATTATTAATAACTTCAGTTACTTTTTGAAAACTAGTTAATTCTGCTTCAGATACATTGGCTTTTATAGTTTCGTTAAAAGTCAATACTTTTTCTTTTGAATAGGCTCTTTTTTCTCTTCCAAATTCGGTTAAAAAAATTAAGACACCACGTCCATCGTCTGGATTTGGTTTTCTTTCAATTAACCCTTTTTCTTCCATTGTTTTTAGAGTTCTAGAAAGACTCGTAGCTTCCATACCCATTTTAGGACCAAGAGACGTAGAAGGTGTACCGTTTTCTGGATCAATACTTAGCAATGCAAAACCAGTTGCCATGGTTGTACCAAATTGAGCAGCTTCTTCATTATACATTTTATTGACAGCCAACCAAGTGGTTCTCAGAATATAATCTATGGTTTTGTCTTTCATTTCTTCGAAATTGGAAATCAAAGATACTAAAAAATACTATGCACGCATAATAAATGAATAAAATTATGCACGCATAGTATTTTAGAGTAGTGATAAAATAGGAAACAGGTCTAAGACCTATAAATTTTCTCATAAAGCACTTCATACTTCTTAAGAATAACAGAGCGCTTCATTTTCATAGTAGGTGTGAGGTGTCCATCATCTATGGTCCATGCTTCTGGTGTGAGTTCAAATCGTTTTATTTGTTCCCATTTACCAAAGTGTTGATTGTATTTAGTGATGTCTTCTTGTATGCGATCTATAATGATTTGTGAAGTAGCTATTTCACCTTCAGAAGTACCAATATTGTGGTTATTGTCTTTAATCCAGTCAATTATATATTCAAAATTTGGTTGTATTATGGCTGCAGGCATTTTTTCACCTTCACCAACCACCATTATTTGCTCAATAAAAAGGGATTGTTTCATGTCGTTTTCTAACAAAGGTGGAATCACATATTTTCCTCCAGAGGTTTTAAACATCTCCTTAGTACGACCTGTGATTTTTAAAAAGCCATCGCTGTCAACCTCGCCTTTATCACCTGTATGGAAGTAATCACCAGACATGACTTCAGCGGTTTTTTCTGGATCTTTATAATAGCCCATCATTACGTTTGGACCTTTGATTAGAAGTTCTCCGTCTTCAGCAATCTTAATTTCTACATTATCTATGGCTTTACCTACAGTACCAACTTTATAATGTTTGGATTTGTACATTCCAACGGTCACAACGGGAGACGTTTCAGTTAGGCCATAACCTTCCATAACTTGCATTTTTGCAGCTCCAAAAACGCGGGCTAATCTTGGTTGTAGTGCAGCACTACCAGATACCATAGTAGTTAACTCACCACCAAGCGCTTCTCTCCATTTACTAAAAATAAGTTTGTTAGCTATTTTGAGCTGAAACTCGTACCAAGCTCCATTAGCTCCGTAAGGTTCCCATTTTTCACCAAGCCTAACAGCCCAAAAGAAAAGTGATTTTTTAAGACCAGTTAAGTCTTCTCCTTTGAGCATTATTTTATCGAAAACTTTTTCGAGTAGCCGAGGTACAACACTCATTAAATTTGGTTTTATCTCTTTTGCATTATCTCCAATTTTATCAATGCCTTCAGCAAAATAAATAGATAGGCCTGCATATTGATATACATAGATTAAAACGCGTTCAAAAATGTGACAAATTGGTAAAAAACTCAAAATTCTAGTGTCACCATCTTTAAGAGGTAATCTAGGAGAACTATCTAAAGCATTACTCGTAATATTATTATGAGATAACATTACACCTTTAGGTTTACCTGTGGTACCAGAAGTATAAATTATAGTAGCTAAATCTGATGGTAATACCGCTTTTTTACACGTTTCAACCTCAGGTTGGTTACTTTCATCTTTGCCGAGTTCAAATAATTCTGAGTAATGTTTACATCCTTCTATCTGATTAAAAGAATAGACCTCAATTATACTTGTATTGGCTTGTACTTTTCTAACTTTTTCTAGAACTTCTTCATCAGATACAAAGCAATAGATAGATTCGCTGTGATTTAATACATACTCATAATCTTCTGCACATATTGTAGGATATATTGGGACATTTTGGGCACCCGTTTGTAGAATTCCAATATCCATAATATTCCATTCTGTTCTGTTGGTAGAAGATATTACGGCTATTTTATCATGCTTTTTAACACCCAACCTTAAAAGCGCTCTACTTACCATATTTGCTTTATCGATGTACTCTTTTGTAGACATTGGAGTCCATTTCCCATTGTATTTTGTGACTAAGGCGCTAGAATTTGGTTTGTTTTCTAATTGGTAGTACGGAAAATCAAAAAGGCGAGTAACGTCTGTCATATTCAATTTAGCAAAAAAGTTAAAAGGATATTACGAAAATAATAAAATTAGTGCTAAAAAATCGAATATTATGAATTGGTAACAACTCTTATTTGGTTATTTCTGTTCAATCCACAACCTGGCATTAATAAAAGCTTCTAACCAAGGTGATACTTCATCATTTCTACCTTCAGGATAATTAGCCCAATTCCATTGAAATGTAGAACGCTCAATATGTGGCATAGTTACTAAATGACGACCAGTGTTATCACAGAGCATTGCCGTAGTAAAATCTGAACCATTAGGATTCGCAGGATAATTCTCATAGCTATATTTAGCAACAATATTGTATTTGTCTTCTGCATAAGGTAACTTAAATTTTCCTTCACCATGAGAAATCCAAACACCTAAAGTGCTATCTTCTAAACTAGAAAGCATCACAGAATTATTCGTTTGAATTTTTACAGATGTAAATGCACTCTCATGTTTTTGAGAATCGTTATGAATCATTTTTCCGTGCTCTTCATGATCTGGATTGATAAGATCTAATTCCATCCAAAGTTGGCAACCATTACATATACCAACTGATAAGGTATCTTCTCTTTCAAAGAAATTTTTAATAACCTTATTAGCTTTCTCGTTATACTTTATTGCACCAGCCCAACCTTTTGCAGAGCCTAAAACATCTGAGTTGCTAAAGCCACCTACGGCTCCTAAAAATTGAATATCTTCTAAGGTTTCTCTGCCTGAAATTAAATCCGTCATATGGACATCTTTTACATCAAAACCTGCTAAATACATGGCATTTGCCATTTCGCGTTCTGAATTACTACCTTTTTCGCGTAGAATTGCAGCTTTTGGGCGTGGTTGATTAGTTGTTTTAGGTAGCTTTCCATTGAAATGTTTTGGAAAAGTATACTCTAAAGGTTGATTTTTGTAATTATCAAATCGTGCATGTGCCAAGCCATTTGCAGTTTGCTTACGATCGAGTAGAAGTGAGGTTTTGTACCACATATCTCTTAGTTTCGAGACCGTCATAGAATATTTTTGATTGTCATTTTTGATGTCTAAAACATCACTTTCTATAACTTTTCCTATTTTATGAAATTCGATATTAGCTTTAGATAATTCAATTTCAATTGAATCATCTTTAGACTGAAAAACAATCCCAGCATTTTCTGCAAACAATACTTTGAACGCATCTTTTTCGCCAATAGTTGAGATATCTAACTGAGCACCAAGATTGGTGTCAGCGAAACATAATTCTAATAAGGTTGTAATTAATCCACCCGAAGCCACATCATGACCTGCAACAATGTGTTTGTCCTTAATTAATTTTTGAATGGTATTGAATACCGTTTTCACATAAGTTGTACTTTGTACATTAGGTGTTGTATTCCCAATTTTATTATTAATCTGCGCAAATGAACTTCCACCCAATTCATAAGAATCTTGAGAGATATTAATATAATAAATAGATCCTTTATTTTTCTGAAATACGGGTTCAATAACATTAGTAATGTCATTACAATTTGCAGCGGCAGAAATAATCACTGTTCCTGGCGAAATAACATCACCATCAGGATATTTTTGCTTCATCGATAGCGAATCTTTTCCTGTTGGTACATTAATACCTAAATCTATTGAAAATTCTGAAATCGCTTTAACAGCCTCATATAAACGTGCATCTTCACCTTCATTTTTGCAAGGCCACATCCAATTAGCAGACAATGACACACTTTTTAAGCCATCTTTAAGTGGTGCCCAAATAATATTTGTCAACGCTTCTGTGATTGAATTACGACTGCCAGCGATAGGGTTTATTAATCCCGAAATAGGTGAGTGGCCAATGCTCGTCGCAATTCCCTCCTTGCCTTTAAAATCGAGTGCCATAACACCAACATTATTTAAGGGTAGTTGCAAAGGACCAACACATTGTTGCTTAGCAACTTTGCCACCAACACAACGATCTACTTTATTAGTTAGCCAATCTTTACAGGCCACAGCTTCTAGTTGTAATACTTGGTCCAAATAAGCATAGAAGTTATTAGTGTTATACGAAATACCAGAATACTGTTTTTCTACAGTGTTGTCATTCATTATAGTTTTTGGTGAACTGCCAAACATATCTTCTAGAGCCAAATCCATTGGTTTAGCACCATTAGTTTTAGATTCAAAAGTAAATCGATGTTTACCTGTTACCTCGCCAACATCATAAATTGGAGAACGTTCTCTATCTGCAATTTTATGCAAGGTTTTTAAATGTTTATCTGCAATAATTAATCCCATACGTTCTTGAGATTCGTTGCCAATAATTTCTTTTGAAGAAAGGGTTGGGTCACCAACTGGGAGTTTATCTAAATCAATGTGACCACCTGTATCTTCAACTAATTCTGACAGACAATTTAAGTGTCCACCAGCGCCATGATCGTGAATAGAAATAATAAAATTTTCTTCACTTTCTACCATCCCTCTCACCGCATTTGCAGCACGTTTTTGCATTTCAGGGTTTGAGCGTTGCACAGCATTTAATTCTATACCAGAAGCAAAAGCACCTGTATCAGCCGAAGAAACGGCAGCACCTCCCATACCAATTCTGTAATTATCACCACCAAGAATGACAATCTTATCTCCTTTTTCAGGAATATCTTTTATAGCTTGATCAGCTTTTCCGTAACCAATACCTCCTGCTTGCATAATCACTTTATCATAACCAAGTTTGCCGTTTAGGTCTTTATGCTCAAAAGTTAATACTGAACCACAGATTAATGGTTGACCAAATTTATTACCAAAGTCTGATGCTCCATTACTGGCTTTAATTAAAATATCCATTGGTTTTTGGTACAACCATTTGCGTTCTTGGAATGCTTTTTCCCATGTGCGCTCATCATTCAGTCGAGAATATGATGTCATATAAACGGCAGTACCAGCTAAGGGTAAGGACCCTTTTCCACCAGCCAGTCTATCTCTTATTTCTCCACCAGAACCTGTTGCTGCACCATTAAAGGGCTCTACTGTTGTTGGGAAATTGTGTGTTTCGGCTTTTAAAGAAATAACCGATTCAAAATCTTGAGTTATATAATAATCTGGAATATCGGCACGCGTTGGGGCAAATTGCTCCACTTTTGGGCCTTTTATAAAGGCAACATTGTCTTTATAAGCTGACACAATAGTGTTTGGATTTTTCTTTGAAGTCTCTTTTATCAATTTAAAAAGCGACATGTCCTTTTCTTTTCCATCAATAATAAATGTGCCGTTGAAAATTTTATGACGACAATGTTCTGAGTTGACTTGTGAAAACCCAAATACTTCGGAGTCGGTTAATGGGCGATTTATTTTTTTAGAAATACGTTCTAAATATTCAACTTCTTCATTACTTAGTGATAAGCCTTCTTGTTTATTGTAGGCTGCAATATCTTCGATGTTTAAAATTGCTTCAGGTTTAATGTCTATTTTAAAAATATCTTGAGTCAAACTCAAAAACTTCTCAGAAATCATTGGGTCGTAAGCTTCAAAGTCACCTTCACATTTTGTAAACTCTTCAATTCTAATGATATCAGATACTCCCATATTTTGGGTAATCTCAACTGCATTTGTACTCCAAGGAGTTACCATAGCTGATCTTGGTCCAATAAAAAAATCCGCCACAGCGGATTGTTCTATTCTGGGTTGGTTGCCAAATAACCAAGTCAATTTTGAAATGGTTTCTATTGATAATTCTTTTGTGGCTTGAACGGCAAAAACTTTGCTGTTTTGGTTTCCGAAGAAATGAATCATTTATATAAGATATTTTAACGTGAAAAATAAACTGTAAAGTTAATTCATTTTGTGATATACTTGCTAAAATATGAATGGCATATATATAAGTATTCAACAGGTTTTAAACAAAAAAAGCAACTCAATTGAGTTGCTTTTTTTTGTATTATTGCACTATAAGTCGTTTTATCTCTGTATTATCTTTTTGAATAAACTTAAAGATATACAATCCTGTTTTTAATGAACTTAAATCTATATCCATAGACGTATTAATTTTTCTAATAAAAACACGCTTACCTAACACATCGTAGATCTCAATTCTAGTTTCAAGGTTATTAGATATAGAAATATTTACATAATCTTTCGCTGGGTTTGGTGATAAGGTAAAAGTTGATTCAAGTTCAAACTCGATGGTACTTAATATTCCCCAAGTATCATTTGGTTCTGCATTTCCGCCCCAAATTGTTTTAGCTAAATATGGATTATCAACGAAAGGATTACGATTGCCATAAACACTTTCTAGATGATTATTTCTATTATTTTCTACATCTGAAACTGGATCATCTGCATTCCATTCTAAGTAAATAATTAACATGTCTGTAAAAGGTTCAGTTGCACCAGAACCATTTAAAGTAGGTAAACATCTGTCACCATATCTTACGTACATGTACATCATTGCACGAGCAACGTCACCTTTCCATTCATCACCAGGATACCAATTTCCACTTCCTACATCTCCCGAAGTACCAGAACCAGCTCCAAATTTTTTGCTACCTCTATTTCCATTTCGTTGAACATCTGTAGGCCTTAAGTTGTGAGGGTCAGCGACAATACCTGTAAATGAATTACCAGTAGAACCCATTCCTGGATTTGCATTTGATCTTGCAAAAATATGTTCTCTATTATAATCGCAATTACTACCTCCAAAATCATCTTTATCTCTAATGCGTCTATCGGTTGAAGATGCGCAATTTACATTTTCTACACTACCATAAAGCAAAAGTACATTGTTAGAATTTGTGGGATCTAAATCCATGATTTTAAAATCGTCTCTAATATCTCCATAGGTATAACTCATATTAAAGTTATTACTAATCTTTGTTTGTAGCGCATTGTACATGTCTTGACTTGTAAGTGTAAAGTCTATATCATTCTGACCATTTGAATAATATGCTTGCTGAGAATAGCTCGAAAGCGCTAACAACAAAAATAATATTGAATAAAATTGTTTCATAAAAAAATATTTAAAATCTGGGTTATTTTTTTTCTAAAAGTGCCATATAGAATCCGTCGAAACCAGATTTATAGGCTAATACTTTTTTGTCTTTTATAAAGGTAAATTCTTTTCCAGTTTCCGAAGTTAAGAATTTTTCTACTTGTTTTTGATTTTCAGAAGGTAAAACCGAGCATGTTGCATATACCATTTTTCCACCAGACTTTAGCATTTTAGAATACTGCTCTAAAACCTCTATTTGTGTTTGCTTTATACGTTCTATAAATTCTGGTTGTAATTTCCATTTTGCATCCGGATTTCGTCTTAAAACACCGAGTCCAGAACATGGAGCATCTATTAATAAGCGGTCTGCTTTACCATGTAATTTCTTTATGGGTTTGGTAGAATCTATAACCTTCATCTCAATATTATGAACACCATTTCTGCGTGCTCTTATTTTAAGTTTTTTCAATTTACTTTCGTAAATATCCATAGCTATCACCTGACCTTTGTTTTCCATTAAAGATGCTAAATGCAAAGTTTTACCACCTGCACCTGCGCACACATCAACAACTTTCATACCTGGTTGTACATCTAAATAGGCAGCTACTAATTGGGATGATGCATCTTGTACCTCGAACCAACCGTTTTTAAAAGCTTCAGTTTTAAAAACGTTTGCGCGCTCCACTAACTTTAATGCTGAAGGATGCTCTGGTAAAAATTCTGTTTCAATATCTTCAGATTGTAATTTAAGCTGTAAGTCTTTTTTGTTTGTTTTTAAAGTATTGACTCTTAGTACAACATCAGCTTGCTCGTTTTGCTTAGCAATTTCCTTAGTCCATTCTGCTTCTCCTAATTCTTTAACACCTAATTCGTCCATCCAATCGGGAATTGATTCTCTGAATTTTCTAATTTTAGAAAGCTCATCGAAACGGCCTTTAATTTTGCGCGATGGTGTGTCCGTAAAATATTTCCAGTCTGGTAATTTTATGCCTTTTAATGTTGCCCAAACGGCAAACAGCCTCCACAAGTTATCTCTATGGTAAGGTGCTTTTACATCCGCAATTTCTGCATATAGTCTCTGATAGCGCACAATAGTATAAACGGTTTCTGCTACAAAACCTCTATCTCTGCTTCCCCAACGTTTATCGCGTTTTAGCAATTGTTGAATTACTTTATCTGCATATTCACCTTCATTAAAAATAAGGTGTAATCCGTCAATTACTGCAAAGCATAAGTTTCTGTGTAGTCGCATAATCAGTCTTCAGTTTTCAGTCCTTAGTATGCAGTTTAATAGTTTTGCAAAAAAGAACGTGCAAAGGTACATTTTAAAGTTTATTTGTTTAGAAGTTTATATGTTTATTCGTTTGGCTTGTTTATTTTTAGGAAAAATTGAAACTATGCGGATTTTTATTGTTTGTTTACTGTTGATTGGTTTGAGTTCTTGTAAAGACGATTATAAAAGACCAGCAGTCGTTACTAAAGTAATTATTGAACCAATTGCTGAAGATTCTTTATTTAGTATAAGAGCATTAGAATTTAATGAAGAGTATATTTTTTATGGAAGTGCAGATCACTTTGGTAAGCAAGCCTTAGATGGTCAGTTTAAAATTAATTTGAATGAATTTTCGGCAAAAGAAAGCAAAGAACATTATAGGAATGTGATCACCTATGATGACAAGCCACTGCATTTTAGAGCGATAAAAGAATTGGAGGGACACTTATTTGCCATTTCTATTTCTAATCCAGCCAGACTTTATAAGCTTTACAGAAAATCTAACAAACCTAAATTAGTATATGAGGAGGTTAACGAAAAAGTCTTCTACGACTCAATAGATTTCTGGAACGACCAAGAAGGTATAGCCATCGGTGACCCAACAGATGACTGCATGAGTATTATCATTACAAGAGATGGAGGAGACACTTGGTCAAAATTATCTTGCGATGATTTACCAAAAGCCAAAGAAGGTGAAGCAGCATTTGCAGCTAGTGATACAAATATTGCTATAATTGGAGACCACACTTGGGTGGCAACAGGTGGAAAAGCCAGTAGAATTATGTACTCACCAGATAAAGGAAACACTTGGGAAGTTTACGATACACCAATTATACAAGGATCGGAAACCACAGGCATGTATTCTATAGATTTTTATGATCAAAAAAATGGCCTTGCCATTGGTGGAGATTACACAAAACCAAATGACACTTTAAATAATAAAATTAGAACTAGCGATGGTGGTAAAACTTGGCAAGTGGTTGCTAATGGTAAAGGACCAGGTTACAGAAGTTGTGTACAGTACATTCCAAATCGCAACGGAAGAGAATTAGTAGCTATTGGTTTTAAAGGAATAGATTATAGCAATGATTCTGGAGATTCTTGGAAGCATTTGAGTGATGAAGGTTTTTATACGCTTCGATTTTTAAATGATTCCGTTGCATATGCAGCTGGCAATGGTCGTATAAGTAAGTTAATATTTAGAAACTAAAAAAGGAAACTTTTAGGTTTCCTCTTTCTGAATCTTAGTCTTTATTGCGCTTTTCTCTAGACTGACGTTTTTTATATTCTTCAAACATTTTTTGTCTAAATGAACGTTCAGCTCTATAAAATTTTAAAATTTTTTTCGCTGGAAGAATTTCTAATAATTCATTCAGCATTTTAGAATGCAATTCTGTTTTTTGCTTTTCAATTTTTTCCATATTAAGCAAAATGGATTTTGCTTCACCTTCAGTAAGCTCATCTGGTTTTTTATCCTTGCGTATTATTGAAGATTGCTCTCTTAATTTATTTTCCGCTTCTTCATTAGCGTTATAGATAGGCCAAAATTTTTGGGCTTCGTTTTTACTTAAATCTAATTGTTCAGTAATATGTGCAATTTTTAGAGCTTTAATTTTTTCTCTATTTGGTCTTTGTGCAAATACACTTGCAGAAATAAATAGCGTTAGGATGAGTGTGTGTAAAGTTTTCATAATTTAAATTATTCAAAAATAAGGTCTTCGGTATCTGTGTTATCTAAGTATTCATATAAGGTTTCTTCAGAAATATTTATATCAATAAAATCACTTTCAGAAATGCCACTATTTAAAAATAGCGAAGCTAATTCATCAGTACTATAATCTTCTTGATGTAAATAACTTTCAATGCTAGCAGTATTTAACATATCTACTGATAACGAATTGTTATTATTAAAAAACAAACCAAATAATAGAATAAAACTCGCCGCAATACCAGCAAAATAATAAAATGTAGTTCTAGATCTTAAGTTAATGACGGGTTTTTCTTCCGTATTAATTTTATTTAAGATCTCGTTTTCTACAGTCTTAAAATAATCTTTAGGCACTGTGTAACCAGTATTTTCAACACCATCTATCAATTCTTCCTCAAATAAACGCTCAAAGAGTTTGTCTTCAAAAGATTCAAAGTAATGGTCTGGTGTTTTATAACCAGTAGATTTTATATTATGTAATTTATCTTTTTTCATCTTTAGTTTCCACGAAAGTGTAAATCTCTTAATTAATTCTAATACTTAGACATTAAATTACTAAAAGGGTTTAATCTGACTTTAAAAAGGTTTCTATTTTTTTTACAGCAATATGATAAGAAGCTTTTAGTGCACCTTCGCTGGTGTCTAAAATTTCTGACATATCTTTATATTTTATATCTTCAAAATACTTCATGTTAAAAACTAATTGTTGCTTCTCTGGCAAAGTTGCTATGGCTTCTTGAAGTTTTAGTTGAATGTCATCACCTTCAAAATAAACGTCGGCTTTTAGATTATTTATTGCATAAGTTTTGTGCTCTTCGTTTGTAATTTGTAATCGTTTTGCATTTTTGTTGATATGCGTAATAGATTCATTTGTCGCAATGCGATACAACCACGAGAAAATTTTACTATCTCCTTTAAACTTGTCTATACTTCTATATACTTTTATGAACGTGTTTTGCAATACATCGTCTGCATCGTCGTGAGAAATCACAATTTTACGGATATGCCAATACAAACGTTCCTTATAGAGCTGCAGTAGTTCTCTAAAAGCAGTTTCTCTGGTCGCATTATTTTGTAAACGTTGAATAAATTCTAGTTCGTCAGTCAAGTCAATTGCTTTGGTAGTTAGACCTATTAATGTACTAAAAGTTTAATCAGTAATTAATTATATTTATCAATTACAGATTATCAATTAGTTACACTCTAATAATTCGTTTAAAAGCATATAAACACGATAAAAAGCACTTTTTCCTTGCTTTATAGTATTTTATAGTCTATGTTTGAAACTGCTTAACCTATTTACTGTTATCAGTTCCCCAAATCTGATAACAACATGAAAAGGATGCGCCTTACGGTTCGTCCTTTTTTACTTTTCCCCTAAATCTCTAAAGGGAACTTTAATGGTCTGTTATTTAAGATTTTTTTTAGGGTTACGTAACGATTTTAATGAAAACCTTAGTAATCTATAACGCTTCATTAGTGTAATAAAAAAAACAATAATTTAGAAACGGTAAAAGCTTATTTAAAGCTTAAAATACCCAAATCACTACTCGAAACTTTGCATGTCTACAAGCTTTTTGTAAACACCATTTTTGGCAATAAGTTCTGTGTGCGTGCCTTGTTCTGCTATTTCACCTTTTTGCATCACTACGATTAGATCTGCATTTTGTATGGTTGAGAGTCGATGCGCAATAACAATTGATGTTCTGTTTTTCATCATGTTTTCTAAAGCGTCTTGTACTAAACGTTCGCTTTCAGTGTCTAACGCTGAGGTCGCTTCATCTAAAATCATTATTGGTGGATTTTTTAAAACTGCTCTAGCTATGCTAAGGCGTTGTTTTTGTCCACCTGAAATCTTACCACCAGAATCACCAATATTTGTATCAATGCCGTTAGGTAGGTCTTTTACAAATTCCCATGCATTTGCAATTTTTAGAGCTTCGGTAATTTCTTCTTCTGTAGCAACTTCTTTTCCTACTCTTAAGTTATTAGCGACAGTATCATTAAATAATATAGAGTCTTGGTTAACTAAGCCCATAAAGCCTCTTAATGATTTTTTAGAAAGATCTTTTATATTATCTCCATCTATACTTATACTACCTTCATTTACATCGTAAAAACGAGTAACTAAGTTGGCGATTGTACTTTTTCCACTTCCAGATTGACCTACAAGTGCTATGGTCTTTCCTTTAGGTATTTTTAAGCTGATGTTTTTTAATACGTAATTATCTTCATACTTAAAAGAAACATTATCTAAGGTAACTTCATTTTCGAAGGTTTCTTTTTCAATAGAATTTTTAATTTCCTTTATGTCATTCTCTGTTTCTATAAATTCTAAAATTCTATTTGCTGCACCATCACCACGTTTTACACTATAACTAGCTTTAGCAATAGCTTTAGCAGGAGTTAAAATATTATAAGCTAGTGTGATGTAGCCAACAAAGAAACTCGCGTCCATAGTTTTATCTACAAAAACAAGGTAACCACCATAAACCAACAAAACACCAATAACACCAATACCTAACAACTCACTTAAAGGTGAAGCTAAGTTCTGTCTGTTTAGTAACTTATTTGAATATTTGTAGTATCTATCATTACTGTCTTCAAACTTTTTAGCAAACATTTTTTCAACGTTAAAAGCTTTTATAATTCTAAGACCAGACATAGTTTCTTCTAAAACCGATAAGAAAACACCTTGTTCTTTTTGAACTTTTAGAGAACCCTTTTTTAAAGACTTTCCAATTCTTGAAATTATAAATCCTGAAATTGGAATAAAAATAAGTACAAAAAGCGTGAGTTTAGGGCTAAGAATAAGCATTGTTATAATAGAAAACAAAATCGTTAAAGGTTCTCTCACTATCATTTCTAAAATAGCTAAGAAAGAATTTCTAACTTCATTGACATCTGCACTTACTCTAGAAATCGTATCTCCTTTAGATTTTTCTGAATAAAAAGCAAGTGGTAATGTTACAATCTTATCGTAGAGTTTGTTTCTTATGTCTTTTAAAACACCATTTCTTAAAAATGTGATGAAATACATGGCTAAATAATTAGAAATGTTTTTTAGTAAAAACATGCTGATTATAACACCAACCATCATCATAAGCACTTTAAAGTCACCATATTTTTCAATATTATCGACTATAAAATAATTTAAATAATCTTCACCATACTTTTGTAATTTGAGCCAACCTTGCCATAGAGGCTTTGCTGTTACGTCACGTTGATCACTAAATATTACCTTAAACACTGGTATTAAAGCTACAAATGAGAGTGTGCTAAAAAGAGCATATAAAATATTAAAGAAAATATTTAGATAAGCATACCTCTTATAAGGTAAAGCAAAAGGAATGAGTTTTTTTATATAATCCATTAATTACAAATTCATATCCTTGAGTATAGCATCTATTCTATTTTCCAATAAGTGTTCCGTTTGTTTAAATGCTGACGAATTGTCTAATGTGCTATTAACACTGATATAGAATTTAATTTTTGGTTCAGTTCCACTAGGGCGTAACGCAATCTTACTTCCATCTTCAGTGTAATAAATTAACACATTAGATTTTGGAATATCTATGGTTGTTTCTTCATTAGTTTGAAGATTCTTAGAAATAGCTGATTGGTAATCTTCAATTAAAACTACCTTCTCACCATTAATTGCTTTCAACGGATTATTTCTTGCATCAATCATCATTTGTTTAATTTCTTGTGCTCCTTCAATTCCTTTTTTAGTTAAAGAGATAAGACGTTCTTTATAAAAACCGTGTTCTACATACAAGTCTATAAGTTCTTGGTACATGGTTTTTCCATTTGCTTTGGCTTGTGCTGCAATTTCGCAAGCTAAAAGGGTAGAGGTGACCGCATCTTTATCGCGTACAAAATCACCAACCATATAACCAAAGCTTTCTTCACCACCTCCAATAAAATCGAGTTCAGGGAAATCTTTTATCATTTTGGCGATCCACTTAAAACCGGTTAATCCAATTTTGCTTTCTACAGTATAGGCTTCAGCCAAAACAGAAAGCATTGGTGTAGAAACAATAGTAGAAGCAATAAATTGTTTACCATTTATTTTATCTGAATTTTTCCATTGTTTTAAAAGAAAATCCGTCATTAATAGCATGGCTTGGTTGCCGTTAAGAATCACTAGTTCATTTTCCAAATTTCTAACTACAACACCTAATCGATCACAATCCGGATCTGTACCAATAACAATATCTCCATCAACCTTGTCTGCGAGCTGCATAGCCATTTTAAGTGCTTCTGGCTCTTCAGGGTTTGGTGATACCACTGTTGGGAAATCTCCATTTGGCTCACGTTGTTCTTCAACAATATTTACATTAGTGTAACCTGCTCGTTTTAAAGTTTCAGGAACTGCTGTTATAGATGTGCCATGTAATGATGTAAAGACAATGTTTAAGTTTTGTCTAGCCTCTGCAGAAGTATTAAAGCTTCCGTTTTTAACTGAGGCGTCAATAAATACATCATCTACATCTTTTCCTATATATTGAATTAAATCTTTGTTTGCTACAAATTTAATCTCAGAATAATCTAATTGATTTATTTCTGAAATTACGGCAGAATCTTGAGGTGGTACCAATTGTCCACCATCCTGCCAATACACTTTATAGCCATTATATTCTGGTGGATTGTGTGAAGCGGTCAATACAATTCCGCAATGGCAGTTTAAATGTTTCAGAGCAAAAGAAAGTTCTGGTGTAGCTCTAAGATCTTCAAATAAATACACTTGTATACCATTTGCAGAAAATACATCTGCCACCATTTTTCCAAAAGTTTTGCTATTGTGTCTGCAATCGTAGGCAATAGCTACTTTTACAGTCTCGTTAGGAAACGACTTATTTAGATAATTACTTAAACCTTGTGTGTTTTTGCCCAACGTATATTTGTTAATTCTGTTGGTGCCAAGTCCCATAATGCCTCGCATTCCGCCAGTTCCGAATTCTAAATCCTTATAGAAACTTTCTTCTAAACCTTTAGGGTCAGAAGCTATCATGTGTTTTATTTGATCCTGAGAATCTTTATCAAAAGCTGGAGTCAACCATGCATTTACGCGTTCTAAAATTTCTGGTTTTATGTGAATCATTGGTATAAATTTTTATATCACAAAAATAAACATTTAACAATTTGTGACAGATTATATAAACGTAAAATCTTAAGTATTAAGATAAATTTAAGTCTTCTTTTATGTGGTAACGTTGTTGATTACCTTTAGAGCGAAGAATTAATTCTCCTAAGAAACCAGCTATAAAGAATTGCGAACCAATAATCATGGTAGAAAGTGCGATGTAAAATTGAGGTCGGTCTGTAATTAAACGACCAGTTGGATTAAAGAATAACTTATCCAATCCTAAATAGAGTGCAAAGCCAAAACCTATTACAAACATAATAACACCAAGTGCTCCAAATAGGTGCATAGGACGTTTTCCAAAACGCGAAATAAACCAAATGGTGATTAAATCTAGAAATCCATTTATAAAACGATTCATCCCAAATTTAGTTTTACCATATTTACGAGCTTGGTGCTGTACCACTTTTTCGCCAATATTGGTAAATCCAGCGTTTTTAGCTAATACAGGAATGTAACGATGCATTTCGCCATAGACATCAATATGCTTTACAACCGTATTGCTGTAGGCTTTTAATCCGCAATTAAAATCATTTAACTTTACACCAGAGGTGCGTCTCGCTGCCCAATTAAATAATTTTGAAGGTAAATTTTTAGAGATTACAGAATCGTAACGTTTTTTCTTCCAGCCAGATACTAAATCAAAGCGATCATCAGTAATCATTTTGTAGAGTTCTGGAATTTCTTCAGGATTATCCTGTAGATCGGCATCCATAGTTATAACCACGTCACCTTCAGCTTTTTCGAAACCTGCATGTAGTGCCTGTGATTTTCCGAAGTTTTTAAGAAATCGAATCCCTTTAACACTCGGATTAGCTTCAGAAAGTTCTGAAATGACCTTCCAAGAGTTGTCAGTACTGCCATCGTCTATAAACAGAATCTCATAAGAAAACTGATTGGATAGCATCACAGATACTATCCAATCGTGTAATTCTTTTAAAGAATCTTCTTCGTTAAGTAGTGGTATAACTACTGATATGTTCATAAGGACGCTGTCTAATTTCTAGACTTCAAAAATAATAGAATTAATTAAGAAACTTTTAGTTACTTTTCATAATAGCTCCAATGATTAGAGAAATTATAAATCCGAAGAATAAACTTCCAACTAACATCATTGTCGCGATAAAAAATTCTGAAGTCGAAAGATCAATCATCTTTAAAGCCATATCTAATCCCTCACCTTCCATATTAGGATTTTGGGTCATCATTTGGTCGATGGCCTCTTCTTTTTTACCAGCAAGAAATTCTGGTTGAATAACTCCGTAATGTATAGCAGCGTAAACTGCAGAAATTAGACCACCAACTAAGGCAATTCCCATTCCGACTTTCAAACCATCCTTAATGCGGAGAATATTAGCATTTAGTTTCTTGAAAGTACTGATACCATGATAAATTATATAAATTGTAATAATGGTACTTGCTACACTAATTATCCAATTACTTTCTAGATTCAATGCATATAATATAACTAATCCAGCTATTGACAAGAGTCCTGAATAAAGACCATAAGTGTATGCAATTGGTTTAATGGATGGTTTTTCGTGTTCCATAATAAAATAAGTTTTGTCGGTTAATTGTTTAGTTAGTATTCAAAGATAGCGAAATGTTACAATAATTGATAAAATAAAAATTATCAAAAAGATTGTAGATTTATAAAAAATACTTAAATTTGCACCTCGAAAAATCGAATATATTTTAAAGCATTTAGTGATGAAAGCAGGAATACATCCAGAAAATTATAGAGTAGTAGCGTTTAAAGATATGTCTAATGAAGATGTGTTTTTAACTAAATCTACAGCAGATACAAGTGAAACGATTGAAGTTGATGGTGTTGAATATCCACTAGTAAAATTAGAAATTTCTAGAACTTCACATCCTTACTATACTGGTAAATCTAAATTAGTAGATACAGCTGGTCGTATTGATAAGTTTAAAAACAAATATGCTAAGTTTAAGAAATAAACCTAGCTTAGATATAAACGTTAAAAGCCTTTCTGCATCAGAAAGGCTTTTTTGTTTTCTTTAATTAGGCTATTTTTGATATTGTAATTAAGTTAATTTAAGACTTCTAACTTCAGAAATTATAATGAATTATATATTATTCGACGGACCATACCGTGACAATTTATTACCATTTACTTACACAAGACCAGTCGCAGATATTAGAGTTGGTATTTTAACGATTCGTGAAAAATGGGAATCGTATTTAGAATATACTACAACTACCGTTACAGAAGATTATTTGGCTGATAAATTCCCAATGGTAGAGATGGTAGATAACATAATGATAAATGCGTCATTTCTACCGAATGCTGAAGTTATTACTTTGGTGAAGGGCTTAAAACATAATCAAGCGTTGTTTAAAGGCGAAGATGTCATCGCATTTTATGCTAGGGAAGGAGAGGAAGTCAAGGATTTTTCAACATTTGAAGCTATTGAATTTAAAGGTACTATTTTAACCATAAAACACACTTGGGATATTTTTTCTAAGAATGGAGAAGCGATAACCGAAGATTTTAATTTAATAACAAAAGACAGACAATCAGAACCAATACCTGCAACGGTAAACACAATAAACCCAGAGCATATATTTATAGAGAAAGGAGCGACCTTAAATTTTGCTTCACTTAACGCGAGCTCAGGGCCAATTTATATTGGTAAAGATGCTGAGGTTATGGAAGGTTCAATGGTTAGAGGTCCTTTGGCTTTGTGTAACAATGCGGCTCTTAAATTAGGAACTAAGGTCTACGGAGCTACAACAGTCGGACCACATAGTAAAATTGGAGGAGAGGTAAATAATTCTGTAATTTTTGCTTTCTCTAATAAAGGACATGATGGCTTTTTAGGAAATTCAGTTTTAGGCGAATGGTGTAATCTTGGTGCAGATACAAACAACAGTAATCTAAAAAATAACTACGCAGAAGTGCGGCTTTGGGATTACCAAACTGAAGGCTTTGCTAAAACAGGCTTACAGTTTTGTGGACTTATGATGGGAGACCATAGTAAATGTGGAATCAACACCATGTTTAATACTGGTACAGTTGTTGGAGTAAGTGCTAATATCTTTGGAAGCGGATTTCCTAGAAACTTTGTACCAAGCTTTTCTTGGGGAGGCAGTAAGGGTTTTGTTACCTATAAAACCAACAAGGCCTTTGAAGTTGCTGAAGTAGTAATGGCGAGACGAAAAGAAGAGTTTACAGCTAAAGATAAAGCGATTTTAGAGTACATTTTTGAAAGTACAAAACAATATAGAAGAGAATAACCATGATTAAAATTAAAGTCACGCTACTGTTTTTATTTGCATTCACCTTTGGATTTTCACAAAATGAAGATGTTGAGGTAAAAAATCTTAAAATTAATAACAAGCTCAACCATTTTGCTGCACGCGTTGTTGGCGATAAAATTTTCTTTAGTCATAACCTTACAACAAAAAGAGGACGTGCAATTAAGGATAAGTACGATGGATTTATATATACAATGTACGAAGCTCCATTGAGCGAAGATGGAGAAATAAACGATGTAAAACCTATTAAAAAAACAGAATTAGGTAGATTTAATATGTCTTCATCCACATTTTCAAAAGATGGTAAGTACATATATTTTACGACTAACCAATTAGATACTGGCACTAATAAGTTAAAAGGAGAAGAAACCTTTAATTTACAGATAAAGCGTGCAGAGTATGTAGAAGGTAAAGGTTGGACAAATTTTGAAACACTTCCGTTTTGCGAACCAGATTTTAACTACGCGCATCCTGCTTTAAGTCCAGATGGTTCTACACTCTATTTTATTGCAGATATAAAAGGTACAAAAGGAAAATCAGATCTTTATAAAGTATCGGTTTCTAGTCATAAAACCTATGGTGACATTTCGAGCTTAGGTGAAACTATAAATTCGTCGCGTACCGAAATTTTTCCATTCGTTAGCGCAGATAATAAGTTGTATTTCACTTCAGATAGAAGAGGCGGAAAAGGTGGTTTAGATATTTATAGCTACGATTTAGGGTCTTCTGATGCAGAACAAGTACCTGTTTCTTTAGCAGAGCCTATAAATAGTAGAGGTGACGATTTTTCATTCTTTTTAAATGATGATCTTACAACAGGTTATATATCTTCGCGACGCTCTAGAGGAGAAGGTGGAGATGATTTGTATTATTTCTCTAAATTTTAACTGTTAGTTGGTTCGTTGCGGAATTTAGTTCTTAATATGTGGAGTTTTCTTTACTCCTTTCAATTCCAATAAATTAGTTGCATTAATTCCAAGTCCATTTACAGTCTTTCTCGTAAATCTTACGACTTCATCATAAAATAACGGTACAATTGGTGCGGAAGCCATCACCAAAGCATCCATTTTAGTATAGAGTTGTTTTCTTTTTTTTACGTCTGTTTCTAAATAAGCAGCTTCATACATGTCATCAAAATCATTATTTTTATAATGCGTATAGTTTGGACCGTTTGGTGCAAAATTCTTACTGTAGAATAAAGATAAATAGTTTTCAGCATCAGGATAATCTGCAATCCAACTCGCTCTAAAAAAATCGAGTTGACCATTCGCTTTCGCATCTTTTAAACTAGATGCTGGTATCACATCCACATTAACAGTTAAACCCGTTTTTTGTAATTCACGTTGAATAAATTCACAGAAACTTAAGTAATTACTTATCGTTGTTAAGGTTACTTCTGGATTGCTAATGCCAGTTTCGGCTTTAAATTCGGAAATCAATTGTTTCGCTAAGTCTGGTTGATAACTAAAACCAATAGAATTATTAAAACCTGGTAAACCTTTTGGGATAAATCCTCCATTTGCAGGTATGCCAATTCCATTTCGTAAATAGGTCATCATTTTAATTCTATCAAAACCTATATTTATAGCCTTTCTCAGTTTTAATGACTGAAATTCTTCAACGTCAGTTTGCATAAAAAAAGCCAAATATTCTGTATTTAAATACGGTCCTCTAATCATAGTCACATCATCTACATAAAGCGTTCTTAAATTGCCGTCTGACGTCAAAATTTCATCTTTATAAGAACCATCTAAACCCGATACAAAATCAATATTTCCCTGTGCGAATTGCAAAAATTCACTTTGCTTGTCTGGTAAAAATGTAATAGCAATAGCTTCGAGATAGGGTAAAGTATGGCCTTGATTATCCACTTCAAAATAAGAGTTGTTCCGTCTAAAAACCAATTTAATGTTTTCTTCCCATCGTTTAAATTTAAAGGGACCTGTCCCAATTGGGTGCGATCTAAAATCACTCCCATATTGTTCCACAACTTCTTTAGGCACAACCGAACAGTATTTCATAGTCAATAATCCTAAAAACGCAGGAAAAGGTTGTTTCAGCTTAATTTGAAATGTAGAATCGTTAATGGCTGAAAAACGTTCCACTTTATTTAAAACCCAACTTCCTGGCGATGCTACAGATTTATCTTTTAATCTATTGAAGCTATATTCAAAATCTGAAGCCTTAACTGTTCTGGTTGAATCGTTATTAAATATTTCATGTTTATGAAACCAAACATCATTTCTAAGATTGAAAGTGTAGGTTTTAGCACTGTCTTTAATTATCCAGTTTTTTGCTATACATGGTATAACATTCAGTTGGTCATCCATTTGTACCAACCCATTGAAAAGCTGATGCGTTGCCCAAATATCGGCTAAGTCTTTTGAAAATGCTGGATCTAGCGATCCAATGTTTTTATGTTCGTTATATCTAAAAACAAGGTGGTCTTTAGCATTATCTTTTTCTGAAGAACACGATAGCAGCATAAAAACCAAAGTGAAATAGCATAATCTATTTAATATGAATTTGATGTGTTTTAACATATAACTATTATGTTGTAAATTTGCCAACTTGGTAAAAGTACAAGAATGAATCCAACAAAAAAAGTCGCTTTTTATACCTTAGGTTGTAAGCTAAACTTCTCTGAAACTTCTACAATAGCGAGAGGTTTTAAAGACGAAGGTTTTGAGCGTGTAGATTTTAAGGAAAAGGCAGACATTTATGTAATTAATACCTGTTCTGTAACTGAAAATGCTGATAAGCGATTTAAAAACATTGTAAAACAATCTCAAAAAGTAAATCCGGAAGCATTTGTGGCTGCGATTGGTTGTTATGCACAATTAAAACCAGAAGAATTGGCTGATGTTAATGGAGTGGATTTGGTTTTGGGAGCAACTGAGAAATTCAAAATTACAGATTACCTAAATGACCTTACCAAAAATGACTTTGGTGAAGTGCATTCTTGCGAAATACAAGAAGCCGATTTCTACGTAGGTAGTTATTCTATTGGAGATAGAACTAGAGCGTTTTTAAAAGTACAAGATGGTTGCGATTATAAATGTACATATTGCACAATTCCATTGGCTAGAGGGATTTCTCGAAGTGATACGATGACTAATGTACTTAAAAATGCCAAAGAAATTTCAGAACAAGGTATTAAAGAAATTGTGCTAACAGGTGTCAATATAGGTGATTACGGAAAAGGAGAATTTGGGAATAAAAAACACGAGCATACCTTTTTAGATTTGGTTACAGAACTCGATAAGGTAGAAGGTATAGAACGCCTAAGAATTTCTTCGATAGAGCCTAATTTACTCAAGAATGAAACGATAGACTTGGTTTCAGAATCAAGAGCATTTGTACCACATTTTCATATACCATTACAGAGTGGGAGTAATGAGATTTTGAAAAAAATGAAACGTCGTTACATGAAAGATCTGTATGTAAACCGAGTTTCAAAAATAAAAGAAGTAATGCCACATGCTTGTATTGGTGTAGATGTAATTGTTGGTTTTCCTGGGGAAACTGATGAACTTTTCCTTGAGACTTATAATTTTTTAAATGACTTAGATGTCTCTTACTTTCATGTTTTTCAGTATTCTGAACGTGATAACACAGAAGCGGCCAAAATGGAAGGTGTTGTTTATAAAAATGTAAGAGCGAAGCGTAGCAAAATGTTACGAGGTCTGTCTGCTAAAAAACGACGTGCTTTTTACGAAAAGCAGTTAAACACCGAGCGCACAGTTTTGTTTGAAGATGAAAATAAGGAAGGTTATATACACGGTTTTACTGAAAACTACGTAAAAGTAAAAGCACCTTGGAATCCTGAGTTAGTTAATACGCTTCACAACGTAGAGCTTACAGAAATTGATGACGACGGCTTGGTGCGTTTTAAATTTATTGAAGTCTTAGTGTCATAAATAAAAAAATCCGAAGCGTTTAAGCTTCGGATCTGCCATATATCTTATAATTAAAATTATATACGAATACCAACTGGGAGCATACGCTTATATTTTCTATTTCGTTTTACAAATTTAGCTATTTCAGGACTTGTAGGAACTACACTTATATTACGTTCCTTGATATTACTAAAAACCATGTCAATAAATTCTAATTCAAATTCATCAGTTCTAATCGCATCCGGAATTATCATTTTGGTTAAGAATATTTTACGCTCTTGCAAAGAATACTCGATAATAGCCATATCATTGTCAACCTTTAATTCAAATTGACGCAAAAAATCATTGTCAATCAATTCAGCTGTTTCAGTCATAATTTTTCTTTATTTTAAGTTAGCGGTTGGCAAGTAGATACTATATTTTACATAGTTTTGCTTTGCAAAGGTACAAAAAATCAATTTAAAATTAAATTTAAGGTTTTAAAACCTTAAATTATAAAGAATTAAGAGTTGTTATTTAACTTACTATATTAAATGAATAAAGAAATTACTCATATATATTTAATGCCTGGTATGGCAGCGAACCCAACAATATTTGAATATATAAAATTGCCAGAAGATCTTTATAAAATCCATTGGTTAGAATGGCAAATACCTAATAAGGCAGAAACACTAAAAGAATATGCGCAACGTATGTGCAAATTTATAGAATATGATAACGTTGTTTTGCTAGGTGTTTCGTTTGGTGGTATTTTAGTGCAAGAAATGAGTAAGTACCTCAAATTAAATAAACTCATAGTGGTTTCTAGTGTAAAGTCGCATCATGAGCTACCGAAACGTCTAAAGCTCCTAAAATCCACCAAAGCCTATAAAATCCTACCAACGCAATTGGTCAGTCATATAGACTTACTTACTAAATATTCATTTGGTGATAGAATTAAAAAACGAGTAGATCTTTATAAAAAGTACTTATCAATAAGCGATAAAACATATTTAGATTGGGCAATTAAACAAGTGGTATTTTGGGATCAAGACCAACCGCATCCTGAAGCTATTTATATACATGGTGATAAAGATGCTGTGTTTCCACATTCTTGTGAAGGCAATTGTATTGTTGTAAAAGGCGGAACACACATTATGATTATCAATAAATATAAATGGTTTAACGAAAATTTACCAAAACTTATAGAGGCTGTAACTTGAAAGAATTAAATAGATTACTTACATTGTAAAAAAAAAGAAAGCCATGCAAATCTTAAAAAATACTTTAGCTCTATTTGGATTGGTCTGTGTATCGGGTCTTTTTATCTTCTCCATGCAGAAATCTCCTGAAAACACAGCATCTGATCATATGATTGGTAAAGAACAACCCACTGTAAATGACTACAACGTCTATGCATTAGAAATGCCAGAAGGCATCAACTTTGCAGGTGAGCCTGTGCCTGTTGAAAACCCTGATATTTATGAGCGTATGGATAGAGAACTTTTGGTGAACACGTATTGGCAGTCTAATGGCTTGTTAATGTTTAAGCGTGCTCAAAAATACTTTCCTATTATAGAACCAATTTTGAAAAAGAATGGAATACCAGAAGATTTTAAATATTTAGCAGTTATTGAAAGTGGGTTGGTGCAAACCGCAAAGTCTCCTGCCGGTGCTTCTGGTGTTTGGCAAATAATGAAAGCTACAGGACGAGAAAATGGGCTAGAGGTTAATGGCAATGTAGATGAACGTTATAATTTAGAAATGGCAACCGAAGTTGCTTGCGATTATCTAAAGAAAGCTAAGGAAAACCTAGGGTCTTGGACAGCAGCTGCAGCAGCTTATAACGCTGGTAACGCTGGTATTTCTAGACGTTTAAAAGAACAAGATGTTTCTGGTTATTACGATTTATTATTAGGAGAAGAGACTGGTCGCTACGTATTTAGAATCGTGGCATTAAAGGAAATTTTATCGCATCCAGATAAATATGGTTTTAACTTTAATAAAAGCGATCTATATAAAACTGTACCAACTTACAAGGTTGCAGTTGATACAGCAGTCACAGATTTTGCGCAATTTGCGAAGCGTTTTGGAATTAACTATAAGATATTAAAACTACATAATCCTTGGTTGCGCGAACCGCACTTAAATAACAAATCTAGAAAGTTATATACTATAGAAATTCCTAAGGAAGGCTACTATAATGCAAAACCTTAATTGCGTTGGATTTTGTTATAAATAATATTTGGCAAATTTTACTTGGAATATATTATGTTTTAGCACTATTTGCAGTCATCACCATTTTACTTAAAAAAGTAAACCCTTCAAAGGCTTTAAGCTACATTATTATACTCTTGGTATTCCCTTTTTTTGGACTTATTGTTTATTATCTTTTTGGACAAGAATACAGAAAAACAAAAATTTTTAATAGAAAGAATATATTGAATCAATCTGTGGTAAAGAAAATTCAACAAGAATTAGAACTCGATACCGAGAAGATAAATAAAGTTGATGATGTATTAGACGAAAAATCGAAGCTTATTCCACTTTTATACAATAGCGAGAAATCGCATCTCACCATTAATAACAATGTAAAACTTATAAAGAATGGTGATGAAAAATTCAAATTACTTTTTAGTGATTTAAAAGCAGCACAGCATCATATCCATCTTGAATATTTTATAATTAAAGATGATATAATTGGTAGTGAGCTTTTTCACGTGCTTTGCGATAAAGCCACAGAAGGTGTCAAAGTTCGTGTCATTATAGATGATGTGGGAAGCTCTGTTTCTTCTAAGATGAAGCGCAAGTTAAAAGAATGTGGTGTCGAGATGTTTTCTTTTATGCCTGTTTTGTTTTCTAATTCAACTGGTAAGATGAATTATAGAGATCATCGTAAAATTATAGTTATCGATGGTAAAATAGGTTACGTAGGTGGTATAAACATCTCAGATGATTATGTGAATGCTAATAATAAAAATAGATATTGGAGAGATACTCACATTAGAGTTAGTGGAGAAGCAGTAAAACCACTGCAGATTTTGTTTTTTACAACTTGGGATTTTGCTAGTGATGTTGATGATTTAAAAATTTCAAAAGATTATTTCCCAAAGCACAACTGTGAAGGCAATATACCAATTCAGATTGCAGCAAGTGGTCCAGATACAGAATGGTCTAATATTATGGCGGCCATATTTGTAGCCATCACCAATGCAGAAGATTATATTTATGTTACAACACCTTATTTTATTCCAAATGCCGAAATTATTACGGCTTTGCAAGTCGCAGCGAGATGTAATAAAAAGGTTAAGATTATTGTGCCTAAAAAATCGGATTCGTGGATTGCACAATATGCAACAAATTCTTATTTAGAATTATTGTTAGAAGCAGGAGTTGAAGTATACCGTTATACAAAAGGATTTATTCATGCCAAAACAATAGTCATAGATGGTGTTTTTAGTTCTGTGGGAACGGCAAATATGGATTACAGAAGCTTCAATATAAATTTTGAAGTCAATGCCCTAATTTACAATAAGAAATTTAGCGAAGAATTAAGAACATTCTTTATTGACGACTTAAAAGACTGTGAAAAATTAGATATAGAATCTTGGAAAAATCGCGCTAAAAGAACTAAAATTGTAGAAGCTACAGCACGTTTAATGGCACCTTTACTCTAATTTACCTGCGGCTTCTGCGATTTTGTCGGGAAGATGTAGGCTGACCATATTGTTGCTTTGGAATTGAAGCTTTTTTCATTTGTTGCTTCATCATTTTAATCTGGTCTGCAAGCATATCTCTTTTATCTAATTTATCAGCTTCTGCTAATAATTTTACAGCTTCCTGCTTTCGACGTTTAGAAAACGCGATTCCAGCTAAATTTAGTTTAGCCATCGCCAAATCATGATCCATGGATAGACCTAAATCGATCGCTTTTTTAAAATATTTTTCGGCTTCATTCATATTAGTTTGTGAAACCATAACACCATTAAGGTAATTTAAATACCCTTGCTGTTTTTTTACTAAAGCACCTTCAGGATTTTTAATTTTATCTAACCATTTCTTAGCACCAGGGAAGTCTTGTTTTCTAAGCTTTAAAAATGCCAAAAGAATCATTTCATTCTTAAAGTATAAGAATATAAATACAGTAGAAAGTAAGATGTACATTATACCATTGCCTATTTCACCTTCAGTAAATTGATAGATACCAAAACCAATAATTAGAGCTGCAATGACTAATTTTATATTTTTATGGAACATTTCTTTGTCTATTTTTAGAGAGCGCAAAGGTAATAAAATTCTAGATAAAAATTTTTATTTTACCACTTGCTAAAGTAAAAACTTGTTGTATATTTGCACGCAGTTTTGAGATGGCTCTAAACTGTTAAAAAGAATATTCAGATTTTAAATACATAGGACATGCCAAAAAGAACATTTCAACCGTCTAAGAGAAAGAGAAAAAACAAGCACGGTTTTAGAGAAAGAATGGCTTCTGTTAACGGAAGAAAAGTTTTAGCACGTAGAAGAGCTAAAGGAAGAAAGAAATTGTCTGTATCATCTGAAGCAAGACATAAAAGATAATGATTAACAATTGTTAATAATATTAGGGCGTTACTTAGGTGTAACGCCTTTTTTTGTACCTAAGTGATACTTATTTTTGCACAGCCATATAATTAAAAAACTTTTTGTAACACAATTAAACAAATCTAACATGCCAAAAAACAAAAACATCAAGTCTATTTTACTTATCGGTTCTGGTCCTATAGTAATTGGTCAGGCCTGCGAATTTGACTATTCAGGATCGCAAGCATTACGCTCATTAAGAGAAGATGGAATAGAAACGATTCTTATTAATTCTAATCCTGCAACAATTATGACAGACCCAACAATGGCGGATCATGTTTACTTGTTGCCTTTAAATACAAAATCTATTATTCAGATTTTAAAAGAACACCCACAAATTGATGCTGTATTGCCAACCATGGGAGGACAAACCGCTTTAAATTTATGTATCGAGGCTGATGAGAAAGGGATTTGGGAGGATTTTGGTGTTGAGATTATAGGTGTAGATATTGATGCGATTAATATTACTGAAGACAGAGAAAAATTTAGAGAATTAATGTTAAAGATTGGTGTTGGCATGGCACCACAAGCTACGGCAACATCATTTCTAAAAGGAAAAGAAATAGCTCAAGAATTTGGATTCCCTTTATGTATTAGAGCGTCATTTACTTTAGGTGGAGCAGGTGCTTCTATAGTCTATGATGAAAAAGAATTTGATGAGAACTTAACCAGAGGATTAGAAATTTCTCCAATCCATGAGGTAATGATAGATAAAGCCTTATTGGGTTGGAAAGAATATGAGCTCGAATTGTTGCGAGATAGTAATGATAATGTTGTTATTATATGTACAATTGAGAATATGGATCCTATGGGAATCCATACAGGTGATTCTATAACTGTAGCACCAGCAATGACTTTGTCTGATAAAACTCAGCAAAAAATGCGAGATATGGCAATCCATATGATGCGCAGTATTGGTGACTTTGCAGGTGGTTGTAATGTGCAGTTCGCGGTGAGTCCAGACAAAGAAGAAGAAATTATTGCTATTGAAATTAATCCACGTGTATCGCGTTCTTCTGCATTAGCGAGTAAAGCAACTGGTTATCCAATTGCTAAAATTGCTGCAAAATTGGCTTTGGGTTATACACTCGATGAGTTAAGTAACCAAATAACAAAGTCCACATCGGCTTTATTTGAGCCGACATTAGACTATGTTATTGTTAAGATTCCACGTTGGAATTTCGATAAATTTGAAGGTTCTGATAGAACATTAGGACTTCAAATGAAAGCTGTGGGTGAGGTAATGGCTATTGGTCGTTCATTCCAAGAAGCATTGCATAAGGCCACACAATCTCTAGAGATAAAAAGAAATGGTTTAGGTGCAGACGGAAAAGGTTACAATGATTACGATACAATTATTAGTAAGCTAAAATATGCAAGTTGGGATCGTGTTTTCGCAATCTATGATGCTATTGAAATAGGTATTCCATTGAGTCGTATTTTCGAAATCACAAAAATTGATATGTGGTTCTTAAAACAATATGAAGAGTTATTTCAACTACAGAAGGAAATTTCGACATATACAGTAGATACAATAGATAGAGAGTTATTGTTAGAAGCTAAACAAAAAGGGTATGGGGATAGACAAATTGCTCATATGCTTAAATGTTTAGAGAGTGAGGTTTATAATAAACGAAGAGTACTAAATATAAATCGTGTTTATAAATTAGTTGATACTTGTGCTGCAGAGTTTAAAGCGCAAACACCATACTATTACTCGACTTTCGAAAGTGAGGTAGAAACACCAGATGGACAAGTTTTTGTTCATAATGAAAGTGTTGTTACGGACAAAAAGAAAATTATAGTATTAGGTTCTGGACCTAATAGAATTGGTCAAGGTATTGAGTTCGATTATTGTTGCGTGCACGGAGTTTTAGCTGCTGCGGAATGTGGTTATGAAACTATAATGATTAACTGTAATCCAGAAACCGTTTCTACGGATTTTGATATTGCTGACAAATTGTATTTTGAACCTGTGTTTTGGGAGCATATCTATGATATTATTCAACATGAAAAGCCTGAAGGTGTCATTGTACAACTTGGAGGACAAACAGCATTGAAACTTGCCGAAAAGTTAGAAAAATGGGGAGTTAAGATTATGGGAACGAGCTTTAAGTCATTAGATTTAGCAGAAGATAGAGGAAGTTTTTCAAACATATTAAAAGAAAATAATATTCCTTATCCAGAATTTGATGTTGCAGAGTCAGCTGACGAAGCTTTGGCTATTGCAGATGTTTTAGACTTTCCGATATTAGTGAGGCCGTCCTATGTACTTGGAGGACAAGGGATGAAAATTGTAATTAATAGACAAGAATTAGAGGCTCATGTTATAGACTTACTAAAATCTATTCCAGGCAATAAATTACTCTTAGATCACTACTTAGATGGTGCTATTGAAGCAGAAGCAGATGCTATATGTGATGCAGATGGTAATGTTTATATTATAGGGATTATGGAACATATAGAACCATGTGGTATCCACTCTGGTGATAGTAATGCTTTATTACCAGCTTTTAATTTGGGAGACCTAGTTAAGCAACAAATTATTGACCATACGCATACCATTGCGAGAGCTTTAAATACAGTAGGTTTAATAAATATTCAGTTCGCAATTAAAGATGATATTGTTTACATTATTGAAGCGAACCCTAGAGCATCACGTACCGTACCATTTATAGCAAAGGCTTACAAAGAACCTTATGTTAATTATGCAACTAAAGTGATGTTGGGCGAAAACAAGGTCACAGATTTTGACTTTAATCCACAACTAGAAGGTTATGCTATTAAGCAACCCGTATTCTCGTTTAATAAATTCCCTAATGTAAATAAAAAGCTTGGGCCAGAAATGAAGAGTACAGGAGAGAGTATCTTGTTTATAGATAGTCTAAAAGATGATGAGTTCTACGATTTATACTCAAGACGAAAAATGTATTTGAGTAAGTAATATTAAATGACTATTATTATTAATTATGTATTATTAATATAATGGCATACTTTTCGATGAAGTGTAGATACAAGTCATTAATAATTATTAACTTAGCTAAGATTTGATTAAAAAATAGATGTTAAAAACTTTAGTACTCGTTTTAATTGTACAGTTACAATTTGCAGTTACGGCCCAAGAAAATGCGGTCTTTGACGTCGCTAGAGCAGGTAATTTAAATGAGATTAAAGCTCTAGTTTTAAAGGATAAAGACGTTATTAATGTAGCTGATGATAGAGGTTATTATCCTTTAACATTAGCTTGTTATCATGGCAATATAGAAGTAGCTATTTATTTAATAAATAACGTCAAAGATGTCAATGTGAATATGAGCTATGGAACTCCTCTATTAGCATCAGTATTTAAAGGGCATTTAGAATTAGTAGATGAATTGCTAAAAGTTGGAGCGGATGTTAATATGGCAGATATTAATGGCAGTACGGGTTTACATTTTGCCGTAATGATGGGTAATATTGAAATTGTGACTAGCCTTTTAAGACACAATGCGGATATTAACTTGTTAGATAATAAGAAAAGGAAACCAATCGATTATGCCTTAATTTCTGGCAACGAAGATATAATTAAACTATTAAAACAATGATAAACTTTTAATATATAGAGTATGAAAAGAATTACCCAAATTTTATTTTTCACATTTTGCTTATATAGTTCAGCCCAGACTATTTCTACAGGTTTAGTACTTTTATCTAATATTGGAGGAGTCGAATACAGCGCACAGATTGATGTAAATGATGCGACAATTGAGCTGACTTTAGTTGGACCAGATAATGAATGGTTAGGCATTGGGTTTGATGCTATGTCCATGACATCTGGAAAGGATGTGGTTATTTATGATGGTACAGACTTAACAGATCGCCATTTTATTGGTATAGGTTCTGTTCCAGACCTAGATGCTGCCGCACAAGATTGGACTATAATTTCTAATACTGTAGATACTGGTGTTAGAACTTTAGTTGCTACAAGAGCAAGGGAAACAGGAGATATTGAAGACTTTGTTCCAACAACTTCTGATACATCTATTGATTTGGTATGGGCGAGGTCACAAAATGGTACTTTTACATTAGAGTGGCATGGAGGGAATAGAGGAATGACCAGAGAATCTTATGTCACCTTATCTCAAAAAGAGTTTCAGCTTGGTGATTTTACAATATCTCCAAACCCTTCTAAAAGTAAATTGAATATCAATTTACCAAGTAATATAGAAGATTTGAATCTTGAGGTTTTTGATGTATTGGGAAAACGCGTTTATAAAGGATCTCTTACTCGACTAGAATCTTCAATAGATGTTACTAATTGGAAAAGCGGTGTTTATTTGGTTAGAGTTTCTAATGATAAAATTACTCATACAAAGCGATTTCTAAAGCAATAGCTGAGAAAGTCATGCTAAAAAATTTATAATTGCCAGTACTTTAAGATGCTCTTATTGTTCTGGCAATTCTATTTTTACACGGTACTTCTTTAATTCTTCAAGATAATTTTTGTGAGAAAAACTTATCGTATCAAATTCTTTTTGTCTTAGGAATTTAGTTTCAATTCGTTTTACAGCTTTTAAAAAACGTTTAAGTTCAGTTTTGTCATTTATAATAAGACCAGGAACTTCTTTTACTTCATCATTTTTATATTTTGCAACCATTGTAATGTAGGAAGAGTTGCAATGCTTAATGTTACCAGTTTGTATATTTTCTGCTTCAACTCTAATGCCAATTACCATAGACGTTTTACCTACATAGTTTACTGAGGCTTTCATAGTTACAAGTTCACCAACTTCTATTGGGTTTATAAAGTCTACAGTATCGACAGAGGCCGTAACACAATAGGTTCTAGAATGTTTTGATGCACAAGCAAAAGCGATCTGATCCATAAGGTTTAAAATATAGCCTCCATGTATTTTGCCACTAAAATTTGAATGTGATGGTAGCATTAATTGAGAGATACTAATTCTTGATGAATCTATAGTTTTATACATAAGTTCTTAGAAATAAATAAGTGAGACTAGTAATAATGGCAATCCCAAAGCTGATAAGTGTGCCTATAAGAATGTATTCGGTAAGTTTTCGTTCTTTAGTTGAAGTTAAATCACCAAATCTAAAAACAGATTTTGCAGTAATTAAAAACCCAACGGCTTCCCAATGGCTTGTAATAATAAATATAAAAACTAAAAGACGTTCTAAAATACCAATGTACTTACCAGCATCCTTAAGAGACTCATTATTTTTAGTTAATGAAGAAATATTCCATTTAGAGACTATTATTTTCATTATTATGGACGTAGGTTTAGTTAAAAAACTTGAGCATATAATTAGTAAGAGCAGTTGAGAAGTTAAAGTAAAATTGAATTGAAAATCACCATCGAACAAAAAATATGTTAATATTATTAATGTTATAAGGTGTAGTAACTGATCTGCAAAAAAGAAGAAACGTTTTGTCTTTTTTTTCTGTAAGATGAGTTTTAAAGCATCAATTACAAAATGTATTACACCAATAGATAAGATTAAAATAGTGTAAGATAGATCCCAAACAAATAGAAACATTAATGCGATATGAATAGCTACGTGCACATATAACCAAACCGATTTTAATTTCTTTTTTTCTTTATTCTTTATCCATTTTAGAGGCTGTAAAAAGAAATCACCTATGAGGTGAGCCAAAATGAGTTTAAAGAGTAATAAAATCATAGTTGTGCTATTTTTTGTCTGTATAAAGTGTCTAATTCTAAAATTTCATCTAGATACGCACGTTTTTGACGTTTGCTTACAGCATCCTGACTTATACCAATGATTTCTGCCAGTTTTACCTGAATCATATTAGGATGCTCTAAACTTAATTTTACAATTTCAGCCGAGTTTACCGTCCAATTATCCATAGCAATAAGCGCTAACCTAAAATAGAGATTAATTTCTTTATTTAGTACTTTATTATTTGTTTTTAATTTTAGATTTTGCTTCTCTTTTTTTAACGTTTCAAATGTTTCACCAGAAAAAATAAAGGCTTCGCCATTAGATTCGCTTACAGAATTTCCTTGGTAATCTTTTGTGCCAATACCAATAGACATGCGAACATCCAAGCCCTTTACAGATTTTAAAAATGCTTTTATAAAAACCGCTGCTCTAAAACTATCTTTTACGTTGCTACATTCTAATTGAAAGCTGTCACCTCTATATATATCGTAAAAGGAAGCATTGCTAGCTAATTTAGATAAGGCAGATTTTAATGGGTTTAGCCATGATTCTTCGCTTAAGGCTTTACGTGATTTTATAATATCTCCTGTTATTATGCTCGTCATAATATATGATTTAACACTACAAATATATGCCTTTAAAATAGAATAAACTAATTTATGCCTTATTTGTGGAATATTTAAAATTATTCTTTAAAAAAGGAATAATTTAAATTTTACCTTCTTTAACAATACCATAAATTATAATCATAGAATATCAATTTAAGGCTTATTTATGAGATCTATTACGTATTCTATATTCTGTTTCAGTACGCGAATACAATCCAATACATAGAAGAATTACTCCAAGCAAACCAGAAATGAAGATTATAAACGTATTAAAATCTTTCTTATCCATAATCTTATAATCAGTTAAAAGCAGTGTCAAACTGAAACAAATCCCAATAATGCCTCCAATGACTAATCTGGCATAATAGAATCTAAGAGTCCATTTATATATAGTATTTATGGTTTTCTTATTCAAAATCCTCAGCAGCACGTTTTACAATACTTTCGGGCAATGATTTTTTAGCTTTGGCACCCATTTTTTTAATTTTTTCCACACGACTAATTAAATTTCCTTTACCATCAACTAATTTATTCATGGCAGAAGCATAGTCATTTTTTGCGGCATCAATCTTCTTGCCAACTCCAGTTAAATCAGTAACCAAACCTTCAAATTTATCATAGAGCGCACCAGCTTGTTTGGCAATTTCAATAGCATTTTGTTGTTGCTTTTCATTGTTCCACATGGTGTCAATGGTACGTAAGGTTGCTAGTAGGGTTGACGGTGTAACAATAACAATATTTTGCTCAAAAGCTTTATTGTATAAATTATTATCTTCATTTATAGCCACTGCAAATGCAGGCTCAATAGGTATAAACATTAAAACAAAATCTGGCGATTCAATATCATATAAATCTTGGTAGTTCTTAGCAGAAAGGTCATCGACATGTTTTTTAATGGAATTCACATGTGCTTTTAAAAACAAAAGTCTTTCATCATCCTCTGCATTTACCATACGCTCATAAGCGGTTAAAGACACTTTTGAGTCAATAATCATTTTTTTTGAATCTGGTAGATGTAAAACTACATCTGGCATGGCACGAGAGCCATCTTCGCGCTGAAAATTCTGCTGCACAAAATATTCTCTATCCTTTTCTAATCCAGATTTTTCTAAAACACGCTCCAAAACTAGTTCGCCCCAATTACCTTGCATCTTGCTATCACCTTTTAGGGCTTTAGTGAGGTTAGTAGCCTCTAAGGCCATTTGCTGGTTGAGATCTTTTAAACCAAGTAATTGCTCTTTTAAAGCAGAATGCATGCTAATACTTTCCTTTTGTGTGTCCTCAACTTTCTTTTCAAACGTTTTTATCTTTTCTTCAAGTGGATTTAAAATGTTCTTGATATTCTCTTTATTTTGAAGTGTGAATTTCTCAGACTTTTCATCCAAAATTTTAGAAGCCATTAATTCAAAATCCTTTCTAAGTTGTTCTTGTTGTTTGGCTAATTCTTCGTCGCGCTTTAAGTTTAATTTTTGAAGATTTTCAAATTCTGTATTACGTCGTGAAAGTTCTGTATTTAAAAAATCTTTTTCTCTTCTAATGTTTTCACGCTCAGATTCAATCTTTTCTAAGTTTTGTTTTAAGTCTTCAATATTATTGTTGAGTTGAAGTTGGCGTTCTTCTAAAGTGCTCTTGTCACCTTTACTTTTTAGTTGTGCAAATTTAAGACCAACAAATGCTCCAATACCTGCAGAAATTATAATGGCTATGAATAGAATGAGTGTGTCGTTCATGTTAAAAAGAGAAATTTATCAAATATAATTTTTAATGTTGAAATTGAAGTTGAAAATGAACTCGAAATTGAAACTGATTACTGAGACTGTAAAATGAAGACTATTTAGTCACCCTAAAACTCCCAGTTTTGTTGTTAAAAGAAATTAAATCCTTAGGAAAAAGAGATTCAAAAATACCATTAGAAATTAAATTACAAGGCTGGTCACAAATTACTTCATTACCACGCATCACAATCATAGTATCACAAAGTTGAATTGCCAAATCAATTTCGTGAGAAGAAAACAAGATGGTTTTACCAGTTTCCTTAGTTAATTTTTGAAGCAGTTTTAAGATATAAGCTTTGTGGTACATATCTAAATGTGTCGTAGGTTCATCTAAAATAATAACCTCTGTATCTTGCGCTAAGGCTCTTGCGATCATTACTTTTTGTAACTGTCCATCGCTGAGTTCGTAACATCGTTTGTCTTTTAAATCTGAAATATTGACTTGTTTTAAAGATGAATTTACAATTGTAATATCTTCATCAGTTAGGTTTCCAACCCAATTAGTATAAGGATGTCTTCCTAAGGCAACCAATTCATAAACCGAAAGATTCTTTGAGGTTAATGGTTCTGTTAGTACAATACTCAGTTGTTTTGCTAATTCTAAATTAGAGGTGGATTTTAAATCATTACCATTTAAAGAAATGCTTCCTGATAATGCAGGTTGTACATTAATAAGTGTTCGTAAAAGTGTAGACTTTCCTATGCCATTAGCACCAACTAAACCAATTAACTGTCCTTTTTGCAATTCAAAATTAATATTTGATGCAATAACGGTTGCAACGTTCTTGGTTTTGTAACCAATTGAAAGTTGATTTGCTTTTAAGATGATATGTTGTTTTATTTTTGTCATTAACTTTATTAATCAAATCCGTCAGATTTTAAAAACCTGACAGCTCTCCATAGTATTCAAAACATCATTTTACGTTGTCTCACCAATAACCAAATTACAACAGGCGCACCAACCAAAGCTGTTATAGCATTTATAGGCAACATATAATCGCTTCCTGGAATTTGAGCAATACTATCACATACCAACATCACAATTGCACCAAATAAAAACACAGCTGGTAATAATACTTTGTGATTAGAGGTTTTAAAAATTTGCCGAGTTAAATGCGGAATTGCTAAGCCTATAAAAGCGATAGGACCAGCAAAGGCAGTTGCAGTGCCTGCGATTAAACTTGTTGCCAGAATGATAATGAGTCGGCTTTGTTTTAAATTTAAACCTAAACTCTTTGCATAGTGGTCTCCAAGTAATAAACTGTTTAATCCTTTTATAGAGGCAATGCTTAGTATAATACCGATACTATAAATTCCGAAGAAAATTAATAATTCTTCCCAAGACAAATTACTTAAACTCCCAAATCCCCAAAAAATATATTGTTGTAATTGCTCGGCAGAACTAAAATAAGAGAGAACGCTTACTACAGCTGCAGTGATACTTCCAAACATTAATCCAATAATAAGAATTGCCATGGTATCTCTAACTTTGTTCGAAACTGCCAATACTGCCAATAAAACCAAAAAACTACCTAAACTAGCTGCAATAACAATGCTCCATTTAGAAATTAAAGCCGTAGCAAACAAGCCGCCAAATAAACCTGACCCTAAAATAACAAGAGCAACTCCTAAGCTAGCTCCAGAGCTAATGCCCAAAACAAAAGGACCAGCAAGAGGGTTTCTGAACAAGGTCTGCATTAACAATCCTGAAATGCCTAAACCAGAGCCTACTAAAATTGCAGTAATAGCCTTAGGTAATCTAAAATTGGTAACAATAACTTGCCAAGTTGTATTTTCTATACCTCCAAAAAGACTACCAAAAATACTTTTCAAAGGAATACTGACCGAGCCTAAACTAATATTTGCTAAAAAGCACAGTATTAAGAGTACTGATAGTATTATAAATTGATATTTGTAGTTAGTTCTCATTCTTCTTTATTTAGACCTATCAGGTTTGGTCTACAACTTTTCATTTTAATTTTTCGAAAAAATAAGGCGTATAATCTTCTAACAACTCAGGATGGCAAATTTTAATTAAATCTTTTAAAACTAAATCTGGTCGTGCTGTTCCTAATTCGTAATAGAGCACTCCACCTGTTTCTCCTGTAGTGTTTGAGAACGTATAAATCGTTTTTCTTTTAAACGCTTTAAAATTAGTATACAGTGAATTAGACTTTTCTAACTGCTCAAAGCTAGAGTAGTAAGAAGGACTTAACCATAAATCTGCATCTTTAGCTTTATCTAACACGGCTTCAAAACTTAAAGCTAAACTTCCATTTCCTGTGGTTTCACTCCATAAATAGTCAACGTTAGCGTCTTTTAAGAATTGCGCCTCTGCGCTAGAGCCATTTGGCAAGTGCCAAACATCTTTGGTCATAGCTCCACTTAAAATAGTAGGTCTGTTCTTTGCCTGTTTTGCTATGGTTTTAGCTTCTAAATAATTTTTTTCAATGGTATTAAAAATAGAATCTGCTTCTTTTTCTTTATTGAATAACACACCAAAAAACTTAATCCATTCCGCTTTCGCTAAGGCAGACGATTCTACCCAATCACCATTATATAATACAGGAATACCTGCTTTTTTAATAGTTTCAAATGTTTTATTAACTCCATCTACTCCAAAACCTATGACCAAATCTGGATTTAGTTCTAATAAAACTTCTGTATTAATACCTTCGTTTTTACCTAGTTCTCTAACTTTTCCGTGGTTAATTAATGCTCTCGTTTTTTCTGAAGAAATATAATCGGTCCCAGGAAACCCAACTAGAGTCTGTTCTATGCCTAATAATTCTAACGCAGGAATGTGTGTTGTAGATGTAACAACAATTTTCTGAATTTTATCAGTTATAAAACCATCATATTCATCTTTTGGAAATGTAGTTTTGGCCATATTCGCCTTAGAAATGAGAATATATTTAAAATTTTTCGCAGCTTTTGGCCAAGCCTTATTTATCGTTAAAACTTTAAAGTTTTCATTTTCAATTACTGAGAATCCTTCTGCATATTTTAATTCTGAGATTTCGGGCGTAGACGTTCCAGGTAGTTCAGTTTTCTGTTCATTTTTACAAGAAACTAATGCTAGTATGAATAATAGATAAATTGAAAATCTCATTTTTTGTCCTTAAATGTCCATTTTGGACTCAAAAGTAATATTATTTAAAGTTTTGAGTGAAACATTAAACAGAATGTTTATTTTCGCACCGAAATTAGGTTCTATTCGGCTAGCCGAATGGATTAAAAGGGAATCTGGTGCGATATTTTATTATCAAATCCAGAACTGTTCCCGCAACTGTAAGCTATAAAGCTTGATATTACCTTCAATGTCACTGTTACGCCAAAGTGTAATGGGAAGACCGATATCAAGACGCAAGTCAGGAGACCTGCCAATTTCAACATAGAAGTCAAACTTTCGGGATAAAAGTTTACATACTAATTACAGTGTGTTCTCGAACAATTAAAATTAAAATGAACAAAACAAAATGGTTTTGTAGCATGCTATGTATTGGTATGTTATCAATGGGTGTTGCGCAAACGCTTCCGATAGCTATTGGAAACGATTCTACAAAAGTTGAACAATTAGACGAAGTTGTTATCACAGATTCTAAATTTCAGCTAAAACGCGAAAATTCTGGTAAAGTAATTACTAAAATTACTTCAAAAGATTTAGAAAAATTGCAAGGCCAATCGGTTGCCGAAATTATTGGAAGAACTGTTGGAGTAGAGGTAAATGGAGTTCGCAGTAATGCTGGGCAAAATTTGAGCTACTTTATACGTGGTGGTCGTAATCGCCAAGTTCTTATTCTTATTGATGGAGTTCAAGTTACAGACCCATCTCAGATTGCAAATGATTATGATTTGCGATTATTAAACGCAGACCAAGTAGCGTCTATTGAGATTCTTAAAGGAGCTTCGAGTACACTTTACGGTACAGGAGCAGCAACTGCTGTTATTAATATTACCTTGAAAGAAGCGTCTAAAAAAGCGTTCAACTTAAATTTAAGAAGTACGCTTGGTTCTAATCAGTCCTCTGATGAAGATAACTATGCTATCGAAGATTTTAGAAATAGTGTAGCTATAAACGGAACAATTGGAGAATTTAACTATTTAGCAAGTTTCGGCCAACAATACACAGATGGGTTATCTGCAATTGAAGTTGGTACAGAATCTGACGCTTTTAATAGTTATAATACAAACTTGAAATTAGGGTATAAATTCAGTAAAGCTTTTAGATTAAATACTTATGCTAGTTTCGATAAATTTAAAGCAGATTTTGATGATAGTTTTGGCATGATGGATGCAGATAACCGCTCAATTTCTAAACAATACAGAATAGGTGTATCTCCAGAATTTAAATATAACAGAGGAAGTATAATTGTAAATGCAGCTTATAATGATGTAGAGCGTGAGATTGAATCGAGTTTTCCTTCTGTGTTTAATGCGCAGAGCACTATCGTAGATGCTTTTAATCGGTACAATTTTAATGATAAATTCTATTCAGTTTTAGGTATTAATTATCAAGATAATAAGATGGAAAGCTTTTCAATTCCTTTTGGCGAAACTGAATTTAGCCAATCTATAGACCCAAAAAGCGCACAATTTACTATAACAGATCCTTATGCTAATGTTGTGTATGTATCAGATTTTGGAATGCATATTAATGCTGGTTTACGTCTAAATAACCATAGCGAATATGGAAGCCATTTGGTTTATAGTGTTAATCCATCTTACACGATTGATTTAGATTTTGGATATGTGAAAGGCTTGACAAGTTATAGTACAGCGTTTATTACACCATCTTTATTTCAGTTATTTGAACCTAGTTTTGGAAATGTGGACTTGGACCCAGAAGAAAACCAAACTATAGAAGTTGGAGCAGAACTTTCTATAAATGATAGCGCAACGTTTAGCCTAGTTTATTTTAATAGAAATGAAGATAATTTTATTGATTTTGTAGATACTGGTGGATTTGTGTTTCAATATCAAAATATTAGTGACTCTTTTACTGCTAGTGGCTTAGAGTTTGTAGCTCAGGCTAAAATTACTGAAGGTTTAGATATTAACCTAAATGCAACCTACACATCTTTAGATGAAGATTTAAGTTTACGAATCCCAGAAATTAAAGTGAATACACGTATAGATTATAATATATCTCAATCTACGTTAGTAAGTCTGTCTTACCAGTATAATGACGATAGAGAAGATGTAGTATTCAACAACACAACTTTTGAAAACGATTCTGTAACATTAAATTCTTATGGTTTATTAGATTTTTATATTAGCCATAAGATTATAAATAACAAGATGACCTTGTTTGCTAATGTCACTAACATTTTTAATGAAGATTACCAAGAGTTATTTGGTTTTGCAACTAGAGGCAGAGGCTTTAATTTAGGGTTTAGCTTAAATCTCTAAAAAAAGAAAGTCCTAAATAACTCATCTTGTTATTTAGGACTTTCTATAATTTTATAAGACTTATTTCTTTATACTAGTAAGCTGAATATCAAAAATAAGGTTCGTATTTCCTGGAATTAACGGAGCTCTTCCGTTAACACCATATCCTAAATAATGCGGAATAAAAACTCTTGCTTTGTCTCCTATTTTCATATTTAACATGGCTTCTCTAAAGCCAGGAACTAACGTAGCGGTTTCATTATAAGGCATAGTAAATGGCGCATAGCCACCTTGCTTTTCTTGTCGCTCATCATATTTACCATTCTTTTCAGCTACATCTTTCCACGTGGTCCAAAATAATTCTCCACTTTCTAAATATCCAGCACAGTCTATGTTTACACTTTGGGCTGATGTTGGTTTAACGCCATCACCTTCGTGAGTAAAAATCATAGCCATTCCGGTTGGCGAATCAATACGTCGTCCTTCTAAACTTTCATTCTTCTTTAAAAAATCTACTTTGGCTTGTTTAGCTTGTTCTTCTGCTTTCTTTTTTGCTTCCTCTTTAATTTTTTTGAGACCTTCTTCAACTTTAGGCATTTCTTCTTCAAATACCTTTGGAGCGTTAAAAGATTTTGCCGCTTTTCCTTTTCTGATGATATTTACATCAGTCATAATAACAGCTTCAACAGGCTTATTATTTCTTGCTCTAGGGTCGATTACCTTAACATTAGAAATAGAATCTTGTACTTCAATACCTTTTACAAGTTCGCCAAAAACAGAATGACAACTTACTCTAGGTTGGTCACATGGTTTCATGTTACCTTGAGCATCAAAAGCATCTAAGCTAGGATAAGGAACTTCCATAATAAAAAATTGACTTCCGTTGGTGTTAATCCCACCACTATTAGCCATAGATAATATACCTGGCTTATCATGCTTTAAATTTGCGCTAAAATCTGCAGCAAACCTATAACCTGGTGTACCTGATCCTGTGCCAGTTGGATCTCCACCTTGTATCATAAACTTGTCCATTACTCTATGAAAAGTAAGACTATCGTAAAAAGGCTTGCCTTTGTACTTATCTTCTGCCATTGGATGGTTACCTTCTGCTAGTGCTACAAAATTAGCTACTGTGACAGGAACTTCATCATAAAATAATTCTGCAACCATAGTGCCTTTATTGGTTACAAATTCGGCATAAAGACCATCTTCTAAATCTGGATAACGTTCTTGGCAAGATATAGTTGCCAAAACTAATAGTACAACAAATGCTGTAAGTGCTTTTTTAATCATTTTTCTGGGTTATTGTATTTAAAGTTACTTTACAAATTAATGGAACATTGGTTCCGATTTTATTTTCATCACCATAATAGCCATAGGCTTTTTGGGATGGAAATATAAATGTTACCGTTTCACTTGGTTTTAAAAGTTTTAATCCTTCTCTTAAACCAGTAAATAATTCTTCCTTGTCCATAATATAAGATTTATTCATTTTTGAATAAATTTCTGAACCTTCTAAATTTGAAATAGTGTAATCGAAATCAATCACATCACCAAATTGTGGTTTAGGTGTATCAATTTCTATTTGCCTATTGTAGTAATACCAAAAACCACTTTCTGAAGCGATATAATTTTTATCTGGATTACTTTTTATAATTTTTTCAATCTGTTTTTGCTCTAATTGATTGAGCTTTTTATTACGCTCAGCAGACTCTTTTAAAAACGACCCAGATTGCATAGACTCTGGTAATCTAGCCTCTGGTGATTTACAGCTAAAACATAAAAATCCGAATAGTAAAATTACAAGTAGGTACTTCATTTTTTTAATATTTAATTCCCGTTCTGGGATTGGGATAATTCGCTTTTATAAGTTGGTAATATACTAATAAATTTATCAATGGTGACTTGCATATTGTCATCACTTCGGCCTCCAGCAGCATTGGTGTGACCACCTCCATGAAAATGTGCTCTCGAAAATTCGTTCACCGAAAACGTTCCTTTGCTCCGAAACGAAATCTTAATAATATCGTCTTGTTTATTTTCAATAAAAATAGCAGCAAAAATTATACCTTGTAAAGACAGTGCGTAATTGACAAAACCTTCTGTATCTCCTTTTTTAAAGTTGAATTCATCTAATTCTGCTTGAGATAAGGTAATGTAAGCCGTTTTAAATTCCGAAATCACCTTAAGATTCTGTAACGCTCTACCCAATAATTGCAAACGACTATAACTATTAGTATCGTATATATTATTATGAATTTGGGTATTATCAGCACCTTTCTCAATTAAGGCACCAATAACTTGATGTGTTTTTGTGGTTGTAGCCGGAAATCTAAACGAGCCTGTATCTGTCATAATACCAACATACAAGCAGGTTGCAATATTTGCATCTATTTTGTCCGTGTCCCCTAGCATTTCAATCAAATTATACACCATTTCACAGGTTGAAGACATAAGCACATCAGAATACATGTACTTGGCATAGTTATCTGGTTGTTGGTGATGGTCTATCATTATTTTCGTAGCACTTGAATTTTCTAAGACCTTAACCATCAACGGTCCTGCTCTGTGAAAGGCATTAAAATCTAAAGTAAACAGTAAATCTGCTTGAGCTATAAGTGATTTAGCATCGTCTTGCTGATTTTCAAATTTTACAACAGTATCGTCTCCAGGTAACCATTTTAAAAAATCTGGATAATCATTAGGGGTAATCACAACAACGTTATGATTGTACATTTGTAAATAATGGTACAGAGCTAAAGTAGAACCCATTGCGTCTCCATCTGGATTTTTATGCGGTACTATAACAATGTTCTTTGGCGAACTTAATAGGACTTTTATTTCTGTAATATGTGCTTTAATCATAGATAGCGAAGATACAATATTTAGATATTTTGAAAATGCTTTTAATATGAAATTAAGAGTGTTTTTTTTGAGCCCCAATTTTATGCCAAGAATACAAAATCGATTATTGAATGCTATCATAAATTCTTAACTGATTACAAATGAAATTTATGGAATTTAAAGTTTAATTTAGTTACGTTTATTTAATATTTGAAGTGCTTGATTAATTAAAGAAATGCATTACTTTTGCATTGAAATTCACCAAAGCAAATTTGCGAAGGTGCAACCCATAAAAAAAAATACATGGCAACTAACAGAACATTTACAATGTTAAAGCCTGATGCTGTTGAAAAAGGACACATTGGCGCAATATTAGAAAAAATTAATGCTTCAGGATTTAGAATCGTAGCAATGAAGTTAACTCAAATGACTAATGCAGATGCACAAGAGTTTTATGGAATACATAAGGAGCGTCCGTTTTTTGGTGAATTAGTAGAATATATGACTCGTGGCCCTATTGTAGCGGCAATCTTAGAAAAAGAAAATGCGGTTGAAGATTTTAGAACTTTAATTGGTGCCACCAATCCTGCAGATGCTGCAGAGGGTACTATTCGTAAATTATACGCTGCTTCTATTGGAGAAAATGCTGTTCACGGAAGTGATAGCGATGACAATGCAAGAATTGAAGGTTCTTTTCATTTTTCTGGTAGAGATATGTTTTAAATTGAAGCATTTTATAAACACAAAAAAACCATCTGAAAGGATGGTTTTTTTGTGTTTATAAAAATTTTAAGACTGTAAATCCATAAGCGTTTTAAGACTTCTGTTTATTTATTTCATCTTGTAACTGTCTTCTTACCTTTTGCTCGCGCTCTAAAGCATTACGTCTATGCTCTTCATATTCAATTTCAACCTCATCTAATTTCAATTTAGCTTGTTTAGTTAGCGAATTACTGCCTTTAAACTTGTAGATAAAAAATAATAACATTGCAAGTAAAGCCGCAATGATACTCCACATAAGTACGTTGTAGTTTACTTTGCTCATTTGCATGCCTAATAAGGCCATATTATTTTTTTCAGAATTTGTTTGTTCTAAATTACTTTTAGTATCGCCTAATTGTGTTTTTAAACTTTCTATTTCTTTACTTTGATTTTCTACAGTTTTTTCAGAATTGGCTAATTTGGTGTAGGTTGTTTTTAACGAATCTAATACATGAGCCTTTAAGGTTAAAAGCGAAGAAAATTTAACCGCTTCGTACTTTTGGCCGTTGGTACCTTTAAAATTTCCAGATTTTCTAAAAACATATTCAAACTGGCTATCTATTGTACCACTGTTAAGAGATAATTGATCTTCATCATTTTCTTGTGATTGCGCAGTTAAATTTTGGAAGGTTAAGGAAATAAGAAATATTAAAGAAATTTTGGTTAGGAATTTCATCTCAGATATAATTTTATTTTGTTAGATTAATTAGGTGCCAAGATACTAATTTTATGGGCATTGCATAAAAAAAAATATAAACAAATAACCTCGCAAATGTATAAGGCATTTTATATACGACTTGTGCTCTGGTTTAGATGTTTTTTTAAATTAAAAAAAGGTCTCACCTAATAGATAAGACCTTTAAATTTTTCCTCTTCAAAAGATTTCTAGTAGTAAGCATAGCGTCTTACTTTAGAAATATATTTTGCTAAACGAATAACTTGATGACTGTATCCATATTCATTATCGTACCATATATATAAAATAGCATTTTTACCATCTTTTCTTACTATGGTCGCTTTGCTATCGTAGATAGAAGGAGCAGAACTACCGACAATATCACTTGACACTAATTCATCGCTCATTTCGTATTTAATTTGTTCTACCAAATCACCTTCGAGTGCATACTTTTTCATAATAGTATTTATGCTTTCTACAGATGTTTTGTTTTTCAACTCCAAACTTAAAATAGCTAAAGAACCATTAGGTACAGGTACTCTAATTGCGTTAGATGTTAATTTTCCCTCTAGCGCAGGTAATGCCTTACTTACTGCTTGGCCTGCTCCAGTTTCTGTGATAACCATGTTTAATGCAGCCGCACGTCCACGTCTGTACTTACTATGAAAATTATCTACTAAATTTTGGTCATTCGTATATGCATGTATCGTTTCTAAATGGCCAGATTTAACTCCAAAAGAGTCTTCAATAGCTTTTAAAATTGGAGTAATAGCATTAGTTGTACAAGATGCAGCAGAGAAAATATTGACTTTGTCAGGATCGTGCTCTAAATGATTCACTCCATGCACAATGTTAGGCACACCTTTTCCGGGAGCAGTCAATAACACTTTGTTAACGCCTTTAGATTTTAGATGTCTTGCTAAAGCCTTATCATCTCTAAAAGCTCCTGTATTATCTATGACTAAAGCGTTATTAATACCATGCTTAGTATAATCTATATCTTCTGGTGCATTCGCAGAAATAACTTTTACAGTAGTACCATTAATTATTAGCGCACTATTTTCTAGATCTGTGCTCACCATCCCAGAAAAATCACCATGTACTGAATCATTTCTTAAGAGTGAAGCTCGTTTCTCTAAAACCGTCTGACTAATCTCACCGCGTGTTACAATAGCTCTTAGTCTCAGTTGATTACCTTTACCAGTGCGTGTCATTAACTCACGTGCTACTAATCTTCCGATTCTACCAAAACCATAAAGAACGACATCTTTTGGTTCAATATTTTTAGTGTTTTTTGCGTTCCCTAATTTTGAAGATACAAATGCCGTAGCATTATCGTATTTCTGATCTTCTAAATGAAACTCATAAGTTAATTTACCAATATCTAATTTGGCTGGTGGTAAATTCATTGCATTGATGGCTTGTGCAATTTCTACTGAATCGAAAATTGAGATTGGTTTCTGAACAAATTCACCTGCGTACTCATGCAAGTTTAAAATTTCGCTCACATTGCGGTCAATCAATTGATTTCTAAATAAAACAAGCTCAATAGACTTATCGTACCATAAGTCGCTAACAATTTTAATAAATTCTACAGTCGCTCTGCGACGGTCTGCTTGAAACGCTAACTCTTTTTCGTAAGTGTCGTTAATACTCATTTATTTTGGTGTATTGATGTTAAATTTTGCGCAAAAATACATATTTCAAACGTTTTCGTAGCACATTTAATCGAAAATAAAATACCCTTCAAAGAATAAATCTATGAAGGGTATTATTTTATTTATTTCGGTTTTATCTAATCTGGTAAGCTACTTTTTCTCCCTCGTTATCTATTATTTCAACAACAAGCACTTCATTAACGTTACGAATTTTAAATGCTTCAATGGCATCTTCAACATTATAAAGTTTTTTACCATTAATTTTTGTAACGATACTTCCTTCTTTTACGCCGCTTCTATTCCATGATGTCTTAAAGTCCTCGTTAAGTTCAGTTATTCTCAACCCATATTCAGCGTTGTACTTTTTCAAATGCTCTTTGGTGGCATTTTTTACAATACCTACAGATTCTACTATAAATGTTGTTGGCTTCAATAGCGTAACAGGGAATACTTCTTCATCACCATCTCTCAATAATGTTACATTAACCACATCTTCCGGGCTTTTGGTTTTTAAATAGCCACTTAAATCGGAAAATTTATTTATTGCAACACCATCTATCTTTTTTATTATGTCACCTGATTTTATACCAGCTTTTTCAGCACCTGTGTCTTCAGTAACTTCACTAACGTAAAAACCTTCAGTGATATCTGTTCCTAACTGTTCAGCGTTATTGCTGTTAAGTGCTCCGCCAACGACACCCAAAATACCATTTTGCACATTGCCATATTCCATAATGTCATTTACAATTTTACGAGCAATGTTACTAGGTACAGCGAAAGAATATCCAATGTAAGAGCCTGTTTGAGATGAAATCGCAGTATTAATACCAATTAAATCTCCATTAGTATTTACCAAAGCTCCTCCCGAATTTCCTGGATTTACTGCAGCGTCTGTTTGAATAAACGATTGCAGATTTCTTCCACTCAAATCTCTAGACTTAGCACTTATAATTCCTGCAGTAACAGTAGAGGTTAAATTAAATGGATTACCAACGGCTAAAACCCATTCACCAATCTTTGCATTATCAGAATCCCCAAATGCCATAAAGGGTAATTCTTCGTCAGTTTCAATTTTTAATAAAGCGATGTCAGTAGCTTTATCTGTGCCAACAAGTTCTGCTATATAGGATTTGTTATTATTTAATGTGATACTAATTTCATTTGCATTACTAATTACATGATTATTAGTTACAATGTAACCCGTAGGTGAAATAATAACACCGCTTCCTGTACCAACTTGTGCTCTTTGAGAATGTCGTCCATAAAACAAATCTCGCATAGATGTTGGTCCATTAACTATGGATGTGTTTTTAACATGGACAACGGCATGTATCGTTTTTTCTGCAGCGTCAACAAAATTAGGTGCTAATGTGCCAGAATTATTGGCATTAGAACTTGTCTTTGTCGGAACGTAAATTGGTAAATCCGAAACTTGCTCTACTGCAAGATTTTGGTTATGCTCTTCAACAAAAAGCTTATAGCCTCCCAAAGCTAAAACTCCACCTAATGCTGATACCAATACTAAGGTTAAAATCTTCTTCATGTTTTTTTTAGTTTAAGTTTACGCCTTTAACGACTAAAATTAAAGATTTATTGAATCGCAATACCAATTTTAACTACTATTTAACGTCAATTTTAACGACATTTTAACTCCTCGATTTACAAGCTAATATTCTTATATTTGCTCTAAGTAATTATGATTAAATTTTATAAATATCAAGGTACTGGTAACGATTTCATTATTATAGATAATCGTTTGCAAACTATAGACAAATCTAATACCAAGCGTATTGCTGAGCTTTGCGATAGACGTTTTGGCATTGGCGCAGATGGTTTTATCCTTTTAGAAAATGACGAGACCTCAGATTTTAAAATGGTCTATTATAATGCTGATGGGAATGAAAGTACTATGTGCGGCAATGGTGGAAGGTGCATAACTGCATTTGCTAAATTTTTAGGAGTTATTGAGAATGAAGCTGAATTTTTGGCAATAGATGGTTTACACAAAGCTAAAATTGAAAATGATATTGTCCACCTTCAAATGCAAAATGTTTCTAAAGTTGAAAACTTCGAATATCATCAGTTTTTAGATACAGGTTCTCCACATCATGTAGAATTGGTTTCAGATTTAGAAAATTTTGAAGTAAAAGCTAGAGGCGCGAAAATTAGATACGGTACACCTTATAATGAAGTTGGAAGCAATGTAAATTTTGTTGAAGCTATATCTAAAGATACCTTTGCGGTTAGAACTTACGAACGTGGAGTAGAGGATGAGACTTTGTCTTGCGGAACCGGAGTAACTGCTGTTGCTTTAGCAATGTATAATAGTGGTAAAACTGAAAGCAATAGTGTGAACTTGCAAACTCAAGGTGGTGATCTCAAAGTTACATTTAATAATCACAGTAATGGTTACAATAATATTTGGCTTATAGGACCAGCAACTCAAGTATTTAAAGGAGAGTTAGAATGGTAACGCTAAAGGGAGAACATATTTACTTAAGAGCGTTAGAGCCAGATGATTTAGATTTTGTTTATATTATTGAAAACGATACATCACTTTGGGAGTTGAGTGATACGCAAACACCATATTCAAAATTTTTGATACAACAGTATCTAGAAAATGCACAACAAGATATTTATGAAGCGAAGCAGTTGCGATTAGCAATATGCAAACAAGACCACAATACAATAGGCTTAATAGACGTTTTTGATTTCGATATAAAGAATAGACGTGCTGGTATTGGTATTTTAATACAAAATGAACGTGATAAATATAAAGGGTATGGTAAAGAAGCTCTAGAGCTTTTAGTGAATTATTGTTTTAAAGCTTTGCATTTACATCAACTGTATGCTAATATTTCTGAGTCTAATCTGGCAAGTTTAAAACTTTTTGAAGCAAACGGTTTTACAAGAATAGGACTAAAAAAGGATTGGAGCTATGATGGTCACCAATTTACAAACGAATATATATTACAACGTATTAACGACTAATTTCTATGTACATTAAAAAAATCCTTTGGGCAATTGCTTTAATTGGACTCATAATTTTTGGAGTTGTAGCCTATTATATATATGGTGCAATGTTTAAGCCCAACACAGCTTTTAATAATGATACTGCTTATATATATGTGTCAAGCGATGCAACATATCTGCAAGTTAGGGAGCAATTAGAGCCATTATTAGATGATATTGATGCATTTGATGCCTTGGCAAGTCAGAAAAAATACACTTCTAATATTAAAGCAGGTCGTTTTGCAATTTCAAAGGGTATGAATAATAATGACATTATCAATTCTATTCGAAGTAAAAATTTGCCTATAAAAGTGACTTTTAATAATCAAAACAACCTTACGGATTTAGCAGGAAGAATTAGTGTTCAAATAGAAGCAGACAGTATATCCTTATACAAATCAATGACAGATGAATCTTTTTTAGAGACTAATGGTTTTTCAGAAAAAACAGCATTAGGAATGTACTTACCAGATAGTTACGAATTTTTCTGGAATACTGCCGCAGATGGCTTTAGAGATAAAATGCTAAAAAGATATAATAGTTTTTGGACAGATGAGCGAAAAGCAAAAGCTAAAAAATTGAATCTTTCACCAAACGAAGTGATGACAGTGGCTTCTATAGTTTACGAAGAATCTAAACAAAAAGAGGAGCAACCTAGAGTAGCAGGTGTCTATCTAAATAGATTAAGAATTGGTATGAAATTGGACGCAGACCCAACTATAAAATATGCAGCTTACCAATTGCCAAAATATAAAAATACAATAATAAGACGCGTTTTAAATGTTCATAAAGACATCGATTCTCCTTATAATACATATAGGAATATAGGTTTACCACCAGGATTAATTGCTATGCCAGACTTATCTGCTGTTGAAGCTGTTTTAAATCCGGAGAGACATAGTTACCTCTATTTTGTGGCTGATGCAAAAAAGATAGGCTATCATAAGTTTGCAAAGACTTTGGCGCAGCATAACGCCAATGCACGCCAATATCACCAATATTTATCTTCCCAAGGGATAAACAGATAAGACTTGAGTTTTAAATACTACCATATAGCCTTGTTTGTTTGCTTATCTGGTTCAGTCTTTTCTCAATCTTATCTCAATAGGTTTTTAAAACCTAGTGACACTTTACATAAACCTAGAAGAAATGCGGTTATTATTACTGAAGCATCCCTCGCTACTGCCACACTGATTTCTTTAGACCGACTTTGGTATGCAGATTATCCTCGTTCTAAGTTCAAAACTATAAATGATAGTGGAGAATGGTTACAGATGGATAAGTTTGGTCACGTATTTTCATCATATCAATTAGGTAGAGTAGGAGCCAATGTTTTGAAATGGGCTGGACTCTCAAAAAAAGATCAGTTAATTTTTGGCTCAACATTGGGCTTTGGGTTTTTAACTGCTGTTGAAGTAATGGATGGGTTTTCTGAAGAATGGGGATTTTCCTGGACAGATATGGTTGCAAATACAGTTGGTGCAGGGTTCTATGTTGGTCAAGAGTTACTCTGGCAAGAACAACGTGTAGTTTTAAAATATTCATTTCATAGAAAACATTTTGCAAAATTACGACCAGATAAATTGGGTAACGGCTTGTCTGAAGAATTTCTAAAGGATTATAACGGACAAACCTATTGGTTAAGTGCAAATATTAATTCTTTTTTTAAAACAGATTATATACCCAATTGGTTAAACATTGCTTTTGGTTATGGCGCTGATGGAATGCTAACAGGAGATGCTAATGATCCGTTGTTTTTAAATCAAGATAGAATACGCCAATATTATTTGAGCTTAGATATAGATTTAAGCCGAATAAAAACAAAATCTCGCTTCTTAAAAACCGTTTTTGACGTTTTTAACCTTATTAAGATTCCTTTTCCTGCAATAGAGCTGAATAGCAAAGGACGTCTAAAGGCCCATTACCTCTACTTTTAATAACTTTTAACAAACCTTAACAATCTGATTTTCAATAACTAAATATAAGTTGTATATTTGCACGCGATTTCAGTGATGATGTTTGGGGAAATATCATCTCTAATTAAATTAGCTTAATATGATAAAAAGTAGCGTTAAGAATTTTTTATTGCCATTTTCTATTTGTTTATTCATTGCTTTGGCATTATATCCAGATTCTACTCTTAGTTCAGAAAAATATTCTACTGAAGGATTAGAACTCAATTATAATTTATCTAAAGATTTAGTAATTGCATCTGAGCAGTCAAAATCTAATATGTTCACTCCACATTTAGGTAAATCTTTCGAAGGTTTTAAGGAAGCATTAGCTTTTAAAGAATCTAGAGGAGATTATTTTACAGTTAACACACTTGGTTATTTAGGTAAGTATCAGTTTGGTGCTGAAACCTTAAAAATAATTGGAATTTATAACCCTAACCAATTTTTGTATAATCCAGAATTGCAGGAAAAAGCATTTATAGCAAATGCAGAGCGAAATAAGTGGGTGCTTCGAAAAGATATTAAACGTTTTGATGGTAAACTCATCGGAGGTGTTCAAGTTACTGAATCTGGTATTTTAGCTGCTGCCCATTTAGCTGGTCCAGGCACTGTTAAAAAGTTTTTGCGCAGTTATGGAGGTCATAATTTTTCTGATGCCTATGGCTCTACGGTAAAGCATTATATGAAAAAATTCTCTGGTTACGATACGTCAATGGTTACTCCAGATAAAAAGGCAAAAGCAATACTTTAATTCTTTTGTATTATAAATATAGCAGGTCTTTTATGAAGATCTTCCTTGCATTGTTTCCAATCATTAGCAGGCATTGTTCTAATAAACTCGGTAGGTAAAGTTAAATCGCAGGCTACACAAACTCTTGTGTTTGGTTGTAAAACAGAAATTAAATCCTCGAGCATTTTCATATTTCTGTAAGGAGTTTCTATAAATATTTGAGCCTGATTTTGCTCCGCAGAAAGTTTCTCTAAACTTTTTAATTTAGATTTCCGTTCGCTTTTTTCTATCGGTAAATAGCCGTTAAAAGTAAAACTTTGACCATTCATGCCTGAACCCATTAATGCTAAAATTATTGAAGAAGGCCCAACCAGTGGTATAACTTTAATACTAGTGTTATGAGCCATAGCAACTATATCTGCTCCAGGATCTGCAATTGCAGGACAACCAGCTTCAGACAATAAGCCAATAGAAATACCTTGTAAGCATGGGTCTAAAAACGTATTGCGCTCATCCTCTGTTGTATATTTATTTAGTACTTGGATTTTTAAAGAAGGTTGAGACTTACTTTGTGAAATACGCTTAATAAAGCGACGTGCTGTTTTTTCGTTTTCGACGATATAGTAATCTATATCTTCTATTATCTTTTTTATTGAAATTGGTAATACCTCTAGAGGAGGATTATCACCAAGTCGTGTAGGAATAAGGTATAAAGATCCTCTTGTGGTCTCCATTAGTTAATAATTAACTTTTTAATAAATTGTTGCCCACCATCAGATTCAATCTGTAAAATATAAAGTCCACTAGTAATATCATCAATTCTTATGGTTTGAATGACTTCTGTATTGCGTTTTATCATCTTTATAACTTTGCCTTGAATATCATAAATATTTATTTCTGTGGATGCCGCAGTGTTACTGTTTGTAAAGTCAACCTGAAATAGATCTTTCGCAGGATTGGGGAAAATAGATATTGAATTGAATTGATCTTCCTCAATGCTTAATAGAGCATCTTTAAGTTTAAATATAGTACCATTAATATTAGCAATGAATAATTCGCCATTACTATCTTCTCCAAAGGCGGACCAGTTACCTGTAAAATCCTTGAGCGTTAAAGTCCAAGTGTTGTTTTCAAATCTTGTGTAGCCTATTTCACCACTGCAAAAGTCAGCAAAAAAATAGAGATCTTCAAAATTAGGGTAATTAGAGCCACGATATCTATAACCTCCAATTACTGAACATTTAAATTCTCCGTCATTATGATTATATTCTGCAATTGGGAATGTTAGTGTGCTACTATTTGGACATCCAGACGTATTGAAAGCACTACTGCCTTCGTAACACCTCCAGCCATAATTGAGTCCTGCTTCGGTCGAAGCAACACGATTAATTTCTTCAATTTCACCTTCACCTACATCACCTATCCATAGATCGCCATTCATGCTGTCAAAAGAAAATTTCCAAGGATTTCTAAGTCCATATGCCCAAATTTCATCAGCAGCAGAAGAATTACCAACAAACGGATTATCTGCAGGAATTAAATAAGGTACAGCTATACTAGAATTATTAACGTCTAATCTCAATAATTTACCCAATAGAATATTAAGATTTTGTGAATTATTTTGCGGATCACCGCTATCGCCACCATCTCCAGTAGCAATATATAAATAGCCATCTGGACCAAAAGCTAAATCACCACCATTATGGTTATTAAAAGGTTGAATAATATTGATGATTATTAATTCGGAATTTGAATCAGCAATAGAAGGATTTGCCTCATTTCTTGAAAATCTTGAAACTACTGTGTCACCAAAATTATTTATATAGTTAACGAAAAAGTATCCATTAGTCCCATAATTAGGGTGAAAAGCTAAACCTAATAGACCGCTCTCACCACCATCATCACTTACAAGATTATCAATATCTAAAAAGGGAGTGTTTTCAACTGATCCATCTAAATTAACAATTTTAATTAGACCATCACGTTCAGCAACAAATAGTCTATCATCGCCTGCATGTTTAATATTTACAGGACTAATTAAATTAGAAGCGAATAGCTCTAATTCTACATCTTGTGAGAAAGAAAATGCAAAACTTAAGCTCAAAATTAGCGTGGTTAAAGATTTCATAGTGGTATTTTGGGTTATAATACGAAAGGTACAAAAAAGGAATTAGGGTAAGAAATGTGCTACACCTTCTTTGTTCTCAACTTTTTAACAATGATGTTAGATGTGCTCTCAATTAAACTGAAAACCGCCACAAAGTTGCTAAGATCTCCATAGTATGGATCAGGTACATTTTTATTAGCTAAATCGGTATTTTCTTCTAAAAACAGTTTCACTTTACCAATATCCTGAGAATGTCTAGCTAAGCTAATGATTTTAGTGTAATTAGAATGATCCATAGCATAGATATAATCAAAATTGTCAAAATCTGAGACATTAAATTGTCTCGCTTTTTGATTACTTATATCTATTTGATTTTTTCTTGCAACCTGAATTGAGCGATAATCGGGTGGATTACCAACGTGATATGCTGCTGTACCAGCAGAATCTACAAAAAACGTATTAGTAGGGAGCTTGGATTGCAAAATGCCATGAGCCAATGGTGAACGACAGATGTTGCCTAAACACACCATTAAAATTCGAGTCATTATTTCTAAATTTTATAATGCTAATTTTTTAGAAAGATCTTCAACGTATTTTCTAAATTGCTTATCTGTTGAAGATAAATTATTTACGGTCTTACAAGCATGTAGTACCGTTGCGTGATCGCGTTGACCTATTTGAGAACCTATGCTCGCTAACGAGGCTTTAGTATATTTTTTAGCAAAAAACATAGCTAATTGACGTGCTTGTACAATATGACGTTTTCTTGTTTTAGATTGAAGCGTGCCAACATCCATTTGGAAATAGTCTGAAACCACTTTTTGTATATAATCTATAGACACTTCGCGTTTTGTATTCTTAACAAATTTCTCAACAATATCTTTTGCAAGATTAATTGTTATTTCTTTTTTATTGAAAGATGATTGGGCAATTAATGAAATGATAGCACCTTCTAACTCTCTTACATTTGTTTTAATGTGTTTAGCGACATATTCAATAATTTCTTCAGGCATTTCAACACCATCTCTGTAAAGTTTATTTTTTAAAATAGATACTCTAGTTTCAAAATCTGGAGTTTGTAATTCTGCCGAAAGTCCCCATTTAAAACGCGATAGTAAACGTTGTTCAATATCTTGCATATCTACAGGTGCTTTGTCACTCGTTAAAATGACTTGCTTACCGTTTTGGTGTAAATGATTAAAAATGTGGAAGAAGACATCTTGTGTTCCTGTTTTACCAGATAAGAATTGTACATCATCAATAATTAGTACATCTATAATTTGGTAAAAATGTATAAAATCGTTTCTATTATTTTTCTTTACAGAATCAATATACTGTTGTGTAAATTTTTCTGCAGAAATATATAAAACTGTCTTTTCAGGATATTTATCTTTAATATCTACACCAATAGCATGTGCTAAATGTGTTTTTCCTAAGCCTACACCACCAAAAATAAGAAGCGGATTAAACGATGTACCTCCAGGCTTGTTAGCTACCGCTATACCTGCATTTCTTGCTAGACGATTAGAATCTCCTTCTAAGAAATTTTCAAACGTATAACTTGGATTAAGTTGTGACTCAATCTTAACATTTCTAATACCAGGAATTACAAATGGATTTTTAAGCTCAGGACTTCTATTATTAAATGGCACATCTACATCTTGAGATTTTAAAGCTGTTCTGTTAGCACTTGGTATTTTCTCTGTAAAAGGTTGTTTGTTGCCATAAGTATTTTCCATCTTAATGACGTAGACCAATTTTGCATCCTCACCAAGTTCTTTTGTTAAAGAAACTTTCAAAATCTTAACATAGTGCTCTTCTAACCACTCATAAAAAAATTTACTAGGTACTTGAATGCTTAAGGCATTACCAGAAAGTTTAACAGCTTGTATAGGTTCAAACCAGGTTTTATAGGCTTGTGGTTGTATATTATCTTTTATAAATGAGAGACAATTACTCCATACAGATTCCGCTGTGTTCTCCATGCGTTAAGTTAGATTAGTCGTTGTTAGTTAGATTAGCAAAAAATAAGAGAATTAGGATTCTCTTTAGTTTCAACAGGACAAATATGTGAACAAAATTCTTAAAAAAAAAATGAAATTATATCGAATTATAAGAATTTTTTTCCCATGTTTAAAACTTCTGAAAATTACAATTTTTTTATTAAACATAACTATAGAAGTGAATTTTAACGAAACAAAAATAAGAGTGCGCTATGGCGAGACAGATCAGATGGGTGTTGTGTATCATGCCAATTATGCTGTGTATTTTGAAGTCGGTAGAACCGAGTGGTTAAGAGAATTTGGGTTGAGTTATAGCAATATGGAAGCAGAGGGTATAATGTTACCCGTAATTTCATTAGCTATAAAATACAAAAATTCAGCACGTTATGATGATGTGCTTAAAGTAAAAACTACACTAAAAAAAATGCCAACAGCCTCTATAGAATTTGATTATGAATTACATAACGAATCTGGTGATTTATTAGCTACTGGTCATACAATTTTAGCATTTATAGACACAAAACGAAACAGACCTACGCGTTGTCCAAAATATCTTTTAGATAAACTGCAAAATTATTCGTTATAATTCATGTATCTCAACTCCAAAAAAACTTTTAAAAAGATTTACTACTTTAGAAGCGTTACCTTTTCTGACAGATATTTCTAACAAACAATAAAGTTCTAACTTTTGATTTATTATTTCTACTTCACTTTGTTTTAACAATCGCATTACTTTACTCATGTTTTTGTATTCAAACTTAAGCTCAAAGTTTTGGTTTATAGTTTTCTCAATTACCTTCGATTCCTCTAATGCAAATTTTGCAGCCGTTTTGTAAGCATTTATCAATCCACCAACTCCAAGTTTTATACCACCATAATAACGTATAACTACAACTAATACGTTTGTTACTTCAAACGACTGAATTTGTCCGTAGATTGGCATTCCTGCAGAATTATTTGGCTCACCATCATCATTAGCTCTGTAACGTATCGTTTTAATTCCCAATTGATAGGCATAACACCAATGTCTGGCAGAATAATGCTCTTTTTTTAAAGCTTCAAGCTTTGTCTTAACTTGGTCTTCTGTAGTTACAGGAAATGCGTAGCCATAGAATTTGCTGTTCTTATCTTTAAAGAGTTCTCCTTTGGCTTGCCCATCAATGGTTTTGTATAAATCGTTCTCTGTCATTCTAATTCCACCAATATAATTGAAACTTTTCGGCTAAAATATAAATTTCGATTTTTATGTAATCATTCTAGTATCTAAACGACTATGAGAGCTACATTTGATAATCTTTTAAGTTTAAATTAGTAAAGGAAACAATTCCTCATTAAATTCTAGATTCTAAAAGACCGTATGACAAATGCGCTATTAGAAATCAATTCATTATATTTGGATTAAAAAAAGAAAAGTATATGAAAAATATTACGTATCTGTTGATACTTCTATGTATCAATTTTACTAACGCTCAAGAAACTGTAGGCTTAATTTACGAGGATGTTACTCTCAATACATCCGAGGGTTACACTTTATTCACCTCATTATCAGACGATAGGGTTTTTCTAATGAATAATTGTGGAGAAGTAGTTAATCAATGGGATTTTTCTGGTAAAAATAGTAGACAAGTTTATTTATTAGAGAATGGAAATTTATTACAAGGCAACGGTTTTAACGCAGATCTAAGGGATTGGAATAATAATATTCTTTGGAGTCTCGATTATATAGCAGTACTGGGAGTAAGAATGCACCATGATATAGAGCCTTTACCAAATGGTAACTTTTTAGTATTAATTAGAGACCCTTATACGAATACAGAAATGTTTGAACAAGGTATGGATACCTCTTATCCTGAAGATACTTTAGTGTTAGAGCGCATTATTGAGATTCAACCTGTAGGAACTGACTCTGCAACTATTGTTTGGGAGTGGAAATTGTTTGATCATTTAGTACAAGACTTTGATAGTTCTAAGCCTAATTTTGGAATTGTGGCTGACAATCCTCAAAGATTGAATGTAAATTACGAAGATGGTCATGGTTCTAACCCAATTCATGCAAATGCAATAGACTACAATGAAGATTTAGATCAAATTGCTATTTCGTCAAGACATTTAAGCGAAGTTTTGATCATAGATCACAGTACTACAACAGTTGAAGCTTCAAGCAATTCTGGAGGTATTTATGGAAAAGGCGGAGATTTTCTTTGGAGATGGGGAAATCCAGAGGTATATAATAAAGGTACATTTGCAGATAGAAAAATTGGAAGCCAACACGATATTAAATGGATACCAGATGGACCTCATCAGGGAAAATTATCAGTGTTTAGCAATGATGGTTATGGCTCAGATCAAACAGCATCTTCTATCCATATTATAGATCCAAATGATAACAATGGTGTTTATAGTATGAATTCCGGAAAATTTTTACCAGATGATTATTTTTGGTCTTATGATGGCACTATTTTAGGTGAAGTTATGGTAGGTAGTTCTCGATGTGGTATGCAGATTATGTCTAACGGTAACGCTTTGATTAACGAAACAGATAAAGGTAGACTTTCAGAAGTAGATGGTGCTGGTAATGTGGTTTGGGTGTATATCATTCCTACTGCTGCTAATTCTACTTTTAATCAATTTGAAACTCCATTAGGTACAGGTTCTTTTAGAGCACATAGATTTCCTGAAAATTATCCAGGTTTAGATGGTGTTACTTTTAATAACACTGGCATAATTGAAGATGTAAACGCTATATCAACAGATTGTGCAAACCGTCTATCTGTTGATGATTCATTTTTAAATAGTTTAAGTGTTTACCCTAATCCCACAAGAGATATTCTAAATTTTAAGTTCGATAAGGCTATTGACCAAGTTGAAGTTTACGACTTATCAGGAAAAGTAGTATTGACTAAAAAAGAAGCAGAATTTATAAACATGGAGTCTTTAACAAATGGCTTATATCTTATAAAGATTTCGGTTGAAGGTAATTCTCAATTCATGAAAATAATGAAGCATTAAATTATAAGTACTTAAAAAATTATAAAACTGCTAACTTCTCTAAGATGTTAGCAGTTTTTTATCGCGCTTAATTTAAGTTTTAAGTAGTGCTAAAGATTTTACGTAAAACTATGTTTAGCTGAATACCAGCTTACATTAGGTAAGTGTAACTAGGACTATTGAAATAACAGCGATAGAAATACCTATCCAATTTTTAACTGAGATGCGCTCTTTAAATAAAAGCAAACCTATTAATGTTGATACTGCGACAATTACAACATTATTTATAGTGAATATAGAAGAGCTTTCAAACCCTTCAACACGTAATGCTTTTAGAAGAAAATACATAGAACAGTAATTAACAATACCAAGGGCAATACCAAAAGGCATAGCCTTTAGTTTAAAGTGTTTCTTTTGTACTATAGATTTGTAACTTAAAATTATGAAGCCAATAATACCAGCCATTCCAAAAATTACAGCTAAAAATAATTGCATGTCATTTTTTGGAGCAAAATGATTTACAGAAGTGTCTATAGTACCAGAACCAATAAATAAGAGTATTGGTAAAAAAAAGGATTTCGATAAACCTGAATCTGTTTTTGGTTTTATAGAAGTTAGATACACTGCTATTAAAGCTAATACAATTCCTAATACTTTTTGAAGTCCGGCACTTTCATTATAAATATAAATGCCAAACAAAATAGGAATAATAACACTCATCTTACTTGCAACAGAGACTACGGAAAGACCATTTCTCTGAGCGGTAAGCGCCATAACATTAAATATAGCAATAAATAAAAAACCTAATGCTATTGCTATACTAAACCAATTTACATATACTATTTCGGGTCTAATTTGCCCATCATAAAATAATAAACCACAAGCAAAGGCAGTGATGTAATTAACAACAATAGCCTGTAGTGTGTCAATTTTGTATTTACTAAAAAGTTTAAAGAGTACAAAGATTGCAGTAGACGATAATATACTGAGTAGAAGATATATCAAAAGAGCTCTTTTTTAATTTTAAATAGATTAATTACATCCTCATTCGTTTCGTCTATATTCCAGGTATGCAATCCTAATTTTTCAGCAGTATCAGTATTCTCTTTAGTATCATCAATGAAAAGGCATTCGCTAGAGTTTAGATTATTTTCTTTTAATACAAATTCGAAAATATCTGTATTTGGTTTTCTTAGATGCATCTCTTGAGATAAATAGAACACATCAAAACAATATTTAAAGTCGTTATAAAAAGGCACGTTCTGTTTAATAAAGTCTATATGCATATCATTAGTATTGCTCAATAAAATTAATTTATAATCTTTTTTTTGAGCTAAATCTTTAATAAAATCTAATCTGTATTCAGGGAAGTCTTTAATTATATAATTCCAAGCTTTAATAATGTCAGTTTTACTTAAACTCGGAAATTTTAATTTATAAAATTCAATAAATTCTGAAGTCGAGATTTTACCAATTTCATATTGAATGTTAGTCTCATTCATATCAGCTTCAAGAGTTTCTAAATCAAATAAATCTAATGCATTTTGTAGTGCACCTTGCTTATCTAAGTTAATGAAGACATCTCCAAAATCGAATATTAGTGTTTGTATCATATCAATTTTTTATGAAAACAGGAATTTTAGTAGTGATTAGCATAAATTTTCAAAGTATCATCCAAAATCTTAGATTCTGAAATCAGTTGACCTTTTAATTGAGGTGCTTTGGTACCATTTTTAAACCTAAGCGTTCCTGTGAAAACGCGAGCCTCATCCCAAAGCCCTTCATCTATAAAAGTTTGAAGGGTTTTTGCTCCTCCTTCAATTATAATAGAGTTTATGTTATTTTTATACAATAACTCAGCAATTTGAGGAGCCATCAGTTCTGTAAAGTTAATATCAGTTTCCGATAATCTGATAGTTTGAGCATGTTTATTAAAAACCTTAAAATCAGTACTCAATTTAGAGTTTTTATCCAATACAATTCTAATCGGATTGTCACCTTCCCAATCTCTTACGGTTAAACTCGGATTATCTTCAGCTACAGTGGTTGTACCAACTAAAATGGCTTGCTCTTCTGCTCGCCATTTGTGTACTAATTGACGTGAGTATTGATTTGTAATCCAAACGGGTTCTTTTTTAATCTTTGATTTGGGAGCAATAAACCCATCACTAGTCTCAGCCCATTTTAAAATTATATAAGGACGCTTTTTATTATGAAAGGTGAAAAATCGCCTATGATGTATTTTACACTCATCTTCTAAAACACCCACAGTAACTTTGCAACCTGCAGCTCTAAGTTTAGCGATGCCTTTACCTGCAACTTCTGGATTATCGTCTATACATCCTATAATCACTTCAGGAATTTTGTGCTTCACTATTAAATCACTGCAAGGAGGTGTTTTACCAAAATGGCTGCAAGGTTCAAGTGTAACGTAAAGCGTGCTTTTTTGCAGTAGCGATTTATCTATAACAGAATTTATCGCATTCACTTCTGCATGATTACCTCCATATGCACTGGTAAATCCTTCACCAATAATTTTATTATCGTCAACTATAACAGCACCAACCATGGGATTTGGCCTTGTACTTCCTAAACCATTTTTGGCAATTTGCAAGCAGCGTTTTATGTAGTCTTCTTGAATTGGCAACTATAATTTAATTTTAACCTCTTGTGTTTCATCAACAGAATAGGTAGATGAAAATCCCATCACTTTATACTTTATATCGCCTTTGTACTGCACCTTTAAGCGCTGAGAAAGTAAGCTTCCTAATAAACCACTTAAACTCTTATCGTTAAGAATACTATCTGTACTAACCACAACAGTTAGTGGTATTTTGAAGTTCTTTTTTGAAGGGACTTTAAATTCATCGGAAACCACTTTAGCTACCTCTGCATCGTTAATAAAAACTTTGAGATCATCTGTTTTTAAAGTGCCACCAACATCATTAGGATTTTTAAAATGCGCATCTGCTCTAAGAGTAATGGTTTGTAGAGTTGAGTTTATCACCTCTATATTTTCTAAACCAATAAACTCTGGTTGTTCTGTAAATGTGCAGTTGACAACTAATGTAAAAAATAGTGAAAACATCAAAAATCTTTTAATCATAGAATGAGAATTATATTTATCTTCATACCGAAATAATTTAGGAGATAAAATCAGTAATTGAGTGCGTAAAGATACTATTGTTATTCGAGAAATTGAATTAGAAGACAATCCTAAAATAGCGAAGGCTATTCGGTCTGTATTAATTGAATATGGTGTACCCAAAGTAGGTACAGCTTATGAAGATGACGCTTTAGATTGTATGACCGAAACCTATAATGCCGAAAAGAAAATATACTTTGTTGTTGCCAAAGGCGAAGAGATTTTTGGAGGAGCTGGCATTTCTCCACTAGATAATTATGAAGGCAATGTTTGCGAACTACAAAAAATGTATTTTATGTCTGAAGCTAGAGGTAAAGGTTTAGGGAGAAAAATGATGACCAAATGTTTAGACTTTGCAAAAAAAGCTGGTTTTGACCAATGCTATTTAGAAACCTTGCCTTATATGGAAGAAGCCAGAACACTTTACAGAAAGGTAGGTTTTAAAAGCATAGATAAACCAATGGGAAATACAGGACATTACTCTTGTACAGAATGGATGCTTAAAGATTTATAATTGTGAAGGCTCTAGAATTAAAACAAATATTTCATAAAGAATTAGATACTATTTACGGCAAAGATGAAGTTAATAGCTTTTTCTATATGTGTTTAGAACACAATTTGAATGTCCCACGAATTCAATTGTCATTAGAACCAGAATTTACAATTTCAAAATCAGAAACTGACAGCTTTTTTAAGGTATTGGAAGAGTTAAAACAACAAAAACCAATTCAGTATATTTTAGGAGAAACGGAATTTTATGGATTACCGTTTAAAGTGAATAACCATGTGCTAATCCCACGGCCTGAAACTGAAGAGCTCGTTGCAATCGTTCTTCAATATATCAGAAAACATAAATTAAATTCCAAACCGATAACGATTTTAGATATTGGTACAGGTTCTGGATGCCTCGCAGTTTCTCTTGCTAAAAACTTATCTAATGCAGAAGTTTACGCTTTAGATGTTAGTAAAGATGCTTTAAAAGTTGCAAAACAAAATGCAGATTTAAATAACGTAGAAATCACTTTTATTGAGGCAAATATTCTAAACCTATCCATTTGGGATTTGAAATTTAAAAATTTGAAATTTGATGTGATAACATCCAATCCACCTTATGTTAGAAACCTAGAAAAATCAGAAATAAAACCAAATGTTTTAGACAATGAGCCTCATATAGCATTATTTGTTGAGGATGAGAACCCATTGCAATTTTATAACGCCATCACAGATTTTGCTGTTAACAATTTGAAACCTAAAGGAGAACTCTATTTTGAAATTAACCAGTATCTTGGTAATGAGACAAAGCAAGTATTAGTTGATGCTGATTTTGAAAATGTAGAACTATTAAAAGATTTAAATGGTAATGATAGAATGTTAAAAGGGAGAAAAAAATAGTATGAAAAGTATATCCGTTTTTTGTGGAAGCAGCAAAGGTAATGACCAAAAAATTATAGAGGAATCTTATCAATTAGGTAAAACCTTTGCACAACAAAGCATAACTTTAGTTTATGGTGCTGCTAAGATTGGCATTATGGGCCAAGTTGCTCAAGGCACTATTGATAATGGTGGAGACGTCATTGGCATTATACCACATTTTTTAAAAACAAAAGAAATTGTTCATACCCAACTCACCGAGCTAATTGTCACAGACAATATGCATCAAAGAAAAGTGATTATGTACGATAAAAGTGATGGCTTCATAATTATTCCAGGTGGTTTCGGAACTATGGATGAGTTTTTTGAAATCACAACTTGGGGACAATTAGGTTTACATACTAAACCAATAGGAATTTTAAATACAAATGGATATTATGATGCTTTAATAGCACAATGTAAAATGATGGTAGAACGTGGTTTTTTAAAACAAGAAAATTTAGATGCAATTGTAATTGATAATTCTATCGACGGTTTATTAGAAAAAATGAATAATTATATACCATTACCTGCGCCAAAATGGTTGAATAAGGAGAGATTATAATGAACACAAAACAAAAAATAGAATCCCTTCGCGATGAGCTTCGTCAACACAATTACAACTACTACATTTTAGATAATGCAAGCATTAGTGATTACGAGTTCGATATAAAACTAAAAGAACTACAAGCTTTAGAAGAAGCAAACCCTGAGTTTTTTGATGCTAACTCTCCAACACAACGTGTAGGTGGAGCAATAACTAAGAATTTTAAAACTACCGTTCACGATTTTAGAATGTATTCTTTAGACAATTCCTATTCTAAAGACGACTTATTGGATTGGGAAACCAGAATCAAAAAAATGGTAGATGGTGAGGTGCACTACACCTGTGAGCTGAAGTACGATGGCGCATCTATGAATCTAACTTACGAAAACGGCAACTTATTAAGAGCAGTAACAAGAGGTGATGGAGTACAAGGAGATGAAGTTACGGCCAACGTAAAGACCATAAATACGGTCCCATTACAACTAAAAGGAGATTTTCCAAAGCGTTTTGATATTAGAGGTGAAATCATTTTACCAATAGAAGGTTTCCTTAAAATGAATGAAGAGCGTGTTGCTAATGAAGAAGAGCCATACCGAAATCCAAGAAATACAGCATCAGGAAGCTTAAAACTTCAAGATAGTAGTGAAGTTGCAAAACGACCATTAGAATGTTTGTTGTATGCTATAAAAGGGAATAAACTTAATATTTCAACACAATTTGAAGGTTTAAAAAAAGCAAGGGAATGGGGTTTTAAAGTGCCAAAAGAAGCAAAGCTGGTCAATTCTATTGACGAGGTTTTACAATTTGTCGAATTTTGGGATAAAGAACGTCATAATTTACCTTATGAGATTGATGGAGTTGTTGTAAAAGTAAATAGTTTGTATCAGCAAGATGAATTAGGTTTTACAGCTAAGGCACCACGTTGGGCAATGGCTTATAAGTTTAAAGCGGAACAAGTTTCAACTCGGCTCAATAAAATTACGTACCAAGTAGGTCGTACAGGAGCAATAACACCAGTGGCGAATTTAGAACCCGTTCAATTGGCTGGTACAATAGTAAAACGCGCATCGCTTCATAATGCAGACCAGATTGAAAAACTAGACATTCGAGAAAAAGATGTAGTCTTTGTAGAAAAAGGTGGAGAGATTATTCCTAAGATTATTGCTGTAGATTTTACAAAGCGTCCAGAAGATTCTCAACCCACTCAATATATTACTAATTGTCCAGAATGTGATACAAAATTAGAGCGTATAGAAGGAGAAGCTAAACACTATTGCCCTAATTACAATGGTTGTCCCACTCAGATAGTTGGTAGGATTCAGCATTATATATCTAGAAAAGCTATGGATATTGAAGGTTTAGGAGGTGAAACAGTAGCTTTACTAGTTAAGGAAGGATTAATAACTAATTATTCAGATTTATACGAGTTAACAGTTAAACAGGTCATTCCGCTAGAACGTATGGCTGTTAAAAGTGCAGAAAACTTAATTAATGGAGTAGAGGCTTCTAAGAACATTCCTTTTGAGCGTGTATTGTTTGCCTTAGGTATTCGCTATGTTGGTGAAACTGTGGCGAAAAAGCTTGCTAAGCATTATAAGTCAATTGATGCGCTTATGTGTGCTTCAATTTTAGATTTGGTTACAGTAGATGAAATAGGAGAGCGTATTGCCGAAAGTGTTGTCGCTTTTTTCTCTGTTAAAGAAAATAGAATAATTATTGAGCGGCTTAAGTCTTTTAATGTACAGTTAGAAATCTCTGCTGAAAAGCTTGCCAACCAAACCGAAAAACTGAAAGGTGAGACTTTTGTAGTTTCTGGAGTCTTTGAATCGCTTTCCCGCAATGAGCTCAAAAAACTTATAGAAGATAATGGCGGAAAAGTATCTTCTTCCATCTCATCTAAAACAAGTTATGTTATTGCAGGTGATAGAATGGGACCAAGTAAACGTACTAAAGCAGAAAATTTGAATATTGCTATTCTTTCTGAGCAAGCCTTTTTAGAGCGATTGAGGTAAAGTCCTACAATAAAATCCTTAAAACATCGATAAAAAGTATTTTTTTATCGTTTAATTGCAAATTAAGTTTATATTTGTTGCAATTAATAAGGGATTAATTAATGTTGTTAGATAGGATTTTAAAAGTAATAATATTGCTTTTAGGAGGTCTCTTTGTATTGTTACATGGTTTCGCTCTTGAGAAAGAAAGTGCTGCTTTGAGCGCAGGCATACTTGTGCTTTTAATAATTTTATACAGTAGAAATACACGGAATAATACAATCTATTATAATAAATATTTCTTTTATTTTCTAGTCACATTCACACTTGCCCAACTTATCAATGGTTTTAGCTATTATGGATATGTGATTGGTATAAATTCGTTTGATATATATTACTATTATACAGTAAATATACTATGTATTTTGGCTTATGTATTTTTAATAGTGAGAATTCTTAAGGATTTAAATTTAAAGGAATTATTAAAGCAATTTCCAATACCTATTTTTATACTAATAATTTTAGATATATTTTGTGTTTCTATAATCACAGCTACTACCGAAACTAGACTTACGTTGTATGAATATACCTTAGAATACACTTATAATGCTATAGTTATGGTTTTGTTGTCAGTATCTTTAATTGGGTATATGTACAGAAATGATAATAAGTCTATGTTACTATTAATTGGTTCTATATGTATAGTATTTTCAGAAATTATACAGCTAGCGTATTATTATATATTACAAGAAAATAATGATTTAGGATTTATTTTTTCATTCTTTCTAGTTGTTGCTTTTGTGTTTTTATATGTACAGTCTCAATTACAATTTACAGGACCAATAGAAGCCTATACTGATGAGGTTTAAGATGTCTATTGTTCTTCAATAAAAGGTATCTCTTTACGCTGCGTATACAAAATAATTGCACTAAGTACAAAGGTTGCAATTGCTGCATAAAATAAAGCACCTCCATCACCTTTTACCTCTATACCTAATTGTATTAAATGCATGATTATAGCAACACCAATTAAACCTAGAGTTAGTGTAGCACCAGCCCAAATGGTTTTAGGAATTAAAAGTAGATTGCCAGCTATAAGTTCTAGAACACCCATACCAATTCTACCGTAAGGTTCTCAACCAAAAGTTTCAAAAATATAAACACTGTTTGGGTTGACCAGTAAATTTAAAACGAAGTGTTTAAATTAAAATGATAGCTACAGCAATGCGGAGTAAAAAGATGATTTTACTAGATTTCATATTTTATTAGTCCGATTTAAAAACTTAGACGTTACAATTCTAAATACTTGCAAAAATATTATACAATTATTGAAGCTCCCTCTGCTTTCACGTCTTTTCCAGGTTCAAAATAAAAATCAATTTTACCAAGATATAAACCATAAGCACCAACCTGATTAATCAATACATTTTTACCAACACTATTCTTTTCTACAGTGGGTTTTGGTAAAAACGTATGTGTGTGACCACCAACAATTAGATCAATATCTTTTGTTGCTTTTGCTAAAGCTAAATCACAAACCCTATCCGGACTGTTTTTATAATAGTAACCAATATGAGACAAACAAATTACCAAGTCGCATTTTTGTTCTTCTTTTAAAACACCAGACATGTCTTGAGCTGTTTCGATTGGGTCATTGTACTTAGTCTCTTTATACATGTTTTTATTTACTAAGCCATCTAGCTGAACTCCTAAACCAAATATGCCTATTTTAATACCATCTCTTACAAAAATTTTATAAGGCTCTACATGTGTATCCATAACTGTATTTGAGAAATCGTAATTAGCAGAGACAAAGTCAAACTTCGCATGTGGTAACTGAGCGTAAAGTCCATCGATACCATTATCAAAATCGTGGTTACCAATAGTTGCTAAATCGTATTTTAGCATACTCATTAGTTTAAATTCTATCTCACCACCATAATAATTAAAATAAGGTGTGCCTTGAAAAATATCACCAGCATCTAACAATAAGGTATTTGGATTTTCTTTTCTATAAGATTCCACTAAAGTCGCACGTCTGGCAACACCACCTTTATTTGCATTTCTACCATCATCTGGCCCAAACGGATCAATATGGCTATGAACATCATTAGTATGCAGAATGGTAATTTTTTTTACCTTAGAGCTAAAAGATTGTAAGCCTAATCCTCCTAAACCAACCAATGCTGTTGCAGCTGTAGATTGTCGTATAAATTGTCTCCTTTTCACTAGTTAGTTTTTTTTTTAACAAAACGCTGATCAATTTTTGGTCTTAACGTATCTCGTTTTTTAAAATAATCAATTAATACATTTCTAATTTTATAGTCTAAAACATATAAGCCATCACTTGGCTGAAAGAAGGTCATTCCATCACCACCATTGTAGAGATAGTCATTAGTGGCTACATAATATATCCCATTAATATCTATTGCTTCTCCATTAATTAATGCAGAACCATCATTATTTTCATCTAAAATCAATTGAAGCTGATAAGAAATAGGATGTGCACGCTTAGCTCTAAATAAATAAACCAGCATCTCAATAACTTGTTGACCTGTTATGGCGGTAACAACCACTGAATTTTCAAAAGGCATAACCTCGTAAGCAGTTCTTATAGTTACATTACCTTTAGAAATTATTGACCGAATACCTCCATGATTTAATAGAACAAAATCTATGTTTTTACCTGTTCGTTTATTAAAAATAGGATTAGACTCACTATACACAGCATCTGCCATTAGGTTTCCAATGGCTGTATTTAGTTCACCATCAGATTTAGAATAAGTATCTGATGCGTAAGAAATAATACTATCCATATTCTTATTTATGTGTTCTCTGTAGGGTTTTATAAAATCCTCAATATCTTGCTTAGTTTCTAAACCCTCATCAATAGCTATACGTTTACCTTCGATTTTTGAAAGGTGGTAATCACTATTGCATGAAAAAATAAAAAGCAAAAGACAGAGTTTAAAAAGATGTTTAACAGTCATTGAATAACTTATGTAGAGTTAGCTTATATTTTTGCGTGCTTTTGTTAAATTTGCACAAAGTCTAAAGGTAAATGATTTTAAAAGCATTTAAGGATAAATCCAATCAAAAATATGTCAATAAATTATTAACTGAGCGCAACGCGACTGTTAATAATAACAAGATTAGAACGATTGCAGTGATTCTAAATGCGCAAGAATTTGATGATTTTGAAGCATTTAGACAGTATTTTGAAGACTTAGAATTAAGCTCTCCAAAACACAAGATCATTGCCTTTGCAAAGGATGATAAATTTGTTCCTAGCAAATGGGAAGCCTATTTTAGTCCTAAAGATTTTGGTTGGAAAGGAAAAATTAATCATGTAGATTTAGTGGCTTTTATTAATGAAGACTATGACGTTTTAATTAGTTATTATAAAGAAGAGACGTTGCAATTAAACTTAATTACTGCAGCATCTAAAGCAAATTTAAAAGTCGGTTTAACTAGAGATGATGATCGTTTATATGATTTAATAATTGATGTAAAGCCAAAAGAAATTCAGACTTTCAAACAAGAATTTAGAAAATATTTAAACATTTTAAACAAATTATAATGACCAAATTTATAGGCACAGGAGTTGCTTTGATAACACCCTTTAATACGGATTTAAGTATAGATTTTGACGCTTTAGAGCGTTTAGTAGAGCATAACATTCAGAATGGTACAGAATACTTAGTAATAAGCGGTACAACAGGTGAGAGTGTTACGGTTACAGCCGAAGAGAAATTACAATTAGTTAAATTTATTTCTAAAGTCAATAATGGAAGATTGCCATTAGTTCTAGGTATTGGTGGTAATAATACAGCCAGTGTTGTTGAAGAAATTAAATCTACAGATTTCTCTAACATAGATGGAATATTATCAGTTTCGCCATATTATAGTAAGCCAACACAAGAAGGAATTTACCAGCATTTCAAAGCCATTGCAGAAGTATCTCCAAAACCAATCATTTTATATAACGTACCTGGAAGAACAGCATCTAATATGTCAACAGAAACAACAATAAGATTAGCTAAAGATTTTAGCAATATAGTTGCAGTTAAAGAGGCTGGTAACAATGTGCATCAATATTTAGAATTATTGAGGCAAAAACCCAATGACTTTTTAGTGCTGTCTGGTGATGACGATTTAGCACTAGGAGTTGCTTTAGCAGGCGGTTCTGGTGTGATTTCCGTTATTGGTCAGGCTTTACCTAAAGAATTTTCTGAAATGATAAGACTAGGGATTGCAGGCAAGGCAAAAGCATCCTATGCTATTCATTTTAAGTTAATGCCAATTGTAGGTCTCATTTTTTCTGAAAACAATCCTGCTGGTATAAAAGCCGTATTAGAGTGTTTAAATATTTCAAAAAAACATGTCCGATTACCACTAGTAGAAGCGACTAATACACTTAGTGAAAATATAAAGAAAGCCTTAAAAATTCTTGGTAAAAGTTAAACTTAATTTAAAATAGTTTTAGCCTAAAATACATGGCTTATTTTAGCGTATAAGTTTTACTTTTAAAATTGGTTAATAATGTGTACTTTTGCAACTTGTTTAAAATCTATGAAGAAAGGAGTTTACATACTATTCATTGCTATTCTATTAGTTTCTTGTAGTGATTTTCAGAAGACATTACGATCTGAAGATACTGCAGAGAAATTTAAAATGGGTTCTGAGTTGTTTGATGCTGGAAAATGGAATAAATCTTACCGCCTTCTAAATCAAATTCTTCCACAGTATAGAGGAAAACCACAAGCAGAGAAGTTAACCTTTATGCATGCGATGTGTTCTTATAATTTAAAAGATTATTACATAGCAAGTTACCATTTTAATAAGTTCACGGAATTATATCCAACAAGTGAAAAAGTGGAACAGGCTGCATTTTTAAACGCCAAAGGGTATTATTACAACTCACCTGTGTATTCAAAAGAACAAAAGGAAACGATAGAAGGCATAGAAAAATTACAGCTATTTATTAATGCTTACCCTAATTCACAGTATTTATCTGAAGCAAATTCACTAGTAAAACAATTAGATTTTAAACTAGAAAAGAAAGCTTTCGAAATTGCTAAGCAATACAATTTAATACGAGATTATAAGGCCTCTATTAAATCGTTTAATAATTTTCTATTAGAATTCCCTGGTACCACATTGAGAAATGACGCGATGTATTACAGATTAGATTCAGCTTATAATTTAGCTATATTAAGTATAGATATTTTAAAAGAAAAGCGCTTAACTGAAGCAATATCCTATTATCAAGCGCTTAAAAAATCCTATCCAAACTCAGAGTTTATAGAGGATGCCAATAGAATAAATGAAGAATTACAACAAGAATTAAATACGTTTACAACTAAAAGTTAATCATAATTAAGATGGATTTAAAAAAGACAGACGCACCTGTTAGTACAGTAACCTATAACAGAAATGAAGTTGATGCTTCTACGCAAAATATTTACGAAGCTATTTCTGTAATTGCAAAACGTGCTGAGCAGATTAATACAGATATAAGACGTGAATTGATTGACAAATTGGAAGAGTTTGCAACTTATAACGATAGTCTAGAAGAAATTTTTGAGAACAAAGAGCAGATTGAAGTTTCTAAGTTTTACGAAAAATTACCCAAACCACATGCATTAGCTGTTAAAGAGTGGTTAGATGATAAAATTTATCATAGAAATACTGAGGATCCTCAGCCAGAGCACTAAATTTTAGATGTCTGTTCTAAAAGACAAAAACATTTTATTGGGCATAACTGCTGGTATTGCCGCATATAAATCTGCTAGTTTGGTACGATTATTCATAAAAGCAGGTGCTAACGTTAAAGTCGTTATGACACCTGCTTCTAAAGATTTTATAACTCCACTTACACTTTCTACGCTTTCTAAAAACCCTGTATATGCTTCGTTTGTTGAAGATGACGATGAGGTTTGGAATAACCATGTTGATTTAGGGCTTTGGGCAGACTATTTTGTTATAGCACCAGCTACTGCCAATACCATGGCAAAAATGGCTAACGGAGTTTGTGATAATATCTTATTGGCAACGTATTTATCGGCAAAATGCCCTGTGTATTTTGCACCAGCAATGGATTTAGATATGTACAAGCATGACTCAACTAAAACTTCATTCGAAAAGTTAAGGTCTTACGGGAATAAAATGATTCCTGCAGGCACTGGCGAATTAGCAAGTGGCTTAATAGGCGAAGGTCGTATGGCAGAACCAGAAGATGTTATAGCTTTTGTTGAAAAAGACATTCTAGATCAGCTCCCCTTAAAAGGAAAAAGCATATTAATTACTGCAGGACCAACTTACGAGGCTTTAGATCCAGTGCGATTTATTGGTAATCATTCTAGCGGAAAAATGGGATTTGAAATTGCAAATGCCGCAGCTAATCTAGGAGCTCAGGTTATTTTAGTAACAGGTCCGACACATCAGAAAATTAATCACAGTTCAGTGCAAGTAAAACCAGTGGTTAGTGCAGAAGAGATGTATAATGAAGTGCATAAACATTTTAAATCTTCAGATATTGCCATACTTTCTGCTGCAGTTGCAGATTATAGACCAAAAACTATTGCTAATCAGAAAATAAAAAAGAAGGATTCAACGTTTACTATTGAGTTAGAAAAAACTAAAGATATTTTAAAATCATTAGGTGCTATTAAAACCAATCAATTTTTAGTAGGTTTTGCGCTCGAAACTAATAACGAATTAGAGCATGCTAAAGGAAAATTAAGCTCAAAAAATTTAGATCTAATTGTTCTTAATTCATTACAAGACAAAGGAGCTGGTTTTGGAGTATCAACAAATAAAGTTACATTTATAACGGCATCAAAAGACATTATAGAACATCAACTTAAATCTAAGGCCGATGTTGCTAAAGATTTAATGCAACAAATATTAAAACAATTACATGCGTAATCTATTTATTTTATTAGCCTTTTTAGTATCTACAGTTGTTTTTTCACAAGAATTAAATTGTACAGTTAATGTTATAGCACAACAAACAGGGAACGAAAACAATGTTGTTTTTAAAACTTTAGAAAAACAGCTCACAGAGTTTATAAATAATACCAAATGGACGGAAAAAGCCTTTGGTGCACAAGAGCGCATTAATTGCAGTATGGTAATTAATATAAGTGATTACGATAATGATAGGTTTCAGGCATCAATACAAGTGTCTTCTTCTAGACCTGTTTTTAATTCCACTTACAGTTCGCCAGTTTATAACTATAACGACAGAGATTTTAATTTTCAATATTTAGAATTTCAGAATTTAGTATATAACTCAATTCAATTTGAGTCTAATTTAATCTCAGTTTTATCCTTTCATGTCTTTATGATTTTAGGAATGGATGCAGATTCCTTTATATTAAATGGAGGAGATGATTATTTTGCACAAGCGCAGACTATAACAAACTACTCACAACAACTCAATGGACAAGGTTGGAAATTAGAAGATGGTTTACAATCGCGTTTTGCACTGATAGATAATTTATTATCACCTACTTTTAAAGAAATAAGATCTACAATGTACAATTACCACATTAGCGGTTTAGATCTAATGAGTGACAGCTCTAAAAAAGGTAAAACAGAAGTGATTAATGCCTTAACAGAACTACAAAAAATACATGGTAGACGACCAAATTCGTTCTTAATGCGTGTTTTTTTTGATGCAAAGTCAGACGAAGTTATGGATATACTCTCTGGTGGACCAAGCGTTAATATTACCAAAGCAGTTGATGTGCTAAATAAGATTGCTCCAATGCATTCTCAAAAATGGAGAAATATAAAATTTTAATTCTCAAATTTTCTACATAATAATCTTCTTATAATTATGAATTCAGTTTCAGAATTATGAATATTTAGTTTGTTTCAAAAATATACGCTCATAATAACGTAATTTTACACTCACAAATTTTAACGCATTGCTAACTTCACTTTACATAAAAAATTACGCCTTAATTGACGAGTTAGATGTACAATTTAACAATGGACTATCTATTATCACAGGTGAAACAGGTGCTGGAAAATCTATTCTTTTAGGTGGATTATCTTTAGTTCTAGGAAAGCGCGCTGACTTAAGTCAGGTTAAAAATTCTGACGAAAAATGTATTATAGAGTCAAGTTTTGATATTGCTAACTACGATTTAAAATCAGTCTTTAAGGCTTTAGATTTAGATTATGATGTGCAAACCATAATTAGGAGAGAAATTTTACCATCCGGAAAATCGAGAGCATTCATCAACGACACTCCAGTAACTTTAGATAATTTAGTAGCATTAAGCAGCTATCTCATTGATATCCATTCACAGCACGACACGCGCCAGCTAACAGAAGACCATTACCAGTTTCAAGTTATTGATGCTTTGGCAGAAAACAAATTAAATTTAGACGCATTTTTAAGCCAATTAACAACGTATAGATTATTTCAAAAAGAGTTAGAAGCATTGAAAATTTCTAAAGCTGAAATGATTAAAGAATATGATTATAATTTGTTTCTTTCTAAAGAACTGAACGTACTAGATTTAAAAACCATAGACGTGGAAAACTTAGAAGCGCAATATGAAGCACTTAATAATGTTGAAATTATAGGCCAACATTTAAACAATGCGAAAGCTATTTTAAACGCTGATGATTTGGGTGCTGTAGATCAACTTAACACCATAAAACTAGAGCTCTCTAAAATTTCTAACTTTGGTAAAGTGTATGAATCTATAAAAGAACGGATAGTTAGTATAGGTATAGAATTAGATGATATTGTGTCGGATCTAGATAATCTTGAAGATAATTTAACAACAGACCCTCAAGAATTAGAACGCGTCAACAACACACTTCAAATAGTAAACAATCTATTTCAAAAGCATTCAGTTTCAGATGTTAAAGAATTGTCCGAAATTAAGAACCAACTAACATCAAAAATTTCAAATACAGAAAGCTTAGATGAACTAATAGCTAATAAGGAAAGTGAAATTGCTAAGTTGAAGGAAGCCTTAAATTTACGCGCTTTAAAAATTTATAAAAATCGAAAATCTGTTATACCTACTTTAACTTCGAAGTTAGAAACCATGTTGTCGGATTTAGGAATGCCTAATGCAAAATTTAAAATAGAATTAGAACAAACCAATCAGTTTACTTCTAACGGAAAAGATAAGTTGAATTTTCTGTTTATGGCAAATAAAGGATCTAGCTTTAATGAATTAAAAAAGGCAGCTTCAGGTGGTGAATTATCTCGAATAATGCTTGCTATAAAATCTATACTAGCAGAATACATTCAATTACCATCCATAATGTTTGATGAAATTGATACAGGAGTTTCTGGTGAAATTTCCAATAAAATGGGAGACATTATGAAGCAGATGAGTAGTAGAATGCAAGTGTTCTCTATTACACACTTACCTCAAATAGCAGCTAAAGGAGATTCACACTTTAAAGTCTTTAAAACTGATATTGAAAATGTAACGCAGACGCAATTAAAACGATTAGATGAAGATGAGCGTATTGTAGAAATAGCACAAATGCTGGGCGGAACTAATATCACAGCATCTGCGATGGCACATGCTAAACAATTACTGAATTAGTATTTCAGTGCTTAAAAGAAAGAACCTTGTAATTATAATAAACGAATAACTATATAACCATGTCATACAACTTATTAAAAGGAAAAAAAGGAATCATATTTGGAGCGCTTGATGAAAATTCTATTGCCTGGAAAACTGCAGTAAGAGTGCACGAAGAAGGAGGCACCTTTGTATTGACCAATGCACCTGTAGCCATGAGAATGGGACAGATTAGTGAATTGGCAGAACAAACGGGTTCAGAAATAATTCCAGCAGATGCTACCTCAGAAGAAGATTTACAAAATTTAGTAAAACAGGCTATGGAAATCTTAGGAGGTAAATTAGATTTTGTATTACACTCTATAGGCATGTCTATTAATGTGAGAAAAGGAAAACATTATACAGACCAAAATTATGCTTGGACACAAAAAGGTACAGATGTGTCTGCAATGTCATTTCATAAAACCATGCAATCACTTTATAAAGCAGATGCGATGAATGAATGGGGAAGCATCGTTGCTTTAACTTATATGGCAGCGCAGCGCGTGTTTCCAGATTATAACGATATGGCAGATAACAAAGCCTATCTAGAAAGTATAGCGCGTAGTTTTGGTTACTTCTTCGGGAGGGATAAAAACGTACGAGTGAATACCATTTCGCAATCACCAACACCAACAACTGCTGGTAGTGGTGTAAAAGGTTTTGATGGTTTCTTAGCTTACGCAGATAAAATGTCACCATTAGGTAATGCCACAGCTATGGATTGTGCCAATTATACAATCACATTATTTAGTGATTTAACAAAACGGGTTACACTTCAAAATTTATATAATGATGGAGGTTTTAGTAATATGGGAGTGAGTGATGCGATTATGGACATGTTTGAGGGTGACCAATAGATAGAAATCTTTAATTGTATTTAAAAGCTGCCATACAAATTATATGGTAGCTTTTTTGGTTTAATGAGATGTAATTATTAAAATTAAAGCTTGATTATTTAGACTTTAAAAGTATATAAATACTATTTATCCTCATTTGTTACGTTTAAACGATTGTTCTTTACAAATTTATAATAGTTTAAAGAATTAACATATTTTTAAGGAATTACTAACTTATTTATCCAATTATTTATGAAAAAAATTACTTTAGCGTTATTGATTATGCTTGCTTTTTGTTGGCAATCTAATGCGCAATTTACAGAAAGTTTTGAAGCAGGTATTCCAGCAACATGGTCAGTTATCAATGGTGGTGACGCTAATACTTGGGAGGTAAGTACGCCTGGAGACGGTGGTACTGCAAATACAGGCACGAATGTAGCTAGGATATACTTTTCCGCTGCTGCGCACGATGATTATTTAGTTACTCAACAGTTTACAGTTACGGCTAATACTTCTGAAAGGTTAACGTTGGCTTACAGACACAGATCTAATACCTTCCCTGAACCTTTTGATATTTTACTTTCGACTACAACTGCTACTGCAGCTGATTTTACTAATACAATAGCGACAGCTGTAGCGCCAAGTACAACTTGGCAATCTATGTCTTACGATTTGTCAGCATACATAGGTCAAACAGTTTATATTGCATTTTACAGTTCTACAACTGATCAGTGGCAACTATATTTAGATGATATAACTATTGATGCTTTACCTACATGTTCTGCACCTGCTGGTACAGCTGTATTGGGTACAGTAGATTGTGGTGCCGGAACTTTTGAAGTTAATATAGATATCACAGATTTAGGAGACGGAACTCCTGCGCTTTTTGATGGTACAACAACAACTCCTATTACAACTACTGGTTCGTTTACTGTTGGTCCATTTCCGGCAGGAACGCCATTAACATTTACATTGCAACATGGCTCAGATACACAATGCGATGTAGATTTAGGAACACTTCAAGATACCTGCCCTCCAGTAGAAGATAACTGTATGGGAGCTATAACTATTCCTGTTTCAGCAGATATGTGTACGAGTATAACAACTGGTAACAATACTAATTCTACCGATTCAGATACTGATGTACCAGCACCTCCAGCGGCAACTTGCACTAGTTATGCAGGTGGAGATATTTGGTTTAATTTAACAGTACCAGCAAGTGGAAATGTTACGATTTCTGGAGATGTCTCTTCTGACTGTTGCTCATTTTTATGGTATGAGATTTATGAAGGAACTGATTGTTCTAGTTTAACATCAGTTATATGTTCTGTCTCAACTGGAAATGATCCATCAGCTTTTGAAACTATACTTACAGGACGTACAGGTGGTGAAACTTTATGGGTAAGAGCTTGGGATTCTAATTATGATGATGGACCAGGTGATTTTAACTTCTGTGCGTATGAGCCTGCATGTTTTGCACCAACAGTATCTCTACCAGCAGGTCCTATTGATAACACAAATTGTCCTGCAACTGTCGATGTTTCAATTTCAATAGATGATCTTGGAGATTCTGCATCATTAACAATATCTGCAGAAGACGATATGGGTAATCCTGTAGGTACAGGAGGTACAATAAGTGCTACAGGTATATTTACAATTACAAACGTACCAGTGCCACAAACTAGTTGGACAATTACTATTGCACATGAAGATAACACAACTTGTGATGTGCAATTAGGACCCTTTATTTTAGATTGTCCACCAGTAAATGATGATTGCGTTAATGCTGTGGCATTAACACCAGGTGGAGTTTTTGGTGATAACCCAGTAGATGGTAAAATAGCGTACGCAACTGAATCTGGTTATACAAATGGTTGTGGTGGAAATCCGTCATCTGAAGTGTGGTATTCCGTTGTAGTGCCAGCTGCAGGAGATATTACTATTGAGGTTGGTCCAGATACAGCGACTTCTAATACAGGTTTTGATTCGGTAATAGAGGCTTACACTAGTAGTGACAATACTTGTTCAGGAACATTAACTTCTATTGGTTGTGATGATGATGGTGCAACTACTGGTTCATTTTCTATATTGGCCTTAACAGGTCTAACAGCTGGTGATACTGTATTCGTTAGAGTATGGGAGTTTAATAGTGACGATACTGAACCGTTCTCTATTTCTGCCTATTCTGCAACATTAGGTGTAGATAGCATTGACAGCGAAGCCGCTTTTACATATTATCCTAACCCAGTTAAAAATACATTAACATTAAACGCTCAAAATACTATTGAGACTATTACAATATATAATATGCTAGGTCAAGAAGTATTAAGAGCTACTCCTAATGCTGTAGATAGTGATATAGATATGTTTAGCTTACAGACTGGCACTTACTTTGTTAAAGTAACTATCGCTAATATTACTAAAACAATTAGAGTAATTAAGCAATAATTAATTTAATTATTTACTAAATACAAAGCCGTTATTTTTATTAACGGCTTTTTTCTAAATTTTACTTAAAATTTTTAAGCTATGAAATTTTTACTATGTTCAATAGTTATGTTTAGTTTATGTAATGTTTTGAATGGTCAAATAAGTTTTGAGAATTCAGCTTTAGAATTGGGAGTATATTCACCTTGTGGTTATACTGATTTAGGCAATGGCATAAGCTTTTTTGATTATGATAATGATGGCTGGGATGATATTACTATGGCATCGGTAAACGGAGACGCTGTCCATTTTTACAAGAATATTAATGGCAATTTTGTGTATCAAAACTTAAATATTAATCAGAATAATGCCCAAAATAAGCAGGTCAATTGGGTAGATATTGATAATGATGGAGATAATGACCTATTTATAACAAGCAATTCAAGTGCAAATAGACTCTTTTTAAATCTTGGGAATATGGTTATGGAAGAAATAACTAGTACCTGTGGTATGCTGACTGAAAATTTTGCAACTTATGGTGCTTCTTGGGGTGATTATAATAACGACGGTTTTTTAGATGTCTTTTTATCTATTAGAAGTTATTCCGTCCCTAACATCTTATATAAAAATAATGGTGATAATACATTTACATTAGCAAATGCAGAAGCAGGTCTAAGCACCAACGGTTCAATGTCATTTTGTTCCGCATTTTTTGATTATGATAATGATGGAGACCAAGACATCTATGTTTCTAATGATAAATATAACGTAAGCAATATTTTATATAGAAACAATGGCGATGGTACATTTAGTGATTATAGTGTGTTATCTGGCACTGACGTAAGCATAGACGCCATGTCTGTTACCGTAGATGATTATGATGCTGATGGTTGGCTAGATATTTATATTACAAACGGAATCGAAGGTAATGTGCTATTTAAAAATAACGGCGACGGTACATTTTCAGATGTAGCTGAGTCATCACAAACTATAATGAACTCAGTGGGTTGGGGAGCAGTTTTCTTAGATGCTGATAACGATAGTGATTTAGATTTGTATGTTAGTGGCGAGCATAATGGTATTTTTTCCGATTTATTATCTTCAGCATTTTATGAGAGTAATAATGATGGCACATTTAATCTAAGTAACCACGCAGTTCCTAATGATATGGCAATTAGCTTTTCAAATGCCATTGGTGATACAGATAATGATGGCTATCCAGAAATGGTAGTTAATAATATTAATCACAGTAATATTTACCTTTGGAAAAATAATACAGCAACCACAAATAATTGGTTAAAAATAAAGTTAGAAGGCACTCAAAGTAATAGAAACGGAATAGGATCTCGAATAGAAATATCTGCTAACGGTACCAAACAATATCGCTATACACTCTGCGGTGAAGGCTACTTAGCACAAAATTCGGCAACTGAAATTTTTGGATTAGGAAGTGCAGAAAACGTTGACTATGTTAAGGTAAAATGGTTGAGTGGAGCAGAAGATATTGTGTACAACGTTAATGTAAATCAATTACTCAATATTGTTGAAGGATCTACACTTTCTCTGTCAGATCAAACTTTAGGTAATGTGACCACATATCCAAATCCTGTATTAAATGAACTTTATTTAAAAGGTAGCAAATCCATTCTAAATATAGAAGTGCGCAATATTTTGGGACAGCGCGTATTGCAGCATCGTCCTAATTCCATAGATGTTCAAATCGATATGTCGTCATTAAAAACAGGTGTCTATTTTGTCAGAGTTGATGTTGAAAATTCTAATGAAACTATTAAAATTATCAAACGCTAATAGTGGTATATTTTTCTAAGCAAAAATAAGTACTCCTGTTAATTTTGCATTTCGTTTACTTACCTTTGTAGTGTATGACGGCTATTAATTTTTCATTTATAATTCCTGTATATAATCGACCCGAAGAAGTTAAGGAGCTTTTAGAAAGTTTTTCGAAATTAGAAGGCGAGTATAGTTATGAAATTATCATCGTTGAAGATGGTTCTAATCTTACTTCAAAACATATTGTAGAAACTTTTAAGCCGCAATTAGATATTTCGTATTACACTAAACCAAATACAGGGCCTGGATATTCGCGAAACTATGGCATGCAAAAAGCAAAAGGTAACTATTATATTATTTTAGATTCTGATGTCATCTTACCTTCACTTTATTTAACATCTGTGGCAACATATTTGGATGTCAATTACTATGATTGCTTCGGTGGTCCAGATGCTGCTCATCACTCATTTAGTACTCTTCAAAAAGCAATTAATTTTGCTATGACCTCATTTATTACAACAGGTGGCATACGAGGAGGTGATAAACAGGTAGAAGACTTTCAACCTCGAAGTTTTAATATGGGTTTATCCAAAAAGGCCTTTCTTGCCTCTGGCGGATTTGGCGATATTCATCCTGGAGAAGATCCTGATTTATCATTACGTTTGCACAAATTAGGTTATAGAACAACATTAATAAAAAGTGCTTACGTATTTCACAAGCGTCGTATCTCTTGGTCTAAATTTTATAAACAAGTTCATAAATTTGGACTGGTAAGGCCAATTCTAAATAAGTGGCATCCGAGTTCTAAAAGTTTAGTGTATTGGTTCCCTTCTGTGTTTAGCTTAGGGTTTTTAACATCACTAGTTTTAGCATTGGTGTTCAAAATGGCAATTCTATCCTATTTGTATCTGTTTTACTTTATTTTAGCTTTTATTACAGCATTGATTTCTACTAAAAATGTGGTGGTAGCATTTCAGGCTATGGTCGCGATAATAATCCAATTTTTTGGTTATGGATTTGGATTTTTAAAATCTACATTTAATTTAATGGTATTACGAAGAAATCCTAAAGAAGCATTTCCAAATTTATTTTTTAATAAGTAATGAACACAAATAAAAAATTAAACATCTCAGAGTATTTAAAAAAGAAAAATGTAAAGCGCTTTATGTTGTTCTTTTTAATTGCGTTTATTTTTTTAATATTTTCTAAACTATCTAATGATTATAAGCAAACTATTAAGTTAAGAATAAACTTGGTTAATCTAGAGGATGAAATCATTCTTTCAAATGATTCTTTAAATATTATAGATGCTTATGCAGAAGCTAAGGGGTTCGCTCTAATTCCGTTTATTTTTAAAAAATATAAGTCTATTACTTTAGATGCCAAAAAGGATGTGGTTTCTACTTCTGGTAGTTATATTTTTGATGTTCAAAAAAATCAATTTCTTATTGATGATCAATTAGGAACATCTTATAAGGTCTTATCTTTAAAACCAGATTCGTTGATCATTTCTTATTCTAAAAGAGCGTCAAAATTAGTTCCTGTTAATTTAAAAACAGATATTAACTATGCATTGGGATTTGATATAAAAGATAGTCTTACCTTAAGTACAGATAGTATTAAAATTGTTGGATCCAACGCAGAAGTTAATGCTATAACGTCTTTATCAACAAAGCAAATAACCCTAAACGATGTAAATACAGATATTAAAAAATCTATAAATTTAGATATCTCTGACTATAAGAATATTGAAATATTTCCTAAATCTATTGTAGTAACAGCAGAAGTAGAGCGTTTTACAGAGGGCACAAAGGAAATAGCAATTAAAATTACGAATAAACCAAGTGATGCGGTAATTAACTACTTTCCTAAAACAGTAACTGTAGCATACTATGTGGATTTAGAAAACTATAAAACAATAAAAGCGTCAGATTTTTCCGTAGAGTGCAGTTACACTGAAATAAAAGATAACCAAAGCTATTTAATACCAAAACTTACGAAGCAACCAAAATATGTTAAGCGCACAAGCATAAAACAAAAGCGTATAGATTTTATAAAATTATAAAATGATAATAGTTGGACTTACAGGTGGCATAGGAAGTGGTAAAACCACGATAGGTAAGTATTTTGGCGCTTTCGGTATTCCCATTTATATAGCGGATAGAGAAGCTAAAGCGTTAATGAACCGCTCAAAAGTGATTAAAAGAAAGCTGATAGAGCTGTTTGGTACATCTGCTTATGAAGATGGAAAATTAAATAGACCATATCTGGCGTCAAAAATTTTTAGTGACAACCAATTATTGTCTAGCATGAATGCAATTGTGCACCCAAAAGTAGCTTCACATTTTAAGCGCTGGCTAAAAAAGCAAGATGCACCTTACGTTATAAAAGAAGCTGCAATAATTTTTGAAAATAACTTAGAATCACAATACCATTACATTATTACTGTAATTGCAGACGAAGATTTAAGATTAGAACGTGTTATGAAACGCGATAATGTTTCAAAGAAAAAAGTGGAATCTATCATTAAAAATCAATTACCTGATGACGTCAAAATTGAAAAATCAGACTTTATTATAGAGAACAATGATATAGACATTGCAAAAAAGCAAGCAGAAGCTATTCATAATACAATTCTTAAAAATCTAAAATAGCCAAACACCATCGCTTGTGTTAAGGTAAGGTTAAACCTAATTTGTACTAAATGTTAAAATGTTAAATTTGAGGGATGGGCAAAAAGCTATTCATTTTATTGGTGGTTTTAATGAGTTTATCGCTCATCGGCATAATTTTTGTGCAATCGTTCTTTATTAATAATAGTTTAGAAAACGAGGAGGATAACTTTAGATTAAGTGTTAAACGCGCGTTAAGTTTTGTTTCTAGAGATATTGAAGATTTTGAAGTAAGAAAATATTATGCTTTAATTCAACCTTTTATAGCGAATAATAAGGAGCCAGATTCAACCGTAATTAGGCAATTATATATCACTTTAGAAGATGATACAGATGATACCACAATAATACACCGAAATACAGTTTTAGAAGAGCGCTACAAAGTGCCTTCATTGTTCTTTGAAATTGATGCAGACAGTATAAATGTTAGTAATTTTACTAATGAGCGTATTACGGAATATTATAATAACAAGAGTTTAGATGGTAAAAGGAGTATTAAGCCACAGAAACGGTTGGTAGAGTTTTCTAATTTGCCAAATATTGAAAAGCAAAACTATGAAAACTCTTTTAAGACATTATTTAAAGAAGTGCCAATTCATAAGAGAGTAACAGCAACACATGTTGAAACTCTTTTAAAAAGAGAGCTAAAGAGTGAAGGTGTAAATTTAGATTTTGAATTTGCTGTTTATGATGAGGATTTAGCCACTAAAGTAATGACTCAAAATTTCAATAAGACTGAAAATGCTTATGGAGTAGTCATTTTTTTAGATTCAAATAATGAAAGTGGTTATACGCTTTGGGTAGATTTCCCAGAAAGAAAAAAGTATTTAGTATCCTCAATATTATGGATGATTATCTTATCTATAATATTTACAGGAGTTATTATTATAGCGTTCTCGGGTGCGATTTATCAATTAATAAAACAACGACAAATCTCACAGATTAAAACAGATTTTATTAATAATATGACCCATGAGTTTAAAACACCAATAGCAACTATTAATTTGGCTTTAGACTCTATAAAAAATCCTAAAATAATAAATGATCAAGAGAAGGTAAAGCGTTATTTAGGAATGATAAAAGAAGAAAATAAACGGATGCATGCTCAGGTAGAAAATGTATTGCGTATTTCTAAACTAGAGAAAAACGAGCTTAATATAAGTAAGGAGCGAATTGAATTAAATGAACTTGTTGAGGATGCAGTAACACATGTAGAGCTAATTGTAGAAGATAGAAAAGGCTATGTAAAAACGCATTTAGATGCCGCTGAGTCATCAGTTTTGGCAAACGACACACATTTTACAAATGTTATCGTTAATATACTAGATAATGCCATTAAATACTCGGATGATGCACCACAAATAGATGTATATACTGAAATTGTCGGTACAAATATCATAGTAAAAATAGCAGATAAGGGCAACGGAATGTCCAAGCAAGTTGCCAAAAAAGTGTTTGAAAAATTTTACAGAGAACACTCAGGTAATGTGCATAATGTAAAAGGTCATGGCTTAGGTTTGGCCTATGTAAAACGAATAGTAGAAGACCATCAAGGTCATATATCAGTAGAAAGTGAAAAAGGAAAAGGCAGTACTTTTATTATAAAATTGCCATTAATATCATAAAAACGAATTATGGAAGAACAAAACAAGAAAATTCTTTTGGTAGAAGACGATCCAAATTTTGGTACCGTTTTAAAAGATTATTTAATGATGAACGATTACGACGTCGTCCATGCTAAAAATGGAATGGAAGGTTTTGAAAAGTTTAAAAAAGACGATTACGATCTTTGCATCTTAGATGTAATGATGCCATATAAGGATGGCTTTACATTAGCAAAGGAAATTCGTGAAAAAAATACAGATGTACCTATTATTTTCTTAACCGCTAAGGCAATGAAAGAAGATGTGCTAAAAGGCTATAAAGTTGGTGCAGACGATTATCTTAACAAACCGTTTGATAGTGAAGTCCTATTAATGAAGATAAAAGCTATTATGCAACGAAAGGCAACAGATTCTGTAGCAGACAGTAAACAGTTTGAATTTAAAATAGGACGTTTTGACTTAAACTCTAAACTACGTTTCTTAAAATTTGATGGAGGTGACCCAACAAAATTGTCTCCAAAAGAAAACGAATTGTTACGACTATTGGCATTGCACGAAAATGATTTAATGCCAAGAGAATTGGCATTAACCAAAATCTGGAGAGATGATAATTATTTTACTTCACGAAGTATGGATGTATATATCGCCAAGTTGCGTAAGTATTTAAAACTAGACCCTAAGGTTGAAATTTTAAATATTCATGGTGAAGGCTTTAGATTGGTAATTAATAGTAAAGATTAATTTGTAAATATATAAAGTAAGAATCCAGCTTCTAATTTATTAAGCTGGTTTTTTTTTTTTTTGAATTATCGCAAAAAAAGTTGCTAGTAGAAGCAAATCTTTGAGATTATTGATTTATCTGTTGCTCTATATACTTAATAATTTCTGAAGTATCGGTTTCATAATCAAACCATTGTATAAATTTGTCTTTTCTAAACCAAGTAAGTTGGCGTTTTGCAAATCGTCTGGTATTCTTTTTAATTTCAGAAATAGCAAACTCTAAAGTAGTAGTCCCTTCAAAATACGCGAACAGCTCTTTATAGCCAACAGTATTTAATGCGTTTAGATGCTTATATGCAAATAGCTTTTCAGCTTCTTCCAATAATCCATGTTCTAACATTAGATCTACACGCTGATTAATTCTGTCGTAAATAATAGAGCGTTCAGCATTCAAACCAATAGTAACAGTTTTAAAATGTCGATTTTTTTCGGGATTGGTTAAGAAAGAGGAATACGGTTTCCCTGTTCCTAAGCAAATTTCTAAAGCTCTTATGATACGGTGTGGATTAGCAATCGCTATAGTTTTATAAGCTTCATTATCTAAGGACTTAAGTTGTTCTTGCAGCTGCTCTAAACCTTCAGATTTAAGTTGTTCATTGAGCTCTATTCTAATATTTGCATTAACTTCAGGAAAATAATCTAAACCCTTAGTTATAGCTTTAACATATAAACCAGAACCTCCAACCATAACTACGATTGGGCTTGATTCATAAATTGTATCAATTTCAGAAATGGCTTCACGTTCAAAATCACCCACAGAATAACTATCGTTTATCGATTTATGTTGAATAAAATGATGTTTTACGGCATTTAGTTCTTCCAAAGACGGGACAGCCGTTCCGATATTCATTTCTTTATAAAACTGACGAGAGTCAGCTGAAATAATTTCGGTATTAAACTGTTGTGCCAACTTAATGCTCAGTGCTGTTTTACCAATGGCTGTTGGTCCTACGATAGATATAAGTGTATTAGTCATGCTTCAACTTAAAGCCGCATTTATGACAAAAGTCTGCATTATCTTGATGTTTTTCTGCCAAACAATTAGCGCAAGATTGTGTGTTGAGTGTAAGCTTTTCTACAAACGTACGTTCTTCATCGGTAAACTTTTTCTTTGAATCTGTTTCTGATGCTTTTGTATATTCTGCAGATACAATTCCTGTGGGAACGGCTATAATTCCATAACCTAATACCATTATTATGGTAGCAATAAATTGACCTAACGGTGTTTGAGGTGCAATATCTCCAAAGCCTACGGTAGTTAAGGTTACTATACACCAATACACACTTTTTGGAATATTGGTAAACCCATTTTCTTCACCTTCGACCAAATACATTATTGTGCCAAAAATAACAGCAGCTATAACAACGGCAAACAGAAAAACAGAAATTTTTGCTCTACTCGCTTTTATCGCACTGGTTAATTGATTCGAAGCTCCCATGTAACGTGCGAGTTTCAGAATTCTAAAAACCCTGAGCAAACGCAGTGCTCTTAATGCTACTAGAGCATGTGTACCTACAAAAATGAGTGATAAATATTTTGGTATGGTAGATAATAAATCTATAATACCATAGAAACTTGTAATATATTTTATGGGTTTATTTACAGTTATAATACGCGCTATGTATTCTAACGAGAATAGTATGGTGATTATCCATTCAGATATATTTAAGAAAGTATGGTATCTCTCATCAAAGCTGTTTATACTTTCTAGCATTACCAAAATGATACTTGCTAAAATGGCTATAAGGAGAACAACATCAAATAACTTACCAGCAGGAGTATCTGCTTCATAGATAATTTCATGAAGTTTAGATTTCCAGTTATGATTCGTATTAGATTCCATAGTTTAAAAGTACAAAAAGAAAAGCTATTGTTTCTCTAATACAATAACCGTATTGTTTTGAGTTTCTTTATCTTTTTTCATTTATTTAGTTTAAATACCTTAAAATTATGGAGCATAAATGGCTAGACAGAATTTTAATTATTAGCTTTTAATTCAACAATTTTTAAACGCTTATTTCTGCGCATATAACTCTGAATTATATGCTGGGTATCTCTATTATTTTGCATTGGCGTAATTAAAGACTGCAAAATTGATTTATTGTTTATTTGATGGTTTAAATCGAAAAAACCTGTACCTCTAAATACTCCATCTTCAATTAAAACCACACTTTTTTCGTGTATGTGTCTGCCTCTATCAATTAAAAGCACATCTTTATTATCGTAGGAATTTAAAGCTATGACCTCGTTAACCCGTTTATTGTAGGTATCTGGTTCTTCTTCGGTAATACAAGCTCCGAGACATCTTTTAATACCATAGTTAAAACAGCTCGTCTCTGATTTTTCTAATCCGGTTAACTTGGTACAGAGTTGATGATTTTCTAGCATACGATTCATAAAAGAAATTCCGCTCTGTCTATTTGTAAATGTTGTAATCGGTTTGTCGTCCCCATTAATATGTCTAATTCTGAGATTAACAAAACCATTGTCATCTGTAAAACTATAAAGTCCTTGTGTAAAACTATTTCGCTTTAACGCTCTATTAAGAATAGGTTTGTTCGTTTTAATTTCTTCACTTTCCTTTAATAATGCTACGAGTTCACTCCCAGTTTTTTCATAAGTTACTGTTGCAACTTGTAACTGTATTTTTTTGGATTTAGAATTGCTATTTGTAAAATGTTGGGTAATTCGTTTTCTAATATTGTTGCTTTTACCAATATAAATAATATTTCCTGTTGCATCATGAATGTAATACACACCAGTATCACTTGGCATTTCCTCTATAATATCTTTTAAATTAGGTGCTAATTTAGATTTTTGCTCAATTTTTATAGCATCTTTAATTATTGTTTTCTCACTGTCTTTATGCAACAGCATTTTAAACAATTTTACCGTCGCCAAAGCATCACCATTAGCTCTGTGTCTATCACTCATTGGTATACCTAGAGCGCGTGCTAATTTGCCTAAACTATACGATTCCATATCAGGTATTAGCTGTTTAGAAAGCTCTACAGTACACAATGTTTTTCGCTTAAATGGAAAGCCAAGACGCTTAAATTCTGTTTTCAGAATACGATAATCAAAACTAGAATTATGAGCAACAACTATACAATCTTCAGTGATTTCTATAATGCGTTTTGCGACCTCATAAAATTTAGGTGCGTTTTTTAGCATCTTAGAATTTATGCCTGTTAGATTGACTACAAAAGGTTGAATTTCGCGCTCTGGATTTACTAAAGAAATTAATTGATCAGTAACATTATGACCGTCAAACTGGTAGATTGCAATTTCAGTTATGCCTTCTTCATTATATTTGCCTCCTGTGGTTTCTATGTCTAATATTGCGTATATAACGTTGAGTTGTTTGTTGTTTAGTTGTAAAGTCGTTTGTTAAAAACTGAAATAGTTATTTTACTCATAATATAGCGAGCTGAAAACTGCGACTGAGACTATGAGCTATTTTCTAGCTCCAAATATACTACTTCCAACGCGAATCATATTACTTCCACAGTCAATAGCCAGTTGGTAATCACCACTCATTCCCATACTTATGGTTACCAGATTAGAATTCAATGCTTTAAGGTTATCGAAAGTAGATTTTAAAAGCTTAAATTCTTGTTCTACCTGTTTCATATTATCAGTAAAAGTTGCCATTCCCATAACACCAACAATGCTAATATTTTTTAAATTTGAAAATTCTTCTGATAGTAATAGTGTCTTGGCATCTTCAGCCGACATACCAAATTTACTATCTTCTTTGGCTATTTTAATTTGAAGTAAACACGAAATGACTCTGTTATATTTTTCAGCTTGTTTATTAATTTCTTTTAAAAGTTTAAAGCTATCAACACCATGAATTAAACTCACAAACTCAGCCATATATTTAACCTTGTTGCGTTGTACATGGCCAATCATATGCCATTCAATATCTTTTGGCATTTCTTCAAACTTTTCAGCCATCTCCTGAATTTTATTCTCGCCAAAAACACGCTGACCAGCACTGTAAGCGTTCATTAAATCACTAACAGGTTTGGTTTTTGAAACGGCAACTAGAGTAATACCTTTTGGTAATTTTGATTTTATGTGACTTAGATTTTTTTCTATGCTCATTAGTGTTTTTTTCTTGTTTGATTATTGAGGCGTCGATTAAACAATTAAACGACAAACAACTCGATATATTCTTAATATTCATAGATAGTAATAGCGCTTCTCAATTTAGGTAAGATGTAAGTGCTTTTAGGTGGCATTTTCAAACCTTCATCAGCAATTTGTTTCATCTGATTAACATTAGAAGGACACATCCCAAAACCAACCACAAATTTTCCGCTATCTACACTACTTTTTATGGTAATCATTTCGTGCTGACCGTTAACATATTCAATACGATTGTCATGTCTTAAGTCTTCAATTCCTAAAATGGGTTGAAGTATAGTTTTGTAAAGCAATTGCGCATCGAGCTCATCTAGAGCTGTTTTAAATTCGTAGTTTGTTTTACGTAAGTATAACGAATAAAACTCACCATCTAAGTACATACTAAAATGATGTGCCTTTGACGGTTTGTAAGGCATCAGTCCTCGATTCTCTATACGATAAGATGCATCTAATTGTATTAAAAATTCTTTTTTAGTTAATCCGTTCAAATCTTTGATTAAGCGATTAAATTCATGAATCACCAAATCAGATTCTGGAATTAAATACGACATAAAAAAGTTATACGATTCACTCCCATTGTGATTTGGATTGTTTTCTTTTTCAACTCTATATAACAAATGCGAAGATGCAGATCTATGATGACCATCTGCGATATAAATGGTCTGCATTTGCTTAAATTCATTCTGAATTCTAGCAATAGTAGCTTCATTATCAATTTTCCATAAATAGTGAGTGTCTCTGTAGGTCATTGTAAACTCAAACTCCGCATGCCCTTTTTGAGTGTCTTTTATAATTTCTGAAATCACGGTATTATCGGGATAGGTAAGTAGTACTGGCTCTGCATTAAACCCAACAGTTTGTAAATAGGCTTTAAAAGTTTGCTCGCGTTTGGCGATGGTATCTTCGTGCTTTTTAATGATGTCATTTTCATAATCTTCGGCACTTGTAGCTGCGATGATACCATTAAATTCTAAGCCATGACGATTCACAATCTTATAAACATAAAACGAAGGTTTCTCATCTTGAATAAAAACTCCATCTTCTTTAAATTCTAAATAACGGTTTTTTACCAGATTAAAACGTTCCGCACCTTTAACTTCTTGATCATATTTGTAACCAGGATTCACAATATGGAGAAAACTATACGGATTATAATCCATACGAGATTCACGCTCATTTATGGTATAACTTTGGTATGGACGTGCAGCCACTAAGCCAACAATTGCTCGCGTCGGTTTTACTGCTTTAAAAGGAATTATTTTTGCCAATTTTAATTAGTATTAAGTGTAAAGTGTTTAGTCTAAAGTAATATTTGGTGCAATAAACTTTAGTTTTATATTTGAATAGTTAATGTTCTCTTGAACCGAACTTGTTTGGATTTAATATCATATAGTTTAAAAGTGTAGCAACTTCAACAGACGCTTCGTTTAGCTTTTGAAATTGATTACTAGTAATATAACCGCACGCTAATGCAAATTCTACCCAAGTTTGCGTTTCGCCATTTTCAGCATCAGAATCGGTCAATTTACTAATGAAATGTTTTGGATATCGTCTTTTTCTATAGGATTCTGAAAGATTTGCACAAACACTTCTAGAAGAACGTCTAATTTGATTTGTTAAAGAATATGTTTCTTCTTTTGGAAACGTTTTTGATAAATCGTAAATATCCATAGCTAGTTTGAAACCTTTTTTATAAGCTAATAAATCTTGTACTTTCATAACTTCTAATTTTTTATACTAGATACTAGATACTAGATACTAGATACTAGATACTAGATACTAGATACTAGATACTAGATACTAGATACTAGACACTAGACACTTCATACTAATTACTTAATAAACTGCTTCGCAATGTTCTCAGCTCTTCGGCTTTCAGAATAGTCGTAAAAACCTTCTCCAGATTTCACTCCAAGCTTACCTGCTCTTACCATATTTACTAATAATGGACAAGGTGCATATTTTGGATTTTTAAATCCGTCGTACATTACATTTAGAATGGACAAACACACATCTAAACCAATAAAATCAGCGAGTTGTAAAGGTCCCATTGGATGTGCCATTCCTAATTTCATCACTGTGTCAATTTCTTCAACACCAGCAACACCATTATAAAGTGTTTCAATAGATTCGTTTATCATAGGCATTAAAATACGATTGGCAACAAAGCCAGGATAATCATTTACTTCAGTTGGTACTTTGCCTAAAGTTTTAGACAATTCCATTATCGTATTTGTCACGTCATCACTTGTGCTATAACCACGAATAATCTCCACCAATTTCATAATTGGTACAGGATTCATAAAGTGCATACCAATAACTTTTTCTGGTCTAGAGGTCACTGCAGCAATCTGAGTAATTGAGATAGAGGAGGTGTTACTCGCTAAAATCGTATCTTCGTCACAATATTCATCAAGTTGTTTAAATATTTTTAGCTTTAAATCTACATTTTCTGTGGCAGCTTCTACAACTAAATCGGCTTGTTTTACACCTCCAGGAATACTTGTAAATGTGGTGATGTTTTCTAAAGTTGACTTTTTATTAGCTTCAGAAATTTTCTCTTTAGCGACCATTCGATCTAAATTTTTAGAAATGGTTGCCATACCTTTTTCTAAAGATACTTCACTTATATCTATGAGCTGAACATTAAATCCAGATTGTGCAAAAGTGTGGGCAATACCATTTCCCATGGTTCCTGCGCCTATAACTGCTATGTTTTTCATATTGCTATACTTAATTCTTTCCTAAGGAAAAGAAACTGTTATGTTATTATATGCGTTTAATTTTTTTCAAGAGGTTGAGTGTGTTGAACTTTGGAAAAAAATCAAAAAGGATTAAAACTGATTAATAATCATATTAGCAACCCTTAAGGCTTCTGTCCCATCATGTAAAGTTACAATTGGTGTTGTGTTATTATTGATGGCATCAGCAAATGTTTCAAGCTCGTCTAGAATTGCGTTATTGTTCGCAATTGTGGGATTGTCAAAATAAATTTGCTTTTTCAAACCTTCTGCATTTTGAAGAATCATATCAAAATCTCCTGGATTTTCTGGAGCGTCCTTCATTTTTACAACTTCACATTTCTTTTCTAAAAAATCTACTGAGATGTAAGCATCCTTCTGAAAAAATCGTGTTTTACGCATATTCTTCAAAGAAATACGGCTTGCAGTTAGATTTGCAACACATCCATTTTTAAATTCTATTCGTGCATTCGCTATATCTGGATTTTCGCTAACTACAGAAACTCCGCTTGCTGAAATGTGCTTTACAGGAGAATTTACTACACTGAGTATAATATCAATATCATGGATCATTAAATCTAAAACTACTGGCACATCTGTACCACGAGGATTAAATTCTGCCAAGCGATGACATTCTATAAACATCGGATCTACAATCTTGTCTTTAACTCCAATAAAAGCCGGATTAAAACGCTCTACATGTCCAACCTGTCCTTTTACGCCTTTTTCAGCGACTAATGTTCTTATCGTTTCAGCTTCTTCTACCGTGTTTGTAATTGGCTTTTCTATAAAAATATGTTTTCCTTTTTTAATAGCTTTCTTTGCACAATCGTAATGCGAAAGGGTAGGAGTTACAATATCTACAACATCCACAGCATCTACTAAGGCATCAATAGTATCAAAATACGTATAACCAAATTCTTCTACTACACGTTTTGCATTCTCAGCATCAGCATCGTAGAAACCTACGAGCTCATATTTTTCAGATTGATTGAGTAGTCTTAGATGAATTTTACCAAGGTGACCAGCACCGAGAACACCAGCTTTTAGCATGTTTTTCTGTTTTTAACAAAAATAGTCGTTTTCATTCAGAAATTTGAAAAAGAAAATATAAAATACTGTGAAATCAATAATTGAATAAAGTTTAATTTCTCGCTTTGAACTTGTGTCGCTTTAATTTAATTTAGCGTAAACTAAACTCTATTTTTTGAAAGATACATTTAAGCATCAAGGTATGCGTCAGCAACTTGTTGACATACTGATTAATAAAGGAATAAAGAACGAAAAGATTTTAAAAGCCATTGGTAAAATTCCGAGACATCTCTTTATGGATTCTGGTTTTATTGACCATGCCTACCAAGACAAAGCATTTCCTATTGGTGCAGACCAAACCATTTCGCAGCCTTATACAGTAGCATTTCAATCTGAATTACTACAACTAGAACCAGGTGATAAAGTTTTGGAAATCGGAACAGGAAGTGGTTACCAATGTGCGGTTTTAATTGAGCTTGGAGCAAAAGTTTATAGTATAGAACGTCAGCAAGAGTTGTTTAAAAAGACCTCTAAATTTTTGCCAAAGATTGGCTATAGAGCAAAAAAACTAATTTTTGGTGATGGTTATAACGGCCTACCAGAACAAGCGCCTTTTAAAAGTATCATCGTTACCGCAGGAGCACCTTTTGTACCTAATCCTTTATTAAGTCAGTTAGAAATAGGTGGACGTTTAGTGATTCCTGTTGGTGATGACGTGCAAGTCATGACCCTATTTATTAGAAAAGGACCTAAGGATTTTGAAAAACATGAATTTGGTGAATTTCGATTTGTACCTCTTTTAGAGGATAAAAATTAATTCGTCCCCTTTTTATAAGCTTCTTCACCACCAACAATTGGCAATGTCAATGTTGTCTTATCTAATTCAATAGTTAATTCAGTTCCAGGCTTTGGATGTAGTGTAAATTCTTTATCGCTAGAAAAAATAAGTAAACCTATTTGTTGACCTACTTTTATAATCTGGTCGTCTGGTTGCAAATCAAAATTTACAGTGTAAGATTTTCTAGACACTAAATCTTCTTCATTAGTTAAAGATTTATAATTTTTTGGATCTGCCCAACCGCGTGTAATAATGTTGTCTGTAATTTTCACATCATTTCCTTCTTGCCATGGCAATGAAACCAACCAAACTGATACGTTAGCTGCTGGTTTATTACTAGATAAAGTGATACTTATTTTTGGAACTCCAGAGATATGAAGATCCTCTTTTAATTTTGAAGTAACATATAATAATCTGTTCTTAGAGCTTTTTGCTTTAGCATGATCGCTTCCAGAAATTGAAGCGTCGTCCGTTAATTTTTCGGAAGTTTCTGTGCTTTGTCCTATAGTTAAACCGCCAACTGATGTTCCACCAGATGTTAAATTCAAAGTGACTTCTGACGCATCAGGATTTGGATAATCTCTATAGGCTGTTGGTTTCTGTCTGTCGTCCTTTTCTCTCACAATGTATGCTTTGTTTTGTTCTTTTTCCACTCCGTTATCCACTCCATGCAAATATTTTGTAAACCATTTATTCATCATTGAAGTTGGAGGTGGACCTCCATGGCCATTTTGATGATAATAAATCATAGTTGGCAAACCTTTGTCTTTAGCCGCTTTATAAATTCTATAGCTATGTTCTGGCATTACGTTCCAATCGTTAAAGCCATGAGACATTAACAAAGCCGCTTTCATTGGTTCCATTTGCGTTAAGTAATCTCTACCAGCCCAAAAATCATTCATATCTCCAGATTCTCTGTCCATACCATTCATCATTTCGGTATCTCGAACCACTTTATTGTTGTATGCGCGTTTATCTTCATCACCACTATGTACAAAATCGTAAAGTACATCAATATCTTCACCCAAGTAACCACCAGGTGAACGCACCAAACCGTTAGAACGGTAATAATGATAATATGATGTGTTTGGTGCAATAGGAATAATCGCTTCGAGACCATTAACTCCAGTTGTGGCTGCTGCTAAAGGTATTGTTCCGTTGTAAGATGTACCTGTCATACCTACTTTACCTGTAGACCAAAATGCTTTCACTTCTTCGTGTCCATTCCGTTCCGTGTAGCCTTTTACGCGTCCGCACAACCAATCGATCACTGCTTTTGGAGCTAAAGATTCATTTTTTCCACCAATGGTTGGTGCTCCATCAGATAATCCAGTTCCTGGTGATGATGAATGTACAACGATATAACCTCTCGGTACCCATTTTCTAATATGTGAGTTTGAAATGATTGGTCGTTGACCACGACGTTTCACGTCTGGGTGAAAACGCTCTTTTGCGCTTCCTCCTAATTCTACATTCACATCCCACATTGTGCCAGGTGCATCTGCAGCGACACCAGCAAAATATGGACTAGACACATATATTACTGGTAATTTTAAAGCTTCGCTTTCTGTTTGCTCAGGTCGTGTTACCGAAACGTGCATACGATCTGGTTCTCCATCTCCATCAGTATCAAATTCTGTTTCAACCCAAAGATCGTGACGAATCCATTTATCCTTATCGCTAAATGCGTCTACAATTTGAGCTTCACCATCTTTAAAAATAGGTGTTGTTTTTTCAGTAGTGGTTTGTGCACAACTTAGAATTGTGAAGGCTAATGCAGTAATTAATAATGCGTTCGATTTTAATGAGAATGTCATATAAGAATGGATTTGTAGAATGTTTGATAAAAATAAGGACTATAAGTTAGAAGTCAAATAGGTTTATGAATTGTTTTCTCTATTCATTTTGCCTTGATGCCAAAAAAACCAATCCCGATAGCTATCGGCACAAAACGATTTGTTAGGAAATTGCAAGCACCATTCGCTAATACATTAAAGATTTATTTAATAATTAATAATATTACTTCAATCCGTGATATAGAATATCAACACAGCGTAGTGCACATTATTTCTGTACATCGTTGCTTCCGACTTTGTCAGAATTTCAAGTACAAGTGTGTGTTGTTTTTAGATTAATGATTATAGAAACTATAAACTTTTTTGCAAATTATTTATTACTGTTGCGGTAAATACTCTTCAGGAATTGGATTCTGATCAGACTCTTGCATCCAATAGATATTGATTATCCACCAACGTTCTCCGTCATTTAATAATTGAATACTGTTGATACCTCGCATAAAAGGTTCAGTATCAGATTTTCTTTTAAAAGATTCGTAGGTGCTGAAAACTTGTGTAATGTTTCCAAAAGTTTGCGTTTTTCTGCTTAGTTCCACTTCGTGAAATCCGTTTTCTAATAACCATTTTCCAGAGGTTTTAATATAATCTTCTGGAGTCATATAACGTGCTACAGTTTTGTCTTCTTTTGTTTTTCCTGTTGGAATTAGTTTTGCATCTTTATAAAATAAATGTCTAAATAAATCCCAATCGCGTTCCACTCCTTTATCACCTGAAATTACGGAATATAAGGTTTCAATAGTGTTATCTAATGTAGCTACGTTTTTTGAGTAGTCTTTTGTTTCTTCTTGGGCAGAAATGCCAATTGAAGTGAGAACGAAAAGTAAAAGTATATAATTTTTCATGATGACCGAATTTAATCATTTAACAGAATCCTGCCAACGCAGGAATGACAAACTATAAAGTTAAAACAATTTCAGCCCAAACAAAATCGCATCACTTTGAAATCCACTTTGGTAAGAGCGAATATAATCTACTCTTAGAAATCTCCATTTTCCCCAACCAATGTTATCTATACCAATGGTATATTCTTGATAAGGTTTAAAATCTGGTGTTGCTAAAAGGTGAGCGCCAACAACCAGATTAAAATTCAATTTATTTAATAACGGAATCTTTCCAAGAATAAAACCATTAAAATCGTGCTCAACGTGTGCTTCAAAATACGCATCGTTTGTACTTGCAGCATAATAATCTAGGTTATTAAAAACGTTAGTATAGTTACCTTCTGTGCTTACGTGTGTTTGGTTGCCATTAAAGTGTTGGTAATCCATAAATGCAATATCGTCTGCATTAAAAAATTTACCTGCTCTAATGTTATATCTAAAACGGCCTTTGTCTGCAATGTTGAAGGATTGGTATAATCTCGCTTTTATTTGATCAAAATTATAATCGTCCGTTGTAGCTCCGAAGCCTTTTTCGTAACTCAGTACTAATGTAGGATAATCATCATTACCAATATTAAATTTACTATCAGGATAACTCAGATACTCTTGCCCAAAGTTAATCTGTGCTGTAACATTAGCTTTTAAAATATTATGCGTTTTAAACGGAGCAACTCCGTATGCGCTTTCATTTAATGGATTATTACTAGTGTAAATATCATTGTCTTCATTTATAAAAACTTGGTCTGTAGTATTAAAAAGTGCTTTTCGTCTTTCGTAGCTTAGACCAGCATATAATCTTAATCCATTTACTAACTCTTCGGCATAATTGAGTTGCACAAAACTTCTATCGTAAAGTTTTATGTAGTTATCTTCAAAAAATAATGTACTTACGGAATTTATAAAAGGAGTTATAGGCTCTGTTGGGCTAAACTGCTCTGCACTAACTCCGCCAGATAAGGTTAAAAAGCGTCGACTTGTATTATTAAACTTATACGTTAAAGTGCCTGTTGCTCTTAAGCGTTCTTCTGAAAACCCATATTGAAGATTGGCATTGGCACTGAAGTAGCGTTTAAAATCATCATAATTTTTAGTGTAGAAAAAATTGGCTTTTGCTGTATACCCTTGAACCGTATTAAACTGAACACCTCCCAAAGGAATATCATAACCTAAGCGATAATCTTTATGAGAATTCTGATAGGTGTAGCCAAGAATACTGCCTAATTTAAACTTATTTTTCGCTTGGTCAATAGAATCGAGATAAGGTCGTGATTCTTTTAGAATTTGAATACTATCCTTTTTTATGTAATCTGTTTTTTCCTCGATTGTCAATGGAACTGGTCTAATGGTGTTCCAGAATAGAGAATCTTTTTTGTTGGCTTGATCCTCGAAAGCGACGAGTTCTCTACCAAAATCTTTTCTAGTTAAAGCAGAATTAAACTCGTAATTACTATAAACGGCCGTAAAGCGACCATCTCCTTTAATACCTAAAAATTTATATTTAAAATCGAGACTTTGGGATATTAGAGCCCAAATAGTATTGGCTTCAGAATACCTAAATGTTTGCTTTAAAGAAATAATATCTACAGCAGGTATACGCGCTTGCACGCCTGTAATATCTAATTCTACAGCATATATTGCCCATTGGTCTTCCACAATGTATATGTATCCTGAAAAGACGGGATCATTTTCTCGCTTAGGAGTGACTTTTATTTTATTGATGAGATTTCCTATGTCATCATAGAATACTCCATCTAATTTATAGCGGTAATACCCGAATGCGTTATTTGCTATTGGTGAAACTATTTCATTTCCAAATTCTATGGTGTTGTTGTAAAAGTTATAATCTACATCAATAGCATTATTAAAACTGAAGCCATTATTATCTCCACTAACTTTAGAGGCTGTAATTTTTTCTTTTAGTTTATCTGGTCTTAAAAACTGAATTTTAGAAATGGTTTCAGAGAGATAGATAATTCCGCTTCGTGTAGAATCTAGTCCACCACCTAAATCACCAACCTCTTGACCTAATATTTTTTCAGGTGCATCCTTAATTCTAATTAATCCTCTAGAATAGAAATCGGCTTTAAAAGCGTTTATCTTTTCAAGATTTTCTTTACGCTTTGCAATGGCTTGTCGCATTATAGCATTAGCAGGATTGTCTTCAGAATCTAAAACAACTTCGCTAAGCGAGACGGATTCTTCCTCTAAAGTGATATCTATTTTATAAGGAAACTTATCAATAATTACTTTTTTCTTCACTGTTTTATAACCCAAGTAAGTGTAAACAATAGTATAAGTTTTAATTTCGGAAAGATTGAGTTCGTAGTAACCATCATCGTTACTGGTTGTTCCTTTGTAGGTGTTTTCTATTAAAATATTTACGAAGGGAAGTGGTTCGTTGTTTTCATCGGTTATGATTCCCACGATTTGTGCAGATGCAAAAGTTGTGAATACGATGAGGGTTAGGGTGAGTAATTGTTTCTTCATTTAGTTTGATTGATGATTGACTATGACACGACATTTAAATTAAATCTGCCTTTATTAGTATAGACGTCAATAAAATAGAAATGGTTGCCTAAGATTTGTCAAACATAAATTAAAAATAAATACCTAGAAGTTAGAGCAATCTTAAAGTTATCGGAAATTTTTCTTAATGCGGTCTAAATTACGCTTGTTATCTCTGTCTTTTATGGTTTCGCGTTTGTCGTAAAGCTTTTTGCCTTTACCTAGGCCAATAACTAATTTAGCCAAACCTCTTTCGTTAAGGAATAATTTTAAAGGAATTATGGCATTTCCTTTTATATCCATTTCCTTTTTCAATTTTTTGAGTTCTTTTCGGTTAAGTAATAATTTTCGCTCTGCTTTTGGTCTGTGGTTGTAATGGTTTCCATAGGCATATTCTTCAACCGTCATATTAATAACAAAAAGTTCTTCTCTGTCGTTAAACTCGCAAAAACCTTCGGCAATAGAAGCCTTACCAGCTCTGATGGATTTTATTTCAGTTCCGGTGAGCACAATACCAGCAGTATATTTATCTAATATCTCGTACTGAAATTTTGCTTTCTTATTAAGTATGTTAACCTTTTTTTGCATTGATGGTAAAGGTAGTTTTTAAAGTTATAAGTTAAAAAGTTATAAGTTAAAAAGTTGAAATATGATGTAAACTAATCTGTAATTTTGCGACAGTAATCTTTTAAATTGTTTTATGAAATATATTTTTATTGTTGTCTTTAGTTTATTGTTGTTTAATTGTAAGAATGAAACCAAATTAGCCACATTAGCTGCAGATAATATTATTGATAAGTCTATTAAAGTTTCTGGAGGTGATAAAATTGGTAATTCAGAAATATCTTTTGATTTTCGAAGTATGACTTATTATTCGAAAAGAAATAATGGAAACTATAAATATTCTCGCTACATTATTAAAGGAAACGATTCTATTTATGATGAATTAAATAATGATAGGTTTACGAGAATAGTAAATGAACAACCTGTGAAATTGTCTGACTCATTAAAGACGTTATACTCAGCATCGGTGAATTCTGTTCATTATTTTTCAGTTTTACCTTTTGGTTTAAATGATAATGCGGTAAACAAAACTTTACTCGAAGAAGAGCAAATTAACAATCAGGATTACTACAAAATAAAAGTAACATTTAACCAACAAGGTGGAGGAGAAGATTATGAAGATATTTTTGTCTATTGGATTAACAAACAATCTTTTAAATTAGATTATTTAGCATATTCTTACAATGAAGATGATGGAGTAGGAATGCGCTTTAGAGAAGCCTACAATGAGCGATTTGTCAATGGTTTACGCTTCGTGGATTACTACAATTACAAGGCTGAAGACGCCTCAGTTAAGTTATTCGATTTAGGCAAAGCCTTTAGCAATAATAAGCTAAATTTAGTATCTAAGATAGAATTAGAAAATGTAAAGGTTAAACTAATCAACAACTGAAAGCTCAGATGATTTTGAATCTTTGGTTACTTTAACTACGTATAAATTTGAGTTGTTGTCTTCGGGAATTTGCTCATATTTTTCTTCACCTAATAAACCATTTGTAAACATTGGAGTAGTATTGCTATGACCAACAATAAGAACGGTTTTGCCTTTTGTATTCGACATAAAAGCTTCAATTTGCATGTCTGATGGGTTATAAAACTGAAGTTCAACATTATTTGCTATGGCAGTAGGCATGGCAGTTTGTTTTGTTCTAAAGTAATCTGTAGAATAGACCATATCAAATTTCACAGCTTTAAAATGCTTAGCCCAATTTTCTGCACGTTGTAAACCTATTTCAGTTAACTTTGGATTTCTATTGGTTTTATCAGACACATCTTTTTCAGCATGTCTAATTAAATAATATGTAGAAACTTCTTCTTTTTGTTCTGGTTTTTGACCACAAGATGTGAATGCAAAAACTGCTAATATGGTAACTAGGATTAATTTTTTCATAATGAGAATGCGTAGTTAGTATTCTCAAATATAAATTAGAATCGTTATAAGTCTTTTAAAAGTTTTGTTAAATAACAATTTACGAAGCTGCTTTAGACATTACTTCATCCATCATTGTAACACCAGATGAAGTGCCGATTCTACTCACACCGACTTCAATATATTTTAAGGCAGTTTCTGCGTCTCTAATGCCACCCGAAGCTTTAATTTTGAGTTGATCTTTAACACTTTTTTTCATAATCTTCACGGCTGTTAGTGTTGCACCGCTTCGAGAAAACCCAGTAGACGTTTTTATAAAATCTGCTTTTGCATCAATACATATTTCACAAGCCTTCACGATTTCATTTTTAGACAACTCACTTATTTCTAGAATAACTTTTAGAGGAACTAAGCCAATAGCACGTTTTACAGCAGTTATATCCTTTAATACTGCAACATTATTTTGACTTTTAATACGACCAATATTCATTACCATATCTATTTCTGAAGCACCTTGCTCAATAGCTTTTTGAGCTTCAAAAATTTTGGCTTCTGTTGCCATGGCTCCTAATGGAAACCCAATGACCGAACATATTTTAATATCAGATTTATCAAGTGCTTGTTTAGCAATTGGTACGTAACTACTATTTATGCATACAGAATAGAAATTGTATTTTAAGGCTTCATCACAAAGTTGTAAGATGTCTGCTTCTGTAGCGGATGCACTCAGTAATGTGTGGTCTATGTATCTATTTAATTCCATTTAACTATATAAGTAAGTTATACAATGTTTAACTATAGTAATTCCCTGTAATTATGGAGGGATTACTAGACAAGTTTAATAATGTCTTAAGTTATGTTGGAATTAAATAGCTCGATAAAATTAAGGATTTATCGGTTAAATGGAACGATAATGTTTAAATTTTATTATGCATTTCGTCGAAAAATTGTTAATAACTTTAAACCTTGTTATAAATCATGCAGTTAGATAAGCTTTTCTCATTCTATAATGAGAACGCCAATAGTCATTTTCTTAAGCTGCTAACGCGCTCTTCAAATGAGTTGACCTGTAGTGGATGATTAATTTTCTTAAACAAATTCATCATATCTTCAGTATGAGCATGACGCTTTTGAGTGATTAAATTGTAATGAACAAAACCACACCAAATAATAGCTTTTAGATGACTTTTATCTTTGTTGTACATACGCATTTCAGCCCTTAAGCTACTATCATCAAAAAACATTAGTTGAGATTCAATAATTACGGTTTCCATCAATAATGCAGGTTTTAAATATGCAATTTGATTGGTGCTAGACACCCAACTTTTACCTTCTAGCTTTGCCATTTTGTAAATATCTATGTTGTATTTATTGATTAATTCGTCTTCGCGATGATTCATAAAATATTCAATATATTTTCCATTATTTAAATGATTAAACGGGTCACAATCTTGAAATCTAATTTTTGCTGTGCTTTGTACAATTTTTGGTAATATCATCTATTTTAAATTTTAAAATATACCAATTGGTATATTATTGAATAAAAAAATATTAGGCTTTTAGTTCGTTTGTAATCATGTTATTAATTTGATCCATGCTATCTTTCATATAAAATTCATCATCCATCGTATAGGTCATAAAAATAGCACCTTGTATCATTGAATCTATTCTTTTAGCATAATGCATCGCGTTTATTTCGTTAGAAATTTCACCCGCTTCTATTCCATTTTCTATTATGCTAGCAATCTTATCCTGAATACGTTCAATAACCAATCTCACTTTTTCGAGTAATTCTGAATTCTGGTTATTGGCATCCACACCAATATTTAAGACAGGGCAACCTCCATAAGTTTTACTTAATGTGTAGTAATCTCTATAAAAATCTGCAATTAAATATAACTTTTTTAAAGGAGAGTTGCTCTTGCTTATATATGTCGAAATTAAAGACATTAGTTTGTTCACAGTATGTTTAAAAGCCGCAATGGCAAGGTCTTCTTTGTTTTTAAAGTTGCCGTAAATGGCACCTTTTGTTAAACCTGTAGCAGAAGTTAAATCACTTAAACTCGTTGCAGCATAGCCGTTTTTATTGAAAATTGGTGCAACCGTATCTAATATGTATTTTGCTGTAAGTTCAGATTTTGTGAGCATATAAAACAAAAGTAATAAAAAATATACCAATCGGTATATTTTTTATTACTTATTATAAATTATTACAATATTTATTAAATTAGCTATGAAAATGAAGAAATGTCTATTTACATGAGGCTTTAAATATTAAAGTACAAAAAAGCAACACTACATACGGATTTAGTGTATGATTTAAAAGTAAAAGCAACACTCCTTTCAAGCGCTTGAAATTTGTGTTGCTTCGATGAATCTGCCGTTTGGCAGAACCAACCAATCAATATATAGACTGTTTTATGTTTAAAATGTTACAGTTTACTTATAATCCTTCAGAGACTAAATCTCCTTGATTCCTAAATACTAACCGTTCGTCAAACTCATCTAATAAAATGATACTATCTGTAGTGACTTTGCCTGCTAAGATTTCCTTACTCAACTGATTTAATACATCCTTCTGAATGACTCGTTTTACAGGTCTCGCGCCATATTCTGGATTGTATCCTTTTTCTGCTAAATAGCCTACTGCTTCTGGTGTTGCAGCAAATGTAATACCTTGTTTTGCAATCAGTTTTGTGATACTTTTTAATTGTAAACCAACAATATCTACAATATCTTCTTTAGACAATGGTGTAAACATTATTGTATCATCAATTCGGTTTAAAAACTCTGGTCTTACACTTTGTTTTAATAAGGCCAAGACATCAACTTTTGCAGCTGCAATTGCTGATGGTATGTCTTTAGTGGCTTCAAACCGATCTTGTATAATCTGACTGCCCATATTGGAAGTCATAATTATAATAGTGTTCTTAAAATCTGCAATTCTGCCTTTATTGTCCGTTAAACGGCCTTCATCTAAAACTTGCAATAAAATATTGAATGTATCTGGATGCGCTTTTTCGATCTCATCTAATAACACTACTGAATATGGTTTACGTCGTACAGCTTCAGTTAATTGACCACCTTCGTCGTAACCTACATATCCTGGAGGTGCTCCAACCAATCTACTCACGGCATGCCGTTCTTGATACTCGCTCATATCAATACGTGTCATTGCATTTTCATCATCGAATAAATACTCTGCTAATGCTTTTGCTAATTCTGTTTTACCAACACCTGTTGTACCGAGAAATAAAAACGTACCTACTGGTTTTTGAGGATTTTGTAAACCAGCTCTAGAGCGACGTACAGCGTCACTAACTGCCTCGATAGCTTCTTCTTGGCCAACGACTCGCTTATGCAATTCATCTTCTAAATTCAACAATTTTTCGCGCTCACTCTGTATCATTTTGGTTACAGGAATACCTGTCCATTTCGCTACAACATCTGCAATGTCCTCGTAAGTCACTTCCTCTTTTATTAAGGATGTTTCTTGTTGTTCTGATAATTCTGTCTGGAATTTTTCAAGTTCCTCAGTCGCTTCTTTTATCTTTCCATAACGTATTTCTGCAACTTTTCCATAATCACCTTCACGCTCGGCACGCTCAGCTTCGAGCTTGTAGTTTTCAATATTCTGTTTAATATTCTGAACATTGTCAACCATTTCTTTTTCAGATTTCCACTTCGCATTAAGCTCGTTGCGTTCTTCTTTCAGATTTGCCAAATCAGCTTTTAAGCTTTTTAATTTATTTTCATCTTTTTCACGCTTAATTGCCTCATGTTCAATTTCTAGTTGCATAATCTTACGGTCGAGAACATCTAATTCTTCTGGTTTAGAGTTAATTTCCATTCGTAATTTAGAAGCAGCCTCATCCATTAAGTCAATGGCTTTATCTGGTAAAAAGCGATTAGTGATATAGCGTTCTGATAATTCTACAGCACCAATAATCGCTTCATCTTTAATACGAACCTTGTGATGCGTTTCGTATTTTTCTTTAATTCCACGAAGAATAGATATGGCACTTTCCGTATCTGGTTCATTAACCTGAACCTTTTGAAAACGACGCTCTAGAGCTTTATCTTTTTCAAAATACTTTTGGTATTCATCTAAAGTCGTTGCGCCAATAGCTCTCAACTCTCCACGAGCCAATGCAGGTTTTAGAATATTAGCAGCATCCATAGCTCCTTGTCCACCACCAGCACCAACGAGTGTGTGAATTTCGTCTATGAACAAGACAATATCTCCATCGCTTGTGGTAACTTCTTTGATGACGGCTTTTAAGCGTTCTTCAAATTCTCCTTTAAATTTTGCGCCAGCAATTAAAGAGCCCATATCTAAAGCAAAAATTTGTTTGTCTTTTAAGTTTTCAGGAATATCACCATCTATAATTCTGTGCGCTAAACCTTCTGCAATCGCAGTTTTACCAGTGCCAGGTTCACCAACTAAAATTGGATTGTTTTTAGTTCGTCTTGATAAAATTTGAAGTATCCTTCTGATTTCTTCATCACGACCAATAACAGGATCGAGTTTTCCGTCTTGTGCTAGTTGATTTAAATTTTTAGCGTATTTATTAAGTGCGTTGTATGTTTCCTCTTGACTTTGGGACGTAACTCTATCGCCTTTGCGCAACTCATTGATAGCAGAGTTTAGACCTGTTTTTGTAACTCCTTGGTCTTTTAAAATCTGTGCAATTTTACTTTTAGATTTGAAAATGGCTAATATTAAATGTTCGATAGATACAAAGTCATCATTCATCTTTTTAGCGATAATAGACGATTCATTTAGTGCTTTATTTGCTTCTCTTGACAGCATAATGTCTCCGCCAGAAACTTTTGGGAAACTTTCTAGTGCCGCATCTAATATTTGTTCGAACATAGGAAGGTTTACATTCAGTTTTTTGAGAAGAAATGGCAATACGTTTTCATCAACATTAAATAGTGCTTTAAAAATGTGCTCATTTTCTATTTGCTGATGACCAAAACCTTGAGCGAGCTGCTGTGCTTGCTGTATGGCTTCTTGTGATTTAATTGTATAATTATTAAAGTTCATCTTGAATTATATTTTTAGTGTTCCCATGAAAAAGGAAACTTATTATTTAGTATTTTACATTCATTTTAAAACAATAACCTTACCGTTTACATTATTCATTAATTGAACGACAAAATGTCTGGAATAGTGTTTTGCATCATGACGTTTCGGCAGATGTAAGGATATAGGTTTTAAACGACTTATATGAAAAAGATAGAATTTTTCCCTTTCTCAAAGGGACTATAAAACAAGTGTGATAATGGGAATTTTTAATAAATTATTTAACGGTTCGTCTGAACCAAAAGAAGAAAAAGTATTGCCTTGGATTGCATTAAAAGCTAACTCTCAATTAGATGATATTGTTGAGAATTCTAAAGGCAAAACACAGCTTATATTTAAACATTCTACGCGCTGTGGTATTAGTAGAATGGTGATGAATCAGTTTGTGTCTGCTTACGATGTAAATATGAATGCAGATTTATATTACTTAGACTTATTAAATTACAGAGATGTTTCTAATGAAGTAGGCTATAAATTTCAAGCCATGCATGAATCTCCGCAATTATTAATAATCAGAAATGGAGTAGTGGTTGCGTATGCAAGTCATGGTGCGATTAATGATATGGATTTAGAGCGTCTAGTTTAAGTTTTTATAATTCAAAAAAATAACCCATAGTATCGTATTGATATTGTGGGTTATTTTTTTTCAAAAATATATACAACCTTAATACTTAATAATAATCTTCTTATTAACTGTAGTTAAGTTAGTTTCAACTTTTAATATATAGCTTCCTTCTGATACATTTTCAACCGGAATTTTAATTTCATTAGACAATGTTAAATTTGTGGCATTCCAAGATGCTACTGTCTGACCTGTAATATTGACTAGGTATATTTGCTTTACTTCAATTCCACTTGGCACTATAACATAGATTTCATCTGAATTTTGAAGAAAGTTCACAATTATAGATTGTGTTTTGGTTTCTATAACAGAAAGCGTTCTGTCTTCTTGAAATACTAAATAGAATCTATCTTTATAATTTCCAGCCTCTAGTGTCAATTGAAAGTTTGAATCGTTAAATTTTGTATAACTTCCTGCAAGCGCATCGAAAATAAATACATCAATAGCTTCATCAAAGTTTTCAAGATCATTCAGAGCTATTTCAAATGCTCCACCATTATCTAGATTTATTTCTAAAGGAAATGATTTTGTGATATCAAATGCACCAACACCTTGAATAATAAATTTTTCATCTTCAATATTAAATGACATATCACTTGATAAAGCGTCTTGGTTAATTCCGTCATATCCATAATCAATGCCGTCCGTTGCATTATCATTATCCATAAAACCAAGAAGTAGATGTCTTGTTGCTAATTCTGGACTTATAAAATCTATTCTAATAAACTGATCTCTATTTTCTGGTTCAACATCGTCAGTACTTTTTGATGACTTACCATTTCTTAAGAATATAGAGTTTGGACCAGATTCTCTAGCAAAAATACGCTGGCCATTGTTAAAGATTATTGCACCTCCGGTCGCACTACCAGTAACATAAAAACCTTGCCCTACAGGAACATATCGTTCTGGGATTTTATTAGCATTTCCTTCACCAGAAATTTCGGGTGATGACACTGCTGGTACTCCACCAGTTAAACTGTAAGCTGCATAGCCACCTTCATATTCGTTAAGTGCGTGAGAGTTGTTAGATGGTGCATGTTCCCAAAAGTATAGCGTTCCGTCTGCAAGTGTACCAAAGTTTTCATTTATAAATACATTTGCATCAATAGCAGATGGGTACGGATTACCTACTAGTGCCTGGTAACCACCAGTAATAGGTGATGTTACAGTGCCGTTATTAGGTTTACCAACAAACGTATAATTTTGGTTAGTGCTTGCGCTACCACTTCCTTTCAAAGTATAACCAAGACCAACTTGGAGTGTACTGTTTTCGTTAACTTTTCTCCAGTCTGCATATGAATTATCTGGATAGTTCTCGTAGACGTACAACCATTTTCTACTCAAAGTAATTGGAGTTGTTAAAGGATTTGCGTCGTTAGCGTTTGTCCAATTTAACGTTTGAGGATTCGCAACATTGGTACCATCATGCAAGCTGCCTGCAAGGGTATATGTTGATCCGTTTGTACTAACAGGTGAAGACCAATAGTTGTAATTATAGAGATTTGAAGACCCTTGTTGGTCACGCTCTAAATTACCATTACCGCTGTAATCAACAATACTTCCTAATGGTTGTATTAACTGGGATTCGCCAACAAGATCTAAAGTTCCATCTATTTTAAGATAGTTGTTCACTGTTAGAGGTTGGTCGTTGATAATAGATAATTTGTTATTATCTACCAATAAACCTAAAACTTCGGTTGGTCTATTTGTTGTGATATTATGTTGTGTTACTACAATATTCCATGTTTGAGCAAGACCGTTAACACTACTAATAGTAGAGTTGGGTATTTGCTGATCAGATCCATTTAACCAAGTTCCACTAGCATCCCAAACCGCATCAACCGCAGAAATATATGGGATAGGCGCAGTTTCTGTCTGCAAGGTTGTCATTTTATTTAATTTACCTTCAGCAGGTGACATTGTTGATATATCCTGAATTCTACCATTTGTTATAATTGCTTGAGATCCAAAACGCATCTGATAGTAACCCATTAAATTATTCCAAGCTAATCCAGAAATATTCTCTGATATAATTACACCAGAAACATTACTGCCGTTAGCTATAATCTCTTGATTCATCATTGCATGAAGCTGATCTTGAGATAATTCAGTATTCCAAAAACGTACCTCGTCAATAGAACCATCATAATAATGAATTGGATCACCATTGGTTGTATCCATCGCACCAAGAATACTTCTATTGGTATTATCTATAGGTGACGCACCACTAGTATTAGTCTGTATTACAAAACCATCAATATACATGGTGTAGGTATTTGTACCATTAAAGGTTACAGCTACATGATGCCATTTAGAATCATTTGCAAGCAACTGTGTGGCAGCCATACTTTGGTTATTCCAACGGAAAAATAGCCTTCTGTTAATTAACGTTAAATCATAACCATTAACTGGGTTATTGCTATTTCGCTTAGAGATTAGTGTTTGTGTACCGCTAAGATTATCTGCTTTTATCCAAGCTTCAATACTAAAAGGTGAATTGTTTAATTTATAATTATCTCCAAAATTGACATAAGTATCTGAGCCTTCAAAATCAATATTTGTTCCACAATCTGCGAATGTGACTGTAATAACATCAGTAGTGTTGATACATGGAGAGGTGTTAGTAGCTTCCCATTGTAAAGTATATGTTTCTCCGCTTTCACCATTAAATACTGAGTTATATGCAGTAGAGTCAGAAAGACTATAAGAATTAGCGGGTTGACCAGAAGTAACCGTCCATTGTCCAATAACATTATTAGCAGCTAGATTAACAGTCGTATTTGCACAACTAGCTGTTGTTTGATTACTGCCAGCGTTGGCTACAAAATATGGTGTAATATTATAATCTAAAGTTTCAATAACTGCATCACATTCTCCAACTGGATTATTAGATGTGAAGGTAAAAGTTAAAGCTCCTGTGCTAGTAATGTTATAGGTTGCCGTTGCATTAGTTCCAACCACTGTTGTTGGTATTGGTGTACCAGAAATACTCCAATCACCAGTAGTTGCACTGCCGCTTAACGTAGCTTCTAAATTAATTGTACCAACAGATTCGCAAATTGTGGTAGTTGTTGGAAGAGTTATAGTTACACCAGCAGCTTCTTCAACATTTATTGTACCAGAAGCTGTTTTAGGCTCACCACAAGTAGGGCTCGTGGAAATTGTGTAGGTATAGGAACCAAATTGTGTTGGTGTTCCAAAAATACGGAATTCAGCTCCATCAAAACTTGTTTGTATTCCAGGAGGCAAGGTGTTGTTGGGTTGTGGATTTGCACCAACAGGAACTCCATTTAACCACCATTGTATGTCAGCGCCATTGGTTGAGCCACCAAGATCATAAGTAATATCTTGGAATTCTGTATTTTGACATATTGTCTGTTCATTGTCAGGAATATCAGTTGTAGTTAACTGAATAAATGGATCTAACGTTGCAAATGAAATATCATCTAAACCAAAGTCATTACCATAAAGAGAGTTATTTAAATTTCTAATTTCAACATCTATAGTTATTGGTCCTGCTGCGTTTGGAGACGTCCAATTCCCATAAAAACGCGTCCAATTATCTGAACCTGGATTGTCGTTATCTGGATGTGGAGGTAAAGGTGGATCAGTACCTATATTTACGCCATTAACATTAAATGTGAGTTGCGCTGTTCTATTATCAGTATTCATGCTCATTCCCCAAGCAGAAAAATAATACTCAGTATTAGGCTCTACGGTTATTTGTTGTGACCATACAATAAGTGAACTTCCATGCCCATTAACTTGCATAAAGTTACCTACTGCATCATCTGTGTGGTCATTACCCCAAAAATAATAATGAACATTTTGCCCTGAGTTAGATACAGAATAACCATTATTACCAGAATCATCAACTAACTCGCTATTTCCAGCTATATCAGCATGATAAGCATAGTCAGAATTAAAACCAACATTACCTTGAGAGAACGTACCATTGACAACAAGCTCTTGTGAAATATTAAATATGGCTGAGGATGTGCAGCCATTTGGTGCTGTTGCAATAACTTGGTAATCTTCTGCAGTATCAACATAAGCTGTTGCAGAGGTATTGTCATGCCCAGCATGATAATCAGGGTCACCAAATTGAGGATAAACTATATTCCATAAGAATGTGGTCCCAGGAATATCTGAAACCGCAGTAATCATAACTTCATTATTATGTGGTGCAGTAGTACAATAGTCCGTGATAAATGAAATTTCTGGACTCGGTAATACGTTAACTGTAACTGTATCTGTGGCAGGACAACCATCAGTATTAGTTGCAGATACTTCATATACAGTAGTTACATTTGGTGTCACTGTAATCTGAGGAAACGTTGTATTTGAAGGAAGACTTGCAGTATCTCCAGATACTACTGTCCATTGATAATCGAAAGTAGAATCAGCTAAGGCGGCTCTAACTTGAAAGTTATCTATTAAAACATTAGGATTTGTTTTATTGTAATATACGTTACCACCAGCCCAATAACTGTAAGTTGAGCCATCATTAACCCTTAATCTAATGTCTAAATTATTAGGATTTGTTACTCCAGGTAAAATACTACTGTAACTCATAAATGCTGTAGTTCCTGCATCTAAATTTCGGACTCCAGCAAGAGACCAAGTGGTACCATTATTTGTACTATATTCAACAGTTATGGTTTTATCGTCACCATTACTATCTTGTCGTGCAGCATCAAAATATACCTCAAAATCTTGATAACTTGATAATGTACTACCACCTATATCAAATACCCAATCTCCTTCATCAGATACGCCTCCAGGATCATTAGCCGTGGTAACGAAACCATCTTCCCAATTATCAATTTGTCTCAGCGCCTGACCTTGAGCATTTGTTTCAAAAGCTGGCGGATTTGTTGCTGCTATACCTGTTTGTGATCGGTCGTAAGCAATATTAGTGCTATTTACCGAACTAGTAATTCCTGTAGCTTCTTGTCCATTTAAACTACCATAACTCGTCCCTGAATTAAAATTATAATTAACAAGCGAGACTCTAGAGTTAAATCCCTCACCAGCTACAGTCGCTGTCAAAATACTATTATCTCCAGAACAAATGGTTCCTGGAGATGCTGTTACAGAGGTTATATCTGCAATATCTAGCACAGTAACAGAGTTTGATGCTGTACTGCATCCTGTTGCAGTGTCTGTGTATGTAAATGTAACAGTACCTGAACTTATTCCGTTTATAACACCTGAATTCGTTACGGTGGCAATTCCAGAATCACTACTAGACCATGTACCACCTGTTGTAGGACTTACTACATTAGTTTCATTTACACAAATATTTGTTGGTGCTATTACACTGGGTGTATTATTTATAGTTATTGATAAGTCAGAACTACAACCATTTGCATCTGTATAAGTAAAGGTAGCAACTCCCGAAGCATTTGCTGTGACTACACCTGTATTAGATACTGTTGCAAAACCTGTATTACTTACCCAACCAGCAGTTGCAGGTGACAGGCTTTCTGTACTACCAACACATGTTGTGGCTGGTCCAGTAACAACCGGTAAAGGATTAACAGTCATAATGATACTGTTACTTTGTTTAGGCGAGTTACAGGAAGATACACTAGACTGCATTATTACATATATTTCATCACCATCATTTATTGTAGTAAATAGCGTAGGCGTAAATGTAGGACTGTTGTTTCCAAAAGTAGAATTATTTATAAACCATTCATAAACAGGACTACTACCTCCATTGATAGGAGTTGCTGTGAAAGTTGTGTTTTCACCAGAACATATAGGATTGTTACTAGCAGCTATACTTACTGTTGCGGTTGCAGCAGGATCAGTCACCGTAACTGTTGCGGTACAAGCTGACACATTATTATTAGTATCTTCTACAGTTAATGTTACGGTATTAGTACCTAAATCAGTACAGCCGAAAGTGGTAATATCTAACATCATTGAGGAGATTCCACAATTATCTGAAGAGCCGTTATTAATATCAGCTGGTGCAATAACAGCATTACCAGAAGCATCTAATATAACCGTTATGTTTTGACAAATGGCGATAGGATATTCATCATCCACAACTGTTACATTTTGAGTACAAGAAGCAGAACGGCCAGCAGTATCAGTTACCGTCCAAATCACATTAGTAGAACCAACCGGAAAGTTAGCAGGTGCATTATTAGTAACGGAAGCTATACCACAATTATCATTAGTTGATGGTGCAGTAAGTGTTAAAGTTGCATAACATTGCCCAACATCTACGGAAGCATTTATAACATCTGCGGCACAAGTTATTGTAGGATTCTCATTATCAATAACGGTTACCGTAAAACTACAAGTTAAAGATGTGGCTATATTGTTTGAATCACGTTCTTCATAAGTCACAGTAGTTGTACCTACAGGAAAATTATCTCCATTCGCAAGTGCAGAAATTGGCACCATACTTCCTCCAGAAATATCTGTCATTGGTACAGCGAATGTCACATTAGCACTACATAAGCCTGCATCTGTGTTTTCAGTAATATTACCAGGACAACCAGTTATACCTCTTAAAGCAGAAGCAAAAGTATCAGTTTCTGATAGTGTGCTGTTAGAGAGCGTGTTTAAACTAGTAAAGTTTAGGTTTGTACTAGAATACGAATAAATAATAAAAAATAACGCTATTAAAGTTAATAGCTTTGTTATAGGACGATTCATTTTTTCTAAATCAGATATATTCAATCCTAGAACTATTCTAGGCAAGAATTTGGGGTTATGTAAATATTTAGTCTGATAGGGTAGCACAAATTTAAGTGTTAAACGTATGTATAATTAAATATAATCGTTGAAATGCATATAAAAACTTTTAATCCCTATTGTTGACTATAATTAGGTTTTTAATAGGTTTTATGAGAGTAATTCTACCAATTTTAAAACCATTTGAGTGTTTCGCTTTTCAGCAAAAAAAATCTCTTAACACATTTGTATTAAGAGATTTTATTTAGCCTCTTCTTAGACGATAAGAATTAATAATATCTTTCAGCTTCAACTTTAAATCTTCACCAGTATCAAATACCATTTGGGTATCTGAAGGAAAACCAACGTGTCGTTGTCTCAACAAAATTGAATCATCTCTATTTAAAGCGCGTTTATCACCTCTTACACGTCCAAAAACGTTTTCAAATACAAAACCACTATCAATAGTAAAGTTATCTATAATCTGATTTTGTTTTAAATCCGTATAAACAACATCTGCAATAACCTGTGCAGATTTGGTTTGTATCACTTCGAAAAATCGCGCTCTAACATTAATGATTTTGTCAACTTTAATGTCATTACCTAAACTATCTTTAGCAACATTATCGTTAGCATCTAATAAATATTCCCAACCATCTACAATCTGTTTTTCCCTTAATTGTTGACGCTCATTAACACGCTCTGGTGAAATATTAATTTGCTTTAATTGTAATTGCATCGCAAAATCGTACGACTTAGATTCATCAGATATAGCGTGGTATTTTGTCCAAAATTGGTTTAAGCCATACGTGTTAAAATCTAATAATTCAGTTTCTAAACGCAGTGGTATTATTTGGTTTGTATGGTTCGCAATAGAGACGTGCACAAGGTCAGTTCCTTTTGCACGTGCCTCAGTTATGAGGCTTCTGTTTTCTTCAAAATTTGGATTTATCTGCTCAATATAATTAAAGATAGCATAGGCTTTCCTCGCATCGTATTTATCGTCAGAATCTAACAATGTAATGCCTTGACCTATTAAATAATCAGAGGTTTTGTATCTATAATCAACAATCGCACTGCTATAATCGTTAAAATCTAAATTTAGGTGCTTTCCATTTATTTTTAGTGGCAAGATTCGCTTAATAGCGTTCTGTCTAGCCTCTAAATCTACGTAGATATTATAGATGGTTTTGTATTGTTCTGGGCTACCATCTTTTTTTAAGTGCGAAATGGTTCGTAAATCTTCCTCCAAAACTTTATAATACGCATTCTCAAGCATTACAATATAATCTTGTTTGCGTTTTTTGTCTTTGTTGTTTTCGAGTTTTCGCAACGCTTTAGAAATAGCTTGGTCATAATTACCATGGCTAATAGCGGTTTCCATTTGTTTTTTGGCACTACAAGATACGAGTACCGAAACTAGGACTGATAAAAGTAAAAATCGTTTCATAATCTTGTATTTAAGGGTTATACTTTGTGTAATTTCAATTTTGATGCCAAACTGTTTTTTTTAAGGTGTTTAGTAATTATTTTCGTTTCTTTGCAAAACAATAAAAACGCATGTTTGATACGGAAAATGGTTGTTTTCATCCTATAAAATATTTTTCAGGAATTCTTCCGAAACAATTCACATTTCCGTTTTATTATCAACCTCATTCACTATGTGTTACAGCAGCTGATAAAGTGAAAGCTTACCTTAATACGCAAACAGATTTTGAACATAATTTTGGTTTAAATCAGACCAAACAAGGTTTAAAAATCGGAAAAATGTTTGGTGTTATGATCGTTACTACACTTGAAGGAGAATTGGGATACATCACAGCGTTTTCGGGTAAGTTAGCCGAGTGTAATCATTTAAAAGGTTTTGTACCACCAGTTTACGATACTTTAAATAAGGATGGCTTCTATAAGAAAAGCGAAGCACATTTAAATAATTTGAATTCTGAAATTGAAGCTTTAGAAAAGAATTCTGAATTAAAAAAAGCCCAATTAAATCTAAAGAGAACGAAACTTGAAGTTATTCTACAACTTGAAGATTTTAAAAAAAATGCAAAAGCAGAAAAAGAACAACGAAAAAAACTCAGAGTAGAAGCAGAGGAAAAATTTTCAATGCCTGAAAAAGAAGTATATTTTGAAAAATTGAAACAACAAAGTATTCAAAGCAACATTGACTTAAAATATTTAAAATTACAGAATGAAACTGTAATTAAAACTGCGGAAAATCAATTATTCGAGAGACTAAAACCAATTGAAACATTAAAATTAGAGCGGAAAATGCTATCGGCAAGTCTGCAAAAACGAATTCATGAGCACTATCAATTTTTAAATTTTAAAGGTGAAACTAAAAATTTAATAGAAATTTTTAAAGACACAGATCTAAGTCAACCTCCTGCAGCAGCTGGCGAATGTGCAGCACCTAAATTATTTCAATATGCTTTTAAAAATGATTTAAGACCAATTGCTATGGCCGAATTTTATTGGGGAATTTCACCAACATCAGAAGTGAGAAAGCATGGACAATTCTATCCATCTTGTAGAGGTAGATGCGAGCCAATTTTAGGACATATGATGCAAGGATTGGATGTAGAACCAAATCCGATAGAAAAAGCAGGAATATTTAATGGAGAATTAGAAATTATATACGAAGATGATTATCTCTTGGTATTGAATAAACCAAGTGAATTTTTATCTGTCCCAGGAAAAACCATCAAAGATTCCGTTTTAACCAGAATGCAAAACTATTTACCAGAAGCAAAAGGGCCTTTATTGTTGCATCGCTTAGATATGTCGACTTCAGGATTATTATTGGTTGCTAAAAATGAAAGAACGCATAAAAATCTTCAAAAACAATTTATAAATCGAACGATTAAAAAACGCTATGTGGCTTTATTGGATGGTATTTTAGAAACTAATTCAGGCCATATAGATTTGCCACTTCGTGTGGATTTAAATAATAGACCTAGACAGTTAGTTTGTTCTGAGCACGGAAAGACTGCAAAAACAGAATATAAGGTTGTTAATGTAGAAAACGACAAAACCAGAATTCATTTTTACCCAATCACTGGTAGAACACATCAGTTAAGAGTTCATGCAGCACATCGTGAGGGATTAAATATTCCCATTGTTGGTGACGATTTATACGGAAATGTTGCTAACCGATTACACCTTCATGCCGAAACTTTGAGTTTTAAACATCCTGTAAAGAGAACGTGGGTGAGTTTTAGTTGCGAAGCTCCTTTTTAGTTAGTTAGTCGTCAAATTATTCGTTGTCTCCATGTTGATGTATATATTAGAAATTCTTAGTGCGTCTCCGTTCAAAATCTGTGCATCTCAGCGTAAATACAATCAAATTTAATTTCAAAAAAAAGGAAAACTTCTGCCTTCCTTTTTAATGTTTTTAACTTCCTACTTCCTACTTCCTATTTCTTCTTCTTTTTAGAATCAAAAACAGGTAACAACTTTGTTTTTACGGAGCCAAATCCAATACGAGTGCCATCATTTTCACAATAGCCACGCATTATAACCGTATCATGATCATTTATAAATTTACGCTCACTGCCATCTTTCATTTTTAGAGGCTTTGTGCCTTTCCAACTCAATTCTAACATAGAACCATAAGAATTTGGTGTTGGTCCAGAAATTGTGCCACTTCCCATCATATCACCAGAATTAATTGGGCAACCATTAACGGTATGATGTGCCAATTGCTGAGACATATTCCAGTACATATATTTAAAGTTCGATTTACAAACAGTGGTTTCTTTTGCACCTTTTGGTTGAATACCAACTTCTAGATTAATGTCAAAACTTTTTTTACCCTCAGTTTGAAGATAATCTAATGGCTTAGGATTTTGCTTCGGACTTTCAGTTCTAAAGGGTTCTAAGGCATCTAATGTTACAATCCAAGGTGACATCGATGATGCAAAACTTTTCCCTAAGAATGGTCCCAATGGTACATATTCCCATTTTTGAATATCTCTTGCAGACCAATCATTAAACAGAACCAATCCAAAAATATATTCTTCAGCTTCGTTTATAGGAATTGGTTCACCTAAATCGTTGGCATCTGTTGTGATAAAAGCCATCTCTAATTCGAAGTCCACTAACTTTGACGGTCCAAATACAGGGCTTTTTGCTCCTTCTGGCATGGTTTGACCTTGCGGACGATTTATTGGAATTCCCGAAGGAATTATTGAAGAACTACGTCCATGATAACCAACTGGCATGTGCACCCAATTAGGTAATAATGCATTCTCAGGATCTCTAAACATGGTGCCCACGTTGGTTGCATGTTCCTTACTAGCATAAAAATCTGTGTAATCACCTACTTGTATAGGTAATTGCATTTCAATCTCATCTAAACGAAACAAAATTGTTTCTTTATGTGGATTATTATTTTTTAAGGTATCATTATCAACATCAAATATCTCAGCAATTCTGTTTCTTACCAAACGCCACGTTTTTCTTCCATCAGCAATAAAATCATTTAAGGTGTCTTGTAAAAAGATATCATCTGTTAACGGAATGCCTTCAAAATAGCCTAATTGATGCAAAGCACCAAGATCAATAGCGGTATCACCAATACGTGTTCCTATAGTAATAATGTCGTCTCTAGTTAAGAAAACACCAAACGGAATATTCTGAATAGGAAAATCTGAATCCTTGTTAACGTGTAACCATGATGATCGATCTGGATTATTGGCTGATAACGGCATATTGCAATTGTTGATTAAATGTTAATTAATTTCTACTCAAACCTACATAATTTTTGATATTTAAACTAATGTATTCACTATTTTTGTTGCGATTTAACAAACACTTTATATATGCAACGCGACGAACAAATTTTTGAACTCATACAAGCTGAAAAGGAACGCCAAACTGATGGTATAGAATTAATTGCTTCAGAGAATTTTGTAAGCAACCAAGTGATGGAAGCTGCAGGATCTGTATTAACTAACAAATATGCTGAAGGCTATCCTGGTAAGCGTTATTATGGAGGCTGCGAAGTTGTAGACGAAGTTGAAAATATTGCTATTGAGCGCGCTAAAACCTTATTTGGTGCAGCATATGCTAATGTCCAACCACATTCTGGAAGTCAGGCAAATACGGCTGTTTTTCACGCCTGTATTAAGCCTGGAGACACTATTCTTGGATTTGATTTATCACATGGTGGGCATTTAACACATGGTTCTCCTGTTAACTTTTCTGGGCGTTTATATAATCCAACATTTTATGGCGTAAAGAAAGATACAGGTCTTATTGACTATGATATGTTAGCTGACCAAGCTCAAAAAGAACAACCAAAGTTAATCATTGCTGGTGCATCTGCCTATTCTCGTGATATTGATTTTGCAAAGTTTAGAGAAGTTGCTGATAGTGTTGGAGCGATTTTATTAGCAGATATTTCTCATCCTGCAGGATTAATCGCAAAAGGTATATTGAATGACCCAATGCCACATTGCCACGTGGTAACAACAACAACGCACAAAACATTACGTGGACCAAGAGGTGGAATGATTATGATGGGTGAAAATATTGATAATCCGTTTGGCATTACTTTTAAAAGTGGTAAACTTCGTAAAATGTCTGGTTTATTAGATTCTGGTGTTTTTCCAGGAAATCAAGGTGGACCTTTAGAGCATATTATAGCTGCTAAAGCTATTGCTTTTGGTGAATGTTTAACAGATGAGTTTATGACTTACATGTTACAAGTAAAGCATAATGCAGATGCTATGGCACAAGCTTTTGTAGCTAAAGATTACAACTTAATTTCTGGAGGAACAGACAATCACATGATGCTTATTGATCTTAGAAATAAAAATATTACAGGTAAAGATGCTGAAAATGCTTTAGTAAAAGCAGATATTACCGTGAATAAAAATATGGTACCATTTGATACGGAATCTCCTTTTGTAACGTCTGGTATTAGAGTTGGTACTCCAGCTATTACAACCAGAGGTTTAAAAGAAAGTGATATGGCTTATGTTGTTGATTTAATTGACGAAGTATTAACAAATCACGATAATGAAACTGTTTTAGAAGGTATTGCTAAAAAAGTCAATGAATTAATGGGTGGACGTCCTTTGTTTACTGTTTAAAAATTTTTCCAAGAATGAAACATCCCTAAAGTTCCCTCAAGGGGACAATCTTCAAATTTATCTGACTGGAATGTCCCCTTGAGGGGACTTTAGGGGTGTAAAATAAGAAAAGAGGAATTGAGAAATGTGGTGTAAAGCCTTTCAATTTAGTTTGAAGGGCTTTTAGTTTTAAATTACCAATTTTTAATTTAAGGTAAAACAGTTGCTTATTATTATTATTATTATTGATAATGTTTAATTTAAATATCTAAAACTCATGAAGAAATACATTGCAATGATTACACTAATTTGTATAACCTTTTTATGTATTGGTTGTGCGAATGAATCTGATAATACTAGCGCAGAAGAAAGCATCTTGACTGCACCAAACGGTATGAAACTAGCAGAGGATTTTGATGATTTAAAAAATAATTTAACTGGTAGTACGGAAGATGTAGAGATTAATGAAGTTATATTTTTTGATTTAAACCCTAATTCTGATAAAATGGTAGCACAAGTTGATTTTACATTTGAAGGCAATAATCACAAGATTCTTGTTTTGAGAAATATAGAAGATATAAAATTTGAACAAGGGACTACAATTAAATATGATGGAGATGAGCAATTTACTTCTAGACAAGGTAATGGCGATATATATATATCGTGTGAAGGCTTAGGTTGCTGTTATCCTCAAGGCTCAATTAATATGGAGACAGGTGAAGTAAGTACTGCATGTAAATGTGAAGGCGATCCTGGTTCAAATTCATCTTGCGTAATGAAAGTGAGTAAAATAAGGCCAGTTGGAAATGATTAACCTTACAGATTCAAAATAAAAAAAAGCCTTTCAATTTAGTTTGAAGGGCTTTTTGTTAGAATTGATTGTTCATTTAGAAACTTTAATACACGCTCAAAATACTTTTTACCACCTACTTTCCAAACGTTTAAATGATTTGCTGAGTCAATTTCAATAAACTCTTTTCTATCACTTGAGATTTTTGAAAAGTTATCTCTACCATATTTTATGTCAATGTGTTTATCCATAGTACCGTGTACTAATAGAATAGGCTGATTTATTGACTCACAATATTTTATCGGTTTTGCATCATTTGGATCAAAATTTGCAATTTTTCCAGTTATACCTACAAGATAATTTGTAAGGTGAGAATAACTAAAACCAGCATGTAAATCAAAATAATCATTAACTATGGTTTTAAAATCTGAGAATGTGCTTTCTATGATTCCAAATTCAATTCTTTTGTCATAACCCATAGCTTGTAAACCTATCGCTCCGCCTAAAGATTGTCCCCAAATCCCGAAATGATTTAGATTCTCTTCTTTAGATAAGTAATCCAATAGATTTTTAACATCACTTTTTTCATTGACACCAAACGTACAGAAATCACCTTCACTTTTTCCGTGAGCTCTAGAATCTAATCCAACTGCATTAAATCCATTTTCTGTTAAAAATTGAAGTGCATTTTTAAATTGATGTTTGTCAGACCGAATGCCATGTAATAAAACAACAGTGCCTTTTACAGTATCTAATGACGAATAAGAGAGTTGTGCTGATAGTTTTAAGCCATCAAAAGTTTTAAAATAAAAGTTTTTTTGATTTAGTTTTAAATCTTGTTCTGAAGTGATCTCGTGAGTAACAGTTCTATTTCTCTTTATTAAACCCACTACTGGGTTTCTAATTTCTGAAATAAGTCTAGGAACAAAAAAATGAATTAGTAAAAAGCCAAAAACTATAGCAACTAAAATAAAACGTTTTAAGAGTTTTAGCCGTTTCTTTTTTAACATCTGTTGAATTTAGTTTGAATGGCTTTTTCTCTTTTTATTAACCCAAAAAACATTAAGAATAATTGATGCCAATAAAATTATACCCACAATAATTAGTTGATTAGTAGATAGGTTTTTAAATGTTGGTCTTAATATTTTATTAATTAAAGCTATACTATAAATAAGGGCTGTTGATGCATTGAAAAACACCCATAAATATTTAATTAGTTCAACGATGAATTTAGAATAATTTAGGCCTTCTTTCAAATCTTATGCTTTAATTTAATCTTCAAAAACAATACTCTCATAAGCTCCAGCATCTGGCGAAGCTGTTCGAGATACATTTAAAATATCAAAAGGTACTTGAGTAGCAAAGGTGGTATTACCAATACCATTTGCCGCAGAATCTTCTCCAATTCGCATTAAGTTTTCAAATCTATCTTCAAAATCTGGGTCTTGGTTAAAAATATTACCATCGTAGAACGTGATGTCACCAAACATATAATTGGCTGTATCTTCAAGATTATCATTATCAAAACGTAACAAGCAATTTGTAAACTTAAAGTTAAATACAGCGCCTTCGCTTTCTAAAATAAATTCAGGATTATCGTTTCCGTAAACAATACAGTTATTAAAGTTAGCTTCAATTAAATCATTGGTTATAGGTGATCCATTCTCATCGAGTACAAAATCATTTATAAGTAATGCAGGGAATTGCCTAAAACTATTGTTCCAGTAATTAACGATGGTGCAATGTGTAAAATTGTATTTACCACCAACTGTGCCAGCAAAAGACGATTGTCCGCAATTGTTAATCACAACATTTTCTGCAGCAATCGATGTTGCTCGTCCTAATATCCCAAAACTACTGGCATTATAGACTTGTGAGTTGGTAATGGTTAGTTTATCATTTGTAGCATTCTGATTACCTTCAGACAAAACACCAATGGTCGCATTTTTTATAGTAGCGTAATTAATCGTGTTATTTTCACTTCCATTGAATAACCAAATCGTTCCCCATTGCCCAGGAACATCGTCAAACAAAGGCTCTAAACGGTCGCCTTCTAAAATCACTTCGTTTTCTAATGCTTCAAGGTCTGCACTAAGTGCTCCATTAATAGTTAGCGTACCTCCATCTGTCACTAAAATTCCTGAATCGTTATGAAAATGAACTCTTGTGCCAGCTTCCATAGTTAATGTTTTGCCTGTATCAACTCCTGCATAACCGTAAATAACATAAGGTTTTTCGTTGGTAAAGGTAAGCTCGGCATCTTCTAAAAAACGCCCTTGTAATGTAGTTTCGTCTGGTGTGCCATCTCCATCAACATCAAAAGTTAAGGTTTCAATAATGCCAGAAGTGGCATCTCTAGCCGGAAATATAAATACTGCATCTTTAACCAAGGTGACTAAATCTACATCTTGTTGGTCGGCACCAGAATCGAATAAAATCCGATCTGTGTATAAAAATTGATTGTCTAAATTTGGAAGTGTTTCAATATCTATAGTCGTTTCAATAAATATGAATAAACTATCGTTCGCTAACAATTCTATATCTTCAAAAAACTTACCTTCTTGAGGTGTGCCTGCATCACCTGTTAGTCCATCAACATTCATTCTATAAAAGGAATTGACTCCGTTTTCTAATTGAATTGTCGGAATCACAATATCATCATCACTACGATTATAAACTTTTAAATTATAGGTGCTAGAGCCAATATTTGTAAAAACCGTATCTAAATAAACGGTATCTCTAGCAAATTCTAGATTTCCTGAGCTTGGTGAGAATTCAAAATCGTTACGACAAGAACTCCACAATACTAATATTCCGAAACAAATAAAGAATGACAAAAGTCGCTTCATAAGGGATAAATAAAATTTTTGCTTAAAAATATAACTTTTGAAGTTAGTATTTATTATGAAGTGTTAGATATATTTCTTTATGACAGGACCGAGCTGATAAAAGTTAATCTTTAACACTATTCTCTTCACCATACTGCTCAAGTAAAATCAAAAACATCTGACTGTTTATAACTAACTCTTCTAGTAGTTGCATCTTGTTTTCAACTTTAAGTAATTCTGAAGTGATTTGTTTTGCTTCGCAAAAATCGTAAAACAGATAAATCTTGTCTTCAGGAATTTTTAGATTTTCGGTAATTAGGCGTTTATTGAAAAATGAATTGTTAGTAAATAAAGTATCCATTTGTCTATAAGTTATGGGTTCATAAACCCCATTCTTAGATTTTTTCTTTTTTATTAAATCAAATAGTTTACGGAAGAGATACACGAAATCTATACCTTGGTTATTTCCTAGTGGAGCGTACTTTTCAGGGTGATTTTTTATATCCTCTTGTATTAAATTTTGAAGCTCAGCATTGTATGTTTCTACCTTAAAGACGGGTTGTTCTGGGTCTGCCACGACTTCAACTTCGTCTAATTCATTGATGACTTTTATTAATTCAAAGACCGAGATTTCATCAAAATGATATGCTTTTAGAACAATAGATTTTGGCTCATGAAAAAGCGATTCAAAAAATAAAGTGTCACTCACTTTTGCTATGATGGTGAAATCACCATTTTCATCTGTAGCAGTAGCTCTATTTTGCGTTTTGTTGAGAACTTTCGCACCTTTTACGGTTGAGGTGCCATCGTAAACTTTTCCGTTTAAGGTTTGTGCATTTAGTCCTGTTAAAGTAAGAACTAAAAGAATTGACAAATAATAAAGACGCATAATGATTGATTGATATGCTAAAGAAAAGATTTTAAACCGAAAAGAATCAACACATTAAAAAAACTTTAACTTAATTAAACAGATCGGCAACATCTTTAGGAATTCGTGCTGGTCGTTTAGTTTCAATATTCATAAAGCACCATTTGGTTTCGGAAGTAATAATAAGTTTGTTGGTGTACGCATTTTTAATTTCAACATATCTGATAGACGTTACCCCTTCAGATTTTGAAACATAGGTTTTTAGTTTCAATTGGTCACCCAACACAGCTTCACTTTTATATTGAATATAATGGCTCACTAAAACCCAAAAGCACCTATTTATAGTGGCTTGGGTCGCATTCTGTAACCAATGTGCTTCGGCAATATCCTGAACCCACTGCACATAACGCACATTATTAACGTGATTGAGTTGGTCTAAATCGTCTTGTGAAACGGTAATAGTTTTTTCGAATGTTTGCATCAATTAATTTTTGATGCTTAAAGATATTACTTCTTTGAGAATAGACTTTTAATTCTGAAAAAGAATTTGCCGACAGCTGTTCTATCTTGTGCTCCGTTTCTTATGGCTTTTCTTTTTGCTTGACGTTTTGCCTTTCGCTTGAGAGCTTTGATCTCATAGGTCGTTATATAACCTAAATATATAATCTCGTCTAAATAATTTGTTTTTAAAGCAACATCAATGTGGTTTACGTGATTTATTTTAGTTTCAAAATCTTTTCTACCTGTATAACTGATAGTAATTGTATCACCAGTTTTCACTTTTATGGAATAGTATCCATCAAAATTTGATTGACAACTTTTTGCTGACCCTTTTATTTGTATAGTTGCTCCAGGTAATGCTAGACCATCTTCTGCTGTTGTTACTTTTCCTGTTAAAATTTTATCTTTTAATATTGAAATCGGAATCTTATCTTTTATCAGTATGTTTTTTATTGTGTCTGTTTGAACAACCCTTGCAATACCTTGAGCCTGTAAATCCTGACTTCCTAATGCAGTTAGAGCTAAAATACCAGAAGCTGCCCAAGACAAATAGTTGTTTCTATCTTTTCTTGCTAAAACAATTTCTCTATCGAGCTGCTGTTTTTTAAAGCGTCCACAAAGATTACCTTCAGATTCTAAGTATTTAATTATTTGCTCGTCGGTTTGTTTAGTGAAGTCAATAACTGTTTTATTGCAAGCTGCGCAATGACGACCTTTGTCTTTTGGTGACATTTTGTTCCAATCCTCATGACAAGGTTCTGGAATATTCACTGTGATAGATTTTCTCATAACTATTTTGATTTATACATCAAATAACCAAAAGAATGACCTAATATAAAATGTAGAATGAGTGAATGCGCCTTTTTAGTGAGTGAAGACTACTGTTTTTTAATAGTGACTTCAAAAAGTTTGTCCCAATTCTTACCAGTTACGAAGATTGTTTTGCGCTCAGGATGGTAGGCAATGCCATTTAAAACATCTAACGCATCGTGCTGTGTCACTAATTTTTGAAGCGGTTTAAAATCAATAACAGCCTCAACACCACCAGTTTTAGGGTTTATAATAACCACGCCATTTTTTTGATAGATATTAGCAAAGATTTTACCATCAATCCACTCAAGTTCATTAAGACTAGGTATTTTGCCTTTTTCGGTGTAAACTTCTATATGGTCTTCCTCTGTGAGATTTTCAGGGTTTAATATCCAGATTTTTTCTGTACCATCAGATTTGTACAATTTTGTACCGTCGTTACAAATTCCCCAACCTTCTACACTTTTACCGTAGTTAAATGTGCTGGTTTTCTCAAATGTATTCACATTATACACAAAACCTCGTCTAGCTTGCCATGTGAGTTGGTATAGGTTCTCATTAAGTATAGTGAGGCCTTCACCAAAATATTGATCTTCTAAGTTTATATTTTTTAGAACTTCGCCTGTTTCAAAATTTAATTTTCTGAGTTTAGATTCTTTTCGCTGACCTGTACTTTCGTAAAGCTCTCCATTGTGAAATTCTAAACCTTGAGTATATGATGTAATATCGTGAGGGTATGTGTTTACAACTTCGTACGTGTAATAGGAAGGAATAATGTTATTATACAGGGTTATAGTTTTAGTAATAGTTTCTATCTTATCATTATAGTTAACTGTAGCTGTTATTGTTTTTTTGCCTAGCGAGAGGTTTGTTAACGGGCTATTTTCAGAAACAGGATTACCATCTAATTGATAGGAAATTTTTGTGATATCTAATTTTTTCGGATTTTTTATAGATAGTTTTAATGTATCACCAAGCATAAGTGATTTCACCTTAGTATCAATTGCTAAACCTGTTTGTTTTGATGCATTTGTATCACCGCAATTACTCAATATTAAGCTTAAACCTAAGAGAATGATATATTTAGATGCTTTCATAAAGTCGAAATGAATTTTTAGCAAGTTATTAAATAATATTCAGTTTAAAAATCATTGTGAAATGATTGTGAAAGTATTAAAAGATTGTATCTTTGCGGCTGGCAAGTCCTACACAACCAGCTCCTGTTGAATCCTCCAGGGCGGGAACGCAGCAAAGGTAGATGGTCGTAGCGGTGTGATGTAGGTAGCTTGCCTTTTTTTGTACAATAAACTTAAATCTTGAAAGCCTTGGCGACTCAAGATTTTTTAGTTTATGTATATCCCAACTAAGGTTGGAATCTGTTTATTGAAATCATCCACATCAATTTTACTTTCATTACTCCATTTTAAATTTTTACTAATGGAATTTGTATTTTGCAGCTTGAAATTTATAATGCATTATGTCTAAAGTTGTACTAATCACAGGTGGATCTTCAGGAATTGGAAAATCTGTTGGCGAATATCTTACTAATAAAGGATTTAAAGTGTATGGTACAAGTAGAAATCCAGATAATTATCCAAACAGTAAATTCCCGATTATTGCATTAGATGTTACCAAGCCAGAAACCATAGCAACTTGTGTTTCTGAAGTTTTAAAACACGAATCTAAAATTGATGTCTTAATTAATAATGCAGGCGCAGGTATTACAGGACCTATTGAAGAAATTCCGGATGAAGAAATAAAACGCAATTTTGAAACTAATCTTTTTGGACCCATTAATGTTGTTAAAGCGGTTCTGCCGAGTATGCGTCAACAAAACTCAGGTTTAATAATTAATGTGACGTCCATTGCTGGTTATATGGGTTTACCATATCGTGGTATTTATAGTGCAAGCAAAGGTGCTTTAGAATTAATTACCGAAGCTTTTAGTATGGAATTAAAAGGATTCAATATAAACATGACAAATGTAGCACCAGGTGATTTTGCAACCAATATTGCTTCAGGTCGTTACCACGCTCCTGTATTAGAGAATTCTCCATACAAAGCACCTTACGGAAACACCTTAAAAATGATGGATGAGCATGTTGATGAGGGTAATGATCCAAAACAAATGGCTGAAGCAATCTTTAAAATTATTGAAACTAAAAACCCTAAAATTCATTATAAGGTTGGAGCTTTTATGCAAAAATTTTCAATTGTACTGAAGCGAATACTTCCAGATAAAGTATATGAGAAGTTGTTGATGAAGCATTATCAGCTTTAGAGAAAAGCTACTCTTATTAACATGTTAATATATTCTAACAATTTTTCATTTCACTAACAGTGCATTAATCGTAAATTTGGGAAAAATAAAACGTAACAATTCAAATTTAGATTCCCTACTTCAAGGGAAATAAAACAATCTTTTATGAAATTTTTTATAGACACAGCTAATTTAGAGCAGATTAAAGAAGCCCAAGACATGGGTATTTTAGATGGAGTTACTACAAATCCGTCGTTAATGGCTAAAGAAGGCATTACTGGTACTAATAATATTTTGAAGCATTATGTAGATATCTGCAACATTGTAGATGGAGATGTTTCAGCAGAAGTGATTTCAACGGATTTCGACGGAATGGTAAGAGAAGGTGAGGCTTTAGCTGAGTTGCACGATCAAATTGTGATTAAATTGCCAATGATCAAAGACGGTATAAAAGCGTGTAAATATTTTTCTGATAGAGGTATTAAAACCAATGTTACTTTGGTTTTTTCACCAGGACAAGCATTGTTAGCTGCAAAAGCAGGAGCTACTTATGTGTCTCCATTTATTGGTCGTTTAGATGATATTTCTACAGATGGTTTAAATCTTATTGCAGAGATTCGTCATATTTACGATAACTATGCCTTTGAAACTCAAATCTTAGCAGCTTCTGTACGTCACACAATGCATGTTATAGATTGTGCAAAATTAGGTGCAGATGTTATGACAGGACCATTAAGTTCTATCACAGGATTACTTAAACACCCTCTAACTGATATTGGTTTAGAGAAATTCTTGGCAGATTATAAGAAAGGAAATTAATAAGGATTATTTCAATGATAATAAAGCATCTTGTTGTACAATAAGATGCTTTTTTTGTAACAACTCATTAAGTGTCTCATTAAAATCAGAACTAAAGATATTGGCATTCGGATGAAGAATTATGGCATTTTCATCTACTATAATGCATTTGTTCAAATAGTTAACAGCTAGTGTTTTACGTGCTTTTTTTGAATCTTTGAATTTAAATTCGTTAACGGTAGGGAAGTTGTAATTATTAATAATGTTCTTCCAAAACTTATCGTCATTGTCATTAACGTTAACCGAAATAAAATCCATTTGTGGATAGCCTACTTTCAACTTCTTAACCACATAATGACTATTTCTATATTGTGATTTAGAATTAGAAGACCAAAAATAAATAATAGTTGGTTTGTTTATAATAGACGTTAAAAAATGAGTAGTGTTGTTATAATTAACCAAAGCAAGGTTGGGCAGAGGATTGCCGCGTCTCAATAATTTTAAGTTAGAAGCCAAATTTTTCATGTATAACTTATCTTCTTCACTCGTACTTTTGGTTAAAAAGTGTTCCAGCAAATTATTGGCATCTTCATCAGTTTGGTTATGACTTATAAAGTAAATGGCTTTATATTTTAATAAGTTGTTTTTAATAGTTTTATCAGAAATAATACTGTCAATTAAATCAAGTTTAGACCTGTTATAATCAAGAGCATATCTATCAAATTTAATATGAGAAACGTGTTCTTTGTAATAGGCATGTGTTGCTAGGTTTTCAACATGAGATGATAAAAACCGATTATAGGAAAAGAAGTTACTCAAATGGTTTGCGTTATAATCTATATGTGCTCTATGTGCAAAAAAATCTTCAGGTAAATCCTTAATATGAATTAATTTATTATTACCAAAATAGGCAAAAGGATAAATCTCTTTGTCTGCATAAGTGTTGTAATTTATATTAGCTTCAATGATGGATTTAAAAAATTCAGACTCCTCATTATGTAATAAAAACGTATTAAACTCTTTGAGTTGCCGTTGACGTCTCTCTTCCACAAATGCATTAAAAACTTCGGGCTCCATTTTAGAGTAGCGCACTAGTTTTTTCGCCTCCTTTTCATTAGAGAGGTAAGTTTTTATAAGGTAATTGTTTTTCTTAGCACCATGTCCTGTAAATACTAAGGACTCATCAAAATCGTAAGTATTGAGTCTAAACATAATGCTGTCACTAGGTTCTAACAACATCATTTGAATTTCACCACCATGTCTAAAAGAATATAAACCGGCTTTTAAATCCGTAATTTTATGTACAAATCTGTTATTAGCGTCTAAAGAAACAGAATCCAAAACTTTACCTTTAGTATTGTAAAGGACAATCATTTTGTTCTTTGGATTAATAATTTCACCACCAATATAGGCGTAATCGGTATCATTATTACCATTAAAATCGCATCCAAAAGCAAGTGATAATAAGCAGACAAAAAGGATAAGATGTTTTGTAAACACAGTAATTCTAATAATTGTTAGTTAAACAAAAATATACGTTGCAAGGCTTAGGTGTTGTTAATACCTCGTTAAATCTTGATGTACCCTATATTTATTTCGTCCGGTCGCGTAAATTTTTTACTTTTGCAATCTCAAAAAATAGCTTAAAAAATATAAGATATGTTATCAGTTTCTAACCTTTCAGTCCAATTCGGAAAACGCGTACTTTTTGATGACGTTAATACAACTTTTAACAATGGTAATTGCTACGGAATTATTGGTGCAAATGGCTCAGGGAAATCGACATTTCTAAAGATTATTGCTGGCAAAATGGATCCAACATCTGGACATGTGCATTTAGAAGCAGGTAAGCGTATGTCCGTTTTAGAACAGAACCACAACAAGCACGATGAGGATACGGTTTTAGAAGCAGTACTAAAGGGAAACAAACCTTTGTACAAGTTAAAGTCTCAAATTGATGCCCTATACGCTGATTACACTGATGCCAATGCTGAAAAAATAGGAGAACTTCAAGTTGAATTTGAAGAGATGAACGGTTGGAATGCAGATAGTGATGCAGCAGCCATGTTATCTAATTTAGGGATTAAGGAAGATTACCATTACACCTTAATGAAAGATTTAGATGGTAAGCAAAAAGTCCGTGTATTATTAGCACAAGCCTTATTTGGCAATCCTGATTTGTTAATAATGGATGAGCCTACTAATGATTTGGATTATGAAACTATTTCTTGGTTAGAAAATTTCTTGGCAAATTATGATAACTGTGTGATTGTAGTATCTCACGATAGGCACTTTTTAGATTCGGTTTGTACACATATATCTGATATTGACTTTGGGAAGATTAATCATTTCTCTGGTAACTACACCTTTTGGTATGAGTCGTCTCAATTAGCGGCAAGACAACATGCGCAGCAAAACAAAAAGGCCGAAGAAAAGAAAAAGGAATTAGAAGAATTTATTCGTCGTTTTTCTGCCAATGTTGCAAAATCTAAACAAGCCACAAGTAGAAAGAAGATGATAGAAAAATTAAATATCTCTGATATAAAACGCTCTAGCAGACGTTATCCTGCTATTATTTTTGAACGCGATCGCGAAGCTGGAGATCAGATTTTAAACGTTAATGGTTTATCGGCAAGTTTAGATGGCGAGATATTATTTAAGAATATAGATATTAACTTAAATAAAGGAGACAAAGTTGTTGTGTATTCTAAAGATTCTAGAGCAACGACCGCATTTTATCAAATTGTAAATGGTAAGGAAAAAGCGGATTCAGGAGAATATGCTTGGGGAGTCACCACTACGCAATCTTATCTACCATTAGATAATAGCGAATTTTTTAATAATAAATTATCGTTAGTAGATTGGTTACGTCAATGGGCAACTACAGAAGAAGAGCGCGAAGAAGTTCATATTAGAGGTTTTCTTGGGAAAATGATTTTTAGTGGAGAAGAAGCATTAAAAACATCAGATGTTTTATCTGGAGGTGAAAAAGTGCGTTGTATGCTAAGTCGTATGATGATGGTAAGGGCAAATGTTTTAATGCTAGACGAACCAACAAACCACTTAGACTTAGAGAGTATTACGGCATTCAATAATTCTCTTAAGAATTTTAAAGGAACCATATTATTAACCACTCACGATCATGAGTTTGCTCAAACTGTTGGTAACAGAATCATTGAGTTAACACCAAGTGGTGTTATAGATCGTTATATGACCTTTGATGAATATATGAGTGATAAGAAGATTAAGGAGCAGCGTGAGAAGATGTATGGTGTTGCAGTTTAAATTAATCTACAGATAATATCATTTCATAAGATTCTTCATTAATATTATGGACACTTGCAGGTTTACTATACATAAAGTGAATATCACTTTCGAAATTACCAAGTCTAATATATCTAGAAACTGAATTATTTTTCTCTAATCTTAGATAAGAACAACTATCTAGCCATTTAATTCTGTTTGTAAATTGTTGATTAGTGGTTTTTATAAGTTCATAATTTATATGTTTTTCAGAATATCGAATTATGGTATCAATACCATTTGTAAAAGTTCCATATTTAATTCCATAACAAGCATTTGGATTCGTGATTAGTTTGATATTATTTTTCTCTAAGAGTGAAGAATATTTAATTGGTGCTTCCTTGTAGAAATAATTATAAGAGAATAATCCAATAGGAATAATTAACCCAATGAATAGCGATGATAATTTTAACCCGGCTAATCCAAGTTCGAGATTAGTTATGTTGTTAACAATACCTATTACTAGACCATATAAAAACAAAATACTGAGTAACATTCCAATCCACATTACAGTTGAGTTGTCCGCAAAATATTCCGAATTCTCGCCTATAAAAAGTAAAATATAAAGTATAAATCCAAACAAAGCTGGAACAATTATATTTTTTGGCAATCTATTTTTCAAGTTTTAGAATGTAATTTGAGCTAATTGGTATTAAGGCTTTGAAACTAGCTTAAGATCTAACATATATGTAAAATATCTAGCTAATAACAATTAAATTGTTGCGACTCTGCGGCTCATCGAGAAACCAAACAATCAAGAAGCAGCCTCCATCTCAGCCTTTACACGCTCAACAATCGCTACAGCCTTATCAACTTCGTCATTATTAACATAAACTTCCTGAAAACCTTGATTCATAGAACCAAAACCTGCTAGTCGTTGCGATTCTCCTTCATCTTTAATAATTGGGATTATACCAACATGTTGCAATTCTTCCGTAACACGAGTTACTAAAATGAAATTGCCGTGGTATACTTTTGTATATTCTGTATTACTCATAACTATAGGTATTAAATTATAGTATTAAGTTACAAATTTTTACCTAAATAGTAGGTGTAGATTGTAGAAAATTTAACATTACTATCAAAAATCTAAGACACTATAAGTTTTAACTATTAAAAGATAAGTTAAAAAAATCTTGAGGTTTTATTTGATGGACAGAATTTCATAATTTTATACAAATTGAATTAAATCAGAAAAAATATATAAAATGGAGAATAAGAACACAAATACTTTTGAAATTAATAACAACGCTGCGAGTAAGTGTCCTTACTTAAGCGGAGATCAGCACGGTTACGCTGGTGGTGGAACTACGAATCGCGATTGGTGGCCAAACGAACTACGTTTAAATATTCTGCGTCAACATACTCCAGAATCTAATCCTATGGATAAAGATTTTAACTATGCCGAAGCATTTAACAGTTTGAATTTTTCAGAATTAAAACAAGATGTTCTCGATTTAATGACTGATTCGCAAGATTGGTGGCCAGCAGATTATGGACATTATGGCGGATTTATGATTCGTATGGCTTGGCACAGCGCAGGTACCTACAGAATTGGAGATGGTAGAGGTGGAGCAGGAGGCGGAAACCAACGTTTTGCACCAATTAACAGTTGGCCAGATAATGGAAATTTAGATAAAGCCCACATGTTATTGTGGCCAGTTAAGAAAAAATACGGACGTAAAATTTCATGGGCAGACCTTATGATTTTAGCAGGAAACTGTGCATTAGAATCTATGGGATTTCCAACCTTTGGATATGCAGGCGGACGACAAGATATTTACCAACCAGAGGAAGATATTTATTGGGGCAGTGAGACAGAATGGGGAGCAAATGATAAACGTTACGATGATGGAAAATTAGAAGATCCGCTTTCTGCTGTTATGATGGGTTGGATCTATGTAAATCCAGAAGGACCAAACGGAAATCCTGATCCAATGGGTTCAGCGGCAAACGTTAGAGAAACATTTGGACGTATGGCAATGAACGATGAAGAAACTGTAGCCTTGGTAGCTGGTGGACACACTTTTGGTAAAGCACACGGAGCAGCAGATCCAAATAAATATGTAGGTGCAGAACCACATGGTGCACCAATTGAAGAAATGAGTAGTGGTTGGAAGAACACCTATAAATCTGGAGTTTTAGAAGACGTCATTACAAGCGGTATTGAAGGAGCATGGACACCAGACCCAACCAAATGGGATGCTGATTATTTTGATGTTTTATTGAATTACGATTGGGAACTCACAAAAAGTCCGGCTGGTGCACACCAATGGACACCAACTACAGCATCTAATGCTAAAATGGCACCAACTGCTGGCAATCCTAATGGCAAACAAGCCTTAATGATGACTACTGCAGATATTGCTTTAAAAACTGATCCTGCATATTTAGAAATTTCAAAAAAATTCCATAGAGATCATAAAGCGTTTGAGGATGCTTTTGCTCGAGCTTGGTACAAGTTAACACATCGTGATATGGGACCAATTGATCGCTATTTAGGCCCAGAAATTCCTAGTGAAGAATTATTATGGCAAGATCCGATTCCTAAAGTAGATTATAAATTAAGCGATTCAGATATTAGCGCTTTAAAGGATATGATTTCAGATTCAGGACTTTCCATTTCAGAATTGGTAAAAACTGCTTGGGCTTCGGCTTCTACATACAGAGATTCTGATAAACGTGGAGGTGCAAATGGAGCACGTATTCGTTTAGAGCCACAACGTAGTTGGACAGTTAATAATCCTGAAGAATTGAATAAAGTACTAAAAGTTTTAGAAAATATTCAGAAAGATTTTAGTGGAACAGTTTCAATGGCAGATTTAATTGTATTAGGAGGTGTTGTTGGTGTTGAGCTTGGAGCAAAAAATGCTGGTTACAATGTAGATGTGCCATTCTCGCAAGGTAGAGGTGATGCAACACAAGAGCAAACAGACGTAGATGCCTTTAGTTATTTAGAGCCAATAGCAGATGGATTTAGAAATTATCAAAATCCGCGCGTGAGTATTGCAGCCGAAAGTTTATTGATAGACAGAGCAAACCTGTTAACGCTAAGTGCGCCAGAAATGACCGTTTTAGTTGGTGGACTAAGAGCACTAGGAGCTAATTTTGATGGTTCTAAACATGGAATATTTACAGATAAAAAAGAAACCTTGACAAACGACTTTTTTACCAGCCTTTTAGACTTCGGAATCACGTGGAAAGCCGCGACGTCTGATGATAAAGAATTTATTGGTAGAGACCGTAAATCTAATGCGATGAAATTTTCTGGTACAAGAGCAGATTTAATTTTTGGATCTAATACTGAATTAAGAGCAATCTCTGAAGTATATGGAGCAGATGATGGTGAAGAAAAATTTGTTCATGATTTTGTAGCAGCTTGGGCTAAAGTTATGGACTTAGACCGTTATGATTTGAGATAATATCATTATCTAAAGGTATAAAATCAAAAGCCTACTCATTAGAGTAGGCTTTTTAATATGTAATAGGTTTTTCTATTTACCGCTTAGCATTCTAATTTTAATTCTAAACGCAGCGAACAATAATGTTGTGAAAGGACTTAACCAGTTAAAAATAGCATAAGCAAAATACTCACCAACACCAACTCCTAACACACCACTTTGATAAGCACCACAAGTGTTCCAAGGAATAAGGACAGATGTTACTGTTCCAGAATCTTCAAGTGTACGACTTAAGTTTTCAGGAGCTAAGCCTTTGTCTTCATAAGCTTTTTTAAACATTTTACCAGGTATCACCAATGCTAAGTATTGGTCTGATGCGATAACATTGAGACCTAAACAGCTTACAACAGTAGTTGCAAACAATCCAAATATTGTTGTCGCTATCGATAACAACGCTTTTGTAATTCTTGACAATGCACCAATGCCGTCCATAATACCACCAAACACCATCGCACATACAATAAGAAATATGGTCCAAAGCATGCCATTCATTCCACCAGAAGAAAATAAATCATTTAGTTTTTCATTATCTGTTGCAATAGCAGTATCCGTTAAAATTGAATTTGTTATAGCAGAAAAATTAGAGTCAGACAAGTTTTTTAAAACTTCAGGTTGAAAAATAACTGCAAAGATAGCAGCTAGTATAACTCCGGAAGTTAAAGCTACAAGAGGTTTTGTTTTAAATAAAATGAGAGCTATAACAATACCTGGGACTAAAAATAACCAAGGAGATATATGGAACGTATGATTTATAGAAGTTAATAAATTACTAATATCTGCATTTCCTGTAGGCTCAATATTTGCACTAATAATTCCAAAGACAATTAGAGTTACAATAATTGTTGGCACAGTAGTAAATGCCATATATTTTATATGTGTAAATAAATCTGTTCCTGCCATAGCAGGAGCAAGATTCGTGGTATCGCTTAGAGGAGACATTTTATCACCAAAATAAGCACCAGAAATTACAGCACCAGCTATCATTCCTGGATTAATGCCTAAAGCAGTACCAATACCAACTAATGCAATACCAACGGTTGCTGAGGTTGTCCATGAACTTCCTGTCGCAATAGAAATAACAGCTGCAATTATTACTGAAGCTGGTAAAAATATTTCAGGACTTAGTACTTGTAAACCATAGTAAACCATTGCAGGAATCACACCACTAATTAACCAGGTACCAGCCAAAGCACCAACTAAAAATAAAATCATAATAGGTATAAAGACACTTTTTAGATTTTCCCATACTTCTTGAATCATTATTACAGGAGTCACTTTGTTGAGCAAACCATCTATAAAAGCGACGAAACCACCAATTAATAATATATATTGGTTAGAGTATCCACCAAACATTTCACCATCGGCAAAAAAGATATTATAAGCTAACAGACCCATTAAAATCACCACAGGTACAAGCGCCTCGAAAAGATTGAGTTCTTTATTATCAATAATTTTCTGGTCTTCTATGTCTATCTTGGATAAATCGTCTTCTTGCATTGTCATAGTTAGTTTAGTTCTGTAATGTTACGATTTTGTGAAACGATTTGCAAATGGATTCATTAATGCAAATTTTGTAAATAGCAGTAAAAGTGCAATTCAATTTAAATAATTTGAACTAAAGAATACCCAACTCAATCATACAGACTTTCATAATTTCATAAGTACGTTCTATATCTGCATCTAAGCCAATTGAAAAACGAATTAAACCATCACTTAATCCCATAGCTTCCTGTTCGTCTTCAGGAATCTCAGAGGACGTAGAACTTCCTGGCGCACTAAATAAGGTTTTATAAAACCCTAAACTCACAGCTAAGTAACCAAGGTTACGATCTTGCATTAATTCCATCAACGCATTGGCTTTATCTAGCGCACCAACATCAATAGTTAACATGCCACCATAACCGTATTTTTCATTCATCATAGATTTAAATAATTTGTGAGATGGATGAGATTCCAATCCTGGGTAGACTGTTTTTAGTCCAGCATTTTCAAATTTCTCAGCTAAATAAGTCGCGTTATAGCTGTGCTGTTGCATTCTAATGTGAAGTGTTCTTAAGTTTTTTAATACTGAAGCAGAACGCAAACTATCCATTGTAGAGCCTAGTAACATTGCGGCTCCGTCGTTAATATTCCTTAACTGGTCAATTAACTCTTGTGAGCCACAGACGACACCGCCAACGGTATCTGAAGATCCATTAATGAATTTTGTTAAACTATGAATCGAAATATCCGCACCCAAATTAATTGGTGAAATTGAAAGTGGAGAGAAGGTGTTATCAACAACAAGCTTAAGATTATATTTTTTTGCTAATGCAGCTAAGCTTTTAAGATCTGCAACTTCTAACAACGGATTACTAACAGATTCACAAAACAGCACCTTTGTACATGGAGTAATTGCGGCTTCTACAACATCTAGTTTTGTGATATCTACAAAACTAGTTTCGATTCTCATGCGTGGAGTAAAGTTTTTAAGAAAAGCGTAAGTTCCACCATAAATTGTTCTGCTACTTACCACATGTTCACCTGCACCACATAATTGGAGTAGTACTGCTGTTATTGCACCCATACCAGATGCTGTTACTGTTGCTGTTTCCGTGCCTTCCATTGCCGCTAAGGCTTCACCCAAATATAAGTTGGAAGGTGATGAATGACGTGAATATAAATAACAGCCATCTGCATTACCTTCAAACGTATCAAACATGGTTTTTGCTGATAGGAAGGTGTATGTAGATGAATCTGAAATCGAAGGATTAACACCTCCAAATTCTCCAAAGTATTGCAAATCTTGAATGTTGTTTGCGGGTTTAAATTTCATATCAATAAATTTATGTGACTAATCAAAATTCGACATAATTAGAATAAAAAACAATATAAATAGTAATTTTTAGATAATTAATCTATGATACCTTAATTAATTAGATGATATTTCATTACTTTGAGTTTTAAAAGAATAAATTCTTAAAAAACGTATTATGAGCTTTGACGACATAGATAGAAAATTATTGTATTTACTTCAAACCGAAAGTAAACAAACCAATAAAGCCTTATCTCACAAATTAAATCTATCGGTTACTGCTGTGTACGAGCGCATAAAAAAGCTCGAAAACAATGCAGTTATTAAAAACTATGTCGCTTTGGTTGATAGAAAGGCTGTGGATAAAGACTTCGTGGCGTTTTGCCATGTTAAACTTATTCAACATTCCCAAGACTATGTGGTGAAATTTGAACGCGAAGTTCGTAAATTAGATGAAGTTTTGGAGTGTTACCATCTCAGTGGTGATTATGATTACCTCTTAAAAGTTTTAGTTGAAGATATGGAAGCTTTCCGAGATTTTATGGTGAATAAATTGACTAAAATTGATCATATTGGCAGTACACACAGTATGTTTATGATTAAAGAAGTAAAACACACTACCGCAATAACATTGTAATTATGAAAAGTGTAAAGTACAGACTTTTAGAACTATTTATAATTTTTGTATTAGCTCCTGTGAGTTTAGTTTTAGATATTTCAATACGAGTTAAAATCGCTATTGTTGGTATGGGTTTTCTTTACATTATTGGAGTTATGCTTTTTGTAGAACGCATTAAAATACATCTAAAGAAAAGCATAAATTGGAAACGATTTTGGCGCTTAACATTTATGAAATTCGTTGGAATAGCGGTTATTACTTCGCTCTATATTATCGCTGCCAAACCAGAGTATTTATTTAAACCGATTGTACAAGACTATCGTGTTTGGCTGTTGTTCTGTTTTATTTACATCTTTTTTTCGGTGTATCCACAAGAGCTAATTTACAGAACGTTTTTCTTTAAACGCTACGAGAGTCTCTTTAAAAATCAAAATCTCTTTCTTTTACTCAACGCAGCACTTTTTTCATTAGCACATTTATTTTTTGCGAATACATTGGTAATGGTGCTGACTTTTGTAGGAGGAATTTTGTTCGCGATTACATTTTATAAGACAAAATCTACGCTTTTAGTATCCATAGAACATGCCATTTATGGCAGTTGGTTATTTACAGTTGGAATGGGAGAGATGCTCGGTTTCCCAATATAATAGTTTCGGTTAAATTTAGTGGTAAGTCATTCGTGAATTTTTAATCAAAATCGTATTTTTGTTTTCGATTTAATGTAAATATGAGATTACTTTTTGTTGTTGTTTTGTTTATAGGTTTTAGTCTTACGGCCCAAAATCATCCATTAGGCATTAAAATTGGAGGCAATTTATCTAATTTATTAGGAGAAGGAACAGATAATTTATCGAATAATTTCAATTTTCATGCTGGTTTTTTTACCGAAATTGAACTCACAGAGCAATTTAAAATTCAACCAGAACTGATGTTTTCTGTCTATGGTTTTGAATTAGATTCTAACGAAAATGCAACTGTTCGATTAAACTACGTAATATTACCAGTAATTTTAAAGTATTTTGTTTCAGAAACTTTGAGTTTAGATGCAGGTCCACAAGTAGGTCTGTTAGTTACTGCAAAAAACGGAACGGGATCTATGGCAGATGTAAAATCAGATTTTTTTGATAGAGATTTTGGTTTTAATTTAGGGCTAAGTCTAGTAATTTCTGATAAAGTAAGTGGGTCATTACGTTATTACTTTGGTTTAACAGATGTTACTTCGGTAGAAACAAAAAATCAAAATAGAGCATTACAATTTTCATTACAATTTAAAATAAATTAAGACATTATGAAATCATACGATGTAGCAATAATAGGTTCAGGTCCTGGAGGATATGTAGCAGCAATCCGTTGCGCACAATTAGGCATGAAAACTGCAATTATCGAAAAATATTCTACCCTTGGTGGCACCTGTTTAAATGTAGGTTGTATTCCGAGTAAAGCGCTTTTGAGCTCTTCGCATCACTACGAGGAAGCTACAAAACATTTTGAAGATCATGGTATAGAAATTCCAGGTGAGATTAAAGTGAACCTTGAAAAGATGATAGCCAGAAAGCAGTCAGTTGTAGATCAAACAACTGGTGGAATTGATTTCTTAATGAAGAAAAACAAAATTGATGTTTATGAAGGTTTGGGTTCTTTTAAAGATGCTACGCATATAACCATTAAAGGTAAAGATGCTGGTGAAATTGAAGCAAAAAATAGCATTATTGCTACAGGAAGTAAGCCAAGTAATTTATCATTTATTGAATTAGATAAAGAGCGAATAATTACTTCTACAGAAGCGTTAAAACTTAAAGAAATTCCAAAACACATGATTGTTATTGGAGGTGGAGTAATTGGATTAGAATTAGGTCAAGTATATTATAGGCTTGGTGCAGAAGTTACTGTCATAGAATACATGGACAGAATCTTACCAACGATGGATGCTGGTCTTTCTAAAGAACTCAATAAGGTTTTTAAGAAAGCAAAATGTAAAATGATGCTATCTCATAAAGTACAATCTGTTGAGCGTAAAGGCAAAGAAGTCATTGTAAAGGCGGAGAACAAAAAAGGTGAAGTAGTAGAGTTTAAAGGAGATTATTGTTTAGTTTCTGTCGGAAGAAAGCCATATACAGACGGTTTAAATGCTGAAGCTGCTGGAGTAAAAATTAACGATAAAGGCCAAGTTGAAGTTAATGACCATTTACAAACCAGTACTAAGAATATTTATGCAATAGGTGATTGTGTAAGAGGAGCGATGTTAGCACATAAAGCGGAAGAAGAAGGCGTATTTGTAGCTGAAACTTTAGCAGGGCAAAAACCACACATTGATTATAATTTAATTCCTGGAGTAGTTTACACATGGCCAGAAGTGGCTGCGGTTGGTAAAACTGAAGAGGAATTAAAAGAAGCTGGAGTAGAATATAAAGCAGGTCAATTTCCATTTAGAGCTTTAGGAAGAGCCAGAGCTAGTGGAGATATTGATGGCTTTGTAAAAATATTAGCGGATAAAAAGACAGACGAAGTTTTAGGAGTTCACATGATTGGTGCACGTTGTGCAGATTTAATTGCGGAAGCCGTTACGGCTATGGAATTTAGAGCTTCAGCTGAGGATATTTCGAGATATTCTCACGCGCATCCTACATTTGCAGAAGCTATTAAAGAAGCTGCATTAGCTGCAACTGATGATAGAGCTTTACACGTTTAGAAAAACTATAATATGATAATAGAACCAAGAACCAGAGGATTTATTTGTTTAACCGCACATCCTGTAGGTTGTGAGCAAAATGTATTAAATCAGATTGATTATATAAAATCGAAGTCAAAAACAGATGGTCCAAAAAAAGTATTAGTTATTGGAGCTTCTACAGGTTTTGGATTGGCATCACGTATAACAAGTGCTTACGGTTCTGACGCTTCTACAATTGGTATATTTTTTGAAAAGCCACCTAAAGAAGGTAGAACAGCGTCACCAGGTTGGTATAACAGTGCCGCTTTTGAAACACAAGCGCATAAAGATGGATTGTATGCTAAAAGTATAAATGGTGATGCATTTTCAAATGAAATTAAAGCACAAACTTTAAAGCTTATTAAAGACGATTTAGGACAAATAGATTTACTAATTTATAGTTTAGCGTCACCAGTACGAAGACATCCAGATACTGGTGAGCAATTTAAGTCTGTTCTTAAACCAATTGGAGGAACATTCACCGATAATACGGTAGATTTTCACACAGGTGAAGTCAAAGATATTTCCATAGAACCAAGTTCTGGTGACGATATTAAAAATACAGTCGCCGTAATGGGAGGAGAAGATTGGCAAATGTGGATTGACCAATTAAACGAAGCTGGTGTATTATCTCAAGATTTTAAAACTGTAGCCTATTCTTATATTGGTCCTTCGCTAACGGAAGCGGTCTACAGAAAAGGAACTATTGGTGCAGCAAAAGATCATTTAGAAGCGACAGCATTTAAAATTACTGACCGTTTAGAAGCCATTAACGGAAAAGCTTATGTTTCCGTTAATAAAGCATTGGTGACGCAGGCAAGTTCTGCGATTCCTGTGATTCCTTTGTATATTTCATTGCTTTACAAAGTGATGAAAGAAGAGGGTATTCACGAAGGTTGTATAGAACAGATAGAGCGATTGTTCAGTGAGCGGCTATATGAAGAAAATATACCTTTAGATGAAGAAGGAAGAATCCGTATTGACGATTGGGAAATGCGAGACGACATACAAGCAAAAGTTTTAGAACTTTGGCAAAATGCTACAACTGAAACATTACCAAATATTGGAGATTTAGAAGGCTACAAAACGGACTTCTTTAATCTTTTTGGTTTTGATGTTGAAGGTGTAGATTATGATAAGGATGCTAATGAGATGGTTGCTATTCCTGGCTTGCAGGAATAAATACAACTTATAATATTAAATTTAAAAGTGAATTTGGTCACTGAGCCTAGTCGAAGTGTTGGTTCACTTTTTAAATTATATTTTAGTTTCTATGAGAAGACAATTTCTTTATATTTTATTTTTAGCAACTATAGCGTGTTCACCCAAACTAAAAAGTAATATTGAAAAAGTATTCGCGCCACTTCCTCAAGATGTCCTAATTATTGTTTTAGATAGTCCTGATGACCAATCTATAATTGGAGAAGCGGTTGGTGAAATAGAAGTAAAAGATGGAGGCTTTGCAGTAAATTGCACCTATTATGAGACCATTCTCAATCTAAAAGAAATAGCAAGGCACGCTGGAGCAAATGTGGTTAAAATAATAGCTCATAAACTGCCAGATAACCGGAGTAGTTGTCATAGAATACGTGCTAAAATTTTTAAGGTGGCAAATCCAAAACGCTATGAAACCCAAATAGAGTGGAGTATAGATAGAAAATTAACGTGGAATGACTTTAAGGGTACGCCTGATACTATAAATTTTCCGAATACTTTAGCGCTCACCAATTCTGGCTTTGGGTATGAATCTGGAATTAGTATGCTTAAAACTGGAGATGTTTTTGTTCAGAGTGTGTTTAATACTAATGAAAGTTGGGTAGTTACTGAAGGACGTAATGATTACGTTTTAAGACATGAGCAAATTCATTTTGATATTACCGAAATTTATTCCAGAAAATTGAGAAAAGAATTATCTGATGCAAATGTTACAAGCAATAATGTTATAAAAGCGAAGCCCATTTTCGAAAAGATTTTTAATGAAATGGAAAAAAGACAAGCAAAATACGATAGAGAAACGCAACGTGGTGATAAAAGAGAAACCCAAGAAAATTGGGAAGCTATTGTAGAAATAGAACTCGCTAAGTACAATCTTTATAAAAGTAATTAATTTATTTTAGCGTGTTTCAATACTTAACGAATACTGAGACTGCCTACTAGAGCTCTTGCATCAAATCATCAATACGCATACGTTTGCTGTAATCATCTTCGTTAATATCTCTAACAAAGCAATACGCACTTATTTCATCGCGCTTTACTTTTTTTGCTAATTCTTCAACCTTGTAAGGTCCAAATTCTTCAGATTTTTCGATATAGTAGAACTCGTGATCATGAATTAGACTGCTCACTTTCTTCTTATATTTTTCCTTTAAAAACAATTGAATATCTTCAACTGAGTTGAGTTCTTCATTATAATTAGTCGTATTTATATATAGCGCAAATTCTTTTTTATTTTGATGATTGAGCACCAAAATATCATCGTCCTTAAAATAAGCTTTAACCGTTATGAGACCATCTTCCGTTTCAATAGAAAAAATGTTTTCAATATCTAAGGACCAAGTGGTGTTAATGATAGTGTCTTTCCTCTCAATTTCGAGAATATTATCTTTCCTAAAGGTATAAATAGATTTTTTTTTAGAGATACCATTAACCAAAACCCAATGCTTGTTTATAAATTGAGTATCGTGATGACGTTCAAAATCAAAAGGTTTTAAATTAGGGATTGTGTTGTACAGGTGCGTGTCCATGGGAGCGTAATTTTAATCAATAGCTATGCTATGTAACGTTAGATTTGGGCTAATAATTATCTAAAGTTAAAACTTTTCTAGAGTTTTCAAAACTTCTTTCTTATAACTTCGACTAATGGGTAGAGCTTTTCGATTAACTGTAACATCTTCATTAGTAAAGGATTGAATTTTTGAAATCTCATATTTTAATTCAGTAATTTTGTTATTTAAAATTATGGAAAACCTCACACTAACCACACCAGCGCTTTTATTCTCAGCAATATCATTAATAATGTTAGCATACACGAATAGATTTTTAGCTTATGCTGCAATAATTAGAAACTTACGAGATCAATATTTAAAAGAACAAGACGATTCTATAATTAGACAAATTGATAACTTAAAACTAAGAGTTAGGTTGACACGATATATGCAAATTTCAGGAATTACAAGTTTACTGTTCTGTGTGCTTACGATGTTTTCAATTTATATTGGGTATCAAACTGTAGCAGTATGGGCATTTGGTCTAGGACTTTTGTTACTAATACTATCTCTTTTGTTTTTAATCTGGGAAATACAAATATCTGCAAAAGCATTAACGCATCACTTGAGTGATATTGAAGGTTACATGAAAGAATAATTCCATAATTAGTATAAAAACGCTTTAATCCTACAAATAAATAGCGTTTGGACGATAAATACAGCGTTTAATCGATAATTTCATATTTTGAATCTAGTATACGATCTTCTATTGATCTTTTAATATAATTGTAATTGTATAATAAGTATTTTGCTCAAACTTTTTTATAAAAAAGTGATCACGAAGTTGTGACTTCTCACTATGACGTGTGTCTAAATTATCAACTAACCGTTTTTTGTAAAACGAATTAACTAACAAATTGACAACTAAAGCTGTTCATACCCTAACCGATGAAATGCTTGTAGAAGCTATCGTAAAAAACAACGACCCACTGTTGTTTGAAGTACTCTATGATAGGTATGCTTCAATGGTTTACAATAAATGTTATGGTTTTGCAAATGGTGTTGATGAAGCTAAAGATTTAACCCAAGACGTTTTTTTAAGAGTCTTTGTTAAATTAGCTAGTTTTAAAGGTAAATCTAAATTTTCTACATGGCTATATGCATTTACATATAACCATTGCGTTAATTATGTGACTAGAAATACCGCTAAAAAGATTGAAAAAAGATCTATAAGTTCAGATAGTATTGAGAATATTGGTGAGGATGTTGATTCTACTCGAGAGTTCCAAAACATGCGTGTTGAGAAACTTAAACAGGTAATGGAGTTAATTTCGCCAGATGATAAGATGATACTTTTATTAAAGTATCAAGATAACTTATCTATCAAAGAACTAGCTGAAGCATTAGATATTGGAGAAAGCGCAGTAAAAATGCGTTTAAAAAGAGCAAAAGAAAAACTCGTGCGTAAGTACGATAATTATACGAAAGATGGAGAATCCATTTGATCAAATAAATAAGCCTTTAAAGGAAGTTCCGGCAGAATTGAAGGGCAAAGTTATGCACGATATTGCAATGGCAAAACTTTTTATGGAGTTGGCTGAGCTATTCTCGTATAATTTGGGCAGTATCATAGATAGTGTTACCAGTAAAAGAAAATAATAATAATACTTAATAAACCCTAACAAACACATTAATAAGTATGGATAAAGTCAGTGAATTTTCGGATGTGGCTATGAAGTCTCTAAATAATATTTGGGTAGAAATCACGGCTATTTTCCCAAATTTAGTAGGAGCGCTAATAATTATCATCATAGGATGGATAGTTACAAAGATAGTGGTGAAGGTAATTAAGAAAATCCTCAAAGTAGCTAAAGCACACAAACTAGATGAAAAAATTAATGAAATAGAAATTGTAGAAGGTAAAAAGCTAAACTTTAATACTATAAATGTTGTATCTAAAACGGTAAAGTATTTAATGTACATCGTTATTTTTGTTACAGCTTCAGATATTATTGGATTAGATGTTATTACTGAACAAATTAGTGATTTACTGTCCTATCTACCTCAATTATTTGCAGCGTTAATCTTCTTTATTGTCGGTTTGTTATTTGCCAATTTTGTAAAAAATGGTTTAAAATCGCTTTTTGAATCTATGGACTTAGCTGGTGGTAAAATGATAAGTCAAGTAGTATTTTTCTTAATGCTAACTTTTATAGCTATTACAGCATTAAATCAAGCTGGTATAGATACAGAGATTATTACCAACAATGTTAATATGATAATTGCTGCCTTTCTTTTGGCATTTGCAATAGCATTTGGGTTAGGCGCAAGAGAAGTAGTTGGTAAATTACTTAATACCTTCTATGCAAGAAAAACATTTGAGGTCGGACAAAACATTGTGTTCAATAATGATAGTTATACTATTGACGAAGTTAAAAGTATATCAGTGATTTTAAAGAGTAGTAAAGGAAAGCTTATCGTTCCTATAAAAGATTTAGTAGAAAATCAAGTACAAATGCAAGACCAACTATAAGGTTAGGGTTATAGATTTTATTTAGATAAAATGTGGTCTTGCACGTACTTGACGTTTAAAATGCCTCTTCGTAATGAAGAGGTTTTTTTATTTCTTATTTCTGCGATTATAATTTTTATCGCCTCGTGTTTTAGGCTTTTTATATTTTGCAGCAATTTTAAATTTATAAGAACCTCCTAAATTTACTTTTGAGTTCTTTTCGGATTTTTCATGAAACGCTGGTCCAGGTGCATCCTCGTCACGTCGTTTAGTTGGATTGTAATGTTCTCTTATTTGCGGACGTTCTTCTTCAATTAATTCTTTAGAAATTTCAATTGTTTCGGGAATTTCAAGGAGTTCAATGTTCATTTGCATCAATTCTTCAAGATGTTCTCTAGATTGTTGCTCATCTTCAGTAGAAAATAATAAAGCAATACCTTCTTTTTCCGCACGACCAGTTCTACCGATTCTATGCATATAATTTTCAGGATAATCTGGTGTGTCAAAATTTATAACATGCGATACATCTTCAATATCTAAACCTCTAGCCATAACGTCTGTTGCCACTAAAAGTCTATGCTCACCTGCTCTAAATTGTTCAATACTTCGTAATCTGTAATTCTGAGTTTTGTTGGAGTGTATCACACAAGTCTGATTTGGAAATAACGCTTCTAGTTGGTCGAACAAACGATCAGCCATTCTTTTATACGCAACAAATATTAAGACTTTAGAAAATTTAGCTTTATCGTTAAGTAAATGTTCTAACAAATTAACTTTAGTATAAAAATTAGGAACATTATAACGCTGTTGCTTAATATTTTCTAGTGGAGTACCCGAAACTGCAATAGAAATTTTGTTTGGGTTGATAAAGAAATCCGTAATCAATTCATCTACATCTTTGGTCATCGTAGCAGAAAACATAATGTTTTGACGACGTTGAGGAAGAATATCAAAAATATTCATTAATTGATGCCTAAAGCCTAAATCTAACATCACATCTACTTCATCTATAACTAATTTCTGGATCGACTTAAGCTGCAAAACTCTACTCACTGCTAAATCATACAAGCGACCAGGAGTAGCAACAATGATATCCTGACCTTGGGCAACGGCTTGTTTTTGGGTATTTATATTAGTACCACCATAAACTCCCAACACACGATTGTTTATGTACTTAGAGAATTTCTCTATTTCACTAACAACCTGCACCACAAGCTCTCTTGTAGGTACTAAAACTAACACTCTTGGGTTGTCTTGTTGAGAATATTTAAGGTTGCGTAAAATGGGTAGCATATACGCAAGTGTCTTACCTGTACCAGTTTGTGCAATACCAACAACATCTTTACCAGATGCCAGAACACTAAATGATTCTGACTGTATTGGAGTTGGAGTTACGAATCCCAAATCCTCTAAAGCATTATATAAAGGTGTATTTAAATTTAAGTCGTTAAAAGTCACGATGTATAATTTAGCTGCAAAGCTACCATTTATAATCTACTTACACTAAATGGCTTTTATCAATTTCTATACTATAGCTTGCACTAAAATCAGAGCCTCCAACAAGAGCTATAATCCCTTCTTTATCTTCAATTTTTTGATTTGTCTGTTCAGAATCTGCAATACCAATCCAAGGTTCAATACAGACGTATGGTGCATTTGGCTTTGCCCAGACACCTAGAAAAGGAAAATCTTTAAATCTAACGGTTAGTACAGAGCCTTTAGATTTATGCTTTAGCGTAACAACTCTAGACGTTAAATCTTTTAAAATAAGCGCATCCTCATTAAATAATTCACCATGAAGTTGAATAGTACGTTCCGTAGTAAATACATCTTTTGTTTTGTCAGTCACTAAAAAAGTGTCCAAATTTAATAAATGAGATTTGCTTTGTTCTGCTTTTTCAAACTCTAAGACATAATCTGTGTACGTTTCATCTTTGTATAATGGGCACGAAAATGCAGGATGTCCTCCTAAAGAAAAGAACATTGTTTTAGAGTCTAGGTTTCTTACAATATGAATTATGGTGAGTATAGTTTCATTTAATGTGTAGCAAATATCAAGCTCAAATTGAAATGGAAACATTTTATAAAAATCACTGTTAGAAGCTATTCTAAATGTAATTTCTGTTTCACTTTGTGAGATGACTTTAAAATCATCACTATTTCTAACAAATCCATGTTTAGTCATAGGATATGTTTCTTCGTTATAGATATAGCTGTCATTTTTCATACAACCAATTATAGGAAATAGGATTGGAGCATGGCCTTCCCAAACCTTCGGATCAGCTTGCCACATAAATTCGGTATTATTTTTAATTGAAGTTATACTAGAAAGTTCTGCACCTTTAGATTTAATATGGATGTGTAAGAAGTCGCTTTTTAAACTATACATTTCTTTTATTTTTTTGAAATATACAATTCTTATGTTATTCAAAAGTATTCTGTTTATTTTTACGTCATTAATTATATTTATTGAGAACTTCATTTATCCATCGTTTAGAACACCCTAAAAATTTCAAGCAAAAGTTATTGCTCTGGAGTCAACAATTTGATACTATTGTATGGTTAGATTCTAACAATCACAAGGATACTTATAGTAACTATGATGCCGTTTTGGCTGTAGATGCATTTACGGTTATTAAAACCGATTATTTTGATGCTTTTGAACGTCTAAAAGAATATCAAAACGTAACTAAAGACTGGATTTTCGGTTATCTCACTTATGATTTAAAAAACACAACAGAACGTTTGAAGTCTCAGAATTTTGATGGCCTAGAGTTTCCTGATTTGTATTTTTTTCAGCCAAAAAAACTTTTTCTTATTAAAGATGATACTGTTGAAATGCAATATCTAAAAATGGTAGATGATGAGATAGAATACGATTTACATCAAATAAGTTCTATTAGCACTTCGACTGCGCTCAGTGCAAGCTGCGTCGAGAAGTCTTCCAAACCCATAAAGATAAAGCTCAGAATCCTAAAAGACGAGTACTTTGGTAAAGTCAATAAAATGTTGGAGCACATCCAAAGAGGAGATATTTACGAAGCTAATTTTTGTCAAGAGTTTTATGCTGAAGCAAGTGAGATTAATCCATTAGAGACCTTTAAAAAACTGAACGAAATTTCTAAACCACCTTTTGCTACCTTCCTAAAACTAGAAGATAAATTTTTATTATCTGCTTCACCAGAGCGCTACCTTAAAAAAGATGGAAGCGCTATAATTTCTCAGCCTATAAAAGGAACGGCAAAGCGATCAAAAAACAAAGAAGAAGATTTAGAACTAGCAGAAGCACTGTCTAAAGACGAAAAAGAGCGTAGCGAGAACATTATGATTGTTGATTTGGTTAGAAACGATTTATCACATACTGCAACAAAAGGAAGTGTGAAAGTAAAAGAACTTTGCAAAGTGTATTCATTTTTACAAGTACATCAAATGGTTTCTACAATATCTTCAAAAGTAAATAAAGATGTGAATCCTGTAGATATCATAAAAACAACCTTCCCAATGGGAAGTATGACAGGAGCACCAAAAATTTCAGCATTAAAAATAATTGAAGATTTAGAAGAAACAAAACGTGGTTTATACTCTGGTTCTGTAGGCTATTTTACACCAGAAGGTAATTTCGATTTTAATGTCATTATTAGAAGTATTTTATATAATCAATCTAACAACTATATTTCATATTCTGTTGGTAGCGCAATCACAGCCAAGAGCGATCCTTTAAAGGAATATGAAGAATGTTTAATTAAAGCCAAAGCGATGCGAGAGGTTTTGGAGAGGCCTCTTTTCTAAATTGTATAATTCTCAATAGTTATTGAGATTCCCCAAAGAGGAAAAGAACAATTATCTGCTTTCTAAAAGTAATTCTTCGCGACTTTGCTCCCGATAGTTATTGGGATTGCGAGAAAATAAATATAACTTTGAGATGTGAGAAATAATTTTAAAACCCATATCAATCAACAACTTCAATTTCTAGAGAAAAGCAAACTCATCATTGCCATTTCTGGTGGCCTAGATAGTGTTGTTTTAGCACATTTATGTCACGAACTTAAACTGAACTTCGCTCTAGCGCATTGCAACTTCAATCTACGTGGTGAAGAGAGTAACACAGACGAAGATTTTGTTTTAGATCTAGGCGAACAATTAGATGTAGAAGTCTTTATTCAGAATTTTGATACTCAAGCCTATGCAGATGAATACAAGTGTTCTATCCAAATGGCAGCAAGAGAATTGCGATACGATTGGTTTGCTGAATTAGCCGAGCAATTACAATTCGATTATATCCTTACAGCGCATCATGCAGATGATAATCTCGAAACTTTTTTAATCAACTTTACAAGAGGAACAGGCTTAAATGGTTTAACCGGAATTCCGACAATAAATGATAATATCGTCAGACCACTGCTACCATTTTCCAGAGATGCAATCGAAGCGTATGCAAAGGAAAACAATATGATGTGGAGAGAAGATAGTAGCAATGTCTCGCGCAAGTATCTGAGGAATAAATTACGGCACCAGGTTGTACCAATTCTAAAAGAAATAAATCCGCAACTTTTAGATAGTTTTAAGAACACTTTAAAAAATCTTAATGATACAGCAGATATTGTAGATGAAAGCCTTAATGCTGTTGCAAAACGCGCTATTACTAATATTGACGATACTGGTATTACTTATAATATTTCAGAATTTAAAAAAGTAAATAACCCGAAAGCATATCTTTTTGAAATGTTTAAGGATTATGGTTTTACAGAGTGGAATGATGTTGTTGGGTTATTAGATGCAGAGTCTGGTAAGCAGGTTCTATCGAATTCGCACCGTTTAATTAAGCATCGCGAACATTTAATTTTGGCAGACTTATGTCATTCAGATCAAAGCGAAGAATCTCTTCTTATAAAAGAAACAGATAAATCTATGGAAACACCTATAGGCATCTTGTTTTTAGATGAAGCAGATGCTGTTATTGGAAACTCAAAAACTACAATTCATGTCGATAGAAATAAAGTCATTTTTCCTCTAGAACTGCGACCATGGAAAGAAGGAGACTATTTTTACCCAATAGGAATGAAGGGAAAAAAGAAAATCAGCAAATACCTAAAAGACGAAAAATTATCTCTAGTCGAAAAAGAAAACACTTGGGTGTTAACTTCAGAAAATAGTGTCCTTTGGGTAATTGGAAAAAGACCAGACGAACGCTATAAAGTTATAAACGAAACAAAACAAATTCTAAGAATTAAACTAGAATAAGAATCAGCACGACTGAGTAATTCCGATCATTTTCGAAGTGGTTCAACTTTTTCTCTGCGAACCTCCGTATAAACTTCGTGAATCGCAGCATAAAATATAACAGTATTTAGTGAAACTTAGTGTAATTCGTGTCAAAATTAATTATGATAAAACTAAAAGGAAACATAGTAGATATAAATAACCTAAAAATCTTCAAAGGAGAAATTACCATTGCAAACGGTAAAATAAAATCCATTGAAGAAAAAGACTGTAAAGAAAATCATTACATCTTACCAGGATTTATAGATGCGCACATTCACATAGAAAGCTCAATGTTGGTGCCTTCTGAGTTTGCTAAAATCGCTGTAAAACATGGTACAGTTTCTACCGTTTCAGATCCACACGAAATTGCCAATGTCCTTGGAGTAAAGGGTATTGAATTTATGATTGAAAACGGAAAGCAGACACCATTTAAATTTAATTTTGGTGCACCATCTTGTGTGCCAGCGACTAATTTCGAATCGGCAGGAGCAGTTATAGATTCGAACGCCATAAAAACCTTAATGGCTAATCCAGATATTAAGTATCTAGCCGAAATGATGAATTATCCAGGTGTCATTTACGACGATGCAGAAGTGCTCAAAAAGCTAGAATGGGCAAAACACTATAAAAAACCAATTGATGGGCACGCACCAGGATTGAGAGGAGACGATTTAACCAAATATATTTCTGCTGGTATCTCAACAGATCACGAATGTTTTACCTACGATGAAGCTCTAGAGAAACTTCAAAAGGGCATGAAAGTTATTATAAGAGAAGGTAGTGCTGCCAAGAATTTTGAAGCTATAATAGGATTGTTAGATGAGCATTACGAAAACATGATGTTCTGTAGTGACGACAAACATCCAGATGATTTATTGTTAGGTCACATCAATCAACTTTGTGCTAGAGCTATTGCACAAAATGTTGACGTTTTTAAAGTGCTTAAAGCGGCTTGTATTAATCCTGTAAAACATTATAATTTAGATGTTGGTTTGCTTCAGGTTGGTGATGATGCAGATTGTATTATTGTTGAAAATTTAAAGGAATTTAAAACACGTCAAACCTATATCAATGGAGAATTAGTTTATGACAACGGAATTTCAAAAATTAAACATGTCGAATTTAAAAACCTAAATAACTTCAACACAGATAAAAAACAAGTTTCGGATTTTAAACTTAAATCTAAGGCTGCAAAAATAAGAGTTATTGAATGTTTAGATGGTGAATTAGTAACTAATGAAATCATTGAGAATACTAAAATAGAGGATGATAATCTAGTTTCAAATATAGAAACTGATATTTTAAAAATGGTGGTGGTCAACCGTTATAAAAATGAAAAGCCAGCAATAGCATTTATTAAAAATATAGGTTTGAAAGAAGGTGCGATTGCGACTTCGATTGGTCACGATTCTCATAATATCATTGCTGTAGGTGTTTCAGATAAGGCTATTTGTAAAGCCGTAAATCTCCTGATAGAAAACGAAGGTGGAATTTGTGCTATCAGTGATACTGAAGAAAAAGTAGTTGCACTACCAGTTGCAGGTATTATGAGCGACCAAAGTGCAGAAGTTATAGGTAAGCAATATTCAGAATTAGACGCAATGGCAAAACAATTAGGTAGTAAGCTTCATGCTCCTTACATGAGTTTGTCTTTTATGGCATTACTTGTTATTCCGTCATTAAAATTGGGTGATAAAGGGTTGTTTAATGGAGAAACTTTTCAATTTACTAATCTAGAGATGTAGATTCTTTTACGCTAAATAGCTTTACACTGCTAAAGTTCCCTCAAGGGGACAATTCAAAAAAGTTAGTTAGAACTATTGTCCCCTTGAGGGGACTTTAGGGGTGTTTTATAATTTGTAGCTCAAAATTTACTTACCTTTAAACCTTTCAAATTCTAACCACATTATGATAAAGAAATTTCTTCTTATTACACTAATTGTTTTAACAGTATCAAGTTGTAAAGACACTCAAAAAATTAATTTAACCGAAGCAGAAACTGAAGCTAATAAAAGCGCGGTATCTAAAGATACTTATGCTCAAGATAATTACACTAAAAAGGAAGTTACAATTGCTATGCGAGATGGTATTAAGCTGCACACTACAATTTATACACCTAAGGATACATCTAAAGAGTATCCGATATTAATGATGCGAACTCCTTACAGTTGCAAGCCTTATGGTGAAAACGAATTTAAAGAAAAGATTGGTCCAAACAAATATTTGATGCAAGAAGGTAATATAATGGTGTACCAAGATGTTCGTGGCCGCTGGAACAGTGAAGGAATTTATGATAATATGCGAGCCTACATTCCAAATAAAACAGGACAACAATTTGATGAAGCTAGTGATACTTATGATACGATTGAGTGGCTTGTTAATAATGTAGCGCATAATAATGGTAATGTCGGTACATACGGCATATCTTATCCTGGATTTTATGCAACATATTCATTGTTAGATTCACATCCTGCATTAAAAGCGGTTTCTCCACAAGCGTGTATTGGTGATTTCTTTTTCGATGATTTTATTCATAATGGAGCGTTCTTGTTGAGTTATTGGAGAGCGACATCAGTATTTGGTTATATGAAAGAAAATCCAACCACTGAAGCATGGTACGAGTTTCCAGATATTGGAACAGAGGACCAACATCAGTTCTTTTTAGATCATATGCCATTAAGCAAATTAGATGATTATTACGATGAAAAGAATGTGTTTATGACGCAATTAGAAGCGCACGTTACTTATGATGAATTCTGGCAAAAACGAGGCATTATTCAACATTTAAAAGATATAAAACCTGCAACAATGATTGTTGGAGGCTTATTTGATGCAGAAGATTTATACGGTCCTTTTAATACTTACAAAAGTATAGAAGCAAATAGCACCAATTATAATACGGTTGTTTTTGGACCTTGGAGTCATGGTGATTGGGCAAGAACCAAAGAAAGACAAGTAATTGGGAATATTCACTTTGGTGATGGGATTTCAGATTATTTTCAGAAAAATATTGAAACCAAATTCTTTAATCATTTCTTAAAAGGTGAAGCCGATGGAGATACTAAATTGGCGGAAGCGCAGATGTTTAATACAGGAACTAAAGAATGGCAATCTTTTGAGTCTTGGCCACCAAAGAATGTCTCAAAAGAGAGCTACTTTATGCAGCCAAATGAACGTTTAACACGCAATCCAAATAAAATGAATGCGTCGTCGTCAGATTTTATAAGTGATCCTAAAAAACCAGTACCATATACAGAAGATATTAAAGTTGGTTTTACACCACGTAAATTCATGACAGACGATCAGCGTTTTGCATCAAGACGACCAGATGTACTCACTTTTGAAACTGAAATTTTAGAAAGTGATGTTACCTTGGCTGGTGATATACTAACCAAATTAAATGTATCAACAACAGGAACAGCAGCAGACTGGATTGTAAAAGTCATTGATGTCTATCCTGCAGATACAAAACCAGCAGAAGGCACTGATGATGTACAAGACCACTTAAAACTGAGTAATTACCATTTAATGGTACGTAGCGAAGTTTTAAGAGGGCGTTTTAGAAATAGTATGTCTAAGCCAGAGCCTTTTGTGCCGAATAAAAAGACAGCAGTGAATTTGAAGTTGCAAGATGTATTTCACACATTTAAGAAAGGTCATAAGATTCAAGTGCAAGTACAAAGCACATTTTTTCCTTACATTGATGCAAATCCACAGACTTACGTCGATAATATATTTAAAGCTAAGGAAGCAGACTTTAAAGCACAAACCCATAAGGTTTTTAATGATTCTGCCATTGAGTTTACAGTTTTAAAATAGATTATAGTTTGAGTAAGAACTGTAAACTGTAAACTGAGACTGAAAACTGATTACTAATAAGGATGCCAATACTAGAATCCACCTACAAACCACCATTTTGGGCAAAGCAAAGCTTTGTGTCCACCGTATTTTCTGGTTTAGTGCGCACTGTTAAAGGCGTTGAGCAAACTAGAGAACGAATCACATTAACAGATAAAGACTTCATAGATTTAGATTGGAGCTATGCAAAAGAGAAAAGCAATAAAGTCATCATTCTGCTTCATGGATTAGAAGGTCATGCCCAGCGACCATACATTACAGGAACGGCAAAATTATTCAACAACAACGGTATTGATGCCTGTGCTGTAAATTTTAGAGGTTGTAGTGGAGAACCTAATTTGTTATATCGCAGTTACCATTCTGGCGCAACGGAAGATTTAGAAGCCGTTGTGAAGCATATACTGACCAAAAACCAATACAGCGAAATCTATATAAAAGGCATCAGTTTAGGAGCGAATATGGCTTTAAAATATGTTGGAGAAGGTAATGCGCTTCCAAAAGAATTAAAGGCCGTTATTGCAATTTCTACACCATGTGATTTAAAAGGCTCTTGCGATGAATTATTGAGTGTAAAGAACCGACATTATTCAATTCGGTTTTTAGGGCATTTAAAAGATAAATTAAAACCAAAATTAATTCAATTCCCTAAATACATTTCTGTTACAGACTTTAAGTCTATTAAAAATTTGAAAGACTTTGATGATGTTTATACCTCAAAAGCACATGGCTTTGTAGATGCTTCAGATTATTATGAGAAGGCGAGTTGCTTGCAATTCTTGCCAAAAATTAAAGTCCCATCTTTAATAATTAATGCACTTAACGATTCGTTTATTTCTGCGAATTGTTATCCTGTAAAGGAAGCGAAGCAAAACCCAAATTTATTTTTAGAAATGCCAAAGTATGGAGGACATGTAGGGTTTATCGATAAAGCGAATGTTTATTATAATGAACTGCGTGCTTTGGAGTTTGTTAAAGGCCTTTTAAGATATTAGAGGATTAAAGTAGAAAACCACCAAAACCAAAAAATAAATCTATTATTAAATTACCTAACTAAATTTTGATAAGATTGAATATTATCATTTTAATATTTTTTATGAGTTTATCAACAACGATATTAACAAGTAGCTTTAAGAAAAATCAACAAAACCTATATTAAAACAAGGGCTTTAAGACGTTTGGTTGCTAAAGAAATTATGACATTTTATTAATTTTGTGTGGTATTGGTGCAAAAAGTTTTGCAGTAATGTTTCTTTTTATATTAAATTTGTACTGTACGAATTTAGTTTTGACACAAAAAAAGACTACATCAGTACCAATGATGTAGCCCTATAAATTTTAAAACAAGCTTTCAATACAAAAGAAGATTGTTTTTCTATTTTAATCAAAATTTCTAACATCAAGCACTTCAAACAAATGGAGTGCTTTTTGTATTTATCAAAGGTAGAGTAAAGTCATTATAATATGAAAGGGTATTTTATAAACGTTTTCAACAAGTTTTTAACAAAGCCTTAGAACCCTTATAAAATATAAATAAACCAAAAAAAGGTCTAATCTTCTAGTTTACAGTTGTTTATGATTATTTCTTTTAATCATAATTTGTAAGTTTTATCTTATTAAATAAGTCACTAGCAAGCGTGTTTATTACTGAATCTGAATTAATTTTTTTTAACAAATATTAAATAAATGAGCGTTCATCAACGCTCTTTTTTATACAGCTTTGCATACCTTTAAATAATATCTTGAACCTACAGTACTATAAAATTGGGTCTTATATTTTTTGAAAGGTTTTATTATGACCTACAATTTATCTACATTTAGAGAAACTATTAATCCATGCTCAAAAAAGTATTCGCCAGTGCCGTTTTTGGTGTTGAAGCTTCAACCATAACGGTTGAGGTAAATGTAGATAAAGGTGTTGGCTATCATTTGGTAGGATTGCCAGATAATGCTATTAAAGAAAGCAATTACAGGATTGCTGCTGCACTTCAAAATAATGGTTACCGTATTCCTGGTAAGAAGATTACCATAAACATGGCACCAGCGGACTTGCGTAAAGAGGGTTCTGCTTACGACTTAACTTTAGCTATTGGAATTCTTGCAGCTTCAGACCAGATTAAAGCAGAAAATTTAGAGGATTATCTCATTATGGGAGAATTATCCTTAGATGGTAGCCTGCAACCTTTTAAAGGAGCTTTACCAATTGCTGTGAAAGCAAAAGAAGAAGGTTTTAAAGGATTTATTCTACCAATTCAAAACGCAAAAGAAGCAGCCATTGTTGATGATTTAAAAGTCTTTGGAGTCGAGAATATTATGCAAGTCATTAATCATTTCGATAAAGGAGAGCCTTTAGAGCAAACGATTATTAATACGCGAGAAGAATTCTATAAAAATCTAGATTTCCCAGAATTCGATTTTGCAGATGTTAAAGGTCAAGAGTCTATAAAACGCTGTATGGAAATTGCTGCTGCAGGTGGTCATAACATCATTCTTATTGGTCCACCAGGTTCTGGTAAAACCATGTTGGCAAAACGCTTGCCGAGTATTTTACCACCTATGACTTTGCATGAGGCACTGGAAACCACAAAAATACATTCCGTAGTTGGTCGGGTAAAAGCGCATACAGGCTTAATGGCACAACGACCGTTTCGGAGTCCACATCATACCATCTCAAACGTTGCATTGGTTGGAGGAGGCAGCTATCCGCAACCTGGCGAAATTTCATTATCACATAATGGAGTGCTTTTTTTAGACGAATTACCAGAATTTAAGCGCGAAGTTTTAGAAGTGATGCGTCAGCCTTTAGAAGATAGGGAAGTGACTATATCAAGAGCTAAATTCACAGTGACTTATCCAAGTTCTTTTATGTTGGTGGCAAGCATGAATCCGAGTCCAAGTGGATTTTTTAACGATCCGGATTCGCCAATAACGTCATCACCAGCAGAAATGCAACGTTATATGGGAAAAATTTCAGGGCCACTTTTAGACCGAATTGATATTCATATTGAAGTCACTCCTGTACCTTTTGAAAAACTCTCGGACGAAAGAAGTGGAGAATCTTCTGTGGACATTAGAAAGCGAGTGACCAAAGCTAGGGAAAACCAAACCGAACGTTTTAAAGATTTAGAGAATATTCATTACAACGCCCAAATGAATACCAAACAAATTAGAACATATTGTAAGTTAGAAGCAGAGTCTATGCAGCTTTTAAAAACAGCCATGGAACGTTTAAATTTGTCTGCCAGAGCTTATGATAGAATTCTCAAAGTCTCTAGAACAATTGCGGACATAGAAGGTTCTGATGATATTTTGGGAGCGCATATTAGCGAAGCGATTCAGTATCGTAGCTTAGATCGCGAAGGTTGGTTGGGCTAAAATTCCAGCGTCTACATGCGCCGAAGCTTTAGCAGAGGAGTAAAGGAGGAATTGCATAATAGATAAGCAATAAAAAACTAAGGTAAAAAATAAGAATCTCTTTCTAGAGCTGAGTTATTATTATTTTGAAAGACCAATAAAGAATAACAATCAAAACTTTAGAACATCTATTTAGAGTTTTGTTTGGATTGAGGTAAAAGTTTTTCTGGTTTATTTTTAGAGTTCACTATGCAATCTTAAAAGTTTCAATAGTGATTTCAGATAAAGAAGATTTTAATGAATTTCTTAGAGTTTAAATTATTTTGGCTATTTTCGGTCTAAGTTTTTATTATTTAATTAATTTTTTTTACCAAATGATAATATTGATTTCTAAATTTCTTGGAGCTACTATCAATTTTGTAATGATTAAAAATTTCTTCAGAACCTCTTAATTTTAGTGAATCTCTTATATAGGTAATCCAGTCTTTTCTATCGACAATAGTTTTTTCAAAGTACGTAATGTCTCGCGTTGAGCTTATTGTGGCATCATTAAAAATTGCTTCAGATAAATTTGCCTGTTCGAAAGAAACTTTATAAATCATTGCTTCTTGAAAGTTTGTGTAGCTAATATTGGATTTTTTAAAACTAGATGAGTAAATTGTTGCATTATTAAAATTAACATGAAGCATGTTTGATTTGTAAAAAGACGAATGTCGAATTTTTGCATTAGAAAAATCGACAGCGTTGATTTCACTACCCGAAAAATCGCAATTTCTAATCGTAGAATTACTCAGGTTTGAGTAATTTAAATGCGCTCCAGCTAAATAAAAATTGAATAAATCATAGTTTTTTAAATCTGAATAATAGAAATTAGCTCTATTGAAGATATTTTGTCTCACAAAAGAAGTGTCTATTTTACTCTCTGCAATAGCGAATAAGAGTTGCCCTCTTTCTGGACTTAATGGTTTTTCTATTAATACACCATTCTCTAAATAGCGATATGGTTTCGTAGATTCTGTCAAGCTAATGATACGACCTACTAATGAATTAGAAAGTATTCTCTCTAAGTTATCTTTTTTTTCTAATTCTGTATTTATATCTTTTAAGATCTCACTTAATAATACCATTTGCCCAGATCTTCTTGAAGCTTCGGAAAGCAATAATTGTTGATCTATTAGCTCAGTTTGTTTATTAAATAAAATGGTTTGCTCAGAGATTTTATCATTTTGAATGTTAAGAAGTCTATTTTGATTATAAAGTAAGATAAGGGGAATAAAGCCAATAATAATAGTAAAAATACCTACTCTTGTTACTCGCTTAATAACGCTTGACGCTAAATTTGCAATCGTATCTTTTGTTATATTTTTTTGATTAATTTCATTGATTAATTTTAGAATATTATTTTTAAGATTATTTCCAATGAAAAAATATACTAATTTTTTTAATGTCCAATTCCTCCTTTTAATATTACTCGTCTTATTTGCTTCAAGTTTACGAATTTTTTCCTTTAGGATTATATTTTCTTCTCTATCTGTCATTATTTAAGTTGTGTGTTGAATACTTAAATATAAATAGTATTTTGAAAGTATTAGCAATTAAGTGATTTAAAGATAAAATCAATTCACAATTAATCGTATTTTTACTACACTCCTAAAAGTATTTTTTATGACCAAACACTATATAATTTATATCTTGTTTTTTGCCCTTTTAAGCTGTAATAATTCAGAAGTAAAAAAAGAAGAATACAAAGAAAGTGATAAAGAGAAAGTTCTTAAAACACCAATCCTAAACCTAGAACAAGCCAACAGACTAGCGCAATTACCACTGCATTGTATGGATACCGAATATCCTAATAAACTCAACCAAACTATTGGCGACGCTTCAGATTTAAAATCACCAAAAGAATTACATCCTGCATTTTATGGCTGTTTCGATTGGCATTCTGCGGTACATGGGCACTGGAGCTTGGTGTCGCTATTAAAGAATTTTCCTGAATTAGAAGGTCGTGATGAAATTCAGCAAAAACTACTTCAAAATATTTCAAAAGAAAATATAAAACAAGAGCTTTTATATTTTGATGGAAAACACAATAAATCGTTTGAGCGGACTTATGGTTGGGCATGGCTGCTAAAGTTGGCGGAAGAATTACATACTTGGGACAATGAGGTTGCGAGAGAACTGGAAGTAAATCTGCAACCAATGACCGATTTAATCATTACAAAATACATAGAGTTTCTACCAAAATTAAATTACCCAATTAGAGTAGGTGAGCACCCAAATACAGCATTCGGCTTAAGCTTTGCTTACGATTATGCAGTAGCAGTTGAACATTCAGAATTAAAAAGTTTAATAGAAAAAAGAGCAAAACACTTTTATAAAAACGACCAAGATTGCCCATTAGAATGGGAGCCAAGCGGATTCGATTTTCTATCACCATGTTTAGAAGAAGCGGCTTTAATGAAGCGGATCTTATCCATTGAAGATTTTAAATCTTGGATTAACGATTTTATGCCAGAGCTATATAAAACCGATTTTAAAATTGCTGTTGGCGAAGTATCAGATAGAACAGACGGAAAATTAGTGCATTTAGATGGTGTCAATTTTTCAAGAGCGTGGAGTCTTAATTACATTTCTCAGGATTTACCAGAATTTAGTCATCTCAAAAATGTGGCCAATCAGCACATTAATTATTCCTTACCAAGCATTGTGGGAGATAGTTATGAAGGTGGTCATTGGTTGGGTAGTTTTGCTATTTATGCTTTGAATTCCACCGAAAAATGATAAAGAATTTCTTCAAAAATATTGGTCCAGGTCCTTTAGTCGCTGCGGCTTTTATTGGGCCAGGCACTGTTACAGTCTGCACCATTGCTGGTGTAAACTTTGGTTATGCTTTATTATGGGCAATGGTCTTATCTATAGCAGCAACAATTGTGTTACAAGAAATGGCAGCACGATTAGGTGTTGTATCTCAAAAAGGGTTATCTGAAATAATACGGTCAGAAATAAAGCATCCCATATTAAGAAATGGTGCAATCGTTTTAATTTTAAGTGCAATTGTTGTTGGTAATGCAGCTTATGAAGCCGGAAATATTAGCGGTGGAGCGCTAGGTATGCAAACTTTGTTTGGAAATCCTTCATTTCAAATAGGAAGTCTCGATCTCAATATAATGGCTCTAGTAATTGGCTGTGTTGCTTTTGTATTGTTATATATTGGGAATTACAAAATCCTTGAAAAAGCGTTAGTATTTTTGGTCATATTAATGAGTTTAGCGTTTTTAACGACAGCAATAATAACCAAACCAAATGTAATCGAGATATTTAAAAGTATAATCGTACCAACGTTTCCAGAAGGTAGCATCTTAACTATTATAGGTTTGATTGGCACAACCGTTGTACCTTACAATTTATTTTTGCACGCATCACTAGCGAAAACGAAATGGAAAAATGAAAGTGATTTAGGTTTCGCAAGAAAAGATACCATTATTGCTGTGGTATTGGGAGGAATTGTATCGATGTGTATCATTATTTCGGCATCATCAATTACGGGTCAAGAGATTTCTAATGCTGCGGATTTGGCTAAAGGGTTAGAACCTTTATTTGGTAGTTATGCTAAATATTTTCTTTCCATTGGTTTATTTGCAGCCGGAATTACAAGCGCTATCACTGCACCATTAGCAGCAGCTTTTGTAGCTAGTGGATGTTTGGGTTGGGATGCCAATTTGAAATCAGCAAAATTTAGAGCGGTTTGGATATTCATTCTGGGATTAGGAGTCTTATTTTCTACAATTGGTTTTAAATCTATTGAAATTATAAAATTTGCTCAAATTGCCAATGGTTTATTATTACCAATAATTGCAGGTTTTTTACTTTGGGTGATGAATACATCTTCAGTTTTAGAGCGATACGTGAATTCAAAACTTCAAAATATATTGGGATTAGCTATTCTCATGATCACTATTTTTTTAGGAGCAAAAGGCATTTTGAGTGTTTTTAATCTCATATAAATGAATCAAATACATCACATAGATATCAACGCAGACGTTGGTGAAGGCATTGGAAACGAAGCAACAATATTACAACTCTTATCTTCTTGTAATATAGCTTGTGGCGGACATGCAGGCGATTTACAAACCATGTCTAAGGTCGTAAAATTAGCCAAGCAACATAATGTTAAGATTGGTGCACATCCTTCTTTTCCTGATATAGCTAACTTCGGAAGAGTGGAGATGACTATATCGCCAGTAGATTTATATGATAGCCTAAAACATCAAATACAAGCCTTACAAAACGTAGTTAATTCTGAACATGCACAACTGTATCATATAAAACCGCATGGAGCACTGTATAATTTAGCAGCTAAGGATGAAAAAACCGCCGCGATTATTATTGACGTCTTAAAAAGCATAAACTTACCGCTTAAATTATATGCACCTTACAATTCTGTTATTGCAAAACTTGCAAAAAGAACCCATATCGAAATTGTTGTTGAAGCCTTTGTAGATAGAAATTATAATAAAGATTTATCTCTAGTCTCTCGCACAAATACGAACGCTTTATTGACTGATAAGTATCTAATTTTGAAGCATGTTTTAAACATGATAAAGTCTAACAAAGTACATACAATATGTGGAGTAGATGTGCCAATAAAAGCATCTACTTTCTGTGTCCATGGTGATAGTGAAAATGCTGTAGAAATTTTAAAATTTTTGAACGAAGAATTACCAAATCATAAAGTTCAAATTCAATATTAGTTTATGATTTATAATCTTGAGTATTCACGATATAATGCATCCTCTATTTTAATAGAATGGAAGCCTCTTATTGACAAGGATATACTTCAAGATGTGTTAAGATTTAAATTTTTAATAAAGCATAAGTATATTAAAGAAAAAGTTGAAGTAATACATACATATAGTTCAATATTAATTATATATAACTTCACTATTGATAATTTCAATGCAAAGGTTTTAAGTTTAAAATCATTATATTTTAAACAAATTCAATCACAATATACTAAATCCTCTTTGTGGAAAATACCAGTGTGTTATGATGCTGAATTTGGAGCAGATTTAGACGAATTTTCAAACCTAAAAAACCGTTCTAAAGCTGAAGTTATTGAGCTGCATACGCAACCAATTTACACTGTTTTTTTTATCGGCTTTTTACCTGGTTTTTTGTACTTAGGAGGGCTTAATGCTAAACTACATTTAGATAGAAAAATTACACCAAATTTAAATGTAAAAAAAGGAGCTGTTGGTATTGGTGGAAATCAAACCGGAATTTATCCTCAAAATAGTCCAGGTGGTTGGCATATTATTGGTAATTCACCAATAGAATTATTTAATGTAACCTCTAATCCTCCATGTTTTATAAAAGCTGGTGATGAAATTCAATTTCATTCAATTAGTGTTGCAGAACATAATGCTATTTCAACACGAATTACAGCAACAGAATTTGATCTAAAAACATTAAAAGTATGATCAAGGTATTAAAATCTGGATTTTATAGCACCATTCAAGATTTAGGACGTTTTGGTTATAGAGACTATGGTGTACCTATTTCTGGTGCAATGGATTTGTATGCTAGCGAATTTGCTAATGCCTTGTTAGGAAATTCTAAAGAGTGTGCTGTATTAGAAATGACTATGGTTGGTCCTACACTTCAATTTTTAAAACCTACCAGAATTGTTGTTTCTGGAGCTACTATGAATCCTATATTAAATGATAAAACATTAGCGATGAATACTGTAATAGCAGTAAAAACCAACGATGTGCTGAGTTTTGGTAAATTAGAGAAAGGCTTAAGAAGCTATTTAGCGATCAAAGGAGGTTTTCTAACAGAGCAAGTTTTGGGGAGCAGGAGTATGATTGTTAATATTACACAACTAACAAATTTAGCCCTAAATGACACTTTAGATTACTTAGATCATACTGAAGTTTTTGAAAGTTCTAATGCCAATGTTAAATATAATGATGCAATTTTGGAGACGTCTAGTATTATAGCTTATAAAGGTCCTGAGTATGATAAACTCACCAAAACGCAAAAAAACAGACTCCTAGCTACGGATTTTAAAGTTTCAAAACTCAATAACAGAATGGCCTATCAGTTAGAGCCATTAATAGAAAATAATCTAGAATCTATACTTACGGCTCCTGTGTTGCCAGGCACTGTGCAGTTAACACCCTCTGGTCGATTAATCACTTTAATGAGAGACTGCCAAACTACAGGTGGTTATCCAAGAATACTTCAGCTTACTAATCAGGCTCTCAACTGTTTGAGCCAAAAACGAGAAGGAAATAACATAAAAATCAGTCTAAAAGGCTAAAGTTGTGAGAAAACAAGTAGCAATACTTTTGTATGTTCATTTATTTGAATAATTTCGGTCTAACTATTAATTAATTTCGAAGACTTATGAAAAAAGCAGGATTATTTATCCTGGGCATCCTTATTGGTGCTTTAGCGATGTATTTTTTAGGATCTCAATATATTGAAGTAGATCAAATGGGATTAAACCCTATTGAACCAAAAGGAATAATATCGCCAGAAGAGGCTAAAACTTTAGATTTTGCATTTAACTTAAAACATCGTATTATAAATGATGCTCTATTTAAGGAAGATAAAACAGGTGATAATAGGTCGTCTTGGTGGTCTTTAAAACAGATTGAAAGTTATATTACTTATTCAAAAAAACAAGCTGAAGATAAAGGCTATATTCTCGATGGTTTGCGCGTATATTTAGGTTCCTACCCTAGCAATAAAGGGGCAACAGGATTAACTACAATGTTTTTCATTCCAACGGGTTATAAAGATACGTCTGAAGGCAGTATGTTAACATTACCTCAAAAAGGTGGTATGGATATACCTGGCGGAAATGGCCTAAATTATGGGCAGCAAGGTGATCCGCCAGGAATTAATTATCCGCAATAAATTATATAAATGACATTTCACGCACTCTTAACTAATTCATTTGAAATTATTGCGGCTTTTTCTGGATTTTATTTCTTAAGAAAAAATAAAAATTCAAAAATTAGATATTTTGTATATTTCTTAGTTTTCAATATATTTATTGAGGCATTAGCAACCTATACAAATTTATACGATAAGCTAGAATTGCTGAAAGTTTTGAAAGAGACTAGATTTAGATCAAACTTTTGGTTATTTAATATTTTCGTTGTAATATCATTATTTTTTTATATTAGTTTTTATAGATGTGTCTTAGAATATAAATCTCATAAAAAAATTCTTAAGCTATTAATAATAATCTCTCTTTTTATAATTCCAATTTGCACATATGTTCAAAGAGAAGAGTTTTTTAGCAATAATTTAAGTTTTAATTTTATTTGGACTTCATTTGCAGTTTTTATTTGTGTATCTCTCTACTTTTATGAACTTTTAATGAGTAATGATTTATTACGTTTCCATAAATCAGTTTTATTTTACATAAGTATAGGTTTATTATTATGGTGGCTAGTTTTTCCACCTGTAGCTTTTTATTTTCCTTATTATAAAGAAACTCATCCAGAAATGGTTAGTTTAAAAGGTACAATACTAATATTAAGCAACGTCTATTTATATGGTTGTTTCACAATAGGATTTTTATGGGGCAAGGAGAAGTAGATAAGGAGGTTTTAGATTTAACACTCGTAATTTATTCGATTGTCGTAATGTTTATCATTGCGACTACAATAATTATATTTTTTGTGGTATTCCAAAAGCGAAAAAACGAACTTATTTTAGATCAATTGAAACAACAGCGAAAGTTTGATGAAGAATTGGTAAAAACCCAACAAGAAATACAAGAAGAAACCTTAAAGCATGTTGGCAGAGAGTTGCATGATAATATTGGTCAAATGCTAGTTCTGGCGACTATGCAAATGAAAGCTGCTGCAAACGTTGCTAAAGATGAAGCAAAATCTAAGGTGCACAATACTTATGAGACTTTAAAAAGCACTTTAGAAGAAGTAAGGGCTTTATCAAGGTCTTTAAACAGTGATGTAATTTTTAACTTAGGCTTTGATGCAACTGTTAAAAACGAAATTGAGCGATTAAATAAAACAGGATTTATAGAATCTTCTGTAACTATAACTGGTGAGAAGGTGAATTTTGAAAACAAAAAAGACGAAATTATTTTATTTCGTATTCTTCAAGAGTTTTTTTCAAACACCTTAAAATATGCTGAAGCAGAAAATTTAAACGTCACCTTAAAATATCATAAGGAACATTTAGAAATTAAAGGAGAAGACGATGGTATTGGTTTTGATATCGATTCTGTTGAAAAAGGGTCTGGGTTAATAAACATGAAAAAAAGAGCAGAGCTAATTAATGCTGATTTTAAATTAGACTCAAATCTAGAGAATGGCACGATACTCAATATAAAATATCCTTACAGAAAAATCTAATTTTCACAAGCTCGCCATAAAGCATCATTTGGCAACGGAGCAGTAATTTTAATAGTTTCCTTTTTTACAGGATGAATAAACTCTAAGGTTCTTGCATGTAGACTTATGCTTGCATCCTTATTACTGCGATCAAAACCATACTTAAGATCCCCTTTTATTGGACAACCAATTGATGATAATTGTACTCTTATTTGGTGATGTCGTCCAGTTTCAAGATCTAATTCTAACAAAAAGAAGTTATCTAATTTTTTAATGATTTTATAGTGAAGAATTGCTTTTTTGCTGCCTTCAACGTCTTTGGGATACGCTGTTGATTTGTTGTTTTTCGGATTCTTTTTTAACCAATGTAAAAGTGTATCATTTGTTTTAGGCGGTTTATTTTTAATCAAAGCCCAGTACGTTTTCTTAGCTTTTTTTTCAGCGAATACTTTATTTAGTCTTGGCAAGGCTTTACTAGTTTTTGAAAACATAATAATCCCAGTAGTTGGCCTATCTAATCGATGCACAACACCTAAATATACATTACCTGGCTTATTGTATTTGTCTTTAATATAATCTTTAACAACATCACTCAAAGGTTTGTCACCTGTTTTATCACCTTGTACAATATCACCAGCGCGTTTGTTTACAATAATGATGTGGTTGTCTTCATGTAAAACTTGAAGATTGTCTTTAGTAGAAAGAATTTTATTTAACATTAGAAATTAAACACGGATTTCGCAGACTTGCATGGATTTTTTTAACTCAAATTAATTCACACATATAAGTTTTTCCACTTTAGGGAAATGAATAGGGGCTTGTTTTAATACTGCTCTTTAACATTAGGAAAATCACTGCTTTTTACATCTTTACCATATTGTTTAAAAGCTTTGGTCATATCTTCATATAAATTCATGTAACGTCTTAAAAATCGCGGGTTAAATTCGTGAGTCATACCAATCATATCATGTGTTACTAAAACTTGACCATCTACACCATTTCCTGCACCAATTCCAATAACAGGTATACTAACACTTTTAGCAACCTCCTCAGCTAATTTTGCTGGAATTTTTTCTACAACAATGGCAAAACATCCCGCTTTTTCGAGCATTAAAGCATCTTCTTTTAATTGTTCCGCTTCTTGTTCTTCCTTGGCTCTAACAGTATATGTACCAAATTTGTAAATCGATTGAGGAGTTAAACCCAAATGACCCATTATAGGAATTCCTGCATGCAAAATTCGTTTAATAGACTCTTTCACCTCTTTTCCACCTTCCATTTTTACAGCATGTCCACCAGATTCTTTCATAATTCTAATAGCAGAACGCAAGGCTTCTTTAGGATCGCTCTGGTAGCTTCCAAAAGGTAAATCAACGACAACCAAACAACGATCAATACCTCGCACTACAGAAGACGCATGATAAATCATTTGGTCTAAGGTAATAGGCAACGTCGTTTCATGACCAGCCATAACGTTACTGGCAGAATCACCAACTAAGATTACGTCTATACCTGCTCCATCAACGATTTTTGCCATCGTGTAATCGTAAGCGGTTAGCATAGAAATTTTTTCACCTCTCGACTTCATGTCAACTAGTGATTTTACGGTAATTCTTTTGTATTGTTTTTTTGCTACGGACATTCTCTGTATTTTATATTTGTAAAAATACTTAGTTTTGTTAAACTTCTGATTATTTAAGCAAGAAATACTGTCGATTCTTTATATAACGAGAAAATCAATTTTATCATTAAACAACTTGTACAACAGATAATATTTCACATTAGGATTATTAGTGCTGTTCAAAATATCGAAGCTGAAAATGTTACAGGAATAGTCGATAAATTCTTTAAAGCTTTTCATTAACAAGATACTTTAGCTTTAAGATCTATGGTATCAGAAATAATAACCTGAGAATTTATATAGACATAAAAGAGGAAAAAACGATTTTAAAAAAAGAAATCTTTAATCAATTTATAAAAAATATTGCAAGTATTCCAAAGATTCGAGAATTTGAAGAAAACCTATTATGCTGTATTGTGCCTATTAATTATGAGTTTTGGTATCACATAAAATTTTGCCAATGCGGTATTAATTCTTTTCAGCTTATGAACAATTAATGACGAGTTAAGCTTTACGTATATTATGAATACAATGAGAAGAGAACGGTCAAATTATTAAAAAAGCGATTAATACTTAAATTAATCGCTTTTTTAAAAAGTTAAGTTTTAGTTAAATTAATTGAAGGATTGAGAGTAAGGATATAAAAGTCTTAATGCGATTTTATCAAAAATTGTCAATCTTCCGTTTGTAGTATTTACATCAAAACAGGCATTCATAATTGAGTTACTTTGGTAAAAAAATGTTGGAGGTGTACCGTTAATAAGGTTAGCATCTTCCTCCCTAGATTCTTCTGCTTCAATACCAGCTATAACACAAGATCTACGAGTATCCCAATCGGTATGTCTAAAACCAATAGTGTGGCCAAGTTCATGTGTTATTAAGCGTCTAATACCTGCCGTATTAAATTCAGCAAATTCATTAGCAACAGGACTGATAACAGCAAAATTCCCAGGAGATCCATCTGATAAAGGAAATTCTGCAAATCCAGAAAAACTGACATCTCCTAAAGCAGGTTGTACAAATACAATAGTTTCAAAAACATCAAGATCAAAATTAGGATTATCAGAAACAGTTAAAACTAGTTTGATTGAATTAAAACTAACACTATTCCAATTGTCAACAGCTTCTATCGTAGCTTGAAGAGCAGCAGGGCTTAATCCGAAACCAGCAGGACTAGATCCTGTGAACGCAAAAATGTTTATTTCAGTAAAAATATCAGTATCAACTTTAAACTCGGTACTGTATTGTCTATCGTTTAAACCATCAGTGCTGTATAAATCTATAAAATTTTGTCTATCATATGCGATATCATCAAAAATTACAAGTTGCATAAGTTCACCGTTGATACTTTGCATTTCCTTGTACTCAAAGTTTTCAGGATTATGACCTTTTGATAAAATAGCATTTAAAACATCTTCAGGCAGCTCAAAGCTTACCTCGGTTTTGGTGACGTCTTCACTTGGCTCCTTTGAACATGAAAACGTAAGAGTTAACATTAATACGAAAAGACATGATAATTTAATTAATTTCATAATATTTGTTTTTTATTTAATTTTATGTCATCAAATTTAAAGTGAAATCTTTTATGTATCAGAAAAATTAAACACATATCATTTAAATTAAAAGAGTTCTTTAACAAACTTTTAACATATATAAAGACCTCTATACTAGTATTCTATGCTTTAAATTATTGGTGTTAAATTTATTTTTATTAATGATTATGCCTAAATATTTAATTGGGCATGCCCTTTAAAATTTTAACTAATACAAGTTTCTGCGATTAGTAAGTCTTGTAAGTAAATATTTATTAATAATAACGATGACTAAACCTGAAGAAAACGACCTCTTTATTCTTATTGAGTCTTTAAAAAGTTCTAATTTTAAATCCTACCGACGCTCCTTAGAAAAATCTAATAAAACTGATAGCGATTTAAAATTAAAATTTTTAAAGCATATTGTAGGTAGGTTCAATGAAAATAAGGACAACTTTATAGGTCTCAATAAAATTTCAGAATCAAAATACAATACACTTAAATTTGAAGTTTTTCAAGATATTATAAAATTTCTAAAATCTAATTACGAGGCTTACTCAGATATAGGATTGCATAATCAAATCATCGAATTTGAGATTTTATTAAATAGAGGGTTGTTTATTAAGGCCAACCGAAAACTAAAAAAAATTAAGAAAATTGCTTTAGAAAAATGCGATTTTAACACCTGTAGTGTCATTCAAAGAAAGGCTATTGAGCACCGTCTTTTTACACATACAAATCCACCAAGTGATTTAACTACGGAGTCTGAGCTATTAATGAATTATCAAAAATTGTCTAATAATTTAAATACCTATTCCTTATTATCTGACAAAATTTTAAATCTTCATTACGAGTTTATGGATCGGAGGTTAGAAAGGAGTAAGCTTATTTTAGACTACCTTAAAAATCCAAATCTTCAAAATTTTAATCAAGCAAAATCGGTATTAGCCTGTTATAATTATTACAGAATTAAATCGTTAATTTATCTCGGTAATAATGATTATGAAAAAGCAAAAATTTATTCTTTAAAAGCATACAATTATCTAAAAGAAAATGCCTCTGTTTATAGAAATGATTACATGCGACGCCTAATTTCCCTTAATAATTATTTAGCTGCTAGCCTTGATTTAGAAGAAATAGAGCCTTTTGAATTTATGTATCCTCAAATGGTAGAGATTGCTAAAATCGCTTCATTAAATTCAGACACATATTCTAGTGCGCGTACTTTTCAAGTATTAAGTAGTCTTAAGTTAAATTATTTGTGGATTACTAGAGACGCTAATGCCTTTGCAAAGGAAAGAGATTATTACGAATCCTCTTTTTTAAAGTATGAATCTATAATGCGGCCTAATTTTAAATTGGAAATTATGTTGGGTATTGCCAAAATGTTCTTTATAGCAGGTGAATTAAACCAAGCTAATGCATACTGCAAAAAAATAAATGATGAGAAATCCAATCCTACATCCTTATTTATCTCTTGTGCAAATTTGCTACGAATTATGATAAATTTTGACTTGAATAACTTTCAACTACTGCCACATCTTATAAGTACTAGCAAATATGCTATAAAGAAGCGTAATAGACTGTTTGATTTTGAAAGTCTATTTTTGAAAGGAATAAGTACTATTAAGCCTTATAGTTCACAAAAGGAGAAAAAACGATTGTTTGCAGATTTATATAGAGATCTAAATTTAATAGTCGAATCTTCAGAAGATATTATTGTTGAAAAAAAATTACGCGTTTTATCTTGGTTGAAAGAGAAATTATAGAATTTTATATGTAAATAAATCTATAGTCATTATAACGATTTTAACAATCCGACATGTTTACACCAACTGCCAGGCCACCAGTAGAGGTTTCTTTATATTTTGTATTCATATCTTTAGCGGTTTCCCACATCGTATTTACTACCTTGTCTAAAGGTACTTTAACATTATTAGGATCTGTATCTAAGGCGAGCTCAGCCGCATTTATTGCTTTAATCGCCCCCATAGCATTGCGTTCTATACAAGGTATTTGTACAAGTCCACCGATGGGGTCGCAGGTTAAACCCAAGTGATGTTCCATTGCGATTTCTGCGGCTACTAAAACTTGTTCTGGTGTGCCACCAAGTAATTCGGTTAATGCACCAGCTGCCATTGCAGAAGACACTCCTATTTCTGCTTGACACCCACCCATTGCCGCACTAATGGTTGCGCCCTTTTTGAAGATACTACCAATTTCACCGGCAACTAAAAGAAATTTTTTGATATACTCGAAATCGGCATTATGATTTTCAATTACTAAATAATACATCAATACTGAAGGAATTACACCAGCACTTCCATTGGTCGGTGCCGTTACCACACGCCCCAAAGCAGCATTAACTTCATTTACTGATAAAGCAAAACAGCTCACCCATTTAAGAATTTGTCTGAATTTAACTTCTGTTTTTCTAATGGTTTTTAGCCATTCTTGAGGATTTTTATATTTAAAATCACCAATTAGATTTTTATGAATATCATAAGCACGACGTCTTACATTTAGTCCACCTGGTAAATTACCTTCTGTGTGGCAGCCAGTGTACATACACTCTAACATCGTATTCCAAATACGATTAAGCTCAAAATCTATAGTTTCTATTGATCTTATGGATTTTTCGTTCTCTAAAACAACACCAGATATTGGTAAATTGAGTTGCTGGCAATAGTTGAGTAATTGTTCTCCTTTTTCAATAGGATATGGGAATGTACACGTGAAAGTTATTTTATTGGCTTTTGAAATTTTTCGCTCTTCTTGTACCACAAATCCACCACCAATAGAGTAGTAGGTCGATTTGTAATTCCTTCCATTGATTAAAGCGGAAAAAACTAAGGCATTGGCATGAAAAGGTAAAAACTTAAGATTGAAATTGATATCCGCTTTAATATCGAAAGGCATAGGTCTTTCATTATTGAACGCGAGTGTTTTTTCGTTTTTAATGGATGCAATAATTTCATCAATACTTTCCACAGGAATACGTTCTGGGTCTGCACCATTCAAACCTAATATTACCGCATAATCAGTAGCATGTCCTTTTCCTGTTAAAGACAATGAGCCGTATAAATCTACTGTGATTTTTTCGACCTTATCAAAACGATTCGCAGCTTTCAGTTCCTTTATCCAGCGTTCTGCTGCGCGCCAAGGACCTAAGGTGTGGGAACTCGATGGGCCAACACCAATCTTAAGCATATCAAAAACTGAAATACATTCCATTTTGTATATTGTTTAGTCTTGCACAAATATACATTTTGTTAAGCACTATAAAATACTAAGCAGCTTTGATTTTTATATCAAAACTGCTTAGTATATGATTCTATTTTGTTATAAATTAACGTTTTTCAAAATCCGTTATACCGTATAAATCCATTACAGCTTCTAGGTTAGAAAAATCTACACGGCCAACATTATCTGCTGGTATAACTACAACTCTAAAGACTTGTCCTAATGTAAAAGCATCATCCAAAAGTGAGAAATTTGTATTTCCATCTAAGAAAAAGCTAACATCGGTTTGCGTAAAGTCAAAATTGTAAATTAATGTGCTATCATCAAAAACTACGGTTTGAGGTAAAGCGCGCCAAATTTCTGTGCCATCATCTAATGTTTCCCATAAGATATAGACTAACGTTATGTCTGTTGGAAAAAGATCGAAATTTGGACCATAAGGTTCAATAAACGAAAACTCATTAGCTTCAGTAAAATCGAGTTCAATTTCAAAAGCAGAGGCTACAAATTCATCGCCATTAAGACCATCGAGACCGTCAAAGCCATCAAATCCTGGAGGGCCTTGTGGCCCTTCGCAAGCGGTTAACAATAAAGCAAATACGGTAATAAAGGATAATATACGTTTCATGATAAAATATTTTAGGTTTTCTTTTAGTATATCAAAACTAATACCAAAGTAGGTGATTATTTAAGTTTTTATTTTCAAATTTTAAATTGAAGGATATTTTAATTTCGATTTCATATCTGACATGATGTCACATTTTTTGCCATGGCATAATCATTGACTTATTGTAAGCGAGTTTAAAAATTATTATAAAATAAAAAACACACATATATTATGAGTAAAATTATTGGAATTGATTTAGGTACAACCAACTCTTGTGTTTCCGTAATGGAAGGTAATGAGGCCGTTGTAATCCCAAACGCTGAAGGTAAGAGAACAACACCTTCGGTTATCGCTTTCGTAGAAGGTGGTGAAATTAAAGTTGGTGATCCAGCAAAAAGACAAGCTGTAACTAACCCAACAAAAACAGTTTATTCTATTAAACGTTTTATGGGTAATAAGTATTCTGAATCTAAAAAAGAAGCAGAACGTGTACCATATAAAGTGGTAAAAGGAGATAACGATACTCCAAGAGTAGATATTGATGGTCGTTTATATACACCACAAGAATTATCAGCAATGATTCTTCAGAAAATGAAGAAAACAGCTGAAGATTATTTAGGACAAGATGTGTCTGAAGCTGTAATTACAGTTCCAGCCTATTTTAACGATGCACAACGTCAGGCAACTAAAGAAGCAGGTGAGATTGCAGGTCTTAAAGTTAGAAGAATTATCAACGAACCAACAGCTGCAGCATTAGCTTACGGAATGGACAAAAAAGGTATTGACCAAAAAATCGTAGTATTCGATTTTGGTGGAGGTACACACGATGTTTCTATTCTAGAATTAGGTGACGGAGTATTCGAAGTATTATCTACAGATGGTGATACGCACTTAGGTGGTGATGATGTTGACCAACGTATTATCGATTGGTTGGCTGAAGAATTTAAAGCGGACGAGAATATGGACTTACGTAAAGACCCAATGGCTTTACAACGTCTTAAGGAAGCTGCTGAAAAAGCGAAGATTGAATTATCATCTTCTGCGCAAACTGAAATTAACTTGCCTTACGTTACAGCAACAGCTAGTGGGCCAAAGCATTTGGTACGTACATTAACACGTTCAAAATTTGAGCAGTTAATTGACGATTTAATCAAGCGTACTATTGAGCCTTGTCAAACCGCATTAAAAGCGGCAGGTTTATCAAAATCTGATATTGACGAAGTGATTTTGGTAGGTGGTTCTACAAGAATCCCAGCAGTACAGGAAGCTGTAGAGAAGTTCTTCGGAAAAGCACCAAGTAAAGGTGTAAATCCTGATGAAGTGGTGTCGTTAGGAGCAGGAATCCAAGGTGGAGTTTTAACAGGTGATGTAAAAGACGTTCTTTTATTAGATGTAACTCCATTATCTCTTGGTATTGAAACTATGGGCAACGTAATGACAAAGTTGATTGAATCTAATACAACGATTCCGACTAAGAAATCGCAAGTATTCTCAACAGCAGCAGATAATCAGCCATCAGTAGAGATTCACGTATTACAAGGTGAGCGTCCTATGGCAGCAGATAATAAAACGATTGGTCGTTTCCACTTAGATGGGATTCCACCAGCAAGACGAGGAACACCTCAGATTGAAGTAACGTTTGATATTGATGCTAATGGTATCATTAAAGTGTCTGCTACAGATAAAGCCACAAACAAAACACAAGATATCAGAATTGAAGCATCATCTGGGTTAACAGAAGATGAAATTGCTAAAATGAAGCAAGATGCAGAAGCAAACGCTGAAGCAGATGCGAAGGCAAAAGAAACAGCTGATAAGTTGAATGCTGCTGATGCTATGATTTTTCAAACTGAAAGTCAATTAAAAGAATTTGGTGATAAATTATCTGACGATAAGAAAAAACCGATTGAAGATGCACTTGAAGAATTGAAGAAAGCTTTTGAGACGAAAGATATCGCAGTTATAGATCCAGCTTTAGAGAAAATCAACGAAGCTTGGAAAGTAGCAAGTGAAGAAATGTACAAAGCACAAGCTGAAGCAGGAGGAGCACCAGAAGGCGGACCAACAGATGCAGGAGCAGGTGCTAAAGGACAAGCTGCTGACGAAAGTGATGTAGAAGATGTAGATTTTGAAGAGGTTAAGTAAGCAGAGAACCAATTTTTATTTAAAAATTGAGTGAATCTCTTATCCTTAGCGAAGTCGACGGATTTAAATAATTAAGACGCAATCATTAATTTGATTGCGTTTTTTTATTTATAAAGGTAGGATTTTCTCTAAATTAACTGTTATAAGTTAAAGATCTATTACTTATGAAGACCAACACTATTTTTCTTTTATTAAGTCTAACCATTTTTTGTGCAATTAACATTAATGCCCAAGAGCACAAAAACATCTACATATTTGGGCATAGTTTAATAGTTCACGATCCGCCTGCTATTGCTACGCCAAGTAATGAAACAACAGTACCACATTGGCTTCATTTTTTAGCTGAAGCACAATCGAATTCTGTTGCAGTAAGTGGACAATATGGGTTTTTACAACAACATGATGATTTACCACCTTTCTCTCAATGGGGATTTGATGTAGTGGCACCAGCTTGGGAATCTGATACTGAAACATTTTCTGAAGCAAATTTTGACACAGTTCTTATCACAGCAGCTAATTTTATTCAAGATCAGGCAGCAAACGTAGTCTATTATAATGATCCTAATACAACTCCAGTATCAGCAACAGTGTCTATAGTAGATTGGGTTAACGTTCAAAATCCAGAAATGGTAACTTACATATATGAAAATTGGCCAGATATGGCTGGTTTTATTGCAGGAGAATCGTTTCCACCAAGTACTTCAGAATTTGAAAATTATAATTCATATACCATAGGTGATTTTCATGATTGGTGGTTAGATTATCAAGATTTTTTAGTAGCAGAACGTCCTAATGAAACTATTAAAATGATTCCTATTGGTCCTATTATCAGTAAATTATTAGACGAAGCTCCATTTAATCAAATCCCTATTACTGATTTATATGAAGATAATGCACCACATGGCAGACCTACTATTTATTTTCTTGCAGCAATGATTACTTATAGCGCAATATATCAAAATCCTGTGCCTTCAAATTTTGTTCCTCCATCGATAATTAATACCACTGTAGCCTCAAATTATGGTTATATAATAAACTTTATTTGGAATGAGTTGTTGGCCTTTAACTTCGATTCTGGTGAGAGTAGAGTTTTTGTAAATAACCCACTGAATATTGATGATGTAGCTTCAGCGGATTTTAAATTATATCCCAATCCTGCTAAGGATTATATTCAAATTGACACTGTTATAGATAATTATTCAATTGAATGTTTTAATGTTCTTGGTAAACAGATAGACGTAAATAGATCTGCGCTAAATGAAAGTATTGATACATCTAATTTAGAATCTGGAGTTTGGTTTTTTAAGATAACTTATGGTTCAAAATATATAATTAAAAAAGTTATAAAGCTTTAATGCCAAAGGCTTTTAATTTTAGGTATTTAACATAGAAAATTGTAATTCGTTTTAAAAGGATATATTTAGCTATTGCTATAGGCCTTTTTTATATAAATCTGTATTTGCTTAACTATAAATTTAGACAAAACTGGTCTATAACCGTTCATTTTAAAGGTGCTTTTACTGGTAATCTTATGGATGAAAAGTTTATAATAAACTTTAGTAATCCTTTAAACGGCGTTCAAGAATTTGCAGAAAGTTTATTATAATGTGCCTCGTATAGTTTCTAATTTACATAAACGCGCAATTAATTAGCCGTTATAATCTTCAATGAGTTCTAAAGATTTTTCAGAATCTATATCATTAAATACTCAACTAAATTTATGGTTGCGCTTTTTTATTACCTTACAACCACATTCATATCATAGTAAATAATAAATATTAATTTTTAGTGTTCGCTAGAATGAAAAATTATATGAATCAACCTAGTTACAGGTTGCTTTTTTAGAGAATTAACAGATAAAATTTTTGCTTTAGATAAAGAAGAATCATAAATAACACTTACGTCTAATTTAAAAATATTGAATGATGTTTTGTTGTAAATGATAATTCTTAAATTTTAATCTAATGATTTGCATAAATAACAATATATAAAAAAGTTAAAATAAATTAATTATGTTTTAGCGCATATAAAGTCTTTATTAATCACCTTAAAGGTATTAAGGTCTGTTTATCGAATTATTTTTGAGAATTTGATCGAATAAACTTAGTTTCGATTCAATTTAAACTCCAAATCTTATGAAAAAATTAATAATAAACTTTACACCTACTGGAATGATTCCCACCAAGGACATGACTCCTCATGTCCCTGTTACTATAAATGAAATAGTAGAAGATGTTCATAAAGCTTACGAGCTAGGCATTACAATGACTCATATCCATGCCAGAGACGAAGAAACTGGTGTACCAACTTATAAGAAGGAAGTTTATGCAGATATGATTACCGGTATTCGAAAATACGCACCAGACTTAGTCATCTGTGTGTCATTAAGCGGAAGGAATTTTAATACGCTAGATAAAAGGGCAGATGTATTGGCTTTAAAGGGTAACTTAAAACCAGATATGGGAAGTTTAACGCTGAGCTCCTTAAACTTTAATAAAGTTTCTAGTATGAATGCACCACGCATGATAGAAGATTTAGCGACTACAATGAAATCTAAGGGTATCGTGCCAGAACTCGAAGTTTTTGACGTTGGTATGATTAACTTCGGAAAGTATTTAGTTAAGAAAGATTACATTACACCACCATTATATTACAATCTTCTTTTTGGTAATATTGCTTGCGCACAAACCAATTTATTGCATACAGGTGTGATGTTAAACGATATTCCAGAAGATGCTTTGGTAAGCATAGCAGGTATAGGTAATAAACAATTGATGATGAATTCGTTAGCAATAGCTATTGGTAAAGGAGTACGAGTCGGCTTAGAGGATAATATTTGGTATGATGCAGAGCGGACCAGACTTGCTACAAATATTGAATTAATTGAACGCGTACATGTTATTGCAAAAGCTAATAATAGAGAAATTATGACTCCAACGGAATTTAGAGCTCAAATGCAGATGGAACCAGGACACGGACGCTACGGACGTGTTTATAAATAAGTTTAAATATGGAAGGAGATAAAGGTGGATTTTCATATCGGATTAAGTGGATTTCTAATATTATTAAGCATGGCTTATTTTGGCATGGTGTACGTAATAATTTAGCGAAAATAGGTTTTGATTTTATGCCCTATTATTGGGTGAAAGAAGCAACCAGTTCTATTACACCGCCTCAAATTAGAGGTGAGAATAAAGATTTTATAATTTCAACTTTTGGAGAATTAGAAATAAATCACATTAAAGGCACCGTTATTGGTATAGAGCAAAAGGATTTATTAGCTGATTTAAAAAATGGTGAAATTTGTATAGGTTTAAAAAATAAAGGCAAAATAGCTGCCTATATGTTTATTAAAAACAAGCCTTTTACATTTCGAAAGCGTTTTTTCAATTTACAGCCGTTAGAAAGTTATTTGCATAGCATGTACACTTTTGAAGCGTATAGAGGTAAGAATTTAGCACCATATCTTCGTTATCACAGTTACAAATATTTAGAAGAAAGGGGAATAACAACTTACTTGAGTGTGAGTGAGTATTTTAATAAATCTACAATAAAGTTTAAAAAGAAATTAAATTCCAAACCAGTAAAATTATTTCTTAGTTTAGTACTATTCAAAAGATGGACTATGAATTTTACTCTAAAAACTTATAAATAATTGCTATTGCTTAAATTTTTGATAATATGATAAATAAAAGTATGCGCGATGTATCACAAAATTAAAAATAAACTAGCTAGTACCATATTAAATTGTCAAAAGGAACTCGTACGATTTAATACTGGAATGAATTCTAGAAAAGAAATTAATGATATTGTCCATACCTACAATCCTCCAAAATTAAATTATAGTGAGATAAAATCGGCAAAACAATATTATAAATCGAAAGGGTTAAAATTAAAAAACACAAATTGGCACAGATATATAAAGTCAAGAAACGGTAAGTTTCATAATGATTACATTCCGGATGATATATTTAGATCTATTATTGATCCAAAACTTAATCAGAAGAAACAATGGCCAGCTTTGTTAGATAAAAATTTAACCTATACACTTTTCAGTGGTTTTAATCAACCTAAACATATAGTACAAAATATTAACGGTTTTTTTTACATAAATGGTAAACTTGAAAATGTGGAGATGGCAATTGCTGTGTGTTTAGAGAAAAAATCATTTTTAATAAAGCCAACTATAGATACTGGTAAAGGTAGAATGGTTAAAGTTTATAATATAAATTCTAAAGATAAGGATGTTGAGAGCCTAAAACTATCGAAATTATTCAAAGCATATAAGAAAGATTTTATTTTGCAGGAGGTTGTTGAGCAAAGTGATGTATTAAAAATTTTAAATTCCTCTTCCTTAAATACCCTAAGAATAATGTCTTATATGAATGATAATGGAGTGCATATTATTTCTGCTGTCTTAAGAATAGGAAGTCCAGATAGTGAGGTAGATAATTATTCAGCTGGCGGAATAGTTTGCGGTGTTAATGAAAATGGTCAATTAAAATCTAATGGCTACAGTAGTAACGGTGAAGTGTTTTCACAAACACCTTCTGGTATTACTTTAGGTGACTATCAGTTACCAAATTATCATAAAGTGCTAAATATGATTAAGGATATGCATCCAATAGTTCCTTATTTTAAAATTGTATCTTGGGATATTGGTATAGATAAAAATGATGAACCAATTTTTATAGAATATAATACTTATAATCAATCAATTTATTTTCATCAAATAGTTAATGGTCCATTGCTTGGTGAATTTACCGATGAAATTTTAGAATTAGCTTTAAAAAGAGCTTAAGATGTTTTATAATTATTCATAACTTTCCTTCGCTTTCCAGAAGATAAAGGAGGTATCTCATCTACATAAGTAATAGTTACCGTTGCGTCTTCTCCAAAATCTGACTTTATATCAGCAATCAAATCATTTTCAAATTCAAAATTAGAATTCTGAAGATTTAGTTTTATTTCATATTCTTTCTCACCTTGTTGAATAAATTGATATTGCTTTAACAAGGTGTAGTATTTGTAGAATTTTGTATATACTACAAAAGAAGATACAAGATTACCAGAAGAATCATATATAACATCCATCTTTCGACCTTCTATTTGTTCTAGCTCTATAGTACCATTTTTATCGAGACCTAGCTTTGCAATATCGCCAGTATCGTATCTAATTATGGGCATAGCGTAATTAAATAAATCAGTAACAACTATTCTCCCAAATTCACCAGGTTGTATAGGATTATCATTTTCTAAATTTAAAATTTCAACAGAATAGCTCGCATGATTGATAACAAAGTTATTTGGTGATTTTAAAGTTTGTTGAGCAATGATTCCTATTTCTTCACTAGAATATCTAGAGAGAACATGTGTGTTCAAGTGTTTTCCAAGTGTAGTTTTTGCGTATGAAGTAAGGTATTCAGAATTTGCAATTGCAGAGGTAATATTTAGATTTTTTAAAACTATGTCATTTTTTTGTAAATACTGAGCAATTATTTCATAGGACGAAGCAAAACCAAGCATAGTTTTACTTGCTTGTTTGTCTGCTTGTAATAATTCTAAAAAAGTTCTAACGCGTGCGTCAGTTAATCTAGAGATATCAAACTGAACAGCATTTTGTAACCACGATTTTAATTTCCCTTTTTGATTATGACCTCTCCAAACTTCAAGCTCATATAATCTGTTACCAATCTGAAATCCTGATTGCTCAAAAAAGTAAATGTTGTCGGCATAATTTCTGTGACGTTTACCTTTATTTTGAAACAAGAAAAATGGCACTCCTGTCGATCCGCTAGTAGAGACTTTGAAATTGTCTTTATCCTTATATTCACTCGATTGAAAAGCTTCGAAGTCATTTTGAATTGTTGTTTTCCGTATAACGGGAAATTCTGCAGTATTCTTTGCGTGGCCTAATTTGCTATAATATGGTGTCGTTTTAATAGCGTGCTCTAAGAGGCGCTTTAAATGCAGATTTTTGACATGTTTTGATGTTTCAGAATTCGGATTTTCTATTCCAAACTTAACTTCATTAAACTGCTTTATTACAGGTCCACTTTTTAAACCATCTACGAGCCAAAAGGATTTATTTCGAATTTTATTCAGTACCATAAATAGTGTTTATCCTAAATATTTAGAATTTGCTTCTCTATCTTCAACCTTGTCAATCGGACTACCAAATACAAGTTTATAATCTCCAACAGCTTTTAAAACTAATGAAGCAGCGCCAACAACAGTATGGTTACCAATGGTTACATTATGTACTATTGAAGCACTAAGACATATAGCAGAACAACGTCCAATCTTTACATTACCACCAACAATAACACCAGATGCTAAACTCGAAAAATCTGCCATTGTAGAATCATGACCTAAAGATGACTTTGTATTTAAAATACAAAACTCGCCAATCTGAGCATTTGCATTTGCTACAGCTCCAGGCATAATTACTACACCTTGTGGTAAAATAATATCATCAGCCAATATTGCACTAGGATGAACACTCGAAACAAACTTTAGGTTAGGAGCAATGTTTTTTATTTTATTATAAGCCCTTTCTCTTGTGTAATTGTCACCGATAGCAATAATAATTCCATAGATGTCTTGTTCTTTTATTAAACTAGGGAGCATGTCTAAATTACCAATAATCTTGTAATCGTAAATAGTTTTATTGAGAGACTTGTAAGAATCTAAAAACCCTTTAATCGTATATTTATTATTCTTGTGAATAATATCTACTATCATTTTAGCGTGGCCAGAGGCTCCGTAAATTATAATATTCTTCATTTTGGTATATATAGGGAAATGACAAGGAATCGATTTCGGTTAAACTATTAGAATGGCTAATTAGTTGTTTTTTGAATTCAATGTATAAATATACTTATTTTAATTTTTTATGCATATCATGTAGGCTAAAGCGTTTATTTTTCACTATAACTTGATATTTCATTGATTATTTAGACTTTATTTGTATTCGCTTACGCTAATTTGCTTGAAGTAATTATGAATTTTAATAGAGTTGTATATACAGATTATAAACCAAAAAATTTAGCTGTTAAACTTAAGGCTAAAGGAGAACAATTTGTTGTAAAAGGGCATCCTTGGATATTCTCAAATAGTATTGTTAAGATTAATGAAAATGCTAATACTGGTGATTTAGCGATAATATTCAGCAAAAATAAAAACAAAGTAGTAGGATTAGGTTTATACGATGCCAATTCGCCAATCCGAATCAAAATCATCCATAATGCAGAAACTAAAGTTGAAATCAATTCAGATTTTTTTCATCATAAGATTGAATTAGCATTAGAGAAACGTTCAGAATTATTAAGAACTAACACCAATAGTTACCGTTTGATTTTTGGTGAGAACGATGGTTTCCCAGGATTGATAGCAGATATTTATGATTCGGTTTTGGTAGTAAAATTATATTCTGAAATATGGATGCCATATCTAAAATCTATTCTAGAAAGTCTTCAACAAGTTTCAAATGCCAAAACTGTAATAATGCGATTAAGCAGAAACCTCCAAAATAGTAATAACCACAACTTAAAAGATGGCGAAGTGATTTACGGCACTCTAGAAAATGAAGTTGTTGAGTTTATTGAGCATGGAGTAAAATTCACGGCAAATGTTATTAAGGGTCATAAAACAGGTTATTTTTTAGATCATAGAGACAATAGAAGACGCGTAGGAGAGTTGAGCGAAGGAAAAACAGTTTTAGATGTATTTTCTTATGCTGGTGGTTTTTCAGTACATGCTTTGGCAAATGGAGCAACTGAAGTTACGAGTTTAGATATTAGTAAGCAAGCATTAGATTTGGCGAGGAGCAACGGAAAGTTAAATGACTATGAAGGAATGCACAAAACCATTTCTGGTGATGCCTTTGTAGAGATGAAAACTCTAATTGAAAAAGGTAAAACTTATGATGTTGTTGTTATAGATCCACCAAGTTTCGCAAAGCAACAATCCGAAACTGAATTAGCCAAAAAGAAATATGCTCAGTTAGCAGAACTCGGAGAGAAGCTCACATCTAAGAATGGACTTTTAGTCCTAGCATCTTGCTCTTCTAGAGTTCTGGCGCAATCATTTTTTGATTTAAATCAACGTGTTTTAAATGCTCAATCTCGACTTTTTGAAACTATAAATAAGACAAAACATGATAGCGATCATCCTATTTCATTTCCAGAAGGTGCTTATCTAAAATGTGGCTATTATCGATTTTTAGAATAGTTTTTTTATTACTATACAAATGAAGTAAAAATAGAGTCGCTAACCTTTAAAAATTGAATTTTATCTTATTTCGGTAAATGTAGTTATAAATTTAAGCCTTTTACATCTCCCATTTCCAATCCTAAAAACAACAGCTTATGAAACGTAGGTAACTTAGCACCACTTTCCGTAGTGACCCAATTCTCCCAAGTCGCTTCTAAACCATTAATGGGTAAAATATCTACCCACATTTGATAACTTCTAGGTTTGCCTTCAGTATCTAAATGCCATAAATACGAATCTCCAGGCGTTGTTCCTCCAGATGTATAAGTAACCAAAAGGGCCTTTTCATTATCTTCTGTTGTTACCAAACGACGTTCTGCACTAGCGTCAAAAACTTTATAGGGAGCAACCAACCAAAACGAATCGTTATTAAAGTAATTTTCAGCTTTTATAATATAATCTTGTTTTTCAACTCCTTTGTACTCTTGCTTTACAACAAAAACTTTAGAATTAGATGTATTATTAAAGTCTAAAATAACGGTAAAATCATCCCAATAGACTTCACAAATATTATCAGATTTGTACCATTTATAATGATGTCTGTCTTTAAATGTCCACTCTAAATAATCAGTGTTTAAATACGCTTCTTCATTTAGTGCTTCTAGCATTTTTGTCGCTAATTTATCAGCTTCTGGTCCTTGCTTACCTGTTGGTAAATCTTCGTCGTATTTTAAATACATAAAGCCAAAGAGTAGGAGCGTAGGTAACGTAAAGAATACGATAAGGCCTCCAATTATTTTGAATACTTTTTTTCGTTTACTTTTTTTTGCCATTAATTATTGTGCTTCACTCTTAAGTTGGGCATAGTCGAGACTTAAATAAGACCTTTCAACTATGCACCAAGAGATAAAATTATAGTATTTAAATAGATTTTAATTATCAGATTTATAACCTGCTGGTCGTTTCCAACGTACAGGAGCTTTTGGTTCTGGTTTCATTTTAAACTCATTACCTTCTAATAATTTTAACGCTTCTTGCACAGCACGTTCTAACTGAGGATCATTACCTTTCGATGTTTCTTTGGGATGCTGAATGATTTCAATATCTGGTGCTACACCTTCTCCTTCTACAGCCCATTCTCCATTGACATCATAGAAACCTCCACGTGGCGCAACCATACGTCCACCATCAATAAAACGTGGTGTATCCCAAGTGCCAACTAAGCCACCCCAAGTTTTAGTACCAATCATTGGTCCAATTTTTTTCATCTTAAACATATACGGTAATAAGTCTCCTCCAGAACCTGCACGTTCATTAATCAACATTACTTTTGGACCCCAAATACCTGCCATCGGTGTAGTCCAAGGCCTGTTGTCACCAGCTTTACTATTAAAGTATCCGAATAATTCACGCGACATAATATCGATCATATAATCTGCAGCAGAACCACCTCCATTATTACGTTCGTCTATTACAGCTCCTTTTTTATCTTGTTGTGAAAAATAGTAGCGGTTAAATGATGTAAAACCTCCACCACCTGTATTTGGAACATAGACATAAGCTAGCTTTCCATTAGAGAGTTCATCTACCTTTCTACGGTTGCCTTCAACCCAATCAATGCTTCTTAAGCCACGCTCACTACCAACAGGTTTTACTAAAATGGTTTTAGCATCAGTCATCGATGGTTTTGAGTTTACGGTAATATTAATTTCACGGCCAGCGGTTTGCTCTAATAAACTATAAGGATTTACAGCTTCTGAAAGTTTGGTACCGTTAATTTTTAAAATATAATCACCTTCGTTGATGTTAATTCCTGGCTGGGCTAATGGAGCTTTCAAATTCGGATTCCAACGTTCTCCATTAAAGATCTTAGCAATTTTATAATTTCCATTAACCAACTCAATATCGCAACCTAATAAGCCAACTGGTACACGATCTATATTAGGGAAGTCGCCACCAGAAACATAAGAATGCCCAACTGCGACTTCACCACTCATAATATCTACGACGTAGTTAAGATCTGTTCTGTGGCGCACATGGTCTATCCAAGGAGAATACCATTTATAAACAGCGTCCCAAGGTGCTCCATGTACATTATCTACGTATAAAAAATCACGCATGTATCTCCAACCTTCTTTAAAGATTTGATGCGCTTCAGCTTTAGGGTCTAACTTAATTTTTAGATTCGTTTTTAAATTGTCTTTTCCTGGTTTTGGCGGAGACTTAGTATCTGTAAGCACCCAATTCCCATTTTGAAATAATAAAATTGAATTTCTGTCTTCTGAAGCCACCATTTGAGAGACACCATCAGCAAAATCATTAACTTTACCTTCTTCAAGGCTGTAAGAATAAACTTTAAGTCCATCTTCATTTTCGATAGCTTCTGCCACAAAAACAGTTTTCGAAGGTCCTTTTAATAGTGCAACGTAATTTCTTTCTGGTAATTCTAAGGCAACAGCTCTATCAAAAATTCCAGCTTCAGTAATTGTGACTTTTATGTCTTTTGAATCCTTATTATCTTCTTTGTTCTTTTCACCATTCTTTTTATCTGAACCTTCATTATTAGTTTCAGTAGCCTCCATATCATTTTTTGGAAGTGTTGGTGATTTATCTTCAGCATTCAATACAATGGCATATAGACTGCGTGTTAAATTGTTGGCAGAATCATAATTGCTCATGTCTAACCAACCCGTTTGAAGTCCATAGTTGGTGCTTGCTAGCGTATAGATATACTTTCCAGAAGCATCCCAAACAGGCGAAATGGCATCTGCAATTGGATCCGTAAGTTGCATCGTTTTTTTAGAATCTACGTGGTAAGCAAAGATGGCTTTAAAGTGACTTTCCTGCTGTTTAGAAAAAGCAATCCATTTATTATCTGGTGACCAGACTGGATTCATAGAGCGATTAGGATGTGCATAACGATCTGTAGCTACTTGAGTCGTTTTTTTAGTATCTAGATTAAGCACCCAAATATTATAATGTGTATCTGTATAAGCGATATATTTTCCATCTGGCGACCAATCTGGTTGAAAATAGAAGGTTGGTTCTGGCAATTTAATAGTTTCTACATTTTGCCCATCTTGGTCAGCAAGCATTAATTGGTATTCTCCACCTTCGTCCGAAAACCAAGAAATCTTATCACCTTTTGGTGACCAAATAGGATTACGGTCTGCAACACCTGGAGAGTTAGTAATGTTTTTCCAAGTGCCATTTTCTTTAGGTACGGTAAAGATTTCTCCGCGATGCTCGAAAATAGCACGCTTACCTTTGGGTGAAACATTTGGATTAGATAGATTTCTTGCCGAAACATTATCCCATTTTGTTCTGTAGAAATTTAAATCTGCTTTAACACTAATATTCAATGGTTTGGTATCACCAGTATTTGGATTATGAACATGAAGATAACCTCCTTGTTCATATACTATTTTGTCCTTGCTACTATCTAAACTTTTAACGTCAAATTTTTTATGAAACGTAATTTGCTTTTCTTCTTTTGTACTTGGATTAAATGACCAAATATTCATGGTATAATCGCGCTCAGACATAAAATATACAATGTCATTGATCCACACAGGATCTAAATGGCGCTCACCAGTGGGTTGCGTAGTCCTTATTAAATCTTTAGTTTTCAAATCTACCACCCAAATTGGCATGGCTTGTCCACCTCTATAATTTCTCCATTCTGCATCCCAACCTGTAATTGGTGTATATGCCAAATATTTTCCATCGGAGGATAATTCTCCATACGCAGCTCTTGGAATATCTAAAGCTTTAGGTAATCCGCCTTTGGTGGACACCGTAAAAAATTTGCTCGTCATTGTTGGCTGGCTTTCTCTGCTAGAGCGAAATAAGACATTGCCATCTGGTGTCCATCCTTGTACAAAATCGCCTTCCGGATGATAGGTGAGACGTTTTGGTTCTCCACCTTCCGAAGGCATTACAAAAACATCTACATTACCATCGTATTGCGCAGTGAATGCAATCATTTTACCATCGTTAGAAAAATGTGGACTCGATTCATAACCTTCATCGCTGGTTAGTCTAATTGCTGTTCCGCCAGTTGTGGATGCTTTCCATAAATCATTAGCATATACAAAAACGACATCGTCTCCGTGTATTGTTGGTTGTCTTAATAATTGAGTACCTTGAGAAAAGCTAAACAGGGAATAGCAGCATGCTATGGCAATGATAAATTGTCGCATTTTTAGTTGGTTTTTTAAGTAAGTAATGTTAGATAATTGACGCATATAAATATACAATTAAGAGATATAGATTGTTTTAAATGAATGTTAAATCGTTTTTTATGTTTTCTTTATTCATTTTGCCTTGATGCAAAACGAACCAATCCCGATAGCTATCGGGACAAAACGATTTGTTAGGAAATCGCTAAAGCGCCATTAGCTGATGCATTAAGATTAATTGATTCAAAATTAAATTATTATTCCAATCCTAGATTTGGTTTTATGACTAAATCTAGAGCTCTTTATTTCTGAAAATCGTTGCTTCCGACTTTGTCGGAATTCCAAGTACATTTATGGTTAAAAGATTTTTATAAAACCGATATTCAAAAGGAAACGTTAAAACCCAACAGCAGTATCATCACCACGCTTATCTGCTCCACCTTCTAGCGTGCCATCTTCTAACATCAAAATACCATCTACTATACCAATTATTGGAGAACGAGATTCGTTAATAGTATAGCCTAAAGCTTCGAGGTGTTTGATTAGGTCTTCATCAAAGGAATTAGGTTCCATCCTAATTTCATCTGGGAGCCATTGGTTATGAAATCGTGGAGCGTTTACGGCTTGCTGCATAGTCATTTTATATTCATGTACATTTAAAATAGTTTGTAATACTGAGGTTATAATTGTTGAGCCTCCAGGCGTGCCAACAGACATATAAAACTCTCCATCTTTTTCTACGAGTGTTGGTGTCATTGAACTGAGCATACGTTTTTCTGGAGCAATACTATTAGCTTCTGCGCCAATTAATCCATAGTAGTTAGGTTCTCCAGGTTTGCTGCTAAAGTCATCCATTTCATTGTTTAAGAAAAAACCAAGTTCATCAACAAATAATTTTGAACCATAACCACCATTTAGGGTTGTGGTTACTGCAATAGCATTACCGAATTGATCTACAATAGAGTAGTGGGTAGTTTCATCACTTTCATAACCCATAATATTTCCATGCGAAATTGAATCTACAGAAGTTGCGCTTTGATAACTAAAGTTTTGCATACGTTCTGTGAGATAAATATTGCTTGTTAAGGTTTTAATCGGAATATCTACAAAATCTGGATCGCCTAAATAATAGCTGCGATCTGCATAAGCACGTTTTTCTGCTTCTGTGATGACTTGAATTGCTTTTAGCGAATTATGTCCAAACTCCTTTAAATCGTAAGGCTCAATCATCGTCATAATTTGATTGAGACACACTCCTCCAGAAGAAGGAGGTGACATTGATGAAATAGTTAAATTATCGTACTCAAATGTAATAGGATCTCTCCATTTAGCTTCATATTTAGCTAAATCTTCGAGTGTGATTATACTACCTTTAGATTGTAAATAATTAACTAGGTTTTTTGCAGTTTCACCTGTATAAAATTCATCTTTGCCATGATCAGAAATACGTTGTAATGTTTCTGCTAATGCTAGGTTTATAACCGTGTTTCCTGCCTTTAGATTGGTGTTATAGAGAATTTCTTTTTGGTTTACAACTTTTAACATACTGTCGTAATGTGCAATGCGTTTTTCTTGCTTTTTAGTTATAGTATATCCTTTTCTTGCTAATTCTATTACAGGTTTTAAAATGGTAGTAACATCGAGTTGTCCAAAACGCTTATGAGCTTCAAATACACCTGCGATTGTACCTGGTACGCCAACTGCCATTGCACCAACTGTACTTTTATCTAAAATGACATTGCCGCTTTCATCCAAATACATATCCTTACGAGATGCTAAAGGTGCTTTTTCTCTATAGTCTAAAGCTCCTTTTTTACCATCTGCTAATCTGTAAACCAAAAAACCACCACCTCCAAGGTTACCAGCATAAGGATAAGCAACAGCCAATGCCATTTCTGTAGCCATCATAGCATCAAAGGCATTACCTCCTTGTTTCATTATTTCTGTTCCAATTTTAGAAGCTTCTTCTCTTGCACTAACAACCATAGCTTTTTTAGCTATTAAGCCTCTGTGATTTGTCTGTTTTTCGGGTTGTTTGGTTTCGTTTTTGCAACTTACAAAGCAGATTATAATTAAAATGTAAAGGAGGTGTAACCGATTCATATATTAAAATGTTTTTCTATTTCTAAGCGTTTAGCAACGCTGAATTTTATAAGATCTGCAAAGAATTGTGTAAACTCTGTTTCAAATTCATCATAATGCGCTCTTAACTCAGTAGTCGCTGTATTCATTTTAGATTTTCCTTTGGTTCTTTTATTCATTCCGTCTAAAACTAGTTGTATACCTTCTATTGACGCATAACTTAATAGCCAATTGCCTTCAATCATAATGGGTGTAAACTTTTTAAAGCGTTCTGGTAAATACTGTAGATTTCTAATTAAGCTCTTGTAAAAATCATCAATATAATCGGTTAAATTAAGATCTGAATAGTCTCTCCAATTTTTTGCCAAAAAGTGATCGTAAAAAATATCTACGATTACACCACTGTAATGCCCATAGGTTTTATGTAGTCGTTTTTTGCTGCGTTTCACAATTGGATGCGTATCAGTAAACGTATCAATTTCGCGATGTAGCCTAATACCTGCTTGCATTGCAACGGGAAAATGTGTGTAATTTTTTCCTCGTACACCATCACCTGCAAAATTACCAATGGTTAAGAGCTCATTGTCGCTGGAAAGGTATATGTGGGCTAAAAAGTTCATTTGTCGAATTTACAAATTCATAATCAAACTTATAGATTAAGATATTATATTTGCTGAAACTCGAAATTATATGACATTAATAAAATCTATTTCAGGAATTCGTGGCACCATAGGAGGTAAAGCTGAAGAAAATTTAACGCCAATTGATGCGGTTAAATTCGCTGCCGCTTATGGCACATGGTTAAAGCAGCAACGCGATAAAGAAAATTACAGAGTTGTGGTTGGTAGAGATGCACGTATTTCTGGCGCGATGATTCAGAATTTAGTAATGAATACGCTAGTAGGTTTAGGAATAGATGTTGTTGATTTAGGTTTATCTACAACACCTACTGTAGAAATTGCTGTACCAATGGAACACGCAGATGGAGGTATTATTTTAACCGCAAGTCATAATCCAAAACAATGGAATGCATTAAAATTATTGAACGCTAAGGGTGAGTTTTTAAATGGAGCAGAAGGACAGAAAATTTTAGAGATTGCTGAATCTAGTGACATGGTTTTTGCTGAAGTTGATGATTTAGGGAAAATTACAAAAAATGAAGCCTATATCGATTTGCACATCGATGAAGTCTTGGACTTACCTTTAGTAAATGTTAAAGCGATTGAAGCTGCTAATTTTAAAGTGGTTGTTGATGGAGTAAATTCCACAGGTGGCATTGCTATTCCATTATTATTAGAACGTTTAGGTGTGCATCCTGTGAAATTGTATTGTGACCCAACAGGTCATTTTCCTCATAATCCAGAGCCACTTAAAGAGCATTTAGGTGATTTAGCAAAAGAAGTGGTAAAGGAACGTGCTGATTTCGGAATTGTAGTAGATCCTGATGTAGATCGTTTGGCGTTTATGGATGAAACAGGCGAAATGTTTGGAGAAGAATACACTTTGGTTGCTTGTGCTGATTATGTCTTGAGTAAAAACCCAGGAAATACGGTAAGTAACATGAGTTCTACTAGAGCTTTAAGAGACGTTACTGAAAAGTATGGAGGAACTTACGAAGCTAGTGCAGTTGGCGAAGTAAATGTTGTAACGTTAATGAAAAAGAACAACGTCGTTATTGGAGGTGAAGGTAATGGAGGTATTATTTATCCAGAATCACATTATGGCAGAGATGCTTTAGTCGGAGTCGCTTTATTTTTAAGCCTACTTGCAGAACGAAAAATAAAAGTGAGTGAACTTAGAGCGTCTTATCCTAACTACTTTATGAGTAAAAAGAAAATTCAATTAACACCAGGATTAGATGTTGACGGTATATTGAGTACTATGGAGTCTAATTATAGTCATGAAAAGCTAACGACGATAGATGGTGTAAAAATTGATTTTGCAGATAGTTGGGTGCATTTGCGTAAAAGTAATACCGAACCAATTATTAGAATATATACAGAAGCACAATCTCAAGATGCGGCCGATACTTTAGCAGATCGATTTATTGCTGAAATTAAGGCTGTTGCTAATATTTAGTATCTTTGAATTATATTAAGTTGAACTATATAGTAAGCTGTCATTTTAAGCCAGTCGAGAACTTATATATTTTAAAACTTTAATGCATTCCGATTGCGCTCAATGTGACAGTTCATTTAATTTTAAGAAGATTTTACTATGATTTCTGAAACTATTTCTACTGAAATTACTGAGCTTGAAGCATATTTCAATCAGTTTAGAAAACATATTATTGGCCAAGATCAGACATTTGTTTCACCTTATGGTGAAAAAAAAATAATTTATACGGACTGGACAGCTTCTGGCCGTCTGTACAGACCAATAGAAGATAAGCTGTGTAACGATTTTGGGCCTTTTGTAGCCAATACACATACTGAAACTACAGTGTCTGGTACTGCAATGACCAAAGCTTATCATAAGGCTAAGCAGATTATTAAAGATCACGTTAATTGCAACGAAGATGACATACTAATAATGTCTGGTAATGGTATGACTGGAGTGGTAAACAAGTTTCAACGTATACTTGGTCTAAAAATCCCAGAAAATTTAAAAGATTTTACTAAAGTACCAGATCAAATGCGACCAGTGGTTTTTATATCGCACATGGAGCATCACTCTAACCAAACATCTTGGTTAGAAACTATGGCTAAAGTTGAGGTTATCCCTCCAGATGAGGATGGTTTATTTTGTCTAGAAAATTTAGAAACTTTACTCAACCAATACAAGGATTGTACAATTAAGATTGCTTCTGTAATTGGAGGTTCTAATGTTACTGGAATTCAGACACCTCATCACGCTATTGCAAAATTAATGCATAAGCATGGTGGAGTATGTTTTGTGGATTTTGCATGTTCTGCACCTTACGTAGATATTGATATGCATCCAGAGGATGAAGATGCACAATTAGATGCTATTTTCTTTTCACCGCATAAGTTTTTAGGTGGTCCAGGTACTTCGGGTGTTTTGGTATTTAATAAGAAGTTGTATAAAAATATGGTACCAGATTGTCCAGGTGGTGGCACAGTAAGTTGGACGAATCCTTGGGGAGAACACAAGTACATTGATAATATAGAAGATCGAGAAGATGGAGGTACACCAGGCTTTCTTCAAACTATAAAAACAGCACTTTCTGTGAAGTTAAAAGAGCAGATGGGTACTGAAAATATCTTAAAACGCGAGCATGAGTTGGTCTCTATTATTTTTAAGAAGTTGAGTTCAATTTCTAATCTTCATATTCTTGCAGGTCAGCATACAGATAGGTTAGGAGTCATTTCTTTTTATATAGATGATTTACATTTTAATCTGGGTGTGAAACTATTGAACGATAAATTTGGTATTCAATCGCGTGGAGGTTGCAGTTGTGCTGGCACTTATGGTCATTTTTTACTTCATGTAGATCAAAAAATGTCTAATGAGTTAACGCAAGAAATTTCTATCGGAGATTTAGTACGAAAACCTGGTTGGATTCGTATGTCTATACATCCAACAACGACAACTGCTGAAATAGAATTTGTTTGCAATAGCATTATTAGTTTAGCTAAAAACCATACGACTTGGGCGAAGGATTACGACTACGCAAAGAATAATAATGAGTTTGTGCATAAATTACTTTTAGATAGCCCTTGTAATGCTACTAATGTAGATGCTTGGTTTGATTTAGATTAAATTATTTTTAACACGAATTGGCAATAATTTCAATTTTACAAGACGCACGTTTTATTATCTATTGAAATTCTGCAGGTACTTTATCTCTATGTTTCCAACGTTTGTGTGTCCAGAGATAATATTGAGGAGCTTCTAAAATCTGTTCTTCAACACGTTTAAAAAATGTATCCGTGATTTCATAATTCTTATAGTCATTTGGGTTTTCAGCAATGGTTGTAAATGTGGTTTCGTAATAGCCGCGTTTTATGCGTTTTACGCTAAAAAATACAACCGTCATATCTAGTTTTTTAGCTATAATCTCAGCGCCTGTATGCATAGGAACTTTAATGCCCATAAATTCGTTCCAATGAAATGCTTTGTTCGCTTTTGGTGTTTGGTCAGATACAAATCCGCTGATGGTCAATTCCCCTTTTCGTTTAGATTCCTTGAGTACGGAAATTGTTTCTTTTGTTGTAATAAGATGCGAGTTGTACTTTGCTCTAATGCCTTTTATCAATTTATCAAAATATTTGTTTCCTAATCTTTTGTAAACTGCAAAACCTTTGCACTCTACGTATGTCTGTAGAATGAATATCCATTCCCAACTGCCGTAATGTGCGCACATTAGTATAACGCTACGTTGTTTGTCTTCAAGATTTTTAATAAGTTCCACATTGGGAAATTTGTAGCGTTTTTGCATCTCTTCTTTGGTAATGCTTATAGATTTTATAGCTTCAACAATCATATCACACAGATGGTGATAAAATTTTCTTGTAATTGTAGCGATTTCCTTTTCAGATTTTTCAGGAAAAACTAATTTCAGATTCTCTTTTACGGTAGATTTACGATAACCAAATATTCTAAAGACAAAAAGATAAATAACATCAGAGAACCCATAGAGTAATCTAAAAGGTAGTTTGGAGATTAACCAAAGTATAGGATAAATAAGAATGTAAGCAATAAGTTGCATTAAACAATGTTAGATTTATAGCGCAAATATATATTATATTTGATGCAATAGTTGAGCATACATGAACAATAATTTAGATCCGATTACCATTGCAATTATTGCGGCTAACGTTGTGATGTCATTAAAAGGTTTTAACGACCGTGCATTTTTTGAACGTTATAAGTTTAATGTTGGTAGTATAAAAAGAGGTGAACAGATAAGAATGTTTAGTTCTGCTTTTCTTCATGCAGACACTACACACTTGTTGTTCAACATGGTAACATTATATTTTTTTGCAAATTATGTAATTGAACCCTTAGGTACTTTAAATTTCGTAATTATCTATATAGCAAGTTTGGTATTTGGTAACTTACTATCGCTTTACTTTCATAAGGATGAATATTGGTATAGTGCTATTGGAGCTAGTGGTGCGGTAACAGGTGTATTATATGCAGCAATATTAATACAACCTAGCATGAGTTTGCACATGTTTTTTATACCAATACCGATTCCTGGGTATGTTTTTGGTATTGGCTATTTGTTATATTCAATCTATGGAATGAAGAAAAGAATTGGTAATATTGGACATGATGCACATTTTGGCGGAGCAGTAGGAGGTTATGTTGTTACACTATTTTTAATGCCTAGTCTGTTTGAAACCAATTTAATACATATTGGTTTATTAGCCATTCCTATCATCGCACTTTTTGTGCTTTATAAAACAGGAAAGCTCAATTAGTTATAATTGCGTTTTTTATTGATTTTTTAATAATAACTTATTGGTTAAGCAGTTCTTCAACCTTAAGTTCTAAAGCTTTGCCTCGTAAGTTTTTATAAGCAATTTTGCCGTCTTTATCTAAAATGAAAGTAGCAGGTATCGCTGTAATATTATACAACTCAGCAACAGGATCTTTAAAATATTTTAAATTAGATACCTGTGGCCACGTTAATTTATCCATTTCTATAGCATCTAACCATGCTTTTTTAGCATTTGGTTGTCTTTCTTGGCCGTCTAATGACACTCCTATAATTTCTAAGCCTTCATCATGAAATTTTTCGTATAATCTAACCACATTAGGATTTTCTTTTCGGCAAGGACCACACCAAGCTGCCCAAAAATCTATAACGGTAACTTTTCCTTTTAACTCGTTTAAGCTAACCAAAGTACCATCTGGTGTAGGAGCTTCAAAATTTGGAGCAATTTTGCCTATTTCTAGATGTGCAATTTTTTCATATTCTATTAATAATTCGTCTAATTTTTTCTTAACCTCTTTACCTTTTGGAGATGTTTTTAATTTAGAATCAAGATTATTAAAAGCGTCTATAAAACTAACAACATCAAACTTTGGTTTGTTGGCTTCTAAACCAATTAAATTAAGACTAAAGTTACTATCCTTATATTCCTTTACAAAATTTAAAGGATGCTCTAAAAGTCTAATGCTTACTTTTTCGAACTCTTTAGCTATAGAATCTTTTCTTTCTGCTTCTTCTGGCATTTTTACTTGCCTGTAAGCCATCATTATATCTCTACCTTCTTCTCTAATACTGTTCATACCTTCTTGAAAGGCAACAAAGCCATCATTAGTTTTAGAGCCAGTTACTTTTGAACCTAGCGGATTTTGTTTATCAACACTTATATCCATCTTACTATTTTCTAACATAAAGATTGCATTCCCTTCAACACCATCTATCGATAAAAAATGAATTGTTGGCTCATCTACTGATCCAGTGATTTTAAATGTTTCATCCTTAACAATAGCCGAATCCTTTATAACCTCTTCACCTCTTTGGTCAATGTATTTGAGATAGATTCTAATACCATTATGTATGCCTTCGGCTTTGCCGTTAATTACATAATCAGTTCTATTTTCTGTTTCGCAACTTGCGATTAATAATCCTATTAATAAAAAGGCTAATATTTTTTTCATCATTTTTTATTTAAACCGTACAAATATAGAAACAATGCCTCATAAACAGTAAAATCTATTGTGAATTAAATCTTAAAATTATAAGGTAAGGGTTTATCACAATCCCATATTTTGCAATACTTTTGCAGTAAACCATAGAATAATGCATAACGATACTATAATAGCTTTGGCAACTCCTTCTGGAAGTGGAGCAATTGCAGTCATTCGCTTGTCTGGCAGTGATGCTATAACTATAGCATCTAAGTGTTTTAAATCGGTAACTAATAAAAAATTATATCTCCAACATACGCATACCATTCATTTAGGACATATTATAGAAAATGAGAAAACAATAGATGAAGTATTGCTATCGTTATTTAAAAACCCTAATTCTTATACAGGTGAAGATGTAGTTGAGATATCTTGTCATGGTTCATCTTACATTCAACAAGAAATTATACAATTATTTTTACGACATGGTTGCAGAATGGCTACAGCTGGTGAATTTACATTACGTGCATTTTTAAATGGTAAGTTAGATTTAAGTCAGGCAGAAGCTGTAGCAGATTTAATTTCTAGTGATAATGAAGCATCACATCAAATTGCGATGCAACAAATGCGTGGTGGTTTTTCTTCTGAAATTAACAAGCTTCGTGAAGAACTACTAAATTTTGCAAGTTTAATTGAACTGGAGTTAGACTTTGCAGAAGAAGATGTTGAGTTTGCAGATAGAAGTGCATTTAAAAAATTGATAGCGCGTATAAATTTTGTCTTAAAACGTCTTATAGATTCATTTGCGGTGGGGAATGTTATAAAAAATGGAATTCCTGTAGCGATTGTGGGTGAGCCCAATGTTGGGAAATCAACATTACTCAATGCTATATTAAATGAAGATAGAGCCATAGTTTCTGAAATTGCAGGAACTACAAGAGATACAATAGAAGATGAAATTTCTATTGGTGGCATAGGTTTTAGATTTATAGATACAGCAGGAATTAGAGAAACTGAAGATGTCGTTGAAAGTATAGGAATTAAAAAGACCTTCGAAAAAATTGAGCAGTCTCAAGTCGTTATTTATTTGTTCGATAGTAGAGCTAGTATTACTAATCTGTATTCGGTAAAACTTGAAATCGAAAAGATTAAAAATAAGCATCCTCAAAAACCATTATTGATTATTGCGAATAAGATTGATCAATTAGATGATATACAACTTGCAAAATTGAATACAGAAATTGATGATGTTCAACTTTTATCTGCGAAATCTGGTTTTGGAGTGGAGCAGTTAACTCATAAGCTTCTCGATTTAATAAACACAGGAGCTCTAAGAAATAATGAAACGATTGTAACCAACTCACGTCATTATGATGCGTTGTTAAAAGCTTTTGAAGAAACTCAGAAAGTAAAGTATGGCTTAGAAACAGGATTGTCAGGAGATTTATTGGCTATTGATATTCGCCAAGCCTTATATCACTTTGGTGAGATTACAGGTGAGATTACCAATGATGATTTATTAGGTAATATTTTTGCTAATTTTTGTATCGGGAAGTAATCTCATTAGTCTGATAGTTTGTATAAGCTATAATGTATATTTACAAAAATTAGTTTGAAAAAATAAAAGAGGTTCCGCAAGTCCTAAACTACAGAGCTTAGTTTCATCCAAAAAAAATAGATTAAAAATAAATGGATTTTACAAACCCCTTAGTTTACGGAATACCTTGTTTTTTATGTTTTATAGCTTTAGAACTTACTTACAGTAAAACTTCAGATAATAAAGATCTTTATAAATGGCGAGATTTACTATCAAGCTTATCACTTGGAGTAGGATCAGTGATACTTGGAGCACTTATTAAAACAGTCTCAGTTATTTTTATTCTTAATTTTGCTTACGATATTTTCAATCCGGTTGTGAACGGAGTTCGTACCAATATTATGGGTTGGGAGTCTTTTGGTTACGCCTGGTATATTTGGGTAATTTGTATGCTTTTAGATGATTTTACGTATTACTGGTTTCATCGTCAAAATCATATGGTAAGATTTTTATGGGCTGCACATATTGTTCATCATTCTTCAGACAATTTTAATTTAGGTACTGCTGTCCGTAATGGTTGGTTTACAATTTTCTATAAGCCTTTTTTTTATGTTTGGATTGTAATCATTGGGTTTCCACCAGAGATGCTAGTTGTGTGCATAGGTATTGAAGCTTTATGGCAGTTTCAATTACATACAAAGTATATAAAAAAGTTAGGAATTATTGAAAAATTTGTGAATACACACACAATGCACCAAGTTCACCATGCTCGGAATATTGAATATATGGATAAAAATCACGGTGGTTTTCTCAATATTTTTGATAGAATTTTTGGAACGTGGAAAGAATTAGACGATTCTATAGCTATTGAATATGGTGTTTCTACACCACCAAATTCTTATAATCTTTATGTGATATTAACTCACGAATACAAAAATATTTGGCAAGACTTAAAAAAATCTAAGAACTGGTATCATAAGTTTATGTACATATTTGGTCCACCAGGTTGGAGCCATGATGGAAGTACGTTAACAATTAAACAAATGAGAGCTCAACTTGCTAAAGTTTCTAAGATGTAGTTCTTTTATTATATAAGTAGGATTATCTTCTGTAATAAGAATATTTAAACTAATTTTTTTCTAAGGATACGAAAAAGATTAATAAGAGAAGCTTGATAAAGGTTAACTATGTCAATTGATGTTGAGCTATTCACCAACAATGGATACTTTAATTTCTTTTTCTTCAAGTTTTTTTCTGATAGAATTTGAAATACCATTATCCGTTATTATTTCATCTACTTGAGACAAATCGCATATTCTAGCAAAACTCTTTTTTCCAAACTTTGAAGAATCTGCAAGAACAATAACCTTTTGTGCTGCAGATAACATTTTTTTATTCAATTCGGCTTCTTCTAAATTAGTTGTAGAAAGGCCATAGTCTAAATCAATCGCATCAACACCTAAAAATAGTTTACTACACGAAATGTTATTCAAAATATATTCCGCATAATTGCCAATAACAGAGGCAGAGTTGTGTCTTATATATCCACCTAACTGCAAAATTTTAATATTACTGTCATTTATTAAATGCAGTACTACATGAATAGAAGAGGTGATTACAGTAAGTTTATTTTTCGCTTTTATAAATTTTGAAAGTGCTTGTACTGTGGTTCCAGAGGCAATCATAATAGAATCATTTTCTAAAATTCTACTCGCAGCTAATTGGGCAATACCGTTTTTTTCTTCAACAGAAATTTTTTCTTTGTCGAGAACGGTTCTTTCATTTATATAAGGATTCTCTAAAGATGCACCTCCATGTGTTCTGTGCAATAATCCTTTTTGTTCTAAGACTTTTAGGTCTTTTCTTATAGTAACCGCAGAGACATCTAGAATCTCACACAAGTCTAAGACCTCCAAATGTTTTTCTTTGGTTAGCATTTTTAATATGTCTTGATGTCTTTTCATAACTATTACAAATATACAAAACGAAACTAAACGAAACTATATTTGATTAGTATTAGTTTCATTTTATTTCATATTGAGGAATTAATTGTATATTTGAAACTAATTGTAATTGTAAAACTACATGGTGTTTAGCCGAAAACAACTTATTAATCAATTAAATACCACTGATAGCTGGGATGTTGTCATTATTGGTGGAGGAGCTACAGGTTTAGGTGTTGCTCTAGATTGTACAACAAGAGGATACAAAACTTTATTATTAGAGCAAGTGGATTTTGCAAAAGGGACTTCTAGTCGAAGTACCAAATTGGTGCATGGTGGTGTGCGCTACTTAGCTCAAGGTAATATTGATTTGGTGAGAGAAGCACTTTACGAAAGAGGGCTGTTACTTAAAAATGCCTCTCACTTAGTGAGCAATCAGTCATTTATTATTCCAAACTACAGATGGTGGGATAACTTTTTTTATACCGTAGGTTTAAAGGTTTATGATTTTTTATCTGGAAAGTTAAGTTTTGGAAAATCAAAACGAATTAAAAAAGCCGAAACCATATCAAGACTGTCAACAATTAAAGGTGATAACTTAAAAGGAGGAGTTGTGTATCACGATGGTCAATTTGACGATTCACGTTTAGCAATAAATATTGCTCAAAGCTGTATAGAAAATGGAGCCACAGTTTTAAATCATTTTAGGGTTAAGAATCTTCTTAAAGATGATAAGCAAATAGTTAATGGAGTTGTAGGTATTGATAAGGAAACCAATACAGAATATCATATTAAAACAAAAACGGTCATTAATGCCACAGGTGTTTTTTCAGATGAGGTTTTAAAAATGGATGATAATGAAGCTAAAATCAGTATTCGTCCAAGTCAGGGAGTTCACCTTGTTTTAGATAAATCGTTTTTACCAGGTGAGGATGCTATAATGATACCAAAAACAGATGATGGACGTGTATTATTTTTAGTACCTTGGCATAATAGAGTGGTGGTTGGTACAACTGATACGCTATTAGATAGTCATAGTTTGGAGCCAAAAGCATTGGAAAAGGAAGTAGATTTTATAATTTCTACAGCCAATAGTTATTTAACTAAGAAAGTTTCAAAAGCTGATGTCTTGAGCATTTATGCAGGTTTACGACCATTGGCTGCACCAAAAGATAAATCTGAAAAAACGAAAGAGATTTCAAGAAGTCACAAAATAATAGTTTCAGATTCTGAATTAATTACAATTACTGGTGGAAAGTGGACCACATACAGAAGAATGGCTCAAGACACCGTAAATAAAATTATTGAGCTCAAAAAATTATCTAAGGCTGATTGTAAAACACACGATTTATTAATTCATGGCGCAAATGGCACTGTCGATAAATCGAGTCATCTCTATATATACGGAACAGACCGAAAAGACATTGAAAAGATTATAAAAGAAGATCCAAGTTTAGGAGAACTGCTACATCCTAGGTTAGAGTTTACAAAAGCTGAAGTCGTTTGGGCTGCAAGAAACGAAATGGCTAGAACAATTGATGATGTGCTAGCAAGACGCGTTAGAATTTTATTCTTAGATGCAAAAGCAGCAATAGAGGTTGCGCCAACTGTTGGCGAACTATTAAGAGTAGAGCTCAATGAAACCGAAGAATGGAGAGCTGAGCAAATTTCAAAATTTATAAAGATAGCAAACCAATACGTTTTAAAATAAAATAATAGTATGGGAAAATATATCCTGTCTCTAGATCAAGGAACAACCAGCTCAAGAGCAATTGTATTTGATAAAAAAGGTCAAATCATTTCAATGGCACAAAAGGAATTTACACAACATTTTCCTAAGCCAGCTTGGGTAGAACATGATCCTACGGAAATCTGGTCAACACAGGCAGGAGTTGCCGCTGAAGCAATTGCAAATAAAAATATCAATGTAGAAAATATAGCTGCTATTGGTATTACGAATCAAAGAGAGACCATTGTAGTTTGGGACAAAACGACAGGGAAGCCTATTTACAATGCAATCGTTTGGCAAGATAAAAGAACATCAGATTATTGCGATCAACTCAAAAACGAAGGCAAAATGGAGTTATTTAAAAAGAAAACAGGTCTTGTTATAGATTCGTATTTTTCTGGAACAAAAGTGAAATGGATATTAGATAATGTTGATGGTGCCAGAGCAAAAGCTGAGGCTGGAGACTTAATTTTAGGAACTATAGATACTTGGCTCATTTGGAATTTTACTAAAGGTGAACAGCACATTACTGACGTGACCAATGCTTCAAGAACGTTGATGTTTAATATCAATACAATGGATTGGGATGATGAGTTGTTAGACATCCTCACAATCCCAAAAAGCATGTTGCCAGAAGTGAAGCAATCGAGCGAAGTTTACGGTCATACTAAATCTACATTTTTTGAAACTCAAATTCCTATTTCAGGTATTGCAGGAGATCAACAAGCGGCCTTATTTGGGCAGATGTGTACAAAACCAGGAATGGTAAAAAACACTTACGGCACAGGTTGCTTTATGTTAATGAATATTGGAGACAAACCTATAGTTTCAGAAAATAACTTATTGACAACAGTGGCATGGAAAATAAATGGAAAAACAACTTATGCACTAGAAGGGAGTGTTTTTATTGCAGGAGCGGTTGTGCAATGGTTACGTGATAGTTTAAAAATAATAAGAAACTCATCAGATGTTGAAGCATTGGCAGCTTCAGTAGAGAGTTCTGATGGTGTCTATTTTGTACCAGCATTTGCAGGATTAGGTGCACCACATTGGAATCAGCACGCAAAAGGAACAATGTTTGGGTTAACAAGAGGAAGTACAGATGCACATATAGCAAGAGCAGCTTTAGAGGCTATTGCATTTCAAACTATGGATATTTTAAAGGCCATGGAAGCAGATGCAGATATTTCGGTTAAGGAAATGAGAGTAGATGGCGGAGCAACGGTAAATAATGTGCTTATGCAATTTCAGTCTGATGTATTAGACACAATTATTGTAAGACCGAAAGTTGTGGAAACGACAGCAATGGGAGCTGCATTTTTAGCAGGATTGGCAGTTGGTTATTGGGATAATCCTGAAGAAATTCAAGATATCTGGCAAACTGACAAGACATTTGAGCCTGTAGAAGATAGAACAGAAACTAAAGCCAACATAGAAGGATGGTATAGAGCAATTGATGCTTTGGAATATTGGTCAAAAAACACCTCTAAATAATACGAAAATGACACCATTTCTATCAGAAATAATTGGCACAGCTATTTTAATATTATTAGGTGGAGGCGTTCTGGCCTTAGTGATCCTTCATAAAACTATTGGAAATAATAGCGATGTTATTGTAGAAATGAAAGCGATGCTTGTTGATGCAAAAGATGATGCAAAATTTAGATTTGGAAATAACGGAACTTTTATTGGATTTAGATATGAAGAGCCATCCAATCGACAGATTGATTAATTTGGGAATACAAATAGATGTCATTTGATATAGGGATTGGTGGAAGCTCAAAAACAAAACTTAAAGCGAGTTTTAGAGTTATTAATGACTAGAATAAATTTTTCAATGTTATACTACAATTAGTACTTTAGCCAAATAAAATTGTTTTTGCGCTATGTTTTATTAGAGCAAAATTTTAATTTTTATATTGGCATATGAAAAATAAATTAAAATCATTTATATATAGACTATTAACTCATACCGTTGGTAATGCTCTTGTGGCTTTACAACCGAAAAAAGCTCTAGAATTGTCTAAAAAAGGCATGACCTTAGAAATGTGCAATCATCTTAGCGCTAAAGAACGCTTAATGCGTAATGCAATGCTCAAAAAGTTAGAAAAAAAGAAAGATTATAAAACTTTAGAAAATTACCATAAAAACTATTGGGCCAATTATGGTGCTGAGTTTTTTTCTAAGACAAATGACTCATTTAAGACTGAATTCTTAACAGATTGCGCTTTTATATTCGATGAATTACATGAACAGTTATTAAAACAAACTGAAACTTTTACCACACTTGTTGAAATAGGCACAGGAAATGGGAATGTTCTAAACTACCTGAATTCTAAATTCCCAAAAATTGAAAAGTTTATTGGTATCGATTTAAGCGAGAAACAAATCAATTTAAATACCGAAAAATACAAAGAGAACGAAAAAATTGAATTTGTAACCTCTGATGGTTTTGAATGGGTGAATGAAAACGGACATTCTAATATGATTTTCGTTACTTCAAGAGGTGTTTTAGAATATTTTACAGAAGACCGTCTTACAGAATTTCTTGCTAAACTGAATAGTTTAGGAAAAACCATCTTTGTTGCTATTGAACCGAATGGCATTCATCATAATTTTGATGAAAACCCTAATTCAGAACTTTATGGTCACGAGCGTTCGTTTTCTCATAATTATGCTGAACTTTTCAAAAATGCAGGATTTAGTTTATGGCATTTATCATTTAAACCTTATGACGAAACAGCTTTACTTAGCTATATTGGAGCCGAGAATTAAATTTTATATTAAAATTCACGACAGTTAATTTACAGTTTTTTTGACTTTTTTAACTTTTTTTGAATTTAGAAAATACATAAAGGCTAACATCGTTACAAAATAAATAATAGAAAAAATAGTGTATGTCGGCGCGCCACCAACTGCAGGCGATACAGGTAATATTAAGATAGAAATGTTTAGCATAAATTGTAATAACCAAACACAAATACCGCTTTTTGTTTTAATATATACAAAGGTACACATTCCTGCAGCTCCCATCATGTTTAATAACAAGGCTACTACCGGAAGGTCAGAAATAACACTTATATTAAGAAAAACTATAGGAAGCCACCATAAGGTCCAAAAAATACCAACAATTTGACTTGAATAAAAAAGAGTTGTAGTTTTTGATAATTGACGAACGGAATAACTCACCCAAACAACTTCACCAACAAACGCCCATATTAAAAATGTAATAACGCCTTTATAATGTAGTAGGTCTAATTCAAAAAGTGATGAAAATTCTGTTCCTGTGTAAAAACTTTTAAACACCAATGTAATTGTGGCTATAGAAAATGCAAATAACAAACTAAATACATACCATAGAGGGTTTACTTTCCATTTAAACATTGGTTTAAATACTTCTATTATACCAGACATGCCTCTAGTAGATAAAACTACGACTAATAATAAGAGCAAAAGAAGAAAAAATCTTCCATGGTCATATGCAAAATCAGAAAGTAAGCCTTTAGTTGTGATATAAACAAAAATGATATTTACAATTGGTGCAAGGATTAAAAAAATCCAAATCTCATATTTTTGTGTAAAATTTTTCATAGTGTAAATGAAATTTTAAAAAAGGTAAAATTCAAGAAATAAATAGTTATTGTAGTTGTAAATATCTCTTAATAAATGTTAAGTCACAAAGAAATATTATTAATTATATGTTTAATTTTAAGTACGTGCAATTCAACGAATTTAATTGCAAAAGATAGAAGACTTGTTAGCTTTTATTAGATATGTATTAGTATTGTGTCTTTAATTAATCTCCCCTAAATAACATATAACTAGTTTAATAGCACTTTAAATATAATTAATTTGCCCCCAAATAGTTAAAATGCATTTGTACATTGTAAAGCTAAAAATTAATGTTTTAAATTATTTTAAAAAAATTTTTATTATTAAAAATGTCTAAATCATTTTCTACGCATTAACTTTGGTTAAAAGAGTGAAAAATTAAAAATTAAATATGAAACCTACTCATAGTATGAAAGGCTCAAAACTTGATTATCCTAAGGCAACGCTCCATGCCTTGTTAGAAGAACAAGCTTTAGCAAATTCACAAGCAATTGCTCTTCAATTCGAAGATGAAAAGGTTTCATATAGTGATTTAATCGAAAGCATTAATAATACAGCACATTATCTATGGGATAAAGGAGTGCGTCCAAATCAGGTGATTGCACTTTCTTTAGACAGATCTCCAGATTTAATAGTAACAATTTTTGCCATTTTACAATGTGGTGCTGCTTATGTACCAATTGATACAGGCTACCCTAAGAAGAGATTAGAAATGATTATTGCCGATTCACAGGCGAGTTATCTTATTTGTAAATCTTCAAAATACGGCCTTTCAGATACTTCAAAGAATATTTATGTTGAAGATATTTTGAGAGATTATAATAATTTTCCTTCAAATGCCCTAGACATAGATGTTCAGCCAGAGTCAGTGGCTTATATTATATACACTTCTGGATCTACAGGAAAACCAAAAGGAGTTCAGGTTTCTCATTTAAATACTGTTAATCTAGTATACTCTATGGGTAAAGAACCAGGAATAACAAAAAATGACAAAATTTTTGCAGTAACGACGATATCGTTTGATGCCATGGTGATGGAAATATTTCTTCCATTATTACATGGTGCGTCAATAGTATTAGTTGACGAAGAAACAAGGCTAGATGGTCAAGTTTTATTAAAAAAGGCTAAAGAAGATAAGATTACCATGATGTGGGGAACTCCAAGTATATGGCAAATACTTTTAGATTCTGACTGGAAAGAGCCTTTAAAAATTAAAGCATTAATAGGTGGAGAGCCAGTACCTTTAAACTTAGCTCACAAACTTTTAGACCTATGTAGTGAACTGTGGAATATATATGGTCCAACTGAGACTACAGTATGTGCATTTTTAACAAGAATCACTAAGAATGATGATCCAATTACCATAGGTAAACCAGTATCCAATGCTCACGCTTACTTGTTAGATGAAAAAAGTAACCCTGTTGCTTCTGGTGAAGTAGGTCAAATAGTCATTGGTGGAGATGGAGTATCATTAGGATATTTAAACAGACCTGAATTAACCAGTGAACGCTTTGTAGATGATCCATTTGTTGATAAAGCAAATCGAAAAATGTACTTAACTGGCGATTTGGGAAAACTTTTACCAAATGGACAGATTCAATGTCTTGGTCGTAAAGATAATCAGGTTAAAGTAAGAGGACATCGTATAGAATTAGGTGAGATTGAAACGGTTTTAGATACACTTCCAAATATTAAAAAAAATGCAGTTATAGTTAGTAATGCATTAGGAGGTGAACCAAGATTAGTGGCTTATTTGCAGTCAGCAGTATCAGAGGAAGATACCACGGCAGTTAGAAAACAACTCGAAGATATTCTTCCTGATTTTATGATCCCTTCTATTTTTATGTGGATTAAAGAATTTCCTATTACTACAAATGGAAAAATTGATAAGAAAAATTTACCAACTCCCGAATATGTAAGGCCAGCTTCAGCTCCGTTATTAAAAAAGCCTAGAACTGAACTAGAAAAGAACATGGCTTCTATATGGAGTTCACAACTCCAAATACCTCATATTGGTATTGATGATAACTTTTTTGATATGGGTGGTACATCACTTTTATCTCAAAAGGTAGTCACCTTAATGAGAAAGCGATTTAGCTTAAAATTACCAGTCACAAAAATTTATCAATATCCTACCATTGCAGGATTATCTGAATATATTAATACTGATAAAAAAAATGAATCTTTTGTAGATTACTCCAAACCAAAAGATAATAAACCATCTGACGATGTTGCAGTTATAGGAATGGCTGTAAGATTTCCTGGTGCATTATCGATTGATGAATTGTGGGATGTATTGAAAAACGGAAAGGAAACGACCTCATTTTTTACCTCAGAAGAACTTGATAAATCCATACCAGAAGAACTTAGAAAAGACCCTTTATATGTTGGAGCTAGAGGTGTAGTACCCTCAGCAAAAGAATTTGACGCTCGATTTTTTGGTATTAATCCAAAGCTAGCACAAGCTATGGATCCTCAACAACGTTTGTTTTTAGAAATTGCCTGGGAAGTTCTCGAACAATCTGGTCATCTTCCTAAGCATTATAACGGAAGTGTTGGTGTTTATGCTGGTACAGGTACGAATACATATTATAAGAACAATGTACTCCCTAATAAAGAATTATTAGATCAAGTAGGAGTACTTCAAGCAAATACGGTAAACGAAAAAGATTATATTACCTCAAGGACAGCTTATCATTTAAATCTTAAAGGACCTGCTGTGAGTGTACACTCTGCATGTTCAACGTCTTTACTTGCTATAGCTGAAGCTGTAGATGCCATTAGAAATAATCGTTGTGATGTAGCCATTGCAGGCGGATCTAGCATAACTGCACCAATTAATAGTGGACACCTTTATCAAGAAGGCTCTATGTTAAGTCCAGATGGACATTGTCGATCTTTTGATGCAGAAGGAAAAGGAACCGTTTTTAGTGACGGAGCAGGAGCTATACTTCTTAAAAGTTTAGAAGCTGCTAAAAGAGATGGTGATATTATCAACGGTATTATTAAAGGTGTTGGTACTAATAATGATGGTGGAAACAAAGGAAGTTTCACAGCGCCAAGTGCAGAGGGACAAGCAGGTGCAATTTCTAAGGCATTACGCGATGCAGGTATTAATCCATCAGAGATAAGCTACGTAGAAACTCATGGTACAGCAACTCCTGTTGGTGATCCTATTGAAATTGAAGGGCTTCAAATGGCATTTGGTAAGCAACCTAAAAATGGATATTGTGCTATTGGTTCAATTAAAAGTAATATGGGACATTTAACTGCTGCAGCTGGTGTTGCAGGAGTTATTAAAACCATTTTAGCGCTGAAGAATCGTCAAATTCCTCCTTCACTAGGATTTGAACGTCCTAATCCAACTATCGATTTTGAAAATAGTCCATTCTTTGTAAACAATAGATTAAGTGATTGGAATTGTAAAGGAAAAAGGCGTGCAGGTATAAGTTCTTTTGGCGTTGGTGGTACTAATGTGCATATTATTGCTGAAGAATATGAGGCTGAGCAACCAATTTCTGGTGATTCTAAACCTTTGCAACTTGTAACATGGTCTGCGAAATCCGAAAATAGTCTTGAAGGCTACAAAACAGCTTTAGGAAACTTTATGCAAAGGTCTTCTGAAGTTAATTTAGCAGATATTACGAGTTCACTTTGCGCTACAAGAGATACGTTTAATAAACGAAGCTTTATTTTAGCAAAGGATTCTAAAGACGCTGCAAGTCAGTTGTTATCTGAAGATGCTAAATCAATAAAGACTTCAGAATTAAGAGTAGCACCAAATAATTTAGCATTTCTCTTCCCTGGGCAAGGTGCACAATATTTGCAAATGGGAAAAGCACTTTATCAGCATGAAATTGTGTTTCGTAATGCATTTGATAAATGTTCTAAAATATTAAAGGATGAATTAAATATTGATATTAAAAGTATCGTATATCCTAAAAATTATTCATCAGAGGCAGAAACGAAATTAAAAGATACACAATACACACAGCCTTCTTTATTTGTAGTTGAGTATGCATTATCTCAATTATGGATGAGTTGGGGAGTTCAGCCAACCTTACTTTGCGGACATAGTATTGGTGAATTTGTTGCAGCACACTTGGCAGGAGTATTCTCATTAAAAGATGCTTTGTTGTTAGTCGCTGTACGTGGAAAATTAGTTAGTAATCTACCTAGTGGTAGTATGCTATCTGTAAGAACCACTCATCATAGTTTAATGGAAATACTACCAAAAGAATTGTCTATGGCAGCCGTGAATTCGGATCAACTTTGTGTGGTTTCAGGTGAAGACAAGCTTATTGAAGCATTTGCCAAAACCTTAGAGAAAAAAGAAATTGCAAATAGAGTACTATTAACTAGTCATGCTTTCCATTCTACAATGATGGATCCAGTCTTAGAGGAGTTTAAATCTGAGGTCAATAAAATGACTTTAAATATTCCACGAATTCCTGTTATTTCAACAGTTACAGGGACATGGTTAACAGATGCTGAAGCTACTGACTCTAATTATTGGACAGACCATTTAAGAGCAACTGTAAATTTTTCAGGTGCTATGGAAACGGCACTTTCAATGGAAGATATTGTCTTATTAGAAGTTGGTCCTGGTCGTGCATTAACGACATTATCACAACAAAAAAAGAGATCTAAATCTGCTAGTTCTATTTCAAGTTTGGTATTTCCAAGTAATAATGAAAACTCGTATCATACGGTTTTATCTGCTTTAGGCCAATTATGGTTAAAAGGCATAGAACCAGATTGGAACGCATATTATAAAAATCAATCAAGACAAAAAATTTGGCTTCCATCTTATGTTTTTGATGGTAAACCATGTTGGATAGATCCACCAACAGTAGAAACACCAAATATTAATTTTAATCAAATAGTAGCACCTCTTAATACTCAATCTACAGAAATACAACCTCAAATGAATACTGCATCACAACCCAATAGAAAAACGATGATTCTTGAAAAAATTTCGGATATCATTGTAAATACTTCAGGAGTAGAGTTAGAAGCTTCTGAACACGATTATAATTTTCTTGAGCTTGGGCTCGACTCACTTGTTTTAACACAAATGGCAATCACTTGTAAAAATGAATTTGATACACCAATAACGTTTAGACAATTAAATGGGGAGTTTAGTTCACCTAATCTCTTAGCAACGTATTTAGATGAAACGCTACCAGCTGATCGTTTTGCGGTAGCACCAGTAAATGTGCCAGTTCAAAATGGTACGCCTCAAGTATCAACATCAACGCAAATATCTCAAGTTGCTTTTAATGGTGATACCAGTTCTGCAATGGGTCTTATTGCTCAGCAATTACAGTTGCTAGGAAAACAAATGGAATTATTACAAGGTAGTAACCCAATAAATAACAGTGTAGCTACGCCAGTTAAAGCACAAGTAAAGAGTAATGGTGTACAAGTATTTAAAAAGTCATCTCAAACACTTTCTGAAGACGAAATTAAAGAGCATAAAAAGCCCTTTGGAGCTTCTCCAAAAATTGAGAAACAAACCACGGAGTTAAATACTAAACAACAGACTTTTTTAAAAGAATTAACAGCATCATACACAAAAAAGACAGCAGGAAGTAAATCATATACTGAAAAACACCGTCCTCATATGTCTGACCCAAGAGTAGTCTCTGGGTTTAAACCTTTAACGAAAGAATTAGTATATCCTTTAGTGGTTGGAAAATCCTCTGGTAACAAATTGTGGGATGTAGATGGTAATGAATACCTTGATACTCTTAATGGTTTTGGTTCTTGTCTATTTGGTCATCAACCTGATTTTATAAAAGAAGCATTGCACAACCAAATCGAACTTGGTTATGAAGTTGGTCCTCAACACCCACTAGCAGGTGAAGTTTGCGAAATGTTGTGTGAACAAACACAGCATGATCGTGCTGCACTTTGCAACACAGGTTCTGAGGCTATTTTAGGAGCTATGCGTATTGCTAGAACAGTTACTGGTAGATCATTAATAATTGCTTTTTCAAAATCTTATCATGGAATTATTGATGAGGTAATTGTTAGAGGATCTAAAATTAAAAAGACATTTCCAGCAGCACCAGGTATTTTACCAGAAGCGGTTAAAAACATGTTGATATTAGATTATGGAACAGAAGAAAGTTTACAAATCATTAGAGATAGAGCTCATGAATTGGCTGCAGTTCTTGTAGAGCCAGTCCAAAGTAGAAGACCAGAATTTCAACCTGTGGAGTTTTTAAAAGAAGTTCGAGAAATTACAGCAGCTTCAAATACTCCCCTTATTTTCGATGAGATCATTACAGGTTTCCGAATGCATCCAAGAGGCATGCAAGGTATATTTGATATTAAAGCCGATATTGCAACTTACGGTAAAGTTATAGGTGGAGGTTTATCAATTGGTGCTATAGCAGGTAGCACCAAATTTATGGATGCTCTAGATGGTGGTCATTGGCAGTTTGGTGATGACTCTATACCAGAAGTTGGTGTGACTTATTTTGCAGGGACATTTGTACGTCACCCTTTAGCCTTGGCATCTGCAAAAGCTGCCTTATTACATCTAGAAGAAAATGGGCCAAAGCTTCAAGATGATTTATCAATAATGACTGATCGTGTAGCAAATGAGTTAAATGCGTTCTTTGAAAGTAGAGGTTTGCCTATTAAAATTAATCATTTTAGATCTTTATGGAGATTAACATATTTAGAAGAAATTCCTTATGCTGAATTAATTTTTGTTCTTTTAAGAGAGAAAGGCCTACATATATGGGACGGTTTCCCTTGTTTTTTAACTGAAGCTTATAAAGAAGAAGATGTTACATTTATCATAGCATGTGTTAAGGAATGTATAGATATACTTACTGAAGCAGATTTTTTTCAACCTAGCACAAATGAAGAAGCATATTTAAATTATAAATCTTCAGCTGAACTAAACAAACCACCAGAAGCTGGTGCGAAGTTAGGAGTAGATGAATTAGGCAATCCCGCTTGGTTTATTAATGATGAAAAAAATGCTGGTGAATATATTCGCATAGACTTATAAATAATAATTATATTGTTCGCAATACTAAAACCGAATCTCATTTATTGAAATGATTATAAGATCAGTGAATACAAATAAAAAAGTGTTTTTTAATCCATTTGATGGACCAAAAATTGAAAAGGTAATTCCATTGACGCAAGCTCAGGCTGAGGTTTGGATTGCATGTGAAATAGGAGGTGAAGATGCAAATAGAGCTTATAACGAATCTATTTCTATTATTTTAAAGGGTTCATTAAACATACCAGCTTTAAAAGATGCAAAGGAGAAACTGATTAATCGTCACGAAGCGTTACGTTCACTATTTAGTCCAAACGGACGATTTATGACTATTGTCGAGGATATCTCTACTGGTATAATTTCTAAAGATATCTCTACCCTTAATAGTAAAGAGCAAGATGATGAGTTAAAAAGTTTTTTAGCTACTGAAGCACATTATGTTTTTGACTTAGTAAAAGGACCACTAGTAAAATTTACTTTGGTTAAACTTTCAGAAAAAGAACATCAATTAATAATTACTGCTCATCATATTATATGCGATGGTTGGTCTTTTGGTATTATTCTGGAAGAATTAGGTATTTTTTATTCAGCCTATATTTCGGGTAATACACCTGTTATACCTAAAGCTGAAACCTTCAGTTCTTATGTAGATGACGAATTAGAATTTCTAAATAGTAAGGCATTTCAGGTAACAGAAAAATATTGGCTAGACCAGTATAAAGATTCCATTCCAACGGTATCATTACCTATTGATTTCTCAAGACCCAACTTAAGAACTTATACAAGTGATCGATTAGATTTTATACTAGAAAGTAGCACTGTCGAATCCTTAAGAAAAGTTGGAATTAAATCTGGTGCTAGTCTCGTTGTAACTCTTATGAGTGCCTTTGAAGTATTTTTATATCATCAAACAGGAAATAACGATTTAGTTCTAGGATTAGCTGCAGCTGGTCAGCCTTTTAACGATAGAACTCAGTTAGTTGGTCACTGTGCTAATATACTTCCTTTACACTCTCAAATTGACCCTAATCATGCATTTAGTGAGTTTTTAAAACTTAGAAAAACTTCATTTTTTGAAGCGTATGAACATCAACGTTTTAGTTTTGGTCAATTATTACAAAAACTCGCTATATCTAGAGATCCATCTAGAGTTCCTCTTGTACCTGTATTATTCAATATAGATTATGGAATGGGTAGTGAAGTGTCTTTTGATGGTTTAGAATTTGTTTTAAAAAGTAACCCAAGAGCATTCGAAGCCTTTGAACTTTTTCTAAATGCAACCGAAAGTGAGAACAATTTTATTTTAGAATGGTCTTACAACACTTCTCTTTTTAAGAGTGAGCGCATCAAACAAATGATGGTAGTCTTAGAGGGTATCATAAAAAGAGTTGTCGAAAATCCAGAAATTAAAATAGCGGATCTTGTAAAGATTGATGAATCTCCTTATAAAAAGCTTAATGATACTTTTGTTTCATATCCAAAGTTATCTTTAACTGACTTAATATCTGAACAAGCCAAAATCACTCCAAAAAATCAAGCATTAAAATATTTAGATTCAGAAATGTCTTATGAGGTTATGCAGCTTAAAGCTAATCAGTTGGCACATCAATTGTCTCAAGCAGGTATTTCTCCTAACGATTTTGTTGGTGTCTGTGTACCTCGTTCGAATGAATTAATGGTCTCTCTCTTGGCTATAATGCAATGTGGTGCTACTTATGTTCCTCTAGATACAACATATCCAAGTGCAAGATTAAACTATATGTTAGAAAACACAGGTGCAAAATTTTTGATTAGTACGGATGCGCTTTCTGCAAAATTAGAGTTCGATGGTACTTTATTGATGATGGATGATTTGTTTTCCAATCTTGATAGTTTTCCTTCAGTACCAACTTTAATTGACATACATCCAGACACCATTGCTTACACATTATATACTTCGGGTTCTACAGGTAAGCCCAAAGGTGTAATGGTTACTCATAAAAATTTAGTAAATTTTCTGTGTAGTGTTAAAGAAAAACCTGGAATTATAGAGTCAGACAGATTATTGTGCATAACAAATGTATCTTTTGATATGGCTGTACTGGACTTATACCTTCCACTAATATCAGGAGCCACTTTGGTTTTGGCTCATGAAGACATATCTAAAGATGGTCATTTATTATTAGAGTTGCTTAAAGAAGAAGGTATAACAATGATACAGGCAACACCAACTAGCTGGCAGATGTTATTGGATTCTGGATGGAAAACCCCTTTACCGCTTAGAGCGATTTGTGGTGCTGAACCATGGTCATTGAGTCTAGCGCAGGACTTATTACCAAGGGTCTCTGAATTATGGAACATGTATGGTCCCACTGAAACTACGGTATGGTCCATGAGAAAACAAATTTCGCAAAACGATCAACTTATTAGTATAGGACGTCCTATTGCCAATACTCAAATATATCTCTTAAATGAGCATAATATGCTAGTTAGACCTGGTGAAATTGGTGAAATTGTTATAGGAGGTGATGGTGTTTCTAAAGGATATTGGAAACGTCCGGACCTTATGATTGATAAGTTTATAGATAATCCTTTTAATACGGAAAACAAATCACAACTCTACCGAACTGGTGATTTAGGTAAGTTGCTTCCTAATGGAGAGTTGCAATGTCTGGGTAGAATTGATCATCAGGTTAAAATTCGTGGACATAGGATTGAGCTTGGAGAAATTGAGCAAGTGTTAAATGCGTTAGACGAGGTTCAATCATCCATAGTATTAGTTAATAATGATATTTTATTAGCTTTTGTTATTACAACTGATGTAGATAGCGAAAAATCAGATATTATCAGCAGCTTCAAACAAGTTTTAAAAGATGAACTTCCTTCATATATGGTTCCTCAGCTATTTCATTTAGTTAATGAGTTTCCAACAACATTAAATGGGAAAATTGATCGACAAGCTTTAATTAATAATTCAATATTACAAACACAAACTTTAAAATATACAGAGCCGCGTAATGAAACTGAACGTATTATACATAAAATTTGGTGTGAATGTCTAAACAAAGAAAAAGTAGATATTTTTAATGATTTTTTTGAACTTGGTGGACATTCTTTAATTGCTGTGAGAGTTGTTAACCTTTTGCATAAGGAGATAAGTGAAAAGTTACCATTATCTGCTTTGATGATTTATCCTACAATAGAAAAATTAGCAGCGTTTATTGATAGAGATAAAGCCATAAAGGAAGAAAATTGGAGTTCATTAGTACCGATAAGACCAAAAGGAAATAAAACACCACTTTATGTTGTTCATGGTGCTGGACATAATATTTTGTTTTTTAATTCAACAGCAAAGAGCTTGAATGCTAATCAGCCCGTTTATGGCTTGCAGTCTAAGGGTTTAAAAGATGGAGATGAGCCATTTGATAAAATTGAGGATATGGCGAAGCATTATATTTCAGAAATTTTACGATCAAATCCAAATGGGCCTTATGCCTTATGTGGTTACTCATTTGGTGGTGTTATTGCCTATGAAATGGCCAGACAATTACGAACCCAAGGTAAAATTGTGACGATACTAATGCTTATAGATACTTATGTTTTTCCAAAATATTATTTTTCAAATACTTTTGTTAAAAAAGTGTCCTCAGTTTACTATGTATTGGGTAAAATATGTTTTGCAATCAATAAAATTTTTGTTAGTAAAGCGGTTTTTAATGCTAGACTTAAAAGTGTAAAAAACCTCATGCGTCGCCTAGTTGTAAGAGGTAATCATCAAGTAAATGAGACTAATGAATCATTAAATATATTTAACGCCAGCTTATCTGAGCTTGATAGAACTCAAGATTTCGCTTTAGATACATATACGATTACACCTCAAGATATTGAAATTGATTTGTTTGTCGCTCAAGATAATGTATATTTTAAACACGATAAAAAATACTATGGCTGGAAAAACATAGCTTTAGGTGGTATAAATAAACATGCTATACCAGGTAATCATGGTACCATGTTCTCACCACCTTTTGATAAGGAGTTAGCTAAAATTCTTCAAAATGTTTTAGATAAAAAAAATGGGTAGTATTCTATGCAGTGATTAATATCTGTGCACCTTTCAGATTTTGCAATTAGCTATAATAACCTTGGTCAATTTAAGTTGTATTGTATTAAAGGCATTGACTACTCGAATCTCACATAGCACCTCCTAGAATTGCTAACTCACAAGAACTAGAACGTATACATAAATTTCATCATATAAAAGATCAAAATCGGTTTATCATTTGTCGTATTATTCTAAAATATTTAATAAGTGCTGCGCTAAATCTTAACATAAAAGAATTTTGTATTGAAAAAGACAGTCATAAAAAACCATATATTAAATCTAAACCCCTTTATTATTGTAACGTTAAAAGCTCTAATGCGTATTGCATAATTGCTATTTCAGAACGCAAAATTGGCATAGACCTAATGTTATTAGAGTAAAGCTTCGACTTTAAGGTGATGTTCCCAACCGTTTTTAATGAACGAGAAATGTCATCTTTACAAAGGTCAAAAAATGAGACAAAAACTTTAATTTCTACTCTAATTTGTAACATTTTTAATTGATTTGCGTCTTATAGATATAAAATTATCAGTCATGGAATCAAATTATCACACACTTAAACGTACAGACAATCAATTATTGGTAATGACGCATTTGTCACAATTATTAACTTATGTTACCGGTTTTGGTGGTCTCATTGTACCATTAATAATCTGGGCAACTCAAAAAGATCGCGTAGATGATATGGATGCACATGGTAAATCTATATTGAATTTTCAACTTAGTATTCTCATATATTCTATATTAAGTATTCCACTAATCCTTGTATTTGGTTTAGGAATCTTAACCTTAATATTAATCGCAATATTGGCATTTGTAATGCCAATTATAAATGCCATAAAAGCTAGTAATGGAGAATTACCTAGCTATCCGTTAGCTCTTAATTTTGTTAGTTAATAATAGAGAAAATGGAACGAAAAAGACGCATCGAAAGATGGGTCTTTTTTTTTGCTCTAATGAGAGAAATTGTATTGCTTTGTAGGTTCTTTTGTATTTAAAAGATTTTAATGTTTTATATTAACAGTATGAAAACATATATAAAAATTTTAGGCTTGACTTTGATAATGAGTTTTGCATTGAGCTCTTGTATATCTTCTAAGGGTATAGGTTATAAAAAGAAAAAAGAAAAAGAATATGCAGTGAAGGTTAAAAATAAAGTTGACCATAGCGCATGGGATAAATTATTAAAGAAACACGTTAAAATTAGTGGTTTAGTAGATTATAATGGCTTTAAAGCAAACCAAGATAAACTTAATAATTATGTGATATTTTTAAGCGAAAATAAACCAAAAGACAATTGGGTTTTCGAAGAGCAATTGGCTTATTTTATTAATGTTTACAATGCAAACACCATTAAGTTTATAGTTGATAATTATCCTATTAAAAGTATAAAAGATATTGATGCGACGATTTCACCTTTTTTAAAGAAAATAATAAAAATTGGAGATAAAGAATTGTCACTCGCAGATTTAGAGAAAGGTATTTTACAAAAAATGAATGAACCTAGAATACATTTTGCCATTAACTGTGCATCGTTTTCCTGTCCTAAATTACTTCAAGATGCCTACACAGCAGAAAATGTAGATGAATTGATGACCAAAGCTGCAAAGGAATTTATAAATTCAGAAAAGAATGACATTTTAGAAAACAGTGCTAAGATTTCAGAAATTTTTAAATGGTATAAAAAGGATTTTTTAAAACAATCTGAATCAATAATAGACTATATAAATCAATATTCAGATACAAAGATAAATGCTGGTGTAGAGCTTGGTTATAAAAACTATGATTGGAGTTTGAATGATGTAGAGTAAGCCATGTGATTGTTTGAACTTAAAATATTGCGCTTTCCCGAATTTAGATTTTTATCCTTTGAAAATACTCCTAAAGTCCCCTCGAGGGGAAAATTGATAGATATATATGCGGATATTGTCCCCTTGAGGGGACTTTATGGGTGTAAAAGTCAAAATAAGATTAATAGCAAGCTACTTCAAATATATGCACTCAAAATAATGCGGAAAATGTTTAACAATTTAATCTTCTAATATTAATTGTCCTAAATAAAGTTCTTCTACGTTGAGAATTGGAGGTGTATTAACAACTATCATATCACCTGTACTTAACAAACTTCCTGTAAGACTAAGTTGAGGATTAATGATAATATCATTTGTACCTCTATGATAAACATCTGCATTTTGTACTATAAGATTACGACCTTCAAAACGTGCATCACCGAACAAAAAGTTTAAATCTAGATTAGTTACGTTTCCCGTTAAGAAAAAATTACTCAGACCGTTTTGAGTAATGCTTAGGTTTTCTACATCTAAATTGAGCTCAAAATCTCCGTCTATATGAAAAGCATCTTCTTCCTCCAAATCTTCAGATAATAAAGTGAGATTTGGAAAGGTAAGTGTGTTGCTACCCACTACTGATAAGCCTGAGCTATTTCTTATTTCAATTAGGTTGGGAGCAGATACAAATACTTTTGTGATACCATAATCTCTTGTTATGTTACAGCTATTACCATTCTCAATGATTAAACGACCATCAATGACCTTTACATCAATATCGTTAACTAAATTTTCACCAGTTTCAAGCATCACAGAATAGGGACCTTCTGAAATTATAAGTTGACTGCGTTCAAAAACTGTAATCTTATCAAAATCGTTGAGCATATATTCTATCTGAATAATAGTACCTGCATTTTGAAAACAATCATTGGCATCTTCAGAATCACATGAAAACACAAAACTTAAAATAATCAATAATACTATCTTTTTCATATGCGTATTCCAATTCCTAATTCTACTGCTTCTGCCTTTGCTCCATGCGCTCGTAAGTTTATAACTCCAAAAAACTTATCTGAGAAGAAGCGTTTTAATCCTAATCTGTTGTAAATTCTACCTTCAAACTCAACAGGGTAATATAAATAGTAACCTAAATGTGTAATGAACGCAATTTTATTAAATCGTAATTCATGTCCTAAAAATATACCAACACGTTTATAATCTTCGTCTCCGCTAACACCGAGTTCTGGGAAAGCGATGGACTGATGTTTTATTAATTCTTTTAAAAATGGGGATACGAGTAGTTCTGTCCCTGCTAAAAATGTGCTTTTATGATTGATACGTTTATCTACAAAAGCTGTAAAAATATAAAACGGGAACTGACCACTGCCATTAATATCACTTTCGTTAAGTCCACTTCTAAATGCAAAATTGTATTTAAAAGGTTCGGTATATTTGGTACGTTCTCCTTCAGGTATATACTCTGGGAATTCTTCAGCGTCAAATAAATAATTCAGTCCTGCTGAAAATGCAAATGTATTTGTACTGTTATTTGGAGCCTTTACGTTAGCATTGGAGTAGTGGATGACGGTAAAACCAGCATTAAGACCTAAGCCTTTGTATAGATTTTCTTTTATATAATTGAACTTTAGATACGTAGAACTTAATAAATGAGAACCATACGCATTATTTATAAAGTTATCTTTTTTATCGTAAGGTTTGTTAGTATAAGCGATGCCTTGGCCAATTCTAAAAACTAAATTCCGCTTAAGAAAATAAAAGTTAAAGTGACTATAGAGTCCAACAATATTACCCAAATTCGGATTATGCATGTCTTGGTAAGTCAACGAAAATCCCCAATCAGGATAATTATAACGTCGTTCCCATTCATTAAAACCGTAGGTTTTTCTATTAAAGCTCAAAACAAAACCAGTTGGATGGTCTGTAATTAGGTGAGAAATATCTGGATTGTGCTCAAGTATAGTGCCATAAAACGGACTAAAGTCTAAAGAAAACGGCTTTAACTCTTCATCTTGCGAAAAAGAGGTAAGGCTTACTAAACAAAACATAACCAAAAGATGGTTTCGCATAAAAATTTAGTTCAAAAAGGGAAGTCATTGCAGCTGATTAGACCTATGATAAATTAAAGCTTAAAAGTAAATAATAAAAGTTCAGAACCTAGACTATTTAAATAAAAAAAGACTTACCGTTATAGTAAGTCTTTTCAATTGTTGAAACAGCAAAACAATTGCTTAATTGTTAAGCATCACAGGCATCACAAGCATTGTTACATACTCACCTTCATCTAAACCATCAATTGGTGTTAAGATACCTGCTCTATTTGGTAAACTCATCTCTAACTGTACGTTATCTGAGTTTAAATTGTTAATCATTTCCGTTAAGAAACGTGAGTTAAAGCCAATTTGCATATCGTCGCCTTGATAATCACAAGTTAAACGCTCTTCAGCTTTGTTACTATAATCTATATCTTCTGCTGAAATATTTAATTCAGCTCCAGCAATCTTTAAACGAATTTGGTGTGTTGTTTTGTTTGAGAAAATACTAACACGACGCACAGAATTTAAAAACTGTGTTCTGTCAATTACTAATTTATTCGGATTTTCCTTTGGGATTACAGCTTCATAATTAGGATATTTCCCATCAATTAAACGACAAATCAATACAGAGTTTTCAAACGTAAATTTGGCATTTGATTCATTGTATTCCACTAAAACATCATCATCACTTCCAGCTAAAATACCTTTTAAAAGATTTAAAGGTTTCTTAGGCATAATGAATTCTGCAGTTTCTGTAGCCGTAACATCGTTTCTTGTATATTTCACTAATTTGTGAGCATCTGTGGCTACAAATGTTAGATTATCTTGCGAAAATTGAAAAAACACACCACTCATTACAGGTCTTAAATCATCGTTACCAGCCGCAAAAATTGTTTTGCTAATTGCAGTCGCTAAGACATCTCCCATAATGGTTGTAGTACTAGCATCTTCAATTGATATAGCATTCGGAAATTCTGCACCATCAGCATAAGCTAAAGCATATTTACCATGATTAGAGCTAATTTCAACTGTGTTGTTTTCTTCAACAACAAAAGTTAAAGGCTGTTCCGGAAATGTCTTTAACGTATCTAATAATAAACGTGCTGGTAAAGCGATACTCCCTTCAGAATCACTTTCTACATCCATCGTAGAGGACATTGTAGTTTCCAAATCGCTTGCTGAAATCGTTAGTTTTGATTTGGTCAGCTCGAATAAGAAATTATCTAAAATAGGTAGTGTATTGCTATTATTAATAACACCTCCCAAAACTTGAAGTTGCTTTAATAAGTATGTGCTTGAAACAATAAATTTCATCTGTAGTTGTAAAATTTTAGTCTTTATATATGGTCTTACAAATATATCTTAATAGAAGGGTTTTGTAAAACAAACTTATTAACAAAAATTTACTACTAAAGTGGAAATCTCAGTTTTGAAAAAGAGATGTTTTTAAGTGTATTTACGCCTCCTAAAGTAGTTAAAAGTCAACCCAAATAGTCCTAGTATTAGAAGTGGTAAAGCAATATTAATGAGTTGCCATTTTCCTTTAGCTTCCTTAATTTTTTCAGCATCTAAGTAAGCTAAGGTAATTTCTTTGGCTCTAATGTTTATAAGTCCTGTGTCGTCTAAAAGATAATTGATGGTATTCAATAACAATTCTTTATTACCGAAAGATTTCCCTGTTAATTCGTCGAAGCCTAATGGCATAGGTCTATTTCTCCTTACCTCGTTTTTAATGATATCACCATCGGATATTACGACCATTTTTGTCGGCTTGCTTTTCGATATAAAACGCTTCACTTTAAAAGGCAAAACACGTTGGTCGTAAACCGATTTAAATTCACCTTCTAGCAACACAGCTAGATTCTGAGGCCCTAAATTATATGTTTTTTCATCAGGAGTTTCAGTCACATCTGCTAAGGAAATAGTTTTTGGAGCACCTTCAAGTTTAGATTGTGGCGAACTTTGCAAGAGTATCGTTTTTTTTACGTTGTTTTTCAAAGTATCTATTGGACTCGCAAAATCGAACTTTGTTAGATTAAGATTTTTAGTAATTGGATGCTTAGGGTTAGAAGCGGCTAAAGGTGAATATTGCCATTGTAACGGTTGCATTTGTGCATTGCTGCCTTCGCCAATCGCTAGCATTATAGGTGCAGAGTATAAATCTCTTACTAAACTCGGATTAATGCGCACACCATATTTAAAGAAAAAATCATTGAGATTTAAATCGCGCATTATGGACACACCAATACCTGCATCATTATAGAGGCTGTCTTTATCCATAATTACGGATTCAGTTAACCATAGGCTTTTCCCACCATTCATAGTGTATTGGTCTAATACTAATTTTTCATTTTCAGAAAATGCTTCACTTGGCTTTGCTGCAATAATTAAATCGTAAAAATTTAGCTTGTCTAATGTACTTTGCGGATTTGTAGAAACGCTATCTAACGTAAATTGTGCAATCTTATAATAGGGTTGCATAGTTTTCAAAAAATCAGCAATGGAGATGTCGTCTAACTCACCATTCCCTTTTAAAATGGCAATTTGTTTTGCTTTCGGGTTCACAAGTTTGCTAAAACCGTCAGCAAAAGCATACTCTAAGGATTGTACTGAATTAGTAACCTGCGCTTGCAAACCTTGTGTAATACTTCTTTTTAATAGCGGAATTTTAACCGTTTCATCTTTATAACTCGCAAATGCCCAAGGAAAAATAATCTCTTGTGTCACTTTGCCTGTGCTATTATCTGTGTTTATGTAAGGTTCTAGTCCTGTTTTGGTTAACTCGTCTATATTGCGTTCTCTAGTAGATTCTTCTTTAATAGGATTTATATAATTGACAAAAATTTGGTCAGTTTCTAGTTGAAATTCTTCAATAATTTGTTTGACTTCAGTTTGAAGTAACCGAAACTCAGAAGGAAAATCACCTTCTAAAAATACATCAACAATTAAAGGAGAGTCTAAATCATTAACTAACAATTTTGAAGCGTCTGAAAGCGTATAGCGATTATCTTCTGTTAAGTCAAAACGACCGTAAAACTTGCTAGCAATCACATTCACAATAATGAGCGCAATAAGGATAACGAGTATTTGTAATAAAGATTTATTCTTTTTCATCCTCGTAATTTAATTCTTCTTGATAATGCCTTAAAGCAATAACATTGTTTTTTGCGAATGTAATTTCTACACATTCTTTTTTGTTGTTGAAAGCTCCAGGTTCAATACCTAATCCGTAGTTCCATTTATTTTCTTGGTGAGCTTTAGTAGCAGCGTTCCAACTGAGCCATTCGTATTTACCTAACATGCTTTCAATGGTCGATTTAGATATGCCAATTAAGGTGTCGGATTGTATGGTGCTATCAATCATTTCGTAGCGTAATGCAGGTTCTTCTGTCCAGGCGACGCTATCAAAATACTTCTGATGATGGTAACTGCTCAAAATATTCACAAAAGGGTAAAACATATAAAAATACACAAAAGGCGTGAGCACCAAGCTGATTAATGCAGATAACCATTTCCGTTTGTCAACTGTATTTAAAAACAAAAAGAGCAGAATAAAAACTACACTCATAAAAATGACTAAGAATGGAGTTATAATCATTGTTTTTGAATTCTAAGTTTCGTAAATATTAAAAAGACTAAGGAAAGACTTATAAAATAAACCAAATCTCTCGTATCAATTACACCACGACTCATACTATTATAATGCGATGCCATTCCTAGATTTTCCATATAAACCAAATCACCAAAGAGTGCGTAGTTTGATATGCCTTCAAATCCAAAATAGAAGAAGAAGCATATAAAAACGGCAATGATAAATACCACAATCTGATTATCGGAAAGGGTAGAGGCAAACACTCCAATAGACGTGTAAGCAGCAATTAGAAACAATAAGCCAAAATAAGAACCTATTGTGCTACCGATGTCTAGGTTCCCTTCTGGATTCCCTAATTGTGAAATGGTATAAACATAAATTAAAGTCGGAATTAATGCCAAAAGAATAAGCACAAAAGCACCTAAATACTTCCCCAATACAATCTGAAAATGTGAAATAGGCTTCGTTAATAATAACTCTAAAGTACCTTGTTTTTTTTCGTCGCTAAAACTACGCATGGTTACTGCTGGCACAAGAAAAATTAATATCCAAGGTGCTAATAAAAAGAATGAAGATAAAGTCGCTAAACCATTATTTAAAATATTGAATTCACCTTTAAATACCCAAAGAAACAGACCGTTTAATAGCAGAAACACACCAATTACCAAATAACCGATTGGTGAGGCGAAGAAGGTGTTTATTTCTTTTTTTAAAATTGCAATCATTTTATGTGTTAAACTATTTTACCACGAATAATATTTAGCTTACTGCTTACTGCTTACTGCTTACTGCTTACTGCTTACTGCTTACTGCTTACTGCTTACTGCTTACTGCCTACTGCCTACTGCTTACTGCTTACTCGAGCGAAGCGAGCTTATCCACACTCCAAGCTTCAGGTTTCGCATTAAATAGAGGTTTCGTTTTTGCCCAAATCCCTTTAAACAAATCCGAATGTCTATATTTAATTAAATCATCTTCAGACTCCCAATAACTATACGTAAAAAAGATATTGGTATTGTTCTGTTCGCGATATAATTCTAAAAAATTACAGCCTTCAAACTTCCGAATCTTTGCTTTATTGGCTTCAAAATTAGCTAAGAATTCTTTTATCTTAGACGGTTCAAAACTCATTTTTACAATTCTTACTAACAAAGTTTAGGGTTTTAAGAAGTTGACCGACACCGTATCCATTGTCTTCAATCCCATTAAGGTTGATGCACTACCAACAGTACTACAATTACTTTTATAAACTGCAATTTCTAGATAACCAGACGAATTAAACATCACCAAGCCTTTACCTTCGTCATTACGCTTACCTTCTTCAATTTCAAAATTAACAATACCACTGTATTTGGTATGAATTTTTGTAAATTTATGACTACGAGCAGATATTTCATAAGCTCTCATTTTCTGAACGGTTTCAAAAAATTTGCGTTTTATGTTGGTGACTACATTACCGTAATTATCTATATAAAGTACACTACCAATAATTTGATTTTTTTCGTCATTAACAAAAGGAATTAAATTTTTAATCGGCTTAATAGTGTTAATAACTTTTCCGATGACCTCCAATGTTCCTCCTCGAGCAATATGGCAAGCTACTTTTACAAAAACATCTAAAACTGGGAAATTGGTTTCTACTTTATCATGGATGTTAATTTCAACAATCTTTTCTGGAGCAATTTCTGCGCAAATCATACTCATAATTCCATTGTTAGCGCATATAAAGTAATGGTCGTCTAACTTAATTGCAATATGCTTATTTTCAGGACTTAACTCAGAGTCTATTCCTATAATATGAATCGTTCCTTTTGGGAAACTACTGTAAGCATTTAAAATAATATAAGCCGCCTCAGAAATATTAAAAGGAGATACAGAATGAGACACATCAACAATTCTAATGGAGTCAAGTTCACTATAAATTGCACCTTTTATGGCACCAGCAAAGTGATCTTTTTCTCCAAAATCAGTCGTTAAAGTGATTATCGCCATGGATTGATTGTTGATATTTTTTTGAAAATTTTGATTGTAAAATTGCTAGCTTTGTATGTACACAAAACTAATAAAAGAAAACAGATTAACACATTAAATTAGTAGCCATTTGAATGAACTTATCCTAGAACTCGAAGAAATTACACCAAAAGAATTCTTCGGCCCACAAAATGCAAATATTGAACTTCTTAAAAAATACTTCCCTAAGCTTAAAATAGTTGCCAGAGGCAATAAAATAAAAGCTTATGGCGATGAAGATCTGCTCGAAGAGTTTGACACCAGAATGAATATGCTAATGAAGCATTTCGCTAAATATAATAAACTCGATGAAAATGTGATTGAACGTGTACTCACAAGTCAAAGTAGTGACGATTACGCAACATCTGCTAAGAGTGGAGAAGTTATAGTACATGGTGTTGGTGGCAAACTCATTAAGGCACAGTCTGCAAATCAACGTAAACTTGTAGAGAGTATGCGTAAAAATGATATGGTTTTTGCAATTGGTCCTGCTGGTACTGGTAAGACTTATGTTGGTGTTGCACTAGCTGTACAGGCTTTAAAGCGTAAAGCTGTAAAACGAATCATTTTAACACGGCCTGCGGTAGAAGCTGGTGAGAACTTAGGATTTCTGCCTGGTGATTTAAAAGAAAAATTAGACCCTTACATGCAACCATTATATGATGCGTTGCGTGATATGATTCCGGCAGAAAAATTAGAAAGTTATATAGAAAAAGGAGTTATTCAAATTGCTCCATTGGCATTTATGCGTGGTCGTACGTTAGATAATGCGTTTGTAATTTTAGACGAAGGCCAAAATACAACACATGCTCAAATGAAGATGTTTTTAACACGAATGGGTAAAAACGCTAAGTTTATGTTAACTGGTGATCCTGGTCAGGTTGATTTACCACGTCGTTCTATTTCTGGATTGAAAGAAGCGCTTTTAGTGCTTAAGAACATCGATGGTATTGGTATGATTTATCTCGATGATAAAGATGTGGTGCGTCATAAATTAGTTAAGAAAGTGATTGCAGCTTATAAGAGTATTGAGAATCGGGATTAGTATTCAGTCACAGTCGCAGTTTCCAATAAGGCTTAAAATGAGAAGCTATTTCCAGCTTTCCACTATATCTTTTTATTCGCTGACTTCGAGGCACTTCGACTTCGCTCAGTGACCAACGAAGTCATCAAATAAAAAGGATGCCGTTTCAATCTGGGCTAGGGCTTAAATGTAGTATAGAGTGTTTTTAACAATTAAACAATTCCACATATAAACGAATAACCAATAATGAGTAACACAATTACAGACACCAATTTCAATTTCCCTAACCAGAAAAGTGTTTATAAAGGAAAAGTAAGAGAGGTTTATAATATCAACGATGAGCAACTGGTTATGGTTGCGACAGACCGTTTGAGTGCTTTTGATGTGGTGATGCCAAAAGGGATTCCATACAAAGGGCAAATTTTAAATCAAATTGCGACCAAAATGATGAAGGAAACTGAAGATTTAGTCCCAAATTGGTTGGTTGCTACACCAGATCCAAATGTTGCAATTGGTTATTTGTGTGAACCGTTTAAAGTTGAAATGGTAATTCGTGGTTATATGTCTGGCCATGCAGCACGAGAATATAAAGCAGGCAAACGCCTACTTTGTGGAGTTGCAATGCCAGAAGGTATGAAGGAAAATGATAAATTTCCTAATCCCATTATCACTCCAGCTACAAAGGCTGAAATGGGTGACCATGACGAAGATATTTCTCGCGAGGACATTTTAAAAAGAGGAATCGTGTCTGAAGACGATTATGTTTTGCTCGAAGATTACACTAAAAAATTATTTAAAAGAGGAACAGAAATTGCTACAAAACGTGGTTTAATCTTAGTAGATACCAAATACGAATTCGGGAAAACCAAAGATGGTAGAATTGTTTTGATTGATGAAATTCACACTCCAGATTCCTCACGTTACTTTTACAAAGATGGTTACCAAGAACGCCAAAATAGAGGTGAAGCGCAAAAGCAATTGTCTAAAGAGTTTGTGAGACAATGGTTGATTTCTAATGACTTTCAAGGTCTAAAAGGGCAAACTGTACCTTTTATGAGTGATGAGTACATCGAAACCGTAAGTGAACGCTATATTGAATTATACGAGAATATTACCGGAGATAACTTTGTTAAAGGCGATGTGAGTGATATTCAGAATCGGATCGAAGAGAATGTTTTGGATTATTTTGGTAAGGTTTAATCTTTATTCAACTTATTTTAAAATAGGAGATACTGAAACAAGTTCAGAATGGCAAGTACATTAGTATCTTTCCTTCAATGTCTTAGTATGATGCTCAACATGATGCGCAGTCCACATAATAATCTCGCGAACAGGCATTTTTCCCATAAGAGGATGTGGTAAAACAATCGAATCTAAATTTTTATCGCTAATCTTTTTGGTTTTGTATTGTAGCTTTTTGCTTTCGGTTTGTAGTCTGTTTATGAGATAATCTTTATCGGCTAGTGTTGGTACTTTCATGTTTTGAGAACCTTTATACGTTTTCCCGTGAGCGTCTCGTAAACGTTCTTGATAGCGTTTTACAATAGCATTATAATCTCTAATGGGTCTATTTGCTTTACCGAATTTATAACGCAACAAAAATTTGGGCATACTTAGAGCATCATTGAGAGGCTTTATGCTTTGTAGTAAATGTAGTGCTTGTTGTCCTGTCGTCCATTTATTTTCTGGACCAACAGTCCAAGAGTCCTCTGGTTGATTTTCTAACCAACTGATTAATTCAGAATGTTTGGTTTCTAGTAAATCTGCAATTGTTTCTTTGTCCATGTAAAATATCTAAATAAAGAAAGATAACAAATATTATGGAAAAAGTTGAGGAGATTAATTAGTTGTTGTTTTAGCCATAAGGCATAAGTTATTCTTCGGCTTCTTTTTCTTGCACCACAATTTTATCTTTCTTAAAAATAGGAACTAAGTAAGACAAATTAAACCCAAAACCAACACCAAAGCGACCACTATCAAAAGTTCGGTTAAATCCTGGTATGTATAAATTTTCATAATTATCTGGTGAGGTCTCAGTCACTAAACTTTTAAGCTGCACATTAATTCCACCAAAAAAATTATTGAAAAGTTCTGCTTTTATGCCTATTTGTACTTCTAACCATAAAGCGGTGAGCCCTTTAAACTCTGTGCCTTGCTCTACTGAAAATTGTTCATCCCAATATTGGTTATTTACATTATATATGTCGTAACTATTTAATGTTTGACTAAATGTACTAGCTCCAACTCGAAAACCTGAATATATCATGTTCTCCATATCTAGCCAATTCTTATACATATTAAGGTCTATACCCGCTTTAAAATAACTTCCTTTGGTAGTATTGTTGAGTACTTCATTTACTAAAGTGCTTTCTTCATTACCAATTTCTCCAGCTATGTAGATTTTTTTGGTGAGTCGATAATCACCCATAATCTCAAAACCAGTGTAATTATCTTCTAAAAATGTACGTGCTAGTTTACTTATGTCTGCACCTAAACGCAACCCATATTTTTGTTTATAGACTAAAGTATCTTTTACGGTATTCTTTTTTTGTTGTGCATAAGCCATTGTAGAAAACAATAACAAAACAACAAGACTTCTAATGAAAGATGCGCACATGTATGGTGTTTTCATTTTCTACAGTTGGTTCTACTAATTGTATGGAGCTTATCCAATTATCACTATCAACTTCTCTAGTCACACTTAGGTTATTAAAAATACTTTTATAACCACAGGCTCGAGAAACGTATATAAATTCGGTATTGTATCTTATTTCTATAATATCTACGTTAGATACTGTTGTTGCATTAGTATCTAATCGTAAATTAGTACTTTTTTCTAAAACAAATCGCGCAATAGTCTGGTCTGCTTCAGCACCAATTCTTAATGGTAAACTTGCGGCATTTGCGTTTTCATTAAATAAAATGGTAGTGTCAGAATCTTCAATTGGTTCTATAACCATTCCGGTTTCATCAGTTACTAAATCCTCACCGTAGATGGTTAATCTTGTTACACTTTTTAAATCTTCTGTGCTTGCCGCATCGTAAAACTCTATTAAAAGTCGAGGAGTGGTAGCTGTACTTTCTGCACAGATGTCGTCGCGTTCGCAGCTAATTAGTGCCATTGCTGTTAATAGTATAAAGAATTTTAGTTTTCTCATGTATTATTTTTCAAACAAAACAACCGTTTCAATATGCGCTGTATGCGGAAATTGATCTACCAAACTCAGTTTTTCAATCTGATAACCAGCCTCCATTAATTGCTCAGTATCTCTTGCTTGCGTTGCAGGATTACAAGATACATAAACCAAACGTTCTGCATTTAGGTTTATTATTTTTTTAAGAGTTTTGGGAGCAATACCTGCTCTAGCAGGATCTAAAATAATCGTTCTTATTTTATTTGTAAATTCAGGATGTTCGCTTAAAAACTTACCAACATCTGCTGCATAAAATTCTAAGCCTTTTATAGTGTTTTTTTTGGCATTTTCTTTAGCATCCTTAATAGCCGATGCTACAATATCTACACCTACAATTTTTGTATTAGTAGCTTTGTTGGCTATAATTTGTCCGATGGTTCCTGTACCACAAAACAAATCTAAAACAACTGTATTATCAACAGCGTCTTTATTTTCTAAGGCATAATCTACAACTTTAGAATAGAGTTTTTCTGCACATTTAGGATTGGTTTGAAAAAAGCTTTTCATACTAATTTCAAAATTTAAACCTAAAAGCTCTTCTACGATTTTGTCTTTACCGTAAACTAGATTAATACTACCAGTTGTAGCAATGGTTCTATCTCCAACTTCATCATTTACGGTATGTAATAATCCTGCAACTCTGTCACCAAATAGATCTACCAAATAAGTTGCGAATTTGTTTAAATCAAATTGCGGTAAATCGTAAGACGTCGTTACCAAATTAAATAATAATTTATTGGTTTTATAAGATTTACGAACTACAAAATATCTAAAGAAACCTTCTCTTCTTGGAGCGTGCCAAGGTGCTAATCCTGTAGCTTTACAATAGGTTCTAATATGTTTAAGATGATTTTCAAAATCAGCATCAAATAAACCAGAATCGCTATTTAAATTATCTCCACACCACCATGTACCACGTCTTTTAAAACCTAAGGTGAACTCATCGACATCTGTTTTCAATTCGCGATTATAACCAATAGCCGAAAAGCCATATTCCATTTTATTTCTATAATGAAAGGTGTTGGGTGATGTTACAAATTCATCAAATTTACTTTCAATATCTGCAACCTTACCAATACGCTTAAATAACTCTAGCGTACTTTGCTTTTTATATTTGTGTTGTTTTTCAATTGGCAATTGCATGTATGGTGCACCAGGAATATCTTGATAAGGCATTTCAACTTCATCTTCCGAAGGTTTTAAGACATCGTAGAGTTTAGCTTCAGCATATTTTTTACTCGATTTTTTAACTTGTGCCTTCACCAATTGACCAGGTAATGTGTTGGGTACAAAAACCACAAATTCACCATGCTCGTTACGAATACGTCCGATGCCTTTTCCGCCATAAGCATAGTCCTCTATAAAAAGTTCTATAATCTCTCCGCGTTTAACAAATTTGTTCCGTTCTCTTTTTGGCATTTATAAAAATTAGACTACAAAGATATCTTTATTTAGGAAACCTTTGGTGCAATTTTCCATGTAATTAGAGTATAAAAAAACTGCTTAGATGACTCTAAGCAGTTTAAAAAATTCAGGGCTAAAGAACTAATTTAGTTCTTATTAAATTTCTCTAATATTTTACTCATTTGTTTTCCGGCAGCTTCACGCCCACCAAGTCCAAACGAAAGTACAACAGTTAATGCAACTGTACCTAAAGTTATACCGAAAGCAAGGTTTACAATTTCATCTGCAATTCCCATAGAGCGTAAGCCAATAGCTAAGAAAATAGCTATGATGCTCATTTTTACAATAGATACGACGAAAGGATTGTTTTTGCTATTTAAAGCTTTCGTAAATACGTTAGAGATTATAAGACCAATTCCAACAATTACGATTCCAAATAATATTTTACCAGCGTAAGCTAATACAGTATCAATGATTTCTGTAAGTTGCGTGAATTCTAATTTTTCAAAAGCCGTTAGCATTCCAAATACAACGATTAATGCATAAGCAATATTAGAAATTAAACCAGCTACACTTTTAGTTCCTACATATGCGCTCATATTCATTTTAGCTACTAAGCCATCGATATTAAGGCTCTGTAATAAATCTTTAAGTAACTGTGCCACAAAACGACCTACAAATACAAATATTAAAATGATAATTACAGCAACTAAAATTCTTGGAATAGCTTCAAAGAAAGCGCTTAGCATAGATGTTGCTGGTTCTGATATAGCTTTCATATCTAAAATGTGGAAAGCAGATATTAATAATGGAATAAAAATAAATATAAATACTACTTTTTTAAGAATACTAACAAGGTCTATATTGTCTGGTAATCTAAGTTTTGGTGCAAAATTCTGAATAGTGTCACCTGATAAGCCAACCAACTCAGATACTATGCTTGCTAACATGTAACCAATATATGCTACTAAGCCAGCTCCAATAATATTAGGAATGTAATCTGTAAATCCGTTAAGCAAGTTTTGCACAGGATCTAAAACATTTGATAAGCCTAATTTTCCTAAAGCAAGCGTGAAAATAAATATCATCACTAAAAAATAAATAAGTTTACCTACAAATGCAGATATTTTAATTGAGCCGTCTTTTAGTTTGCTGTCTACACCTGTTTTTTTAATGAGTTTTGTTACAATTCGTTTTATAATACCAGCGACAAACCAGCCGATAATTAGTATAAGAATTGCAGCTATAACACCTGAAAGGCTGTCGCCAAATGATGCTGAGAGTTTGTCTAATAATTGATTTAAATAGTCCATGGTTAAAAATTTGTTGAATAGTTATTGTTATATAGTTAAGACACTACTTTTTATAAAAAGACACATAAACCATTAAAATTCTTTAAAAAAGCGCACATTTAGTAGCGTATATTTATAAGAATCTTAAAATAAGTGAACCTTTTTAGTCTTTTTACGTCTTTGTAGTATGAAACATTTTCTATAGAGGTCTAATTACAAATTTTTTTATATTAAAATGTTCCATCTGAACGCACTTTTAAAACACATTACCAGATGAAAGTCTTAAATAACCATAAGAGAAAAATAAATAAGCCTTTAGCGCAAGTGTCTAAAGTTTTTAAAACAATAGCAACATCCAACGATTTAATTTGGCCTTACGAAAACTGGCCAGCCATAAAATTTAAAGATGGCTTACAGGTTGGTAGTAGAGGAGGTCATGGACTTATACGTTATACAATTATAGATTTTAATGCTGGAAAATATATTAAGTTTCAATTTTCAAAACCTGATGGTTTTATTGGTACTCATGAGTTAAAACTTAAAGAGGTTAGTAATGATTTAACCGAAATAAGTCACGAAATAAGAATGAATACAACTATTAAAGGCACTGTTTTATGGTTTTTTGTAATACGTTGGCTTCATAATGCTTTAATTGAAGATGCGTTTGATAACGTTGAGAATTATTTTCAACCCCATAAAATAAAGGTAACTAAATATAATTTTTGGGTGAGGCTTTTAAGAGGTGCTTACAAAAGAAAATCATTTCAAACAAAACATGCTTAACTGAAAATGAATCAAAGCATAGATGAAAAGTTAGTTTTAGCTTACAAAGCTGGGAATAAAAAGGCACTTGCAGCTTTGGTGAAACGTTGGCATAAATCATTTTGTGATAAGGCGTATGGGTTGGTCAAAGATAAGGACGTCGCAAAAGATATTGCTCAAGACTCTTGGTCAACTATTATAAACAAAATAGATACCCTTAAAGAGCCAAAACAATTTAAATTTTGGGCCTTTAGAGTTGTATGTAATAAGTCAACAGATTGGTTGAGAGTACAAAGTAAAAACCAAAAACGTACTGTGAGTTTTGATATTGATATAAAAAGCGATGATAAAATTTATTCTGAAAATGAGCAATTAAAATTAAAATTATCAAAAGCAATAAATGAGTTACCAAATAGCCAAAAAACAGTAATTAAATTGTTTTATATAGAATCTTATAACTTAAAACAAATAGGTAATTTACTAGATATATCAGTAGGTACAGCAAAATCAAGACTGTTTCACGCTAGAGAAAAATTAAAAAAAGAATTAAAAAATAAGGAAGGGTAAATAGTAACAGTTTCCTATTTTAATGGGAACACTAAAATAAATTATATTATGAACACAAATTCAGAAGACATAGATAAATTAATCAAAGACACATTAACCCAAGAAGAAGCTAAATTTTATGAAGGTTTAGATGAACAGAATCTGTCACAAATGATATCAGGACTTTTTACAGGTAAGAACAGTTGGATTGTTATTGTGATGAGTATTGTACAAGTTATATTTTTCGGTTTCTTTATTTATTGTGCCATTCAATTTTTTAATGTAGAAGCAACTAATGATCTTATAAAATGGGGCATTTTAGGTACTGTAAGTTTGGTAGGTTCTTGTATGTTAAAACTATTCTCATGGATGCAAATGGATAAAAAAGCAATTATTAGAGAAGTAAAGCGATTAGAGCTTCAAGTGTCGTCACTTTCAGTAAAAATTTCTGAATAAAGTTTAAAAGTGTTAATTTGCATCTTCTTAGGGATGATTTCTTTCCCACGCTGAATTTTCTCCCGTCCCGATAGCTATCGGGAAATATTGGGATCCAGAAAGGATAAAGGTAGATAAGGAACTCGCTAAGCGAGATTAGGCAATACTTGCTCTCTGCTTGGTATATGTTAAACTTTAAAAACTTTTAAAATGGCAGTTTTAGACCAATTAACATCGCAACAAGCGATAGATTTAGAAAACAAGTATGGAGCTCACAATTACCATCCGTTACCAGTAGTATTGAGTAGAGGCGAAGGTGTACATGTTTGGGATGTAGAAGGAAAAAAATATTACGATTTCCTTTCTGCATACTCAGCAGTAAACCAAGGGCATTGCCATCCAAAAATTGTTGATGCGATGACCAACCAAGCACAAACATTGACCTTAACGTCGAGAGCATTTTATAATGATATGCTTGGTAAGTTTGAAAAATACGCAACAGAAACCTTTAATTACGACAAACTTTTACCAATGAATACTGGTGCAGAAGCCGTAGAAACAGCTCTGAAACTTTGTAGAAAATGGGCTTACGAAGTCAAAGGAATCGCAGAAAATGAAGCTGAAATTATAGTATGCGAAAATAACTTCCACGGAAGAACAACAACAATAATTTCTTTTAGTAATGATCCTGTGGCCAGAAAGAATTTTGGTCCGTACACAAAAGGGTTCATTAAAATAGAATACGATAACCTTATAGCATTAGAAACTGCTCTAAAAAGCAATAAAAATGTAGCAGGTTTTCTTGTAGAACCCATACAAGGTGAAGCAGGAGTTTTTGTACCAAGTGACGATTATCTAGCAAAAGCAAAAGCGCTCTGCGAAAAGCATAATGTTTTATTTATTGCAGATGAAGTGCAAACTGGTATTGCAAGAACAGGCCGTTTATTAGCAACTTGTGGTAACTGTTCTTGCTCAGATAAACATTGTTCTGGTACTCCAGAAGTAAAAGCAGATATTTTAATTTTAGGTAAAGCCTTATCTGGTGGTGCTTATCCTGTATCGGCAGTATTAGCCAATAATGACATTATGAATGTCATTAAGCCTGGAAATCATGGTAGTACTTTTGGTGGAAATCCTGTTGCAGCTGCAATTGGTATTGCTGCTTTAGAAGTAATTAAAGACGAAGAATTAGCAGATAACGCACAAGAATTAGGTGAGTTATTTAGAGCAGAGTTATATAAATTTATAGAAACCAGTTCTATTGTAAATGGTGTTAGAGGTAAGGGTTTGCTAAACGCAATTCTTATAAATGACACAGAAGATAGTGATACGGCTTGGAATATTTGTTTAAAACTAAGAGACAACGGCTTATTGGCTAAGCCAACTCATGGCAATATTATTAGGTTTGCGCCACCTTTAGTTATGACAAAAGAGCAATTGTTAGATTGTGTGTCTATTATTATTAAGACGTTAGAAGAGTTTGAGGGTTAAATTAAACCATAAGCTATAAATAAAAGAGCGATTTTCATTTAAGAAAATCGCTCTTTTTAATAAAATTATCAAAATAAATTATTGATTTTGCATTTCTCTTGCGCGTTCCATCATTAATTCTGGATCACTTAATGCATCCCATCCTATCATAGAAATGACATAGAGCATGTAAGCAGCAAATAACACACCAAGTACAATTCCTATGATTCCCATTATTTTTCCAGCCTTGACATTGCCATAGCCTAAATAATTTTCTGGGTCTTGTTTGTAAAGTTTTTCAGATTTAAGTGAAATAATTAGAGCAACAATTCCAAAGATTATTCCTGGTAATCCATAACAGCAACAACCTACTATTGATAGTATTCCCATAACTAGGGCTAGTGTTGCATTTGGTAACATTTGTTTTTCCATGTGTGTTGGTTTTATTTGGTTAGAATGTTTTAATTAAGAAACTTATTACAATAATACTAATATTTATAATAAATAGGCCTAAAATAATTTTATGACCATTTTTAAATTGAAATTTAACATGCAGAATCAAAAAAAGAAACATAATGATGAGTGTGTATATTGCAGGATACATAAAAAATGCATCCACAAATTCACCTTTTAGTATAAGTGCTACAGAACGCTGCATACCACAACCCATACAATCGACATTGAATGTTTTTTTCCACATACATGGCAACATATAATCTTCTATTCCTTTTTGCACTAAAATCATAGTGCTAAATTAAGAATTTGCTAAATACTTTTATTATTCTGCTAGATAATTGTTCTAAATACTATTTTTGTAAAATCATTTATTTTTGCTCATGGATATCTCTAGGTTTATAAACGTAATTTGCATTGTTGCAGGTGGTGCTGTTGCCATATATGCACAAGCCGAAGCTAAACAAAATGTTTATTTATTAATTGGAGGTATTGTAGTATTGATGTTTGGAATTTATAGAACATCACGAAATAATCCTAGTAAATACGATAGCCAAGACGAAGAGACTTTTGTAAAAACTGAAGAAGATCCAAAAGATGAAAATTAAAGTTGGAGATACGGTTGAAACGATTGATGACGCTATAACAGGTAAGGTCATAAAGGTTTCTGACACTACCATTACAATTGAAGATAGCGATGGTTTTGAGTTTCAATTTGAAAATAATGAACTTATGCTATCGGAGCATGAGCAAACAATTGAAAGTTCAATATATAATACAGATATAGAAGCTGTAAAGCGCGAAAAAGAATCTAAAAAGCAAAGAGCCTTACCAAAGGTTAAGCCAAAAGAGCGAAATGCGCCAAAATTTGAAGTAGATCTTCATATTCACAATCTAACAGAATCAACAAAAGGCATGACAAGTTTTGATATGCTAAATCTTCAAATAGATACTGCGAGAGGACAATTAGAATTTGCAATTAGGAAGCGTATTCCTAAAATAGTGTTTATACATGGAAAAGGAGAAGGCGTGCTAAAGCAAGAGCTAGAGACCTTGTTTGGTCGTTATAATAATGTGAGATTCTACGATGCCGATTATAAAACCTATGGACTAGGAGCAACAGAAGTTAGGATATTACAGAATGTTGAGTATTAGTTATTCATCAATTGTAAAAGAGGATTCGTAAGTTCCAAAATCTATTACTGTACCACTAATTGGTCCTAAACTTACATTAAATATTGTAAAAGTCGTTCTCACAGATCTTGTGTATAAATTGTCATCAGTTAATCCTGGGAAAGGAAAAGCTTCAGTAGCCGTGTTATCCAAATACCGAGGAGGTACAGTTGTGCCATCAGTGCTTTCTTGAAAGTCATTTGTTAAGACCTTATCTTCATCTTCATCTTCTTCTCTGGTCAAAACACCATCACCATCATCATCAGTATCTAAATAATCCGGTATGCCATCACTATCCGTATCCATTGGACTTGTTATTGGGTTTCCATCAGTACCACCATCAATCTCAATGCTTGTTGACACATTATCATTATCATCATCTTCATCTAAATAATCAGCAATTCCGTCTGCGTCTGAATCTTGAGGATTCTCTAAACCACCAAGACCATATTCATCTGCACTGGGAATGCCGTCATTGTCATCGTCTTCAATGAAGACTTCAACTTCAACCATAGTAGCGCTATCTGCTTCATAGTCCTCTAATACGACTAAATCTGGGTCAGACAATACATCACATAGCACATCACCTTCTAGTACTTTATTATATATGCGATAGTTAAACTGAACACCACTACCTATGTTAAATTGTTCTGGCGTATCTGGTAGTGTTGCCGTTGTAAAGAGAAATTCGTAAGTCGCCTTTGGTAATAATAAAGTTAATGACTCGTTAGGATCTTCTCTGGTATCGTAAAGAAGATATACGTCTTCAAAATCATCACAACGCTCTAACTCTTTATCAAATTCTAGCGTGACGTTAATGATATCACCATCATCACAAGCAAATAAAAAGGCGAAACAAAAGAGTATAAAAAAACGACGTATCATGTATTCAATTTTAGACAAAAATAAAGGATTTGTAAAATTATAACGCTCCATTAACTAAATAATTTTATTTACAATATTTTTGTAGTATGAATGAGGTATATTTAGATAACGCAGCTACAACCGCTTTACGACCAGAAGTTATAGCGCGTATGACAAAAATTTTGCAAGATAACTACGGAAATGCCTCTTCTACGCATAGTTTTGGTCGCTCTTCTAAAGCACTTTTAGAGCAATGTCGTAAAAACATTGCAGCTTATTTTAATGTATCTGCGTCAGAAATAGTTTTTACTTCTGGTGGTACAGAAGCAGATAACCTTGCATTGCGAAGTGCTGTGAGGGATTTGGGTATTACTGAGATTATCACTTCGAGAATTGAGCATCACGCTGTTTTGCATACTGCAGAGCAATTACAGGAAGAATATAATATTGAATTGAATTATGTTGAATTAGATGAATGCGGTTCAGTTGATTATAAACATTTAGAGCATCTTTTACAATCCTCTAATAAAGCAGTAGTGAGCTTGATGCATATTAACAACGAAATAGGTAACATTTTAGATATTGCGCATGTTGCAAAACTATCCAAGACACACAATGCTTTATTTCATACAGATAGTGTGCAATCCGTTGGACATTATAAAATTGATTTAAAAGAAATACCTATAGACTTTTTAGCAGCAAGTGCTCACAAATTTCATGGACCAAAAGGTGTTGGGTTTTGTTTTGTTAGAAAAGAATCTGGTTTAAAACCATTGATTTTTGGCGGTGAGCAGGAGAGAGGTTATAGAGCAGGTACAGAATCTATCCACAATATTGTAGGTATGGACGAAGCATTAAAAATGTCATTTGCTAATCTTGATACTGAAAAACAATATGTCACCGACTTAAAAATTTATTTCATTGAACAATTAAAAATACATATCCCAAAAGTGAGTTTCAATGGTGGTTGTGAAGATGTTGTAAAAAGTACTTATACTTTGGTGAATATTTGTTTACCAGTAGCATCAGAAAAAGCACCAATGTTACAATTTCAGATAGATTTAAAGGGCATTGCTTGTTCTAAAGGAAGTGCGTGCCAAAGTGGAAGTAGTCAACAATCTCATGTACTAACCGCTATACTTGATGATGCCAGTTTAAAACGACCATCAGTGCGCTTTTCTTTCAGTATTTTTAACACTAAAGACGAGATAGATTATGTTATTGGTGTACTAAAAGAATTTGTTAATTCTTAACAATAATTTTCTGAGATTTCACGGTATTTGAATTCGACTTTACGTTAACAACATAAACGCCATCACTTAAATCTGTTGTAGAAATTTCGTAGCGATTTAGTACAGCATCGTAGTGTAAATTTAACATGCGCTTACCAGCAACATCAAAAACGTCAATAGATTTAATATTTAAACTGTTAGGATTTAAAACAGACAATTGGTGAATACTATTATTTTGAGTAATGGTTAGTTTAGAAACTTCAAAATCATCGATATTTAATGCTTCACCTGGTGTAAAGACAACTTCAAAACGATTTGTATAATTCCCAGGTTCTATATTTAGTTCGTAATCTAAATTTCGGAGGTTAGCATAGGTGTCATTTTCAGTATCGTGAATATATATGCCTTGAGATTCGTCAAAATTCTGAATATCAAAAATTCTATAACGTAAGGGTTGTTGTTGCTCAATATCTATTACTAGCGGAATTACTAATGTGTCTTCAAAAGGATAAGCTTGAGCAGAATACGCTTTATTATCTAAACTAAAATAGACATCGGATGCAAAATTATCTGATCGACTAAGTTCTAATCCATAATCAAAACCTGCAGTTGCTGTATCATGAAAATTTAAAATTACCTGTCTGGTGTATTGAGAGTTGTCAACTGTAAAATCGATATTAAGCCTAAAACGTTTGTAATCGTCTGGAACACTATTTAATCCATTTTCTTGATAGTCAACACTAGGATTATTTCTAAAGAAAAAACTATTGGTACCTTCTTTTTCATAAACACGATGCTCATTTTTTGCTCTTACTGTACCAGATGTACCTGTTCTGCCTTCAACCATAAACCCTTGTCCTATAGGTATATAGCGTCTAGCAGTATTCATACCTGTACCACCTGGACCAGGAGGCAAGGAGTAAACATTGTCTTGTTCGTCATAAGTGAAAAATACTGCAGGTGCTGTTGTAATTAATGTGCCAGCTGCATTGATAGTGTATTCAGAATAACCACCAACATAATCTCGTAAAACATGGGATTGTGTAAATGCATCATCTGCTCTTTGTTCCCAATAAAAAAGTGTACCAGTTATTGCATTTTGGTTTTGAGTGTCGTGAATATATAATACAGAATCCATAGCGCTTGGGTAAGGATTACCAACAAGTGTAAAATCTCCAGCACCTACTGAATTCCCAATTGTGCCATTATTTGGCTTACCTCTAAAATCGTAATCGGTGTTTCCTGTAATTGCGCTTCCAGAACCTTTCATGGTAAAACCCAATCCAGCATCGATATTCCCAACATCTCCAGCAAATATCCAATCTGCATAGTCAGTAGAAGACACATAAGTCCATAACCAACGAGTAGAAATCTGTAAAGGACTAGCAATTCCGTCATATCCACCAATAAACGTGGCGTTATTACTATCTATAGTACTTGCAGTTCCTAATAAAGGGTCATCTATTTGATTAGTTCTAAAATCATTATTGCCAAAGTTGTTTGTTAAGATTCCTCCAACTGGCGAACACCAATAATTATAAGCCCACTGATTTACAGTACCGTTTTGGTAAACACTTAATTCACCAACACCAGAGTTACCAGTTGTGCCAGTACCTTGAAGCAATTGTGCTTCATCTCTTAAAAATATTTTCGCTGTTGATTCTTCAATGTTAACATCATCAGTAACAAAAAGTACTTGATCTTGAACATAAACATAGGCATTATTTCTTACGCTAAGTTGGGCAAAAGCCATAGAACAACAGAGCATAAGACATGCAAAGAGTGAAATTTTCATTCTATAAAAATTTATGACTAAAGAAAAGTAGGGTAATCTAAAGTGAATTAGACAGTTACAAAAATAAAGAATTATAAATTAATATAAGGTGCGATAATCGTCAATTTTGGTCGTTTCGCTAAAAATTTCAGGTATTTGACCAAAAAGTCAATCAGTTCGATGTAATTCTTTCAAAAAATTTACAATTTGAAGCGAATGATATTTACCAAAAAAGGAGATATAATTTTTTGAAATATTATCAATTATCACGAAACTCGAACATGGATAATGAAGTTTGAAAAATAATTTTTCAACTGTAGCATTGTTGTCTAAGACCCAATCTATCCTTTTTTCTTTTGTAAAATCTAATCGATCATCTTTTTTATGAACCCAACATGATTTAATTCCAACGTCTTTATTTATTCTCTTCAAATCACCTTTAGTTGTAATCAGATGTTTATCTCCGTATACATGGACACGACCGTTATTACATCTATCTGCTCCAGGATAATATTGAATAATTGTAAATTTTTCTTTAGGTGCATTAGTAGTGTCAGTTAAACTTTTTTGTAAACTATCAAACTGCGGAGATCTTAATTTCCCATAATTTTTTCTTCGGACTAGTAAACTAACGTTGCATGTATCATTTTTAAAATCTAATTTTAGATAGTTACCTTGTTTAGCTTTTTTTTTATAAATAGATTCAGAAATTAGTAATTCATTCTCATCATAATAATATCTTGGCTTGTCGTCTTGTGCGAAAGCGCTTAGGGTTATGAAAAGAGAGAAAAGAATTAAAAACTGCTTCATAATTTAAAATCTAGCCGATAATCGTATATTAAAAACACGAGGCGTTAAAAAGTTTGGAATGGCAAATTGGCGTTTGGTATAAACATCTCTTACCCAAGTATTGGTAATTGAGTTTTGATTGTTAAACATATTATAGATTTCAAAACCAATAGATAATTCTCTAAATGCTTTTTTCCATTTGGCTTTGTAAGTTTCCTTCGGGTTTACGAGCTCTAAGGAAATGCCTAAATCGGCGCGTCTGTAATCTCGTAATCGTATTTGAAAATCATAAGGATCTGCATAACTTGGCGAACCACCTGGTACTCCTGTATTATAAACTAAGTTTAAATACATTTTTAAGTTGGGCATATTTGGAACATAATCTTGAAACAAGGCTCCAAACTTTAAACGTTGATCCGTAGGTCTAGAAATAAATCCACGATTGTCTATATTTTCCTCAGTTTTAAGATATCCAAAACTAAACCAGGATTCTGTTCCTGGCACAAATTCACCATTGAGTCGCATATCTAATCCATAAGCATAAGCTTTTGCATTATTATTTGCTCTGTAACGAATTCTAACATTTTCTAGCGTGTATGGGTTAACATCAGACAACCCTTTATAATAAGCTTCAGTTACCAGTTTAAAAGGTCTGTCCCAGAGTTTAAAACTATACTCATTACCCAATACAACATGAAATGATTTTTGTGCTTTTACATTGGGTTGTACAGTCCCAGAAGAATCTCTTAATTCTCTGTAGAAAGGTGGTTGATAGTACAAACCTCCTGCAACTCTAAAAAGCATATCCTTGTTCCAATCTGGCTTAATAGCAAATTGTGCTCTAGGACTTACTACGGTTTGTGTAGTGCTTTCAAGATTGTCACCACCAACCGTCCAATTATGTACTCTAACACCAGCATTATAAAAGACGTCGTTATTTCCCCATTCTGTACGTTTGCTGTATTGAGCAAAGGCTTGTAAGCGATTAATTTGAACTCTGTTTAAGGCTCTTATATTTTCAAAAGCAGTCAACGGTCCAGAAAAAGGCTCGTAAGGTTGTGGATTAGGAGAACTAAAATTTGGCGGACGAATAGAAAAGCCAGCAGAATCTATAATTTCGTATTCGACTAAACGGTCTCTAATATCTTCGTTGGTATATTTTACAGACCACTCAACTGTACTTTCATCATCAATTTTATAATCACCTCTGTGCTCTGCATTTACTATAAACGCATCTAAATCGTTACGTGCATGTGTAAGTTGCGAACCAATACCTTCACTAAATTCTACTTCACCTAAATCTTCATCACCAATATTGGTGTTTACTTCACCTAAACGATATTGTGCAAAAATATCAAAATATTCTTGCTCTGTTGTATGATATGCGGAAGCAATTACTTTCAAGGTTAAGTCGTCATTAACAAAATAATTGGCTTTAAATGCGCCAAAATACGTCTGATATTGATCGTTTTCTTGACCATCATAAAATACTAAAAGAGCGACAGGTTCTTGTAAGGTTCCAAAATTGGTTTGTCTGTTTTCTGGTTGAAAATTGTATTTATTCAAGGAAATATTTCCTAAAAAATTCAAATGAAATTTATCAGAAAAGCGATACGTTAAATACGTTTGTGCATCTGCAAAAACAGGTTCTACGTTGCCTTCAGTTTCAAGACTATTTAGAAGCAGGCTGTTATCTCTATAGCGCACACCTGCAATGCCATAAAACTTACCATCCTTAGAAACAGCTTCGGCAGCAAGGCTTCCGCCTAATAAACTTAGATCAGCTCTAATTCCGAATTGCACAGGATTTCTATAGGTAATATCCAAAACAGAGGATAACTTATCTCCAAACTTGGCTTGAAAACCACCAGCAGAGAAATCTACATTCTGCACCAAATCTGTATTTACAAAACTTAAGCCTTCTTGATTACCAGAGCGAATTAAAAACGGTCTGTACACTTCAATCTCGTTTACGTAAACTAAATTTTCATCAAAATTTCCACCTCTAACAGAGTATTGGGTGCTCAACTCATTCGAAATATTTACACCAGGTAACGTTTTTAAGATATTCTCGACTCCTGGTTGTGCTCCTTTAATAGTTCTTAATGTTCTTGGTGTAACGGAAACTAATCCATCTACACGTTGCCTTGTATTTGTAGAAATAACAACCGTTGCTATTTGCTCTACCTCAATTTTCATTACAGGATTGAATTCTAATTCTTGTCCGTTTTTAAGATTAAATTTCGCTTCAACGCGTTTGTGTTTTATGTGTGTAAAAGTTATAGTGATTTCAATACCAGAGGGTACACTTAATTCATAAAAACCGTTCTCGTTACTAGCTGTGCCTTCACCAGAACTTGCTTTTATATTTACACCACTTATAGACGAATTACTTTCATCTAAAATAACACCTCTAATGATTGCAGATTGTGAAAAGGAAAGCGCACTAAAAAGTAAGCTCAGTAAAACAATAAAATGGATACGTTTCAAATATCTTAGTTTTTTAGTTTTGACATTAGGTTTGAATTGAAATCGAAATAAATAAATCAACTCATTGTAACTTGGTTCTTTTTTCTAGAAGCGAAGCGGTCTTAGGTCTCTTTTCTATTTTCTAAAAAAAGTTGCTTCAAATGTAGAACTATTTCCAACATTATCTGTAACAATTATTTTTAATTCATTCTTGGTATCTATAACGATGTCATCATTAAAATCGTGTATTAAGGTATCTGTTTTATAATCATACTCCATTAAGATCCATTTACCATTAACGGTCGCTCTGTATTTACTGATACCAGATAACTCGTCATTAATTTTTACTTTTAAGTAGCGGTATTTACTTAGCCATTTTTTATCTTGAAAGTTAACTGGTTTTATAGTAGGAGCGATCGTATCCATAGCTAAGGTGTATAATCCAAGTGTTTTACTGCCAGCACTTAGAATATTGCCTTTACGTCTGGTCCGTACATAACTAGGTCTTTTATAGTAACCATATAATCTAGCAATAAAAATCTTATTTAAATGGTTTGTTTTATAATTACTTAAATCGTAATTAATATAAAAATTCTTTTGTAGAGGTACTTTGTCTTCATGGAGATGAATGGTATCAGAATTAACAGTAAAGTCAATGAAGGTGTCATCATAAACCGTGTTTTCATAAAAGTTAATCTTAACATTACCTGATGTGAGTTCTGTAGCTTTATCACTGTAAATTAATGATTTAGTAACGGCTTTATCAACAAATTCTTTTTCAACAGTGTCGTATTTACCTTTTACAGGTATAGTAACCCAAGTTTCATTTTGTTTGTAATCTCTAATTCTGATTTTATATACTGAAGCTGTACTATCTTCTACAAGTATGTAACCTTCATCATTAACATTCTTATAGATGCTTAAAGGATTATTCTTTTGCCTGAATAATTTCTGAATTCTAGAACGTTTACTTTTAAAATAGTCGTAATCAATGAAACGCTTAATGTGTTTAGATTCTGCAAAACTAAAACGTTTAAAATCTATTTCTAAGTTTTTATTTCCATTAAAAAACGTCTGAATATTGCCAACACCATTATTATTGGGTGCTAAATCTTGCTTATCATAAGTGGTAACTCCAAAGCCAATTTTGCCGTATGCTGAAATCTTTTCTACTTCATAATCACCATTTTTATTAGGAATTAAACGCAGTGGTACTCTTTTATTTTTACCATTAATAATAGCATTTTCGTCTTTTGGATAGGCATATATTGCAGAAACAAATGGAGCTTTAGAATCTTTTACGTCAATACCAAACAGCATAGGATTCATAGGTCTTTCTAAATTATCTCTAATTTCGAAATGTAAATGTGGTCCACCAGAACCACCAGTATTACCTGAGTAGGCTATTATTTCATCAGTTGCGATTAAAAGTTCTTCTGAACCTGGGAAAACTTCAACTTCAAAACTTTCCTTATCATACTGACATTCTTTAATGTATTTCTCTAAACGGTCCGAAAATTTTTTAAGATGTCCATAAACAGATGTATACCCATTTGGATGCGTAATGTATATAGCTTTACCATAACCAAAATGCGAAATTTTTATACGACTTACATAACCTTCCGCAGCGCTGTAAACTTTCAAACCTGTTTTTTGTTTGGTCTTAATATCTAGACCAGAGTGAAAATGCGATGAACGCAACTCGCCAAACGTACCAGAAAGAACCAAGGTAATATCTAAGGGATTTCTAAAATAATCTTGAGGATACTCCGATTGTGCATAAATAGAACAAGATAAAAGAAATAGGAGCACGGTTTTTTTCATACAATGGACAATTGTAGCTAAAATATTAATTTGATAGCGATATCCAAATCTTAAAACGTTATTATTTTTAGTAATGTACTAAATGTTTTGATTTTATGCGATTTAAAAATAATCGTAAAAGAATTGTGTTTTCTGATGGAGTATGTTAACTTTGTTTCAACAGTATTGAATTATTTTAATGAGTAAAATAGAAGACATTGTTGATGCTTTAGAGAATAAAATAAGTAAGGTTTTACATAAGCAAGAGGTTTTAAAGCAGACCAATGCAAAACTCTCTAGTCAATTAGAAGAGCAGCAACAAAAACTTATTAAGCAACAAGAAGAATTAGGATCTTGGGCAGAAAAATATGACACTCTAAAAATAGCAAATTCAATGCTTGGTAGTGACGAAAATAAACGAGAAACAAAGCTCAAAATAAATGCACTTATTAGAGATATTGATCATTGTATTGGTCAGATAACATAATAAAGTTGTAAATTTTAAGATGAAATGTCAAATCAATTAAAAATTAAACTTTCGATTGCAAATAGGGTTTACCCATTAACAATTAATCCTAGTCAGGAAGAAGGTTTAAGAAAAGCCACAAAGAAAATTGAGGCTATGATTGGGCAATTTGAGCAGAATTACTCTGTAAGAGATAAGCAAGATGTATTGGCAATGTGTGCTTTGCAATTTGCAGCTCAAGTAGAGCAAAAATCAATAGATAAAGAGTATGTTAATGAAGAAGTTCAGGAAAAGCTAGAGGCTTTAAATGATCTTTTAAAATCGCATATTTAACTCGTACGTTCTTTAAAATAAAAGGTTACTGCCTACATTAGTTACATTTTTTGATAAACTCAACGATCAATTCTTTAAAAAGGGTGAGTTTAAGTTGTAAAATCGTGCCGTTAGTGCTGAACTTGTTTCAGTATCTCAGACGGATTTTTGATCAGCTTGTTAGCCCTAAACTTGTTTTTAAGGAGTTTATACAAAACCGATAGCTGATGTAGGCTTTTTTTTTAATTCAACTTTAGTTGTACTTATTACAGCATTACGTTAGAAACTAATAAGGTTACCTAACGCTTATAAACTAAATAATAAACATGGACACGATCACAATTTTATATATTGTTGGAGGAGTAGTACTAGGAGTAGTACTAGGATATATTATAGCAAAATCTTTAGAGAAAGGGAAAGCTTCAAAATTAATTAACGATGCTGAGAAGGAATCTAAATCCATCTTAAAACAAGCAAAATCTGATGCTGAATCTTTGAAGAAGGATAAAATGCTTCAGGCAAAAGAGAAATTTATTGAGCTTAAAGCTGAGCATGAAAAAGTAATACTTTCTCGTGATAAGAAAATGGCCGAAACTGAAAAGCGTATTAGAGATAAAGAATCTCAAATCTCAAGCGAATTGTCTAACTCAAAAAAATCTAGTCAATCTTTAGAAAGCAAAATAAAAGACTATGATCATAGACTTGAGTTTTTAGAGAAAAAGAAACTCGAGGTTGATAAGGCTCATAAAAGTCAAATTAAACAATTAGAGGTTATTTCTTCGCTTTCTGCAGAGGAGGCAAAAGAACAATTAGTAGAGTCGCTTAAGGAGGAAGCCAAAACAGATGCTCAGGTTTTTATTCAAAACCACTTAGAAGAAGCTAAATTAACGGCTCAACAAGAAGCCAAGAAAATCATAATCAATACCATTCAGCGCATAGGTACGGAGGAAGCTGTGGATAATTGTGTTTCTGTATTTAATATAGAATCTGATGATGTTAAAGGACGAATTATTGGTAGAGAAGGTAGAAACATTAGAGCTATTGAAGCTGCAACAGGTGTAGAAATTATAGTAGATGACACACCAGAAGCTATTATTTTATCGTGTTTTGATTCTGTAAGGCGAGAAATTGCACGTTTGTCTTTACACAAATTAGTTACTGATGGCAGAATTCACCCAGCACGGATTGAAGAAGTTGTAAGAAAAACTCAGAAGCAAATAGAACAAGAAATAATTGAAGTAGGTAAACGTACCGTTATTGATTTAGGCATTCACGGATTACACCCAGAATTAATAAAAATGGTGGGCCGTATGAAATACCGCTCGTCTTACGGACAAAATTTATTGCAACACTCTAGAGAAGTCGCAAAATTATGTGGAGTAATGGCGGCCGAACTAGGATTAAACCCTAAGTTAGCAAAACGAGCAGGCTTGCTTCACGATATTGGTAAAGTACCATCATCTGAAACAGATGTAGAAACACCGCATGCTATATTAGGTATGCAATGGGCTGAGAAACACGGTGAAAAGCCAGATGTTTGTAATGCTATTGGTGCACACCACGACGAAATAGAGATGAATACGTTATTGTCACCTATAATTCAGGTTTGTGATGCTATTTCTGGTGCGAGACCAGGTGCAAGGAGACAAGTATTAGATTCTTATATACAACGTCTTAAGGATCTAGAGGATGTTGCATTTGGGTTTCCTGGTGTAAAAAAAGCTTATGCGATACAAGCCGGTAGAGAGTTGCGTGTTATTGTAGAAAGCGAAAAAGTTACGGATGAAGTTGCTGCTGGATTATCTTTTGAGATTTCTCAAAAAATTCAAACAGATATGACATATCCAGGACAAGTAAAGGTTACTGTGATAAGAGAAACTAGAGCAGTTAATATTGCGAAATAGAAATTATTGTTCTATAAAATATTCTAAGAAGCACTTTTTTTAAAGTGCTTTTTTCTTTTTAAATGTAAGCGTGAATGTAGAACCTTCATTAAGTGTACTATCTAGTTCAATAGTTCCATTTAATGCTTCAACCTGCGTTTTTGTAATGTAAAGGCCAATACCTCTTGAATCTGCTCTTTCGGTACCATGAAAAGTTTGATACATTTCAAATAGTTGATTCTTATATTTCTCTGTATCAATACCAATACCATTGTCTGCAATAAGAATCTTTAACGTGTCTTTAGTATGTATTGATTGTATGATGATTTGAGAAAGTTTCTTTGGATCAGAATATTTTATACCATTAGAAATTAAGTTATAAATAACACTTTCTAGATACGATCGATTGGTAATAAGTGTATCGTCTCCTCTTAAACCATTGTGAATAGTCACATTTTTATTAGTACTATCAATTTCTAAACTTTCTACAATCTTATTGGTACATGTTGAAAGATTAACGCGCTCATTGAGTTGATTGATATTAGTTTTAGATTTTATACTAATAATATCATCTAAATCTACAATAGTACTCGTTAAAGAATCCGAAATTGTTTTTAAATGATTCATTAGTTCTTCTTTCTCTTGTTCACTATCAGAATCATTATAAAACTCAAGGATATTTTTAAAATTACCTATATGTGTTTTTAAATTATGAGATACAATGTGTGTAAAATTATGTAGTCTTTTATTCTGGCTCGTAATAAGTTGAAGGTTTTTTTCGAGTTTACGCTTGTTCGTTTTAGATGATGTAATGTCTGTATGTGTTCCAACAATTCTTAAGGGATTACCTTCAGTATCCTTTTCAATAATTTTTCCTTTGTCTAAAATCCATTTGTAGCTACCATCTTTACATAAAATACGATATTCAATTTCATAAATATCTAATTCACCTTTAAGATGTAAATTAAATTCACCATGATAAATTGCTTTATCTTCGGGATGCACTCTATCATCCCATGCTTTGGCAACATTTTTCAATGCGTTGGCATCAAAGCCAATCATATTTATTGATTCTTTAGAATAATAGGCTTTTTTAGTTTTAGGGTAATAATCCCAAAGACCGATATTAGAAATCTCTAGAGCGACTTTATACTTGTAGTTTTGTAAAGCAATTTTGTATCTATTCTCTTTGCTTAACTTTTTACCTTTTGCGTTAGATCTTCGTTTAGAGCTAGTTAGGTTCTGTCCTAAAATTTTCATCATGCAGGTCTTTCAATTAAGATACGTAATTAGCTATTAAGTCACTTCCTTCTATAGCTATTCTGTATTATTTTCTTGGGTGAAATTTGTTAAGTACATCGCTAAGATGAGAACGATCTACATGCATATATATTTCAGTCGTAGTTATACTTTCATGACCAAGCATCATTTGTATAGCTCGTAAATCGGCACCATTTTCTAACAGATGCGTTGCAAAAGAATGTCTAAACGTATGTGGAGATACATTTTTCTGTAACCCAGATTTTTCCACTAATTTTTTAATAATCGTAAAAATCATAGCACGTGTTAGCTTACTTCCTTTATAATTTAGGAATAAAATATCCTTAGAGTTTGGCTGCACATTAATATGAGGTCTTATGCTCGTCCAGATATTAATATACTTTTGAGTTGTCGGTCCTATTGGCACAAATCTTTGTTTGTTACCTTTTCCTGTAACTTTTATAAAGCCTTCTTCAAAAAATAAGTCTGATAGTTTTAAATCTATCAATTCACTAACCCTTAATCCACAACTATAAAGCGTTTCTATTATGGCTCTGTTACGTTCACCTAGATTAATGCCATAATATTGGTAACTTATGTCAATAGTATTTATAAGTGTATCTATATCACTAACAGATAAAGTATCTGGCAGTTTTCTACCAATCTTCGGTGATTCAATCAGCTCTAAAGGGTTCTCTTTTCTATAATTTTCAAAAATTAGGTAATCGAAAAAATTGCGAAGCCCAGATATTAAGCGCGATTGCGATCTGGCGTTTAACGATTTTGAAACAGAGTAGATAAATTGTTTTATAACTTCATTATCAATGGTTATTGGACTTTTTTCTATAGTATTCACTTTTAGATATGTAATTAGTTTTTTAATATCATAACTGTAATTTTCTATAGAGTTTTTAGACAAACCACGCTCAATTTGGAGGTAATGTTTGTAATCTAATAAAGCTTGGTGCCATTTCATATTTAAAAATAACTATTTATTAATGAAACCTGTACAAAACACAGGACGTATTTCAATGTATTTTTATAGTAATTTGTTAATAACATAATATTTAAATAACAGATAAACAGTATATTATATTTTTTTGTTTCGAGAATTGTGAATAACTGCGTTAAGAAACTTTAATATTTAAAAAAAAAGGCTTTAGTTTGTAACAATCAATTTAAAACTTAAAAATTATGAAAAAATTAGTTATTGCTGCTTTTGCAGTTTTTACTTTTGCTAGTGTAAATGCACAAAATTTCGGTGCCAAAGCTGGTGTTGATTTTGCTTCATTCAAAGTGAAATTTGATGATGTTAGTGCATCAGCCTCAGAAACTGGATTTTATGTGGGTGTTTTTGCTCAATTTGATATTTCAGAAGAATTTATGTTTCAACCAGAAGTAATGTATGTTTCTGTTAATGGTGGTGGAGAAATTCATATTCCTTTGATGGCAAACTATTCTATATCAGAAGAATTCAATCTTTTAGCGGGTCCAGCTTTAGGTATTTTAACGGATACAGCAGAAGGTTTTAGTTCATTTAATTATGGTGTTGAAGTCGGAGCGGCTTATGATATCACCGAAAAGTTTTTAGTAGAAGCTAGATACAGTATTGGACTAGCTAACTTAGTTGAAGATTCACCTGAAGGATTTTCTTCAAAATTAAGTGGTTTTTACGTTGGTGTAGGCTATAGACTCTAGGTTTAAGAGATTTCAAATAAAAGAGAGGCAATTTTTGCCTCTTTTTTTATTTAAAAAATTCGACAAAATAATGCAAAAATTAATATTTTAACTTTAAGCAATTATCACCTAAATATTACATTTGCATCCTAATAAACTAACAATTTTAAAAATGAAAAAAATAATTCTATCAGTTGTAGTTATTTGTACAAGTCTTTTTTCAAGTAGCGCTCAGGATGATACAGTAACTTCAACCGACGTCAATTATGGTGTTAAAGCAGGTTATACCACAACAATTTTAAAAGTTACTTTAGATGGCGATTCTGCCTCAGACGACGTGTCGGGTTTTTACATTGGTGCCTTTGCCGAAATTGGATTATCTGAAAAATTTAGTATTCAGCCAGAAGTGCAATACGCAACCTATAGCCAAGATGGTGCTAGTACAGGAATTTTACTTGTACCAGTATTAGCAAAATACAATCCAGATGATAAATTTAGCTTATTTGCTGGGCCACAGTTCGATTACTTAATTAATAAAGAGGACTCGGAAGGTTTTAAAAGACTTGGTTTTGGACTTGCTCTAGGTGCATCATACGATATAGCAGAAAACGTTATCCTCGATATACGTTATACTCTTGGTTTATCAAATAGGCTAGATGGTGATTTAGAGGACTTTGAAGAATTTGATTTTAAAGTTAAATTTAATTACTTTCAAGTAGGACTTGGTTACCGTTTCTAAAAAAAGTAAAATTCATATTTAAACTGAAGTGAAACGCTTCGGTTTTTTTATGCTCATAATTTAATACCTTTACATATGAAAAAAATCATCATCATTAACGGGCCCAATCTTAATCTACTAGGTAAGCGCGAAACTAATATATATGGCAATCTATCATTTACCGAGTTTTTTGAGACAGTTGCCAAAAATTACCCAAGTGTTACTTTAGAACATTTTCAGTCTAATATAGAAGGTGAGCTTATAGATAAAATACAGGAGGTTGGTTTTTCTTATGATGGCATAATACTAAATGCAGCAGCTTATACGCATACCTCTGTTGGTATTGGAGATGCTGTAAAGGCGATTACAACACCCGTAATAGAAGTTCATATTTCCAACACATTTTCTCGTGAGGATTTTAGGCATAAATCCTATATATCTACCAATGCCATTGGGATAATTTTAGGTTTTGGTTTGCAGAGCTATGAGTTGGCAATTAACAGTTTTATAAAATCATAGATATGAAAAATTTAGTAACACTCATTATTATAGCTGTATTTACTAATACTTTAGTAACAGCACAGACAGAATTTGGTATAAAAGGGGGTTTAAATTTTACGTTTTTTAAAGTCACTGAAGGTAATTTTGGTACCAATCCAGATACTGAAGTAGGTTATTTTGGTGGTGTTTTTGTCGATTTTAATATTGATGAGGGTTTTCACATACAGCCTGAACTACTTTACAAAGGTGTAGGAGATTTTGAATTTATTAATGCTCCTATTTATTTAAAATATGATATAAATAACAACTTTCATATTCTTGTCGGTCCAAGTTTTAATTATTTCTTTGATGTAATTAGAAATAGTTTTAAAGTACGTGCAGATGTAAGTTTGGCTTACGACTTATCGACAAAACTAGATATAAGTATGAAATATACTCTAGGTTTTGAAGAATTTTCTCCTAATATATTATTTCTAGGATTGGGTTATAAACTCTAAAATTATCAATAATAAAAAATGCAATTCGTTTGAATTGCATTTTTTATATTAAGCTTTTAGCTTAAAGATGTATCACTTCATCATAAGCAGCAGCAACAGCTTCCATAACCGCCTCACTCATAGTTGGGTGAGGATGGACTGCTTTTAAGACTTCGTGTCCTGTAGTTTCTAACTTACGACCTAAAACGGCTTCGGCAATCATGTCTGTAACTCCTGCACCAATCATATGGCAGCCTAACCATTCACCATACTTAGCATCAAAAATCACTTTTACAAAACCATCTTTTGCACCACTAGCACTTGCTTTACCAGATGCGGAGAAGGGGAACTTACCAATTTTCACATCTATACCTTGTTCTTTAGCTTGTGCTTCGGTTAAACCTACAGAGGCAATTTCTGGAGAACAATAGGTACAACCAGGAATATTTCCATAATCCAAAGCTTCGACATGTTGGCCAGCAATTTTTTCGACACAAAGAATACCTTCAGCAGAAGCGACGTGTGCTAAAGCTTGCCCTGGTGTTACATCACCTATGGCATAATATCCCGGAATATTAGTTTGATAATAATCATTAACTAAGATTTTATCTCTATCAACAGCAATACCAACATCTTCTAGACCTATATTTTCGATATTCGATTTAATACCTACAGCAGATAAAACAATATCAGCTTCAAGGGTTTCTTCACCTTTCTTAGTTTTTACAGTTGCTTTTACACCTTTTCCAGAGGTATCTACTGATGTCACTTCAGCAGAAGTCATTATTTTGATTCCAGATTTTTTAAAGCTACGTTCTAATTGTTTTGAAACTTCATCATCTTCAACAGGTACAATTTTGTCTAAATATTCTACGATAGTCACTTCTGTTCCCATAGAATTATAGAAATAAGCAAACTCAACTCCAATAGCACCAGATCCTACCACAATCATCTTTTTCGGTTGTTTATCTAGTGTCATGGCTTTTCTGTAACCAATTACTTTTTTACCATCTTGTGGTAAACTTTGTAATTCACGAGAACGTGCTCCAGTAGCAATTATAATATGGTCAGCAGAATACTCTTTTCCATCAACATCAATTTTCTTTCCGGTTTTTAGTTTTCCAAAACCTTCAATGACGTCAATCTTATTCTTTTTCATTAAGAATTTTACACCATTACTCATACCATCTGCAACACCACGACTTCGTTTTACCACAGCATCAAAATCGTGCTCTGCATCCTTTACTTTTAAACCATAATCTTCTGCATGCTTAAGATATTCAAATACTTGAGCAGATTTTAGAAGTGCTTTCGTTGGGATACAGCCCCAATTTAAACAGACACCACCAAGGCTTTCTTTTTCTACAACAGCTGTTTTAAAACCTAATTGTGAAGCTCTTATGGCAGTTACATAGCCACCAGGACCACTTCCTAAAACTATAATATCGTATTTACTCATGTGTAAATTTTTTAGTTGAATTTTGAAGCTACGAATTTACGAAATCGAATTTGAATATTAAATTTTAATTCTTTGATACTAAAGTTTAGTTTGAAAAGTTATATTTAAACAAGAAAACCAACTTAAATTATGAAAGTTAATACATTGATTTTACTATTTACTGCCTGTTTGTTACTTAATTGTAAAAATGAACCCGATACAAAAATAGAATTAATAACAGCAACATTAAAAGGAGAAGTTATTGATAGAGACAGTAAAGTTCTATTACTCACTAAGTCTACAGAAGACGCGAGGACAGATAGTGACGTTGTAAAAATTCCTATAGAGAATGGAAAATTTGAGTATGAGTTTTTGCCAAAAGATATGGAAGCCTATGAATTAATCTTTGAAGATGAGTATTTGGATGGAGGTTGGAGGCCAACTACTTTTTTTCCTGAAAAGGGTATTACAACATTTACGTTATATCCTATGGATAGATTTTCAGAAAATAAAATGTCTAACAATGGACTAAATGAAAACTTGAATAACTTTAAACAAACGATATCGTCTGAGTTTGATAAAAAGAACAAGGTTTTTTATGAGCAAAATGATAAATTAGGTTATAACAACTTAACTTCTAAAGACTATAAGAAGATCAATAAAAAATTAAGTTTAGCGAAAAATCAAGAGGAAAGAGTTCCTTTGTATGAAGAGCTAAGAGGACTAAAAAATGCTGGTCTAGATAGAAGTGAATTGGGAAAAAAAAGAGATTCAATATATGAAATAATCAGTAATGAATATCTTGAAAACAGATATAAGTATATAGAGGACAATCCATCATTAGTTTCTTTCCATTTTCTGATAGAAGATTTAATGTTTAGGAAAGAGAGGGTAGGAGAAAAAAGACTTCTTGGTGCTTTTCAAAAACTAAAGAAACAATATCCTGAACATCGTTATACCAAATTAGGTGATAATCTTTTCAGAGCGTTAAATGATTTAAAGCCAGGAGGACAGTATGTTGATTTTAGTGCGCCAGATATTAAAGGAAATACAGTGGAATTTAAAACTGTTTTAGAACAAAATAAAATTGTTCTATTAGACTTATGGGCAACTTGGTGTGGTCCATGTATTGCTAAAACTAGACTAGCAAGGCCAATTTATGAAAAGTATAAAGATAAGGGTTTTACTATTTTGGGTGTAGCAGGTGAGCGCAGAAATCTTGAAGCCTATAATAACTTTATGAAGAAAGAGCAATGGCCTTGGTTACAACTACTAGAAATAGGGAACAAAAATAATATATGGGAAAAATATAATATAAAGAATACTGGAGGAGGAATGTTTTTGGTAGATTCATCAGGAGAAATTCTTGCTGTTGACCCAAAAGCTGACGAATTAGATAAGATTTTAAGCGACCGCTTATAAATCTTCCGTAAAATGTCTGCGACTCTTATCTTTAGAGAACTTATCTTTATTATAACTGCTTGAGTGCCCTTTGGGAATAGATAGAGATTTCCAATCTTTTCCTTTGGCAAGCTTACCTAAAAAAACAATTTGACCAACATGATAGGCATAATGCATCATTTGTCTGTTAATAGCTTCGGTGACTGTATGACCTTGGTTTCTTATATAAATGATAGTTTCTAAATCATTCGCTGACAAGGGTTTTATGGCATTAAAAAG